>Ga0302349_1002713_pt1 | contig 10990 bp, 5 predicted proteins | sample PhyAR1_FD_202176 | JGI IMG/M metagenome (GOLD analysis project Ga0302349, IMG submission 202176) | Leaf surface microbial communities from alfalfa plants in UC Gill Tract Community Farm, Albany, California, United States - DLSL A.R1... | ecosystem: Host-associated > Plants > Phyllosphere >...
CGGCCGATCGCGCGGGCACCTCGACATGATAGCCGAGCACGCCGTTATGGCGGATCTTGAGCGCGGTGATGCCGGTCTTCTGGCGGAACTCGGCCTCCAGCGCGGCGATGGCGCGGCGTCCTCCGGCTCCGGCATCGCGCAGATCGTCGAGCGCCACGTCATAGCCCGCCGCGATATAGCCGCCTTCGCTCGCCTCGATCGGGGGCGAGGGGACGAGCGCGCGGCGAAGCAGGTCGATCAGTTCGCCATGCCCGCGCAGGCGCGGTGTCGTCTCCCGCAGCAGGGGCGGGCCGTCGCCCAGCTGTTCCGACAAGGCCCAGGCCCCGTCCAGTCCATCCCGCAGCTGCCCCAGATCGCGCGGAGAACCCCGCCCCGCCGCAATGCGCCCGATGGCGCGGCCGATATCGGGCAAGGCCCGCAACGCCGCGCGCAGCCGCTCGCGAAGCGCGGCATCGTCATGGAAATGCTGCACCAGATCGAGCCGCGCCTCGATCGCATCGCGGTCCATCAGTGGCGCGCCGATATCCCCCGCCAGCGCGCGCGCCCCGGCCCCCGTGACCGTCCGGTCGACCGCATCGAGCAACGAGCCCTTGCGCTGGCCATTGGCGGTCTGGGTTAGCTCCAGGCTCTCGCGCGTCGCCGCGTCGATCGCCATCGCCCCCGCTGCCTGCGACAGGACAGGCGGACGCAGGAAGGGCAGGGCACCCTTGGCCGTGTGGTCGAGATAGGCGACCAGTCCGCCAGCCGCCGACAGTCCCGCGCGGGTGAATTGGCCGAACCCGTCGAGCGTCGCGACGCCGTAGAGCCGCTTCAGCCGGTCCTCGCCGCTGCCGCTGTCGAACGTGGCGGAGGGGCGCAGCGTGGTAGCCGCGTCGGCATGCGCGGCATTCTCGGCCGCGACCACCTCGGCGGCGGCCAGGCGGGCCAGCTCCGCGCCCAGCGCGTCGGGCTTCACGTCGATCACCACGAACCGCCCGGTCGAGATGTCGGCGGCGGCCAGCGCCACCGCGCCGCCCGCCTCGCCGATCGCGACGCACCAATTGTCGCACTTGGCGTCGAGCAGCGCCTCCTCGGTCAGCGTCCCCGCCGTCACCACCCGCACGATCCCGCGCGACACCAGCGCCTTGGACCCGCCGCGCGCCTTGGCTTCGGCGGGGGTTTCGGTCTGCTCGGCGATGGCGACGCGGTGCCCCGCCTTGATGAGGCGTTGCAGATAGGCGGTGGCGGCATGGACCGGCACGCCGCACATCGGAATCTTCTCGCCCTCATGCTCCCCGCGCGAGGTGAGTGCGATGTCGAGCACCCCCGAGGCGATCCGCGCATCGTCGAAGAACAGCTCGAAGAAATCGCCCATCCGATAGAAGAGCAGGCAATCCTCGGCCTCGGCCTTCAGCGTCAGATACTGCGCCATCATCGGGGTGGGGGTGGTCATCGAGGCGTCTATTCCAGATTCAAAACGGCAATTCGGAAGGACCGATCGATCGCGACGGCGCGGTCCATGGTTGGCGAAGGTCGGCTATAGCGTTGGGTGGATCAACTGGCGAGGCTTGGTGCCAAGTCCCAACGCTACCTAGTTTATCGATGTTGCGACGCAGCATCATTGGATGTGTTGCAGCTTCGGCAATTGGCAGCATAATCCTGGCTACCCGAACGGCAAAAGTGGCGCGTGACAGGGTTGTCAGCCGTGCCCGAAAGCTTCAAGAGCCGTAGCGTCCTTGTATCCACAGCATCGAAGGCCGCGCGCATGTCCGACGAACCCACCGACCAGTTCTCCGAGCGCGAGGCCCTGCTGTTCCATTCCGAGGGACGGCCCGGCAAGATCGAGATCATCGCGTCGAAGCCGATGGCGACGCAGCGCGACCTGGCGCTGGCCTATTCGCCCGGCGTCGCGGTGCCGGTGCTCGCCATCGCCGAGGACCCCGCCACGGCGTACGACTATACCGCCAAGGGCAATCTGGTCGCCGTCATCTCCAACGGCACCGCCATTCTGGGCCTCGGCAATCTGGGCGCGCTCGCGTCCAAGCCGGTGATGGAGGGCAAGGCCGTCCTCTTCAAGCGCTTCGCCGATGTCGACTCGATCGATATCGAGCTGAAGACCGAGGATGTCGACCGGATCATCGATGCGATCGAACTGATGGAGCCGAGCTTCGGCGGCATCAACCTGGAGGACATCAAGGCGCCCGAATGCTTCATCATCGAGCAGACGCTGCGCGAGCGGATGAACATCCCGGTCTTCCATGACGACCAGCACGGCACCGCGATCATCTGCGCGGCGGGGCTCATCAACGCCTGCCTGCTGACCAAGCGGCGGCTGGACGAGATCAAGGTCGTCGTCAACGGCGCGGGCGCGGCGGCGATCGCCTGCACCGAGTTGATGAAGGCGATGGGCGTGCGCCACGACAATGTCATCATGTGCGACCGCACCGGCGTGATCTATCAGGGCCGCGACGACATCAACCAGTGGCAGTCGGCGCACGCCGCCGCCACCGACCGTCGCACCCTGACCGAGGCGCTGCACGGCGCGGACGTGTTCCTGGGCCTGTCGGCGGCGGGCGCGCTGAAGCCCGAGATGGTCAAGGACATGGCGCCGTCGCCGATCATCTTCGCGATGGCCAATCCGGAGCCGGAGATCCGCCCCGAACTCGCCAAGGCCGCGCGTCCCGATGCGATCGTCGCGACCGGGCGTTCGGACTATCCGAACCAGGTCAACAACGTCATCGGCTTCCCCTTCATCTTCCGCGGCGCGCTCGACGTGCGCGCGACCGGCATCAATGACGAGATGAAGATCGCCGCCGCCAATGCGATCGCCGAACTGGCGCGCCAGCGCGTGCCGGAAGAGGTCGCGCTGGCCTATGGCACGCAGCACAGCTTCGGCCCCGAGTACATCATCCCCGCGCCGTTCGATCCGCGCCTGATGGAACTGGTCCCCTCTGCGGTGGCGAAGGCCGCGATGGATTCGGGCGTGGCGACGCGGCCGATCCTGGACATGGACGCCTATCGCCAGAAGCTGCGCGCGCGTCTCAACCCGACCACCTCGGTCCTGACGCTGGCCTATGAGGGCGCGCGTGCGCATCCGAAGCGCGTGCTGTTCGCCGAGGGCGAAGAGGAAGTCGTGCTGCGCGCCGCCATCGCCTTCAAGGAGGGCGGTTACGGTACGCCGGTGCTGGTCGGTCGTGATGACGTGTATGATCGCCTGAAGGCGCTGGGCGTCACCAACCCGCAGGAATATGAAGTCCATAACAGCCGCACCTCCGAGATGGTGCCGCAGATGGTCGACTTCCTGTACGAGCGGCTTCAGCGTCGCGGCTATCTGCGCCGCGATGCCGAGCGGATGATCAACCAGGATCGCAACATCTTCGGTTCGGTCATGCTCCAGCTGGGCCAGGCCGATGCGATGATCACCGGCATCACCCGCACCTATGCGCAGAGCTTCCGCGAGATCCGGCGCGTAATCGACCCGGTCGACGGCAAGGTGCCGTTCGGCATTCACTTGCTGGTGGGCCAGAGCCATACGGTGTTCATCGCCGACACCACGGTCAATGAGCGTCCCTCGGGCGAGGAACTGGCCGATATCGCCGAGCGCACCGCTGCGGTGGCCCGTCGCATGGGGCATGAGCCGCGCGTGGCCTTCCTGTCCTACTCGACCTTCGGCAATCCCGAAGGCCAGTGGATCGACAATGTCCGCGACGGCGTGGCCGCGCTCGACAAGCGGCAGGTCGGGTTCGAATATGAGGGTGACATGTCGCCGGACGTCGCGCTGAACCCCAAGCAGATGGCGAACTTCCCCTTCTCGCGCCTGTCGGGTCCGGCCAATGTCCTCATCATGCCGGGGCTCCAGTCGGCCAATATCTCGGCCAAGCTGCTGCGCGAACTGGGCGGCGACTCGATGATCGGCCCGATGCTGATCGGCATGGAAAAGCCGGTGCAGATCGCACCGATGACCTCGACCGCCGGGGACCTGGTCACGCTGGCGGTGCTGGCGGCGGGCGGCATCGCGCGCTGATCCTCGCCGGACGGTAGAAGAGGGGGCTGGGCAGCGAGAGGTTGCCCGGCCCCTTTTTTTATCCTCCCCTGCAAGGGGAGGGGGACCATGCGAAGCATGGTGGAGGGGGATGGCCGCCAGGGAAGCACCTTGACGAAGCCCCCCTCCGTCAGGGCTTCGTCTTGCCACCTCCCCGTGCCGGGGAGGATCGTGCCCCCAAAACCACAACTTCACCCCGTCATAAATCGGTCATTACGCTGTCGCTACGGTGTCATGCCCCGGCCCCATGCGCCCGCTCCATTGGGTTAACGAGCCATTTGGGGGCCAGGATACATGGTGAAGTTTCTGATCGGCGTCGCGCCGCTGGCGCTGATCGCATCGGGTGCGTCGGCGCAGACGCTGCCCGCACAAGCCGCCGTCACCGCCGCTGATCCGGTCGCGACCGATTCCACGCCGCCTGAGGGCGAGCAGGCCAATGTTCCGGCTGATGTCGTCGTGCTCGGCTTCGGCCAGAGCCGTCAGGTGCAGACGATCACCGCCGCCGATCTCGATCGGCTGACCCCGGGCACCTCGCCGCTGAAAGCCATTTCCAAGCTGCCGGGCGTCAATTTCCAGGCGGCCGATCCCTTCGGCGCCTATGAATGGTCGACCCGCATCTCGCTTCGCGGGTTCAACCAGAACCAGCTGGGCTTCACGCTCGACGGCGTGCCGCTGGGCGACATGAGCTATGGCCCGACCAACGGCCTGCACATCAGCCGCGCGATCATCTCCGAGAATATCGCCTCGACCAGCGTCGCGCAGGGCGCGGGCGCACTCGGCACCGCCTCGACCAGCAATCTGGGCGGCACCATCCAGTTCACCAGCCGTGCGCCCTCCGACACCGCCGCGCTCGCCGCGTCGGGCACCTATGGCAGCAACGATACCGTTCGCGCCTTCGTCCGGGCCGACAGCGGCGATCTGGGCGGCGGGCTGAAGGGCTATCTGAGCTATTCCTACCTGACCACCGACAAGTGGAAGGGCTTCGGCAGCCAGCGTCAGCATCAGGCCAATGCCAAGATCGTGAAAGATTTCGGCGATCGCGGCTCGATCACCGGTTTCTTCAACTTCTCGGATCGTCGCGAGAACGACTATCAGGACCTCAGCCTCGATATCATCAAGCGTCGCGGCTACTATAACGACAATATCAGCAACAATTATCCGCTCGCCATCCTCTATGCCAAGGAAGCGACCAACGGCGCGGCGGCGGCCGCCTATGCGGCGAAAAACAACGGATCGCTGACCGGATTCACCGCCCCCTATGCCGGGGTACAGATCGGCCTGCCCAGCGGGATCACGCTGGACGACGGTTATTATGACGCCGCCGGTCTGCGCCGCGACTATCTGGGCGGGATCACCTTCGCCGCCAAGCTGACCGACGCGCTGTCGCTGACCTCGACCAGCTATTATCACCATAACAAGGGGCAGGGATCGTGGATCACGCCCTACAGCCCGACGGTAGCGGGCGCGCCCAATGCCGATGGCACGCCGATCACCAACCCCGCGCCGTTGTCGTTCCGCACGACCGAATACAGCCTCGACCGCGCGGGCACGATCGCCCGGCTGGCGCTGACCACCGGCATCAACAAGCTGGAACTGACCGGCTGGTATGAGAGTAATACGCTGCACCAGGCGCGGCGCCTCTATGGCATGACCGACACCGCGACGCCCAACCGCAGCGCGCTGGATTTCCAGAGCAATCCGATGGCGACCGTCTGGAACGGCAAATACGATACCGAGACGCTGCAATATTCGGTCGGCGACACGCTCGACATCGGCCAGCTGACCATCAATGGCGGCTGGAAGGGGATGCGGGTGCGCAACCAGGCGAACACGCTGGCGGGGACGCTGGCGCGCGGCCGGATCAAGAGCGAGGACTGGTTCCTGCCGCAGGTCGGCGCGGTGCTGCACCTGGGCAACCAAGCGGAGGTCTTCGCCAGCTATACCGAGAATATGCGCGCCTTCATCGCCGCCGCGACCGCTGCGCCCTTCTCGATCAGCCAGGCCGCGTTCAATTCGGTCGCGGGCACCGTGCGCCCAGAAAAGTCGAAGACGGCCGAGGGCGGCGTGCGCTATCGCACCGGCGGGCTGCAATTGTCGGCGACCGGTTATTATATCGACTTCTCAGACCGCCTGCTGACCTATTCGGTCGGCACCGCGATCCAGGGTATTCCGCCGACGCTGAACAATGTCGGCGGCGTGGAAAGCTATGGCGCGGAGGTTTCGGCCTTTTACCGCCTGACCCCGGCCTTCTCGGCGCTGGCCAGCTATTCCTACAACCATGCCACCTATCAGCAGACGGTGCGCGACGGGTCGGGCAACCTGCTGGCCGAAAAGGGGCGCTATGTCGTCGACACGCCGCAGAATATGGTCAAAGGCGAGCTGGTCTATGACGACAGCCGCGTCTTCGGCCGGGTCGGCGCGGACTATATGTCGAAGCGCTACTTCACCTATCTGAACGACCAGTCGGTCGACGGGCGCGTGCTGGTCGATGCCAGCATCGGCTATCGTTTCCCGAAGGAATGGGGCGGCTTCTCGATCGAAGGCAGCGTAACCAACCTGACCGACAAGCGGTACATCTCGACCATCGGCACCAACGGCTTCACCGCCAGCGGGGACAACCAGACGCTGCTCGCGGGCGCGCCGCGCCAGTGGTTCGTGACGTTGAAGAAGGGGTTCTGAAGGCCACCGCTAACCTCTAGCCGCTCCCCTCCCGCAAGCGGGAGGGGATGGGGGAGGGCAAGGGGTCTCACCGAGACCATCGCCTGTGGCCTTGCCCCCACCCCAAACCCTTCCCCCCTGCCGGGGGGAGGGGCTTTTTAGCCAGACACTATTCGCGGGCGCGCCGCGCCAGCGGTTTGTGATGTTGAAGAAGGGGTTCTGAAGGCTACCGCTAATCTCTAGCCGCTCCCCTCCCGCAAGCGGGAGAGGATGGGGGAGGGCAAGGGGGCTCACCGAAACCATCGCCTGTGGCCTTGCCCCCACCCCAAACCCCTCCCCCCTGCCGGGGGGAGGGGCTTTTTAGCCAGACACTACTCGCGGGCGCGCCGCGCCAGTGGTTCGTGACGTTGAAGAAGGGGTTCTGAAGGCCACTGCTAACCTCTAGCCGCTCCCCTCCCGCAAGCGGGAGGGGATGGGGGAGGGCAAGGGGTCTCACCGAGACCATCGCCCGTGACCTTGCCCCCACCCCAAACCCCTCCCCCCTGCCGGGGGGAGGGGCTTTTTAGCCAGACACTACTCGCGGGCGCGCCGCGCCAGCGGTTTGTGATGTTGAAGAAGGGGTTCTGAAGGCCACCGCTAACCTCTAGCCGCTCCCCTCCCCCCTGCCGCAAGGAGGGGCTTTTTACACCGCCCAGGCCCCGATATCCGACTGCTCGCCGATCAGCGCCAGGCCGTGCGCGATCGAGGTCAACTCACCGCCGGTCGCGATCTTGTCGCCGCCGAACCGGACCTCGAACATCCGCCGGATCGCGGGCATCAGCGAGGTGCCGCCGGTCAGGAACACCCGGTCGATCGCGCCCGCCTCGGTCGTCGCCGCCGTCAGCGCCCGGTCGACCGCCTGCTCGATCCGCGCGAGGTCGGGCGCGATCCAGCTTTCGAAATCCTTGCGCGCGACATCCGCCTCGATCGACAGGCCGCCGCCCTCGAAGCGGAATCGTGCCTCTTCCGCCGCCGACAGGTCGCGCTTCACCCGGCCGACCGCGTCGTAGAGGCGATATCCCTGTTCCTCCTCGATGATCGCGATCATCCGGCCGATGGCGTCGGGGTCGAGCGCGGCGCGGCGCAGTTTCTCCAGCTCGGCCAGCGTCTTGCGGTTGCGCATCAGCGCAAGGCGCGACCAGTCGCCGAAATCGGCGAAATAGCCGCGCGGGATTTCGAGTATCTTGTCGAACGAGCGATACTTTCCGCCCGCCCCCAGCAACGGCAGGACGAGATGATCGATCAGCCGCTGGTCGAACCGGTCGCCCGCGATACCGACACCGGCATGGCCCAGCGGCTCGCAACGCCGGTCCGCGCCGGGCGCGGCGATGCGGACAACGGAAAAGTCGCTGGTGCCGCCGCCGAAATCGGCGACCAGCACGGTCGCGGGCTCGGTGATGCGCGAGGCATAGCTGAACGCCGCGCCCAGCGGTTCATAGACATAATGGATCTCCGCCCCCAGCCGCGCGAACATCGCGTCATAGCGTTGGCGGGCTAGCGCTTCGTCGGGCCGGTGCCCGGCATATTCGACCGGCCGCCCGACCACGATCCGCGCCGCCTTGCCATCGAGCGCGCCGCCGCTGCGCGCCGCCATCCGGTCCAGAAAGGCACGGCCCAGCTCCTCGAAGCGATAGCGTTTGTCGAACACGGTGGCATGCTCGAACACGGGCGAGGCGGCGACCGACTTGAACGACTGGATGAAGCGGCTGCCGCCCGGAAAGTCGAGATATTCGGCGATAGCCCACGGCCCCGCCTCGACCTCGATCCCGTCATCCTCCCAGAAACACAGCGCCGAACGGAAGACGGGATCCTCACCCCCGGGTGCCTGGAGGGGGACGAGATGGGACTCGCCGTCCGCGGCACGGGCGATCACCGAGTTGGTGGTGCCGAAGTCGATGCCGAGGATGCGGGGTGGGGTGTCGGTCATGCGGCGTCCGCTACACGAAGCGGGCGTTGAGGGGAGGGGTTTTTCTATTCTTCTTGCTCCCCTCCCGCAGGCGGGAGGGGTTGGGGGAGGGCAGGGCCACAGGCAACGGTCTCTGCGAGACTCCCGGGGGGGGGGGCGCCGCCCCCCCCCGCCCCCCCGGGGGGGGCGGGGGGGGGCGGGGGCGAGCCGGGCCACAGGCAACGGTCTCTGCGAGACTCCCGTCCCTCCCCCCGACCCCCTCCCGCTTGCGGGAGGGGGAGCAGAAGGTCATCGCGCCAAATCCGGCCACCGTTCCAGCATCGCCGCCGTCACGCCGTTGGTCCAGCCAAAGCCGTCCTGCGTCGGATATTCCCCACCGCCGCCGGGCTTGCGTTCCTCGACGTCGTATTTCTCCAGCAGCTTGCCCGTCTCGGCATAGGTGCGCGCGACGGTGGCGATCCAGCGGCGGGCGATGTCCTTGGCCAGTGCCTGTTCGCCGTACCGCCCCAGCCCCTCGACCGCGATCCATTGCAGCGGTGCCCAGCCATTGGGCGCATCCCATTGCTGGCCGGTGCGCAGGGACGTGGTGCGCAGACCACCCTCGCCGACCAGCGTGGCGCGAGCGGTAGCGGCCACCGCGCGTCCCTGTTCCGCACTGGCCAGCTCGGCGAACAGCGGGAAGAGCGACGCGGCTGTCCGCGCCGTCGTCGGTCGCTTGGCCACCCGATCCCAGTCGGCATAGCGCTTCTCGCCCGCGACCCAGAGATATCGGTCGATCGCCGCCTTGCGCCGCGCCGCCATGTCCGTGAACCGCTGCGCCGTCGCCGCATCCCCGGCGGCGGTCGCTCGCGCGGCGATGCGGATCTCGGCCATCCACAACAGGCTGTTCAGATCGACCGGCACGATGTCGGTCGTGTGGATCGTCTCCAGTCGCATCGGATCGGCCAGCCAGCGCGAGCTGAAGTCCCAGCCCGATTCCGCCGCCGCGCGCAGGTCGCGCTGGACGACGCCAGCGGCACGCAACTTTGCCTTGGCGGCGGTTTCGCGGTCCTCGCGCCAGCTTTCGTCGCGGGGCGTGTCGCGCGCATCCCAGTAGCGATTGAGCAGGCTGCCATCGGGCATCCGCACGACATGTTGGCACGCGCCGCCCGCATCGAGGCAACTCGCCCCCGCCATCCAGTAATCATGCTCGCGAACCAGCGCCGCCAGCCGCCGCGTTGCCAGTGCGGGATCGCGATTGTCCGACAGGTCCATCATCAGTGCCAGGAAAGGCGGCTGCGACCGGCTGAGATAATAGGTGCGGGTGCCGTTGGGGACATGGCCGTAACGTTCGACCAGATCGACGAAATCGGCCAGCATCGCCTCGATCAGCGGAGCCTGCCCGTCAGCCTTCAGCCCCAGCATCGTAAAATAGCTGTCCCAGTAATAAATCTCCTGGAAGCGGTCGCCCGGCACGACATAGCCATGGTCCAGCCCCAGCGCCGACGACCCCGCAACGGGTGCGAAGGGTGCGCGGCCCAGGATCGGCCAGAGTTCGCGGATGCGTTCGCGCAAAGGCGGCCGGGCCTGCGTATCGCCGCGCACCGAGAAATACCGGCGGACGAAGGCGGCCAGCGCGGCCTTGCCGATCGGCTTTTCGCGGGCATAGGCGGCCATGATCGCTGGCGGAGCCTGACGCGGCACCGCGTCGGCAAAGGTCTTGCCGTCGGGAAACACCTGCGCCTCCTGCACCGCGCCGAACAGCGGGCCGTAGATATCGGCGGGGGAGGGCGGCGCACTCTGCGCCTGAAGCAGCAGGGCGAGCGCGGGCAGCAGGACCAGCGGGCGCATGCGATTGGCGATCATCATCCTCTCCTGATTATTCGGTTCGCGCGGCGCGCGGCAGCAGGACGGTGGCGGACAGGCCGCCGCCCGGCGCTTCGTCCAGCGTCAAGGCGCCGCCATGCAGTTCGGCCAGTTCGCGCGCGATGGCGAGGCCAAAGCCATGCCCGTCGCCGCGCTCGTCCAGCCGCGCCCCCGCCTGCGTCGCGCGGCGCCGGTCGGCCTGGGGGATGCCGGGGCCGTCATCGGTAACGCTCAGCCGGATTTGGCGTCCCTCCGTCACCGCTGCGATGGTGACCTGATGACGGGCATGGCGTGCGGCATTGTCGACCAGATTGCCCGCCACTTCGTCCAGATCCTGCGCGTCCATCGCGACCGACAGATCGTCGACGATGTCGGTGGTGATGCGCACGCCCCGATCCGCATGGATACGCGCGATGGCGTCGGCGAGGTCGTCCATCGCAGGCCGCAGCGGTGTTGCGGCGCGGCTGGTGCCCAGCTGCACCCGCGCGCGGGCGAGGTGGTGGCGGATGGTGTCGTCGATC
>Ga0302349_1002722_pt1 | contig 10964 bp, 8 predicted proteins | sample PhyAR1_FD_202176 | JGI IMG/M metagenome (GOLD analysis project Ga0302349, IMG submission 202176) | Leaf surface microbial communities from alfalfa plants in UC Gill Tract Community Farm, Albany, California, United States - DLSL A.R1... | ecosystem: Host-associated > Plants > Phyllosphere >...
AATGGCTGCGGTGATCCCTTCCCTCCGTCCCCAGGACCCCGCGCCGTGGTGGCGGCGCCTGCTCGCCTTCCTCATCGGCCCGCGGTTCATCGACCCTCCGCTGCGCTTCGTGACGGTGTTCTTCGGGTCCATGACGATCCTTCCCACGGGCTTCGAGCCCTCCGGCGGCGCCGGGTACGTGGCCCTCAGCACCGTCGCCGGGCTGTTCGTGATCGTCTCCGCGTTCGTCCCGCGTCTCACGCTGGGCGTCGGCATCGTGGGGACCTTCCTGTTCATGTCCCTCCACCCCGATCTGGTCAATCCGTTCAACCTGGACGTCCTCATCGCCGGTGGGGTGCTGCTGACGTACCGCCGGTACCGGCTCTGGGCCGTGGCCGTGGCGGGCCTCGTCCTGGAGGTGCTGGTCGGCAGGATGATCGGCGCCAGCTCCGGGACCGCCAGCGATGCCCAGGTCACGCTGCTGGTCTCTGTCCTCGTCTTCGTGCTGTGCCTCGGGGCCGGGCTGGGGGAGGCCCGCATCCAGGGCGAGATCGCCCGTCGCGAGGATGCGGTGCGCCGTCACGAGCACGAGCTGTCGCGCCTGCGCATCGAGGTCGCCATCGACACCCACGACACCGTCTCCCACGGCCTGGCGACCCAGGCCGCGATCATCCGGGTCCTGGGCCAGGAGGCCGCCGCCGGGCACGGCCCCGATGTCCGCACGCTCTCCGAGCTCGGCATGGTCAACGACCGCTCCCAGCGCCAGCTGCGCCAGCTCCTGTCGCGGCTGCGCGGGGAGGACGAGCAGGACCGCGGCACGGACCTCGGGGAGGCGCTGCGGTCCGTGGCCGGGGCCATCACCGCCGGCGCCGTCGCCGGAGGGTTCGCCCTGGAGATCCGGATCGGCGCGCTGCCGTCCGCGGTCCCGGCGCCCCTGGTGGACGCGGCGCAGAAGCTGCTCACCGAGCTCGCCACGAACGTGTTCAAGCACGCCCGCACCGATGCCCCCTGCGAGATCACCGTCGACGTGGTCCCGGGGGACGGCGGCGCCGCCCTCCAGCTGGCCTCGCACAACGCCGTCGCCCCGTCGGTGGGCTTCACCCCGCGGACGCTGACCCGCCGCGCGGAGCTCCTGGGCGGCAGCTGCGAGGTGCGCTGCTCGGGCGGGGAGAGCGCCGACGTCCTCGTGCGCATCCCGCTGCCCGCCGATGTCGCACCGGCCCCCGGATCGTCGCCGGGGATCTCCCCGGAGGATCTCCTCCGCCCGGATGAGGCACCGCCCCTGGCGCATGCCGTGGAATCGTCCTGACGACAGGGGGAGACCGACCATGATCACGCTGCTGCTGGTCCTGCTGATGCGGGCGGCGGGGACCACGCGCTCCGATGCGCCCTCCCGCGGAGCCCCGGCCGACAGGAGGACGGGGGACCGGCGGGCCGTCCCCGGGATCATCTCCGGGATTGTGTCCGAGGAGACGCTCGGCGACTGGCGATGCGCGCTCTGGAAGTACACCGACCCCGAGCGGTACCGGCGGGAGTGCGTGTGAGCGCGCAGACGTCCGCGCCGTCCGATCCGCGCATCACGGTCCTCGTGGTCGACGACGACCGGTGGACGACGCGCGCGATCTCAGCCGTCCTCGAGGCCGATGCGTCCCTGCGGGTGGTCGGCATCGAGCACACCGGGGAGGACGCGGTCGATGCCTTCCGGGCGCTGCGACCGCAGATCGTGCTCATGGACGTGAACATGGCCCCGGGGATGAGCGGCATCGACGCGACCGCGAGGATCCTCCAGGAGGACCCGCGCGCCACGGTGCTGGTCCTCACGACCATCTCGCCGGGACCCGGCATCGCCCGCGCCCTGGAGGCCGGGGCGATGGCGGTCGTGACCAAGACGGCGCCGCCCGAGGCCCTCGTGGCCGCCGTGCGCCTCGCCGCGGCGGGGGAGTCGCCCTCGCTGCTGAAGAACCTCGCCGCGGACATCGCCATCAGCGGCGACCTCCAGCCCGACAGCCCGGCACGGTTCCCGGCGCTCACCGAGCGCGAGCACGCCACCCTGCAGCTGATCTGCGAGGGGATGGACTACCAGAGCATCGCCGCCCGGCAGCACGTCGCCGAGACCACGGTCAAGACCCATGCCCGCAGCCTGCGCGACAAGCTGGGCGCGCAGAGCCTCGCCCAGCTGGTGGTGCGGGCCGTGCAGTACCGGCTCTACTCGCCGAGCTGACCCGGCATGCCCCGGCCAGGATGCTCCGATCCGGGGCGTCCGCGCGTCGGGACCGTTACCGGAACGAGTCCTGATCTCCTCCGATCGTGCGAGGCGCCGGGCGGGGCGGGCACGGAAGCATGGGAGGCGCCCAGGGGTGGGCGCCGGGAGGCCCAGGCCACCCGGCGTATGCGGGGAGCGCCGGTCCCGCTCCCGGAGCGCGCAGGCCACGAGCCCGCGCCCGGGAGCGGGAGCGCTCGTATCGGGCCCGGATCCGGCGAGCCCTTCGTCCATGAGGTCCACGCCACCGCCCTGCGCCCCTCCGCGCCCCACCGCGTGACCTGGGCGACCAGGACCGTCACGGGCTGGTAAAGGATCGCCAGCGGGAACCTCAAAGCCTGGTCCCCGCCCTTTCGCCCGCGTACGGGCCCGGGCACGATGGACAGCGGTTCGATCGAGCGCGTCCCTTCCTCCGCGCGGTGCGTCCGCAGCGCACGTGCTCTCCACCCGGCCCCGGCCAGGATCCTCGGACCCCCTCCGGCCGGGCGGCCGACAGTTCGAGACGACGCGAGGCCTCCACGGTCCGCAGTGAGAGTGCGGCGCCACGGCGCCTGATACGAAAAGGTGAACGATGGCGAAGAAGGCCCCCTGGATCATTTCCGCAGCGACGGTCTGCGTCCTCGCCGCAGGCGGCGGCGGCACGGCGTTCGCGATGTCCAACGAGGTCGCGGTCGACGCCTACGGCGAGCAGAGCACCGTGCGCACCTTCAGCCCCACCGTGGCCGAGGTCCTCGACGCGCAGGGCATCACCGTGAAGGACACCGACCTGGTGACCCCCTCGCTGGACACGACCGTGGCCGACGGCACCGAGATCACCATCCAGGCCCGCCGCCCCGTCACCATCACCATTGACGGCGAGCCGACAGAGGTGCTGACCACGGGGACCACCGTCTCCGAAGCGCTGTCCGGGATGGACTTCCGGGCCGAGGGCGCGAAGGTCACCCCCGCCCCCGACACGGAGCTCTCCGACGACGCGAACACCGTCGAGGTCATCACCCGCAAGAACATCACCTTCGTCGGCCAGTACGGCGAGGTCACCTTCGGCGTCAACGCGCTGACCGTGGGCGATGCGATGGACCAGGTCCTCACCGACATCGAGCCGACCGACGTCACGGACGTGCCCCGCGAGAGCGCCGTCGAGGACGGCATGGTCGTCCACGTGCAGCGTCTGCGCGAGGGCGAGCGCACGGTCACCGAGGAGATCCCCTTCGAGACGGAGACCGTCGAGGACGACACGCTCCCCGCCGGCACCACGAAGGTCAAGACCGAGGGCAAGAACGGCACCCTCGAGAAGGTCGTCAAGGAGACGAAGGAGGACGGCGAGGTCACCGCGACCGAGACCGTCTCCGAGAAGGTCACCGTCGAGCCCACCACCGAGGTCGTCCTCAAGGGCACCAAGGAGGAGGCCCCCGAGCCCGAGGAGACGCAGGAGAGCAGCTCGAGCTCGACCTCGGACGATTCCTCCTCCGACGACTCCTCGAGCTCCGACGACTCCTCGAACTCCGAGGGCTCGTCGAGCTCCGGGTCCTCCTCGAGCTCCTCCTCGCGATCGTCGTCCTCGGAGTCCGAGGAGTCCGGCACCGCCTCGGGCAACGTGACCACCTGCGGCGCCTCCCACTACGGCGACGGCGACGGCACGCACGGCGGCCCGACCGCGAGCGGCGAGACCTTCGACCGCAACGCGATGACCGCCGCGCACAAGACCCTCCCGCTGGGCACGAAGCTCCGCGTCACCAACCCCTCCAACGGCAAGAGCGTCGTGGTCCGCATCAACGACCGCGGCCCCTACGTCGGCGGCCGCTGCCTGGACCTGTCCTCCGGGGCGTTCAGCCAGATCGCCGACCTGGGCCAGGGCCACATCACGGTCCAGTACCAGAAGATCTCCTGACCCTCCCGTCCCCCGCACGTCCGGAGCCCCGCCCTGCCGCGCAGGTGCGGGGCTCCGGCGTGCCGCCCTGCTCCCGGTCCGGTCCGGTGCGCGGCGCAGGATCCGGTGCTCACGAGCCCTCGCTCGCGCGCGATTACCACAGGGTGTGATGTGCGACGGATGCCCTCCGGAGCTTTGACCGAGTCACAGTGCGTCACTAGACTGGTCAGAGCGTCCGGAGCGCCCTCTGGTCGTGAACCGGGATGAGTCCCGGCCCGCGCTCGCGGGGAGGACGGCCCATCGGCCGGCCGGACCGTGAGCAGCAGCCGGAGGAATCCCCCGCGAGGAGCGGATCCTCGCAGTGTGCCCGAATCCGGGGAGCCCATGGCCCACGGACCCGACCGAGGCGGCGTCACGCCCCGGCTGGACGGGCCGCGCTCACGGTTCTCGGACGCGCGACCGGCACCGCCGGTCGGGCGGGTCCGCGCATCGCTGTCGTTCCCTGACGTGGGATCGGATGCACGGGGTCGCGGGCCGCGCGAGCGGCCGCAAGAAGTCGATCCTCCGGTGCGAACAGTTCCGGGGGCTGAAGAGGAAGAGACGAAGTGCCTACTATCCAACAGCTGGTGCGCAAGGGGCGGAACCCCAAGACTTCCGCCTCGAAGACGCCGGCGCTGAAGGGCTCGCCCCAGCGTCGCGGCGTGTGCACGCGCGTGTACACCACGACCCCGAAGAAGCCGAACTCGGCGCTGCGCAAGATCGCCCGCGTGCGCCTGTCGACCGGCATCGAGGTCACCGCCTACATCCCCGGCGTCGGCCACAACCTGCAGGAGCACTCCATCGTGCTCGTGCGCGGCGGCCGAGTGAAGGACCTCCCGGGTGTCCGCTACAAGATCGTCCGCGGGTCCCTCGACACGCAGGGCGTGAAGGGCCGCCAGCAGGCGCGCTCCCGCTACGGCGCCAAGAAGGAGAAGAAGTAATGCCTCGTAAGGGAGCAGCTCCCAAGCGCCAGCTCGTCGTCGACCCCGTCTACGGCTCGCCGCTGGTCACTCAGCTCATCAACAAGATCCTCCTCGACGGCAAGAAGACCGTCGCCGAGTCGATCGTCTACGGCGCCCTCGAGGGCTGCCGCGAGAAGAACGGCCAGGATCCCGTCGTCACCCTGAAGAAGGCCCTGGACAACATCCGTCCGAGCCTCGAGGTCCGCTCCCGCCGAGTCGGCGGCGCGACCTACCAGGTGCCCGTCGACGTGAAGCCCGGCCGCTCCACCACCCTGGCTCTGCGCTGGCTGGTCGGCTACTCGCGCGCTCGTCGTGAGCACACGATGACCGAGCGGCTGATGAACGAGATCCTCGACGCGTCCAACGGCCTCGGTGCCGCGGTCAAGCGTCGCGAGGACACGCACAAGATGGCCGAGTCCAACAAGGCCTTCGCCCACTACCGCTGGTGAGCTCCGGTGGGGTCCGCCTCCGGGCGGGCCCCACCTCACCTCATCCGGCACAGCTGACCAGCAGCCCTCCAGAAAGGCACAAGCCCGTGGCACTCGCAGTGCTCAAGGACCTCAAGAAGGTCCGCAACATCGGCATCATGGCCCACATCGATGCCGGCAAGACCACCACGACCGAGCGCATCCTGTACTACACCGGCGTGAACTACAAGATCGGCGAGACCCACGACGGCGCCGGCACGATGGACTGGATGGAGCAGGAGAAGGAGCGCGGCATCACCATCACGTCCGCCGCGACGACCTGCTACTGGAACGACAGCCAGATCAACATCATCGACACCCCGGGCCACGTGGACTTCACGGTCGAGGTGGAGCGCTCGCTGCGCGTGCTCGACGGAGCGGTCGCCGTGTTCGACGGCAAGGAGGGCGTGGAGCCCCAGTCGGAGACCGTGTGGCGCCAGGCCGACAAGTACGTCGTGCCGCGCATCTGCTTCGTGAACAAGATGGACAAGCTCGGTGCGGACTTCTTCTTCACCGTGCGCACCATCATCGAGCGCCTCGGTGCCAAGCCGCTGGTCATGCAGGTCCCGATCGGTGCGGAGAACGAGTTCCGCGGCGTCGTCGACCTCGTCAAGCAGGCCGCCTTCGAGTGGCCTGAGGTCTTCCCGGACGACGAGTCCGCCGCCCCCTTCGGCAAGAAGAAGGGCGACGCGACGCTCGGCCAGTACCAGGTCGAGATCCCCGTCCCCGCCGACCTCCAGGACACCGTCGACGAGTACCGCGCCAAGCTGGTCGAGGACGTCGCCGAGTCCACCGAGGAGCTCATGGAGGCCTACCTCGAGGAGGGCGACCTCACCGAGGAGCAGCTCAAGGCCGGCATCCGCCACCTGACGATCAACTCCGAGGCCTACCCGGTCTTCGCGGGCTCCGCGTTCAAGAACAAGGGCGTCCAGCCCATGCTCGACGCGGTCATCGACTACCTCCCCTCGCCCCTGGACGTGCCGCCGATGATCGGCCACGACGTCAAGGACGAGGAGAAGGAGCTGACCCGCAAGCCCTCCACGGAGGAGCCCTTCTCCGCGCTGGCCTTCAAGGTCGCCTCGCACCCGTTCTTCGGTGCGCTGACCTACGTGCGCGTCTACTCCGGCCATGTCGCCTCCGGCGACGCGGTGCTGAACGCCACCTCGGGCAAGAAGGAGCGCATCGGGAAGCTCTTCCAGATGCACGCCAACCAGGAGAACCCGGTGGACGAGGCCTTCGCGGGCCACATCTACGCCTTCATCGGCCTCAAGGACACCAACACCGGTGACACGCTCTGCGATCTGCAGAACCCGATCCAGCTGGAGTCCATGAGCTTCCCCGAGCCCGTGATCTCGGTGGCCATCGAGCCCAAGACCAAGGGCGACCAGGAGAAGCTCTCGGTCGCGATCCAGAAGCTCGCCAAGGAGGACCCGACCTTCCAGGTCGAGCTCGACGAGGAGACCGGGCAGACGGTCATCAAGGGCATGGGCGAGCTGCACCTGGACATCCTGGTCGATCGCATGCGCCGCGAGTTCAAGGTCGAGGCGAACATCGGCAAGCCGCAGGTCGCGTACCGCGAGACCATCAAGCGGACCGTCGAGAAGTTCGACTACACGCACAAGAAGCAGACCGGCGGCTCCGGCCAGTTCGCCAAGGTCCAGATCACCTTCGGTCCTCTCGAGGACGCGGAGGAGGGCGTGTTCTACGAGTTCGCCAACTCCGTCACGGGCGGCCGCATCCCGCGCGAGTACATCCCGAGCGTCGACGCCGGCGTCAAGGATGCCCTCGCCTCGGGCGTGCTGGCCGGCTACCCGGTCGTGAACGTGAAGGCCGACCTCATCGACGGCGCCTACCACGACGTGGACTCGTCGGAGATGGCGTTCAAGATCGCCGGCTCGATGGCCACCAAGGAGGCGCTGCGCAAGGCGTCGCCGGTGCTGCTCGAGCCCGTCATGAGCGTCGAGGTCCGTACTCCGGAGGAGTACATGGGAGATGTCATCGGCGACCTGAACTCGCGTCGCGGGCAGGTCCAGTCGATGGAGGACGCGAGCGGGGTCAAGATCGTCCGTGCTCTCGTCCCGCTGTCGGAGATGTTCGGGTACGTCGGCGACCTGCGGTCCAAGACCCAGGGTCGCGCGATGTACACGATGCAGTTCGACAGCTACGCGGAGGTCCCGAAGACCATTTCGGACGAGATCATCGCGAAGACCCGGGGCGAGTGAGAAGCCGGGGAAGCCGGTAGGATTCATCCGGCCCGCTTCCCCGGCATCGCGCGGAGCCCTCGCTGCGGCGGGCGGTCTCCGATCCCGATCCACACGAAGTACCCAGATTAGAAGTCCTAGGAGGACACCACCATGGCGAAGGCCAAGTTCGAGCGGAACAAGCCGCACGTCAACATCGGCACCATCGGTCACGTCGACCACGGCAAGACCACGCTGACCGCTGCGATCTCGAAGGTCCTGTACGACCAGTACCCGGACATCAACGAGAAGCGGGACTTCGATCAGATCGATAACGCGCCCGAGGAGAAGCAGCGCGGCATCACGATCAACATCTCGCACATCGAGTACCAGACGGAGAAGCGTCACTACGCTCACGTCGACGCTCCGGGTCACGCCGACTACATCAAGAACATGATCACCGGCGCGGCGCAGATGGACGGCGCGATCCTCGTGGTCGCCGCCACCGACGGCCCGATGGCCCAGACCCGCGAGCACGTTCTGCTCGCCCGCCAGGTGGGCGTCCCCTACCTGCTGGTCGCGCTGAACAAGTCCGACATGGTCGACGACGAGGAGATCCTCGAGCTCGTCGAGATGGAGGTCCGTGAGCTGCTGGGCTCGCAGGAGTTCGACGAGGACGCCCCCGTCGTCCGCGTCTCCGCTCTGAAGGCCCTCGAGGGCGACGAGCAGTGGGTCAAGTCCGTCCAGGACCTCATGGCCGCCGTCGACGAGTCTGTCCCGGACCCGGTCCGTGACATGGACAAGCCCTTCCTCATGCCCGTCGAGGACGTCTTCACGATCACCGGTCGTGGCACCGTCGTCACCGGCAAGGTGGAGCGCGGCAAGCTCGCCATCAACTCCGAGGTCGAGATCGTCGGCATCCGCGAGCCGCAGAAGACCACGGTCACCGGCATCGAGATGTTCCACAAGCAGATGGACGAGGCGTGGGCCGGCGAGAACTGCGGTCTGCTCCTGCGCGGCACCAAGCGTGAGGACGTCGAGCGCGGCCAGGTCGTCGTGAAGCCGGGTTCGATCACCCCGCACACCGACTTCGAGGCGCAGGTCTACATCCTGTCCAAGGACGAGGGCGGCCGTCACAACCCGTTCTACTCGAACTACCGCCCGCAGTTCTACTTCCGCACCACGGACGTCACCGGCGTGATCACCCTCCCCGAGGGCACCGACATGGTCATGCCCGGCGACTCCACCGAGATGACGGTCGAGCTGATCCAGCCGATCGCCATGGAGGAGGGCCTCGGCTTCGCCATCCGCGAGGGTGGCCGCACCGTCGGCTCCGGCCGCGTCACCAAGATCACCAAGTGATCACCGCGGGGGCGACCCCGCAGCCGTGATGCGTCCGCTCTGCGGATGCTGAGCACAGAAGCCCCGGACCGGGAACGGTCCGGGGCTTCTGACATGCCCGATGCCGGAGAGCGGGAACGGTCCGGGGCTTCTGCCATGCGCGATGCCCGCGGTCCATCGGGCCGATCGCCGGGACGCGTGGGACGAAGCGGGCGCACGCAGGCGCGACCGCAGAGGCGACGGCCGGGACCTGTGCCAGGTCGGCCGCCTCGACGCAGAAGACGCCGCTCCGGGATGTCCGGAACGACGTCTGCTGGGCATGCGGGCCGGTGGCTCGTGCGGCCCACGGCCCGTGCGGCCGGTGAGGCCCCGGGCGAGGGCGCCTCAGGAGCGGTGCTGGTCCTCGACCTGCTCCGGGGCCTGGCGCGTCTTCTCCTCCGAGGTCTCGCCGCCGGACGGGTCGGGGGCGGAGTAGCCGTAGCTGCGACCGCCGGAGGGCGCCGCGCCGTGCGGTGCGGACGGCGCGGCGGGCGCCGGGGGAGCGGGCGTCGCCGAGCCGGGTGCGGTCGGCATCGGCGCCGACGGCCCGGGCGCCGCCGAGGAGGGCGCGCCCGGGGAGGACGCCGGGGCGACAGGTGCGGACGGCCCGCTCTGCGCGGGGCGTCCGTAGCTGGGCCGCGGCGAGGTCGGAGCGGCCGCAGGAGTCGCGGCCGGCGGCGCGGCGGGACGGCCATAGGTGGGGCGATGGGTCGATCCGCCGGTTCCCGGGCCCGCCGCGGGACCGCTGCCCGGCGACGGGGGAGCGGGCACGGACGCGGAGGGCGGGGCCGGCGGGGTGCCGGGAGAGGGCGTCTGGAGCCGGCGCGGCGGCGTCGCGGGGACGGCGGTGCCGTGGGCGGCGAGGATCTCGCGGGCGGTGCCGGCGTGGGTGTGCTCGACCATCAGCTCGTACTGCATCGGGATGGTGGCGGTCATCGAGGTGAAGTCCCGCTTGCCGCCGCTGGCCGCGTAGCCCACGGCGGACCACACGGTGAAGAAGATGATGCCCATGATCACGGTGGTCAGCAGCATGACGAGCGGCTGCCCGGTGAGCAGGACGAACAGGAGGCCCATGAACAGCCCCATCCACAGGCCCGACAGCACCCCGTTGCGGATCGTGCGGCCCCAGGTCTTGCGGCCCGTCACGCGCTCGATGAGCTTGAGGTCCGTGCCCACGATCATCGTGTGCTGGACCGGGAACTCGGCATCGGCGAGGGTGTCCACCACGGTCTGCACCTCGGCGTAGGTGCTGTAGACGCCGAGCGAGCGGGGGTACTCGAGGTCGTACAGCCGCGCGGTCAGCGGGGAGGTCTGGGGATTGCTCATGCGCCTCAGCGTAGATCAGCAGGCCGCATGTCTTCCGGCAGTCTCCTGGGCGGCGCGTGGACGCGGCCGGCCGCCCCGGGCCGCCGGGACGCCCCGGGGCGTCCGCGGGGTGTGATCCGCGTCGGTGTGAGCCGGTGCACGACCGATCGACCTTGGAATGCGCCCAGGTCTCTGGCAGACTGGACGAGTTGTCTGTGCGGGCCGACATGCCCGGTTCCGTTCTCCACGCCTCGCGGCGCGGCGAATGATCACCGGATGAGGCCCAGCCCCAGGACGCGAACGGCGCCCCCGCGTCGAATGCGCGTCGTCATGAGGGAGATCAGCACAGCCGCAGCCGATCCTCGGCGGCTCCGTCATGGGCTTCATCGCCCCGGCGAGGCCGACACGCCCGTCCTCGGGTACCGGGAGGGAGCTGCGCGAATGTCCAGACGAGAGAGAGACAGGACGCCATGGCGGGACAGAAGATCCGCATTCGGCTCAAGTCGTACGACCACGAGGTGATCG
>Ga0302349_1002723_pt1 | contig 10958 bp, 10 predicted proteins | sample PhyAR1_FD_202176 | JGI IMG/M metagenome (GOLD analysis project Ga0302349, IMG submission 202176) | Leaf surface microbial communities from alfalfa plants in UC Gill Tract Community Farm, Albany, California, United States - DLSL A.R1... | ecosystem: Host-associated > Plants > Phyllosphere >...
GCGCACCAGCGGGCTCGTCTCGACGGGGAAGTCGCACACGAACGTCGGGGCGTGGAGGTGATCGCCCACGCGATGCTCGAAGAGCTCCTCCACCAGCTTTCCGTGGCCGTAGCGCGGATGATCCAGGTCCAGCTCCAGGGAGCGGGCGATCTCCCGCAGCCGCTCGGGAGAGGTCTCCGGGGTGATCTCCTCGCCGAGGGACTCCGAGAGCGAGCCGTAGACGGTGATCCGGTCCCACTGCCCGCCGAGGTCGTACTCCTCGCCGTCCGGCAGGGTGACGACGTGGGAGCCCGTCGCGGCGAGGGCGGCCTCCTGCACGAGGTCGCGGGTCAGGTCGGCGATGGTGTGGTAGTCGCCGTAGGCCTGATAGGCCTCCAGCATCGCGAACTCGGGGGAATGGGTGGAGTCCGCCCCCTCGTTGCGGAAGTTCCGGTTGATCTCGAAGACGCGCTCCATCCCGCCGACGGCCGCGCGCTTGAGGAACAGCTCCGGCGCGATCCGCAGGTACAGATCCATGTCGAACGCGTTGATGTGGGTGACGAACGGACGCGCCGCCGCCCCCGAAGGAATCACCTGGAGCATGGGCGTCTCGATCTCCAGGAAATCGCGGCCGCGGAAGGACTCGCGCAGGGAATGCATGACCTCCGAGCGAAGGCGCGCCAGACGGCGGGCCTCCGGGCGCACGATGAGATCGACATAGCGGCGCCGCACCCGCGACTCCTCGCTGAGATCGGCATGCAGCACGGGAAGGGGGCGCACGGCCTTCGCGGCCATCTGCCAGGAATCCGCGAAGATCGACAGCTCGCCGCGCCGGGAGCATCCCACGCGGCCGTGGAAGAAGACGTGGTCCCCGAGGTCGACATCGGCCTTGAGATCGGCCAGGCGCTCGGCGCCCACCACCGCCTGGCTGGCCATGATCTGGATGCGCTCGCCGGCCCCGTCCTGCAGGGTCACGAAGGCGAGCTTGCCGGTGTTGCGCAGGAAGACCACGCGCCCGGCGACGCCGACCTCGTCCTGGGTCTCCTCCCCGGCCTCGAGGTGGCCGTAGCCCTCGCGGACCGCGGCGATGGTGGTCGTGACCGGCACGGAGACCGGGTAGGCCTCCTCGCCGCGCTCCAGAAGCCGCTCCCGCTTCGCCTTGCGCACGGCGATCTGGTCGGAGGTGTCCAGCGGGTCGTGGGGCGCGGGCGCATCAGTCATGGCCCCGATTGTGTCACCCCCTACCGTGAGGTATCACGGATTTCCTGCGGGGATCGGCCGGGCGTGGGCGACCTCACGGAGCGGTCGGCTCCGGGAGCCGGCCATGGGGCACCGGTGGGTGGATGCGGCCGACCACGTGCAGGCTGGTGGCGTCCAGCAGGCGCGTCCCCTCGACGCGGGCGGCGAGCACCACGAGCACCTCGCCCCGGTGGTCGGGGCCGATGGGATCGAAGGTCGTCGGGTCCACGGCCTCGGCGTAGGCCCAGTCCACTCCGGCCGGGGCCCCTCCGGTGGCCTCGCGCAGGGCGGCCAGCACGGCTCCGGTGTCCGGGGCGGCGGCCTCGACGGCGCGCACGGTGCGCGAGAGCACGAGGGCGCGCTCGCGGCCCTCCTCGCTGAGGTAGGCGTTGCGGCTGGAGCGGGCCAGCCCGCCGGGCTCGCGGACGATGTCGACGGCCTCGATCCGCACCGGCAGGTCGAGGTCGGCGACCAGGCGCTGGATGATCGCGAGCTGCTGGGCGTCCTTGCGGCCGAACACCGCGGCGTCGGGCCGCACCAGCTGCAGCAGCTTGGTGACCACGGTGACCACCCCGTCGAAGTGGCCGGGGCGCGCGGCGCCCTCGAAGCGGGTGCCCAGACGGCCGGAGGTGACGCTCACCGGCGGCGGCAGCACGGGGTACATCTCCGCCGTGGACGGCGCGAAGACGAGATCGACGAGCCCGTCCACCTGGGCGAGATCGGCCTCGAGCTCCCGGGGGTACGCCTCGAAGTCCTCCCCCGGGCCGAACTGGAGGGGGTTGACGAAGTCGGTGAGCACCACGGAGTCGGCGATCTCGCGCGCGCGGCGCACGAGCATGAGGTGGCCCTCGTGGAGGGCCCCCATCGTCATCACCACGGCGACGGTGCCGGGCAGCTGCGCCCGTGCCCGTCGCAGATCGGCCTTCGTGGTCACCAGGGCGGTCATGGTCCCTCCTCGGGAGTCGTCGGTGCGGGATCGAGGATGTCACGGATCCGTGCGCGGCGCTGGTCATCGAGCCCGGCCCGTTCCAGCGCGGCCAGCGCGAGCGCCCGGTAGGTGGCGCGGATGTCCGGGGAGCCGGCACCGTCCTGCTCGAGGTCGCGCAGGGCGGCGAGGTGCGCGGCGACGGTCCCGGCGTCGCCGCGGCGCACCGGTCCGGTCAGCGCCTCGGCGCCGCGGTTCAGGGACTCCTCGAGGGCGGCCGTCAGCAGCGGGCGCAGATAGTCGCCGGGGCTGTCCACGCCGAGCCGTGCGAGCACCTCGCGCGCCTGGTCCACCAGGACGACGAGGTGGTTCGCGCCGTGGGACAGCGCCGCGTGGTAGAGGGCCCGGTCGCCCTCGGCGAGGCGCACGGGGCGCCCCTCGAGCTCGACGACGAGCGCCTCCGCGATCGGTGCGAGGGCGGGCCGCGCGGTGATCGCCATCGGACAGCCGACCAGACGCGGGAGGTCCGCCGCGGTGCCGGTGAAGGTCATCGCGGGATGGATCGCCAGGGCCACGCAGCCGGCCTCCTCGAGCGGGGACAGCACGTCGATCCCGTGGGCCCCCGAGGTGTGCACGATGACCTGCCCGCCGGGGCTGATCCCGGCGGCGGCGAGCCCGGCGGCCAGTCCCGGCAGCTCGTCGTCGGGGACCGTCAGCAGGACCAGCTCGCTGCGCTCCACGATGCGGTCCGCGCCGAGCAGCGGCACCCCGGGCAGCAGATCCGCGGCCCGGGCGCGGGAGCTGTCGGAGATCGCGTACGCCCCGGTGATCGCGTGGCCCTCGCGCCGCAGCGCGGCGGCGAGGACCGCACCGACCCGGCCGGCGCCGATGACGCCGATGCCCAGCCGCTGCGGGGCGCTCATCGCTGCTCCCCGTCGCGCGGGTCCTCGTGGCCGGCGTCGGGCCCGTCCGGCGGGAGCGGCCGATGCTCCGTCGGAGCGGACAGCGCGGGTCGCGGCCAGCGCGCACGGTCCCGGTATCGGCGCAGATGGGCGGAGTCGTGCTCGAGGACGGCGCGCATCGCGAGCACCTCCGGCTGCTCCATGCCGTTCGCGGTGAGGGTTGCGCCGGCGACGGGGACCGTCAGCGTGAGCAGGCCGCAGCGCCGCTCGATCGGCCCCTGGGAGATGCCCACCCCCTGGATGCGGTCGCGGGAGATCATCTGGAGCCGGCGGGTGAGGATCCCCGATCGGCGCACCAGGAAGCCGGGCATCAGCACGACGACCTCGGTGCGGCGGGCGATCCACTGCCAGCGGCGCGTGGCCCGCATCCCGGGGATGTCCCGGGCGCGCGCGCCGAGCAGGTCCCCGAGCGCGGCGGCGTCGTCCTCGGTGCCCAGGGGCGGCAGCAGGTGCCCGACTGTCCGGCGCAGCTCCTCGGGCGTGCCCACGGGGAGCACGGTCAGGGACCCCTCGGACTCGCTGTCGCCGATCCCGGCGACGGTCGCGGTCACGCGGGTCCACCGCTGCGAGCGCCACAGCGCCGGCTGGGCGAGGGTGATCTCCTGGATCCGGTCGGGCGGGACGTTGTCGGTGCGCGTGTTCAGCAGCCCGCGGCGCATGCGCAGGCCGCGGTCGGTCATGCGGGCGACGAATCCCCAGCCGGCCTCGATCTTCCCCAGCACCAGGCGGGGCACCGCGACCAGCGCGGGGATCAGGGCGACCGCCGCGCCGAGGCCCGGACCGTCGTCCCAGAGCAGCAGACCGCCCGCGACGACCAGGCCCAGCAGCAGCGCGAGCGCGCCGAGGAGGAACTCGGCGTCGCGGATCATCGAATGCACCAGGCGCGACGTGGGCACGCGGGCGATCTGCTCCCCGTCGCTCACGCCGTCCAGCACGACCTGGTCCCAGAGGTTCCCGCGGACCGGGGCGCCGGGTGCGCCGTCGCGCGTCCCGGACTCCTCGCCGGCCGCGCCGCTCGCGGCGCCGAGGGCGGAGGACCGTTCTCCCCCGTCGGCGCCGACGGCCGCCCCGGTCGGGCCGGGGCCCTCGCCCGCTCCCCGCGCCGCGGCGGAGCCGGCCGCCGGGACGGGGCCGGCCGGGGCGACGGAGCCGGGATCGGAGGGCCCGGAGACGGGGCCGGCGGAGGCGGCGGGCCCGGCCTGTGCCGATGCGGCCGCGCGCAGGATCTCGCGGCGGATGCGCTCGGCATCGGCCGCCCGCACGTACGCGATGTCCAGGTGCGACTCCCCGCCGCCGGCGACCTCCACCCGGACCTTCGCCAGGCCCAGCAGGCGGGCCAGCAGCGGCCGTTCGACGGAGACCGAGTCGATCCGGGCGCGCGGCGCGAAGCGGCGGGAGCGGGTGAGGACCCCGCTGCGCAGGGCGACCCCGTCCTCGGTGATCGCATACGCCGTGAAGCGCCAGGAGAGCGCGGAGACCACGATCGAGACGACGATGACCACGGCGAGGATCCCGAGCCCGATGAGCAGGCGGGTCAGCGTGAACTCCCGCACGAGGGACCCGATGTTCTGGATCGACACGGCCGCGACGATCGCCGCGATCACCTTCCAGCCGCTGACCAGCGGCGTGATCGGATGGGTGCGTCGGAACGCGGACTCGGGGACGGCGCTGGCGGTCCCGTCCTCCGGGGCGGGCGCCGGGCTCGCGCTCACAGCGCCGCCATGGTCTCGACGCCCCGGCGGGCCAGCAGCGCGCGCAGGCGCTCCGCCTCCTCGCGGGGCAGGCCGGGGATCGTGAGGTCCGCCTCGGCGGAGGCGGTGGAGACCGAGAGGGTCGCCAGCCCCAGGCTGCGCTCGATCGGGCCCTCGTGGACCTCGACGGACTGCACCCGGGCGAACGCGACGGTGGACACGGAGCGGAACATGATGCCGGAGGCGAACACGAGGTCGTCCTCGCGGTCGAGGTATCCCAGCGCCCGCACGCGCCGCGGCGTGAGCAGCAGGGACTGCAGGGCGAGGATCAGCACGAGCAGCGCGGGGAACACCGTCCACCACCACCCCAGCCAGGCCCAGACCACGATGCAGCCCGCGATCACGAGCACGGCCAGGGCGTAGCCGACCAGACCGGCGAGATAGCGGGCGCGGATCAGCGTCTCGGAGACGGGCCGCAGGCCCTCGGCCCCCAGGCGGCCGCCGGCGCCGGGTGGTGCTGCGGGGGCCGGGGAAGGATCCGGGGAGGGTGTGCTCATGGCATCCATCGTCTCAGCTCCGCCGGGAGGGGCTCCTCCGACTTTGGTCGTCCGTCGCCTCAGGCGGGGCTCGACTCGCGGGAGGGCTCGCCGTCCTCGGGCGGCAGCTGGCCCCAGTGCTCGACGATCACGCCGAGCACGGTCAGGGCGAGCCCGGCGACGGCGGCGAACAGGGTGGGCAGGACCGCGCCGGCGAGGGTGCCCGTGCCGGACATCCCCAGCTGCACGGCGATGCCCACGTGGATGCCGCCGACCACCGAGCCGGTGTAGGCGCAGGCGCGGGCGAAGGTGACGGTGCGGAAGGCGGTGATCATGTCCAGCTGGTACCGGCGCGGTGCGAAGGTCCCGCTCTCGGCACGCTCGGCGGTCTCCTTCATGTAGCGCCTCAGCGGCAGGCCCATCACCAGCAGCACACCGCCCAGGACCAGCTCGAGGACCCCGGTGAACCATCCGGTGATCGGGATGGTCCCGCCGCGGCTCGCGACGAGCTCCGCCAGCGTCAGCCCGAACCCGGCGGCGGCCGCGAGGACCACCACCAGCACCGGGATCGACAGCGGCTTCATGAGGGGTCGGCCCCGTCCACCGGGATCGGCGCGGCGTATCCGGGGACCGCGGGGCCGGGGCGGATGCCCGGTCGGTCGGGCGCACGCTCCGCGAGCGGGCCGATGGGGCCATGGCCCGGCAGCTCGTCCTCGGGGCGGGCGCTCGCCCACGGCACCAGCACGAAGGCGCGCTCGGCCGCCCGCGGATGCGGAAGGATCAGCTCCTCGTCCTCCTGCACCAGGTCCCCGTAGGTGATCACGTCGACGTCGAGGGTGCGCGGTCCCCACCGGACCCGCCGCTCGCGCTGCGCGTCCGCCTCGAGCTCCTGGGCGAGCTCGAGCAGCTGCCAGGGGGTGCGCCGCGTCCGCACCCCGACGGCGGAGTTGAGGAAGGGATCCTGCTCGATGCCCCCCACGGGATCGGTCTCGATGACCGGACCGGTCCAGAGGATCTCGACGTCCTCGGCCTGCGCGAGGAGATCCAGGGCGCGGCGCAGCCGGGCGGCGCGGTCCCCAAGGTTGGTGCCCACGGCGAGGACCGCGTCCACCGGGGCGGCGTCGCGGACGATGTGCAGGCGGACATCGGCGAAGGGATGCGGGATCGGGGCGGAGGGCTTGTGCAGCGTCAGCTCGATCCGTCGCACCAGCACCTGCTCGGCGAGGATCCGCGCCGCGAGCGTCTCGGCGACGGTCTCGAGGAGATCCACCGGGGCGGACTCGATCTGCGCGACGATGCTCGCGGCGACCTCCGCGTAGTTGACCGTGCGGCCCAGCGCATCGGCCCGGGCCGCGGCACGGGTGTCCACGTGCAGGCGGGCGTCGACGAGGAACTCCTGGCCGGTCCTCTTCTCGTGCTCGAGCACGCCGTGGTGGCCCCAGGCGCGCACGCCGACCAGCTCGATGACGTCCCGGCTCATCGGGCGGCCCTGCGCAGACGGTCGCCCACGGCGACGGCGGCGACCGAGGCGGGGACCTCGTGCACGCGCACGGCCCAGGCGCCCTCGCGGGCGCTCAGCGCGCTCACCGCGGCGGTCGCCGCGTCGCGGTCCACGCCGAGCGCGGCGATGAAGCGCTTGCGGGAGGCGCCGATGAGGATCGGCAGCCCGGCGGCGCGCAGGCTCGTCCAGTCCGCGAGGACCTCCCAGTTCTGGTCGCCGGTCTTGGAGAACCCCAGGCCGGGATCGGCCACGAGGTAGTCCTCGTCGACGCCGGAGGCGCGCAGGGCCTCCAGGCGGGTCGCGAGCTCGGCGGCGCTGTCCCGGGCGACGTCCGCGTAGTCGGTGAGGCGGTTCATGACGTCGCTGTGGCCTCGCCAGTGCATGGCGATGAACACGGGCGGGGTGCCGCGGCGGGTGCGCAGGCGCGCGGCGCCCGTGCCCATGTCCACGTCGGCCAGGCCCGCGGAGACGTCGTTGATGATCAGCGCACCGGACTCGACGGCGGCCGCCGCGACGGAGGCGCGCATCGTGTCCACGCTGATCACGTGCCCCTCGGCCGCGAGGGCTCGGATCACGGGGATCACGCGGCGCATCTCCTCGGCCTCATCGACGCGGGGCGCGCCCGGACGGGTCGACTCGCCGCCGATGTCGATGATCGCCGCGCCCTGGCTCGCCAGGAGGCGCCCGTGCGCGATCGCGTCGGCGGTGGCGAAGTGCTCGCCGCCGTCCGAGAAGGAGTCCGGGGTGACGTTCAGGACGCCCATCACGAGGGTCGCGTCGACATCGAGCGCCGCGGGCAGCCCGGCCGGTCGCCGCCTCATCGCCCTCAGCCCCTCACGATGAGGGACATGGCCTCGGCTCGGGTGGCGCTCTCGCGCAGCATGCCGCGCACCGCGGAGGTCACCGTCCGGGCGCCCTGCGCGCGCACACCGCGCATCGACATGCACATGTGCTCGGCGTCGACCACCACGATCGCCCCGGCGGCATCGAGCTCGCCCATCAGGGCGTCGGCGATCTGGCTCGTGATGCGCTCCTGCACCTGCGGCCGGCGGGCATACACGTGCACCAGCCGGGCCAGCTTCGACAGGCCCGTCACTCCCCCGCCGCCGGGGATGTAGCCGACGTGGACCACGCCCATGAACGGCAGCAGATGATGCTCGCACATCGAGTGGAAGGAGATGTCCCGCACGAGCACCAGCTCCTGGTGCTCGATGTCGAAGGTCGTCGACAGCGGCTGCGCCGGGTCCTGATCGAGACCGGCGAAGACCTCCTCGTACATCCGTGCCACCCGGGCGGGCGTCTCCTTCAGCCCGTCGCGGTCGGGGTCCTCGCCGACGGCCGCGAGGATCTCGCGCACCGCGGCCCGGATCCGCTCATGGTCCACGCTCATCGCTGTCGCCTCCTCAACCCTGCTCGCCGGGGCCCGGCTCGCGCGGGGCGCCCGGGATGGAGGGTCCCTCGCCGCCGGGATGCGGCAGCTCGGGCGGGCCGGGCTGGACGTACTCGCCGGCGTCCGAGGACTCCGATCCGGTCGCCGCCGGGTCCCCGCCCACCAGCGGGTCGTGGAAGACGGGGCGGCCCTGGCTGGACTGCCACACGTCGCGCAGGGGGCGCTTGCGCACGCCGCGGAAGATCTCCGCGAGCTCGTGCTCGTTGAGGGTCTCCTTCTCCAGCAGCTCGAGCACCAGACGGTCCAGCACGTCCCGGTTCTCGCTGATGACGCTCCACGCCTCGTCCAGGGCGCGGCTGATGAGGCGGCGGACCTCCTCGTCGATCAGCTGCGCGGTCTCGTCGGAGAACTGCGGGCCCTGCCCGGACTGCATGCCGACGAAGACCTCGTCCTGGCCCTCGCCGTAGGACACCTGGCCCAGACGCTCGCTCATGCCGAGCTGCATCACCATCGTGCGGGCGATCTTGGTGGCGTTCTGCAGGTCGGAGCCGGGGCCGGTGGTGACGTCGTGGAAGATGCCCTCCTCCACGGCATAGCCGCCCATGGCGTACGCCAGGCGGTCCAGCAGCTCGTTGCGGGACTGGTAGTTGCGGTCCTGGGTCGGCACCACCATCGTGTAGCCGCCCGCGCGGCCGCGCGGCAGGATCGTCACCTTCGTGACCGGGGCGGAGTTGTTCAGGGCCGCGGCCACCAGGGCGTGGCCGCCCTCGTGGTACGCGGTCATCTGCCGCTCGCGGTCGCTCATCACCTTGGAGTAGCGCTGCGGTCCCATGGACACGCGGTCGATCGCCTCGTCCAGCGCCCGGTTGTCGATGATCTGGTTCCCGGAGCGGGCGGTCAGCAGCGCCGCCTCGTTGAGCACGTTGGCCAGGTCCGCGCCGGACATGCCGATGGTGCGACGGGCGACGACCTCGAGGTCGACGTCCGGGGCCAGGGGCTTGCCCTGGGCGTGCACGGTGAGGATGTGCAGGCGGCCCTTGAGGTCGGGCGCCTCCACCGCGATCTGTCGGTCGAAGCGGCCCGGGCGCAGCAGCGCCGGGTCCAGGATGTCCACGCGGTTGGTGGCGGCGATGAGGATGACGTTCTGGTTCTCGTCGAACCCGTCCATCTCCACCAGCATCTGGTTCAGGGTCTGCTCGCGCTCGTCGTGGCCGCCGCCCATGCCGGCGCCGCGGTGGCGGCCCACGGCGTCGATCTCGTCGATGAAGATGATCGCCGGGGAGTTCTCCTTGGCGGTGTTGAACAGGTCGCGCACGCGGCTGGCGCCGACGCCCACGAACATCTCCACGAAGTCGGAGCCGGAGATCGAGTAGAACGGCACGTTCGCCTCGCCGGCCACGGCGCGGGCCAGCAGGGTCTTGCCCGTTCCCGGCGGGCCGTACAGCAGCACGCCCTTGGGGATCTTGGCGCCCACCGCGTGGTACTTCTGCGGATCCACGAGGAACTGCTTGATCTCGTCGAGCTCCTCGACGGCCTCCTCGGCGCCGGCGACGTCGGCGAAGGTGACCTTGGGGGACTCCTTGTTGAACAGCTTCGCCTTGGACTTGCCGAACTGCATGGCGCGCCCGCCGCCCTGGGCGTTCATGATGAGGAACCAGAACAGGCCGAAGAAGAGCAGCAGCGGCAGGAACGAGACCAGCAGGGTCGTCCACCAGGAGCTGGTCGCGATCTCGTCGGTGTACCCCTTGGCGGGGTCGGCCTCCTCGACGGCCTGCACGACGGCCTCGCCGCGCGCGGTGACGTAGGAGAAGCGGACCTGCTTGCCCTTGTCCGTGTCGCCGTCGACGAAGGGCTCGGTGAGCACCAGGTCGACGCGCTGCTGGTTGCCGTCGATGATCTTGGCCTGCTCGACCTTGCCCTCGGACAGGAGCGTCAGGCCCTGCTCCGTGTCGATCTGCTGGTAGCCGTCGCGGCCCAGCAGGGAGAACAGGACCATGCCCAGCACCAGGGCCAGGATGATCCACAGCGCGATCCCGGGCAGGGTGCGCTTCTTCTTGGGAGTGCTCGATGCCATGTCAGTCCTCGTAGACGGAGCGCTTGAGGACTCCGACGTAGGGCAGGTTCCGGTAGGTCTCTGCGTAGTCGAGCCCGTATCCGATGACGAACTCGTTGGGGATGTCGAAGCCGACGTAGCGCACGTCGATCTCCACGCGCGCCGCATCGGGCTTGCGCAGCATGGTGCACACCTCGACGCTGCGCGGGCCGCGCGAGCGGAGGTTGGACAGCAGCCACTTCAGGGTCAGGCCCGAGTCGATGATGTCCTCGACGATCAGCACGTGGCGATCGGTGATGTCGGTGCCGAGGTCCTTGAGGATCCGCACCACGCCGGAGGACTTGGTGCCCGACCCGTAGGAGGAGACCGCCATCCAGTCCATCTCGACGGGCAGGTCGATCGCGCGGGCGAGGTCCGACATGACCATCACCGCCCCCTTGAGCACGCCCACCAGGATCGGCGGCTCCTGCGCGTAGTCCTCGGTGATCTGCCGCCCGATCTGCGCGAGCCGATCGCGGATCGCCGTCTCGTCCAGCAGCACGCGTTCGACGTCCTCGTGCATGCGCGCACGCCCGTCGCTCTCGTGCAGTTGCGTCTTCGACACGCAGTGCTCCTTGGTGGGGGGTGTTCGGACTCGTCGCGCGGCGAGGGTCGGCGCGGCTCAGGGGTCGAGGCGGCGCCA
>Ga0302349_1002727_pt1 | contig 10945 bp, 10 predicted proteins | sample PhyAR1_FD_202176 | JGI IMG/M metagenome (GOLD analysis project Ga0302349, IMG submission 202176) | Leaf surface microbial communities from alfalfa plants in UC Gill Tract Community Farm, Albany, California, United States - DLSL A.R1... | ecosystem: Host-associated > Plants > Phyllosphere >...
TTACAGAAGCTGGAGGAAGTCAGGTCATCAATGGGCAAGAAGTCTTTGGCGCACTAAATATTTTTTATAATGAATTGCAACAAGGATTGGCGATTTCACCTAGCGCCACTGCTTTTCTTTCACAAGGAAAAATGCCGACATTTATGTTTGGTCTTCCCGCAGCGGCTTTAGCGATGTATCAAACCGCAAAACCAGAGAATCGTGCAAAAATCAAAGGATTATTGATTTCAGGTGTGATTGCGACTTTTGTAACAGGAATCACTGAACCGATCGAATTTCTCTTCTTATTTGTCAGTCCTCTTTTATGGGGGTTCCACGTGTTGATGACTGGTGCCGGATTTATGGTCATGAGTTTGTTGGGCGTAACGATTGGGAATACCGATGGCGGAATCTTAGATTTTATTATTTTCGGGGTCATGCAGGGGACTTATACTAAATGGTGGTTGGTTTTACTTGTGGGTGCCTGTTGGTTTGGTATCTATTACTTTACATTTAAAACAGTGATTTTACGCAAAAACTTAAAGACCCAAGGACGTGAAGAAATGACTGCTGAGACAGAATATACAGACGAAGAAGTAACATATAAAGGAAAAGGCACAGTTGATGCACGAGGAATCTTGGCTGCTTTAGGTGGTGCTGAAAATATCACTTCTTTAGATAATTGTATCACGCGTCTAAGGTTAGTGGTGAATGACGGATCGATCGTTGATGATGACCGACTGAAAAAATTAGGTGCATTAGGCGTGGTCCATTTGGATGATACGAATGTTCAAGTCATTATAGGAACAAAAGTGACGACCGTTAGAAATCAACTGGATGACATCTTGTCGTTCTGAAATCGGGAGAGTGTAGAAGATGTCTTTCAATGAACAAATCGATCGTAAAGGGACATATTGTACGCAATGGGATTATATTAAAGACCGCTTCGGTAAAAATGATCTCTTGCCATTTACGATTTCTGATACAGATTTTAAAGTACCAACAGGCGTCGAAGCTGCGCTCCAAGAAAGGTTAAGACATCCAATTTTTGGCTATACTCGTTGGAATCATACAGATTTCAAATCAGCAGTCACCCACTGGTACAAAGAACGTTTTGGACACCAGATCAACGAGGACTGGTTGGTTTACAGTCCTTCCGTCATCTATAGCATCAAGCAACTGATTTGTTTATTAAGCGAACCTGGAGAAGGTGTGATTATCCAAACGCCTGCTTATGATGCCTTTTATAAACTGATTGTTGGAAATCAACGTAAATTGGTAATGAATGAATTGATTTATCAAGAAGGTGTCTATCAATTGGATTTTGAGGACTTGAAGCGACAGTTCGAGCAACCGGAGAATAAAATTTTGTTATTGTGTAGTCCCCATAATCCAACAGGTAGAGTGTGGACGAAAAAGGAATTAGTGAACATCATCGAGCTTGCCCAAAAAAACGAAGTGTTCATCATTTCGGATGAGATCCACATGGATATTCTCAGAAAGGGACAACACCATCAACCACTGACGGAATTGATCCAAAAAAATGTCGCAGTCGTCACATCAGGAAGTAAAACATTTAATTTTCCTGGATTGATTTTTTCTTACGGATTGATTCCAGATTCGTCCTTGCGCCAGCGGTTTTTACAACAGATGAAAGAAGCTGATGGACTCGGTTCCACGAGTGTTTTTGGATTAGTTGCTACGATTTCGGCGTATGAAAAAGAAAGCAACTGGGTCACTGAACTCAACCAGTACATCGATGATAATATTGTTTTTGTCACTGCGTACCTCAAACAACATCATCCAGAAATCATCGTAACAAAAAGCGAAGCCACCTACTTGATGTGGCTAGATTGCGCCCAACTCCCATTCACTATGGAAGAACTTCAGCAACGAATGATCGAACGAGGCAAGGTTGCAATCATGTCAGGTGAAGTGTATGGGAAAACTAGTCGCAATTTTTTGCGATTGAACGTGGGATGCCCACGTAAGAAATTGGAAGAAGGATTGCGGCGATTGACGGAGAGTTTGGGGTAGATAGGGAAAGTATTTACAAATAAATCATATATCATTTTATTTAAAACAAGCGCCAAAGGACAATTACATAATGTATCTTGTCCTTTGGCGCTTATTATTTCAAGAACCAATCTTATCAAAATGATTTGATACAGGAATCACCTATTTATTGTTAATTAGACTTAAAGACTTCAGGAAGTTGATCGAACGTAACAGACGAAACGTTTAAATAGTCTTTTTCAATACCATTGTTAGTAAAACTCATCCCTAGTAAAACACCAGTTTTGGCATCAATATTTAGTTTAAAATGATCAGACTGATATCTGACTTGATTGGCGTCTGATAAGCTACCTTCTAAAACTACTGTATTTCGTCCAGCTTTTTTTTCAGTGCCTGTAAGTTCATAAATAGATTCATCTTCTAATAGGTTAATTGCTAAATCGGAAGGTAATGCAACTATTTTTGCATTGCTATAATAATTTGCATCTGGTCTTGCCTTGTACAATTTTTCTCCGTCATCACCAATTTTTATACTATCGGCTAATGTCATAGAATGATTACTAGATGCTCCTTCTAACATAACAAAGGAAGTATCTATGCCTAAGCTTTTATCATTTGAATCAAAATTTTCCGTTTCAATATTGCCGTTGTCGTAAAAGAGGGTGCTTCGATTATTTGCTGAATAAGTAGTATCGATTTTCGTGAGATGATTATTAGATAGATTAATAGCTGATAGATGAATTGATTCAATTAATTCTCCTGCTTTTTTGGTCGCTGAAAAATGAATCTCGATACTGTGATAATAATCAATGGCATTAATCATTCGATAGACTGCCTCTTGTTTTGTTGTGATTTCATTTTCTATTTGTACAGTAGGTATTTCAATTGTTGTTTGTTTTTCTTCTTCTGGAGAAGTCGTGATTACTTTGCTCTCAGACTTAACTTGTACATCCGTTTGTTGATTAGCTAAGACGGCATAAGTAGAACTTGCAAAAATTGTTGTCAGCGTTAAACCAATAATAACTCCTCTTATTTGTTTTTCCATAGTTATCTCCTTTTACCATGTGACTTTGAATGCATCTGCACCCAGACCACCCTGAATATTCACATTATTAGGTTTCCCAACATTTGCAGCTAGGTTCCAATTAGTGGCACCCAAATCACCAATCCAATTCCATCCTACAGCAGCGTAGTATTGTTCAATAGTATTTCCTTCACCTATCCCTGGTGGTGAAGCAACATTATAAGCCGCTGTTGACTCGAATGCTGGATTAGCTAAATATGCGTAAAAATTCACAACATTTGTTCTATTTGTAGGGTCAAAGCCATACGCATAAAATGCACCACTTTTGTCGTAACTAATCCTTGCGTCTCCAAAATAACCTGATGAGATCCACGTCCAATTCCCTGACATAATATGACTCAAACCCGGTTGCCCTGCAGCTGCATCGTTGTCTACTAATTGCTCACCAGCAAAAACCTTGTACCCAGAAAAAATAGTACTGACAAAAAACAAAATAAAGAAAAGATTTTTTTTCATGATTGACTCCTTTACTTATTTATTTGTTCTCTTGAAGTATAAATCTAAGAAATAAAAAAACATATATTTTTTATTAATCATTATATTTGCATAATATTTAATGAATAATTTACTCTTCATCAACCTGTTTTTTTGTATAATTTAGCTCTGAAAATAAAATTTTATATTGTGTGAAAAAAATAAATAAATTATATATGGCAGAAAAGATAAAAAAACATATAATTAGGATGTTTAAGTGAATGATTTATTTAATAACTATAGAAATTTATTAATTTTATATTAAGAATAATGTGTATATTTTTATACTATCTATTCTTAAATTAAATAATAATAAATTGAAATCTGTGAGATTCTAAATATGCTAAAAGCTTTTTTTAATAGACTAGAGCATAAAGTTTAAAATAGATGATATTAGAAGTAGTATCCTACTTAAATAACGTAATAATAATTTTTAATTTTATATTAATACTTTCTAATTCGTTTACATAAAAGTAGAATAAGTTAACAAAAATGAGCAGGAAATCTTTGTATTTTAAATAACTAATTATATATATTTATATTTATATAAATATATATAATTAAGAAGCCATAGTTTATTCGAATACTTTATTATATTGATGAAGATATCTTCTAAAATCGAAAATGTAAACATGCTTGGTAATGAATTATAATTGAAGATTAAGGAGAGAATAAAAGATGAAGAGAGTATTGATGGGGGTTACAATGCTGTTTGGTTTGATAGTTAGTGGAATGCATACTGAGGTTGCAGATGCAGCAATTCGAGCAATTGATCCTGAAAGTATTGTTATTTCGAAAGAAGATAACCAAAAAGCAGTACAACAACTTGAAGAACAGGGGATTGATGTAGATAATCTACCTTTTTCAAAAGACAAGTTGACGATACAAAAACCAAAAGCTGGAACATATATTATCGAAGGAGAAGATAAAAATCCAAAAGATAATTTAAGCATTGCAGAAGAGTTGTTGCCAAAGGCTAAATTATATAGTATTAACGCAACAGGGTTCTCAGTTCAAATTTATAATCCTAGCTCAGGTAGTACTTCGTCGGCTAGTGGGATTAGATGCAACGAATTAGCACCTTTATTTACAATAGAGGACAATGGCATTGCGGGTATCCATGCAATAATGTCTTATAATCAGTTTTATTTTCTAGGTGATTATGTGCAAGATTATGGAACTGGTGTATGGGATGGAGGATATTACTATAGATACTTCAACATTTCTGATACTAAGTGGCAATGGTATAGAAGGTTATGGCTGAGTGTTGCTGATAAGAATGATTTGCTAAACTAAAAATAGACTGTTTGGGAAGAAGCCTCTTTCTATTTTTTGAAATGAAGAGAGAGTGATCAAATAGAATGAAGAAGCGAATAATATCCATCCTGCTACTTCTATTACTAATGGCTGGCTGTAGTAGCGAAACAAATACAAGCCAATTTGAAATGAGTGACAGCGTTCCGGAAACAAAAGAAAGCACTCAATCACAGGAAATAACTGATTCAGACGATTTAACATTCGAGGAATATAAAAAAGCCTTTCCTGGTCCGGGACAAGTCGATGAAGCCTATCAAAAATTAAAAATAAAAAGTGATATCTCCCACGACCAGTTACAAGATCTCTTGATCAAGTATTCTTGGAAACTGGAGGGTGGAGGTATCTTGATCTTCAATGAATCAGGTGAAGTACAGCGAATCAATCTGTCTGGGCAGATAGAGTATGCTGGAATATATTCAGCTAATCAAGATAACTTCTATTTAGAACCAGATCCAGCAAGTGTGAACTATGCGAATGTGATCAAAGATCATAAGTACAGGATCGAAGCAGATAAATTGTTTTTATTCAGCGAGGAAGTGAAAGAACATCAAGTTATTATGTATCCTATGAAAAAAATAATTCCATAAACCAGTATTTTTTGTGCTCAATCTATTTATAAGTCATTAAATAAATAAGCGATTTAAAGCATCGGTATTCTGCCGATGCTTTTTTGTCACAATTTTCTTCATTTTACCGACATATTAAACGTATTTAAATACGCAAAAATTTTGAGAGGAGAATCAAAATGAAGTATGTTGTAAAATCTGGAGATTCGTTAAGTAGGATTGGTGAAAAATTTGGGGTATCAGTTAGTCAATTACAACAATGGAATGGAATCAAAAATCCTGACTTTATTTTAGTTGGGCAAGAGCTGATGATCATGAAAGAGTCGAATGATACACTTACGCGAAAGATTACTAGGAGCCAACTTGAAGCAATTGGATGGAGTAATTTTTCAGAGCAGATAATCAACGATTTAAATCAGTGTATCAACGTGTATCGTATCACTGAACTTAATAGTTTACAGCATTTTATTAGCCAGTGTAGTCACGAGTCAGGTTGTGGGAAATGGCGCATAGAACTTGCTTCTGGAGAAGCTTATGAAGGGCGTAGTGACCTTGGAAATGTTTTTAGTGGGGATGGTAGAAAATTCAAAGGAGCAGGGTTTATTCAACTAACTGGTCGTTATAATTATACCCAGTTTTCTTTATCGATCGCAGATCCAGAAGTTGTCAAGAAAGGGGTAACTTATGTGGCTGAAAGATACCCATGGTCAAGTGCTGGTTATTGGTGGGAGGTCAATGGGATGAATAGTTTCTGCTTATTATCACCTACTGTTGAACAAGTAACATTTAAAGTAAATGGTGGATACAATGGATTGGCTTCACGTAAATCCTATTACGAAAAATGTTGCGAAGTTATCAGTTAAGAGGGAGATAGTGTTTAGTAAAATGGGAATTTTTATACATTTATTTGAAACAGAAGAAGAATTGATCCATATCTTCTTTTTGTTGATTTTATTAGATTTATTCACTGGTTGGCTAAAAGCGAAAGTACAAAGAACTTGGTATTCTAATCTGAGCTGGCAAGGCCTGTGGAAGAAGCTTAGCCATTTTGTTTTATTGATTTTGACTGGCGTTGTCGATATCGTTTTAGCAAAAAATAATGTTCAACTTGAATTCACGTTAGTTCAAGTATTTACAACATTTTTAGTACTGACAGAAATCGGAAGTATTTTAGAGAATGTGGCAGAAACAAATCTAACAAAATATTTTCGTCAGATCATCGAATCGATTGAACAGAAATTAAAAAAAGGCAGCTAATATCCAAAAAATAGAAAAATAAAGAGTAGTTTCTATGTCACAGATTTATTCAACTTATCGACATATCCTTTCAAAAGAATGAATGGAGTGGCTAATGATGAGTTTTTGGATAAGCATAACAGAAAGAGTGGATTTGTATGTAATAGAACAAAATGGAGAGTTACTGGAAGCCATACTCAGAGATTTTTTTCCATATTTAAAAAAAAGTGCTAAAAATGCCCAAATTTCAGCAGAGAAATTGGGCGTATACATACCTTTTGAAGATTTTTATAGTACCTATCTGTTAGCTACATGGAAAGCGATTGAAGATTATCGACTGGAAAAAAAGAAGAAAGAGTTGAAGTTTAAAAATTTGTTTCTCTATCGCTTAGCAATTGCTGAAAAAGATGTATGGCGTCTTTACAAAAAAAGTTCAAACAATAAGAATGACAAAAATGGGATTACTTATGATGCTGGGCGTTGGCAATCTTTAGATCCTGGATTTATAGAGAGTCAGTCATCGGTGGAAATTGATTCAACTATCGATTTAAAAGAGATGGTTTGTAATTATCAAAAGCAAGAACCACTTGATGGGTTCTTCTTTTCATTGCTAGTTGAAGGGTTTACTTGTTCTGAAGCAGCGAAAATCATGTTTTCAGAAAAGGACTACCATCCGTTAGTGCGTAAAAGAGTAGAAAGAATGAAGAATCGTTTAAAAAAATATTTGCTTCAAGAAAAATATTTTATAAATCCTGTCACAAATTCTAAAAAATCTCAACATATCTAAGTGATTCGAATCAAAAAAATGTTGAGGAGTGAAAAGAATGGATAGGAAAGCAAAACAAACACGTGATCCTTGGGTGTTAGAGGTACAGCAATGGTTGAATGAGACATATGGAAATGTAGCAGGCTTTGGTTCAGTACCGGAAGATGGTTTTACTGGATGGAATACGATTTATGGATTGATTCGAGCGGTACAACATGAACTAGGAATTACGGCATTAGTTGATAACTTCGGTGCAACCACTTCTGCCTTATGGGATAAAGAAGTCACCCCTAATCTAATCAACACATATGAAAGTAACTTTGTAAAGTTGATTGATGGTGCATTTCGTTGTAAAGGAATGGGAACTGGAAAGTTTAATACCATTTACACAACGGACAATGATAATGCAACAAAGCAGTTAAAAACTGCCGCAGGATTTGAATCAGTCAATAGTACATTAGATTCCACATGGGCCAAAGCCTTGTTTGATATGAGTGCTTTTGTTTTAGTACCAAGTGGAGATGCGACGATTCGCTCGATGCAACAAGGATTGAATCGAGAGTACTGGCAATATACGGGGATTTTGCCTTGTGATGGTGTTTATCAGCGTCAAACCAATACAGCCTTGATTTATGGTCTTCAAGCAGAAATTGGCATGGATACAAATACAGCAAATGGTAATTATGGCCCTGGGACTGAAGCGGGTACCCCAATACTAAATCAAGGAGACATCGGTCCATTTGTTCGAATTTTGCAATACGGTCTTTATGTGAACGGTTATAACAAACAAGGTGATTTTTCAGGAAACTTTACGTCATATATTGCGGAGCAAATTCTTGCTTTCCGACAGTTTATGGTATTGCCACCGTATAATCAAACGTCGGATTTAACTGTAATGAAAGGTCTACTAACATCAAACGGGAACACGAATCGTTCAGCAGAGGCCTTTGACACCTCGACAATTTTGACTAAAGAAACAGCACAAGGTTTGAAATCACAAGGTTTTTCGATTGTTGGTCGATACTTGACAGGAACAGTTGGAACAGGGGCCGACGAACGTGATAAAAGTTTATCCTTTGAAGAGATAGAAGCAATTACACAAGTTGGCTTAGCCATTTTTCCTATCTACCAAGATGGCGGTTGGTATGAATCTTATTTCACGCAAGATCAAGGCCTAAAAGATGGAAAACTGGCGATTGAAGCAGCATATAACTTAGGTTTTCCCTTAGGAACAACCATTTATTTTGCATGTGATGTGGATATTCAAGACGGAAATATCCCCGGAACTGTCTTACCTTATTTTGCGGGAGTATGGTCAATTCTTTCATCAGACCAGACGTATAATGTTGGCGTTTATGGTACTAGAAATGTTTGTCAGAAAATCATTGATGCGAGTTATGCAACCCAAGCTTTTGTATCTAATATGTCCTCAGGCTTTAGTGGTAATTTAGGATTTCCTATGCCTAAAGAATGGGCATTTGATCAGTTTATTGAACTGACCACAGCGGGAGTAGGTATCGATAAAGTTGCTGTGTCAGGTAGAGATCGAGGTATTTCATCTTTTTCAGTATCTCCAGAAGCAATTGCGAAAAGAGAGTTATTGAAGCTGTATAAAAATTTCGGTGTAGCAGAAACAGCATTTGAATTTGAACAAGAAGTACGTATAGAACCAGCACCAAATTATGTGGTCTATTTGAAACCGCATATGGAGTGGTCTGTTTCAGGAGAAGAATATGGGATTTCTGTATTGGTGAAGGATAAAAAAGTGGATATGTCTCCTTATTACAATGAAATCACTGATTCAATCGTGGAATACAGTGAGTACCTTAAAGGAGACGCAAAAAGTTTTGAAGATGTCATCAACGAACTTGGACCAAAAGTAGATAATGGAGCGATTGCAGTCGGATTAGCAACGAAAGAAGGGTTGATAGGTACACGTATCTTGATGACCTTTGAGAAAGAGTTGAAGCAAGGAGAACATGAAATTACATCCAAGTTTCAATTAGAGATTGAGATTTACTTACGCCCGCTCGTTGATTCTCCCTTGCCAGATCCAATTTATCAGGACGTCGTAGAACAGTTGGAGAATGGGACGTTTGAGTGGAATGTTCCGTTGTTGATAGGTGCAACTGTGACAGTGCTGTGTGGAGCAATGCTATTTTTCTACGGTGCGGCTATAATTGGTGGTATTGCCTCTATTATTGTTGGAATTTCCACAGCTGTAACTACTGTAATGCAAGCGTTAGCAGTCATTGTAACTACGAGTATGGGAATATATGCTAACTTTTTAGGTGTATAGGGATAAGAATACACTAAGAGTAGTAGATAAGGTATTCAACAGAATATCCTATCTACTACTCTTAGTATGCCTTGTTCAATCATATCAACTTAGTCAAATATCCAGTAATCAATGCAATAATGGCAAAACAAATAGTTATGTAGACTAAATAAATCATTTTAATCTGCCAACTTAAAACTTTGGATTGTTCTTTTAAGTCAGTAAGAGAATATGTTTTGAATTTATTATTTTTATTAAGAATTAGGTAGTTATTAAGTATCATTTCTTTTATGTAGTACCATTTTTTTAGACCAAGAAGACATATGATTAATTGAGATAGTACGGAAAAAAAGGAATACAGTAGCTGTCCGCTATATAAAAAATATACTGTTACAATCCCTATTGTTAATCCTAAAAAGATACAAAAGTTGGTGTATTTTAATATACGTTTATAGTGTTCTAAGGCTCTGTACTCAGGGGAAGGCAAATCTTTTTTGAATATTGTTTTTTTGAATTTCTCCATCTTATAAACAAAAAAACCTAAAGAAACAAAAGAGATGTAGGTTAAAAATAGAAAAAAGGAAGCAAAAACTACAAGTAAATTATGCATAGGAACAGAACCTTTCTTGTTAATATTTTTCGGGAAAAGAATGTATAAATAAAAGTCAAAGTACGAAGTAGCTATAAGTAAAATTGTTATGTAAGAATCAAACATAATTTTTATTCTAAGTTTGGTTTTATATGCTATAAAAAAATGATATCTATCGTAAAAAAACGCTAGAACCATCAATAAAGGAAATATTACTATATTATTTTCATCAGTAAAGTTGAGATCAAAAGTAACATATAAAAGAAAAAAGTGAGATAAACTGAACAAATCATTTTATTTTGCCAAGATAAAATCATATCTTTCTCTTTTTGATCGTTAAAGTAGTATATCCAATATGATTTTTTTTTAGCTATAATCAGATATCCGTGGCTAATGTTCTCTTTAAAGTAGTACCATTTATTTAAACTTAAAAACAAGAAGACGATTCCTAAAAGTAGTAAAAGAGTAGAGATAGTTAAGATGTTTTTCAAAAGTAGGAAGGCCGAAATACCAGATGAAACTGAACCAAAAAGAATATATATATTGCTTTTTCTCACTATACGATTATATAGTTCTGCTTTATCAAGAGCAGGAGAAATGATTTTCTTTGAGTAGATTTGTTGTTTGAATGTTTCCATTC
>Ga0302349_1002731_pt1 | contig 10923 bp, 6 predicted proteins | sample PhyAR1_FD_202176 | JGI IMG/M metagenome (GOLD analysis project Ga0302349, IMG submission 202176) | Leaf surface microbial communities from alfalfa plants in UC Gill Tract Community Farm, Albany, California, United States - DLSL A.R1... | ecosystem: Host-associated > Plants > Phyllosphere >...
ATAAAATATAATTAACGCTGAGAAAAATCTTATTTTTCAAAATCGTACAGAACAATAAACTGATTTAACGCTTATTTATGAAATGCTATACCATTAAATCCTTCGGTTATATATTATTTCCATTGATAATAGATATAAGTTATAAATATCCAACGCTCATCCATGGAACGGAGGACTTATAGCCACTATGAAAACATCTAATTATTTACTTAACGGTTGGCTACGCCAGTAAAACCAATTTATTCATAAGAATATAGCCAATTTCCTGCTGTGCTCATGCACGGTACGATTTTTTACACACTAATTATCACCACTATGAAGCGGTTCACTGGCAATCGGGGGATGCCATTAGTCGGTGTTAACGAGGTGAATATGTTAGATGACATAAGTTATAAAATTAATGACTTAATTTTATTTACGCCAGGCACCAGCGCTTTATCTTTTGTGAAACAACCGGATGTTGAACCTATCCTCATATCCAATATCACTAAGCGATTATTATTACTGCTAATCACTCACCAAGGTGAAGTTGTTAGTAGAAATCTACTATTTCAGAAGGTATGGGATAATTATGGTTTAATATCTAGCGATAGCAATTTAAATCAATGTGTTAGCAAGCTACGACGTTTGATAAAAAGCATGGGGTTAGATGAGGAGTTCATCACAACCGCGCCTAAAATGGGTTTTATGCTGCGTAGTGAAATACAAATTGAAGTGGAGAAAAGCGAGCAAGATGAAAATAATTCTCAGCAAGACTTATCAATTACAGAGAGAGTGCATAGCCCGCCTACTGAATCTATAGAAGCGAGCCGAGTAAAAAGCAAAATCACTCATAGCCGTAAAAAATGGCTGTTGTTGGTCTGTATTATACTTGCCTTTGTTATTCTTATTGCGACATCAACCGTTTACTACCGATCCATAAGTAAAGAAATTTACATTGGAAAAGTAGGAGAGTGTAAAACGTTTATCGCAGATAGCTCCCTCTATAGCCCAATCACTGAGGATGCACGTAATAACATACTGGAATTCCTAAAGGCAAAAAAAGTTAACTGCAAACCTGATGACTATATTTTAGTCAATCGTAGCAATAGGGTCAGCAGCTATATTTCTGACATATCGAGAATATTTGTGGTTAAGTGCAAAATTTTGCGCGAAAACAAAATTGAAATATGTGAAAGCATCACCAACGAAAGATCTCTTTAACTAAATTAAGTTTTCTTTAGCTTTTCTAATGCCCGTAATTCATTCGGGCATTTTTTTACGTCCTCACCCAATAGCTCAAAAACATTAATACACATTAAAATAGTAATCACATCAAGTCCCCCTCAATTAAACCTCAGAGCAAAAAGAAGCTTAAATCTTAATAAAGATTAATAACGAGAGCAAATCAGACTAAAAAACTGTAATAACGCACATTGGCAGTTTAAAATTCCAATTATTTTTCATTGAGTTAGGATGGTTACATAGTAACTGAGGGTTATTGAAGATCCACTCTCATACATCTTACGCGCACATACAAACGTTAAACAAAAAAACAGATCCACATTGCTAGTGGCTAATTTTCTTTCAATTATGGATTAGAGAGATCGTTATGAAGGACTCAAAAAACCTAAAGATTTCTGCGATTGCAGCGTGTATTTCCACTGCGTTGCTTGTTTTCCCCTATGCCGTATTTGCCGAATCCCATTATGGCGGATTTATTTATGGTAATGGTAATTACGGAGACGATGTCACGATCACTGGTGCTAACAGTGGCGGCTATCAAGGTTCAGCGATATACAAAAATGCCAACAACGGCGTACCTGGCGACCATAGCACTGGTATCGTTATTGGCAATAATCTTGTTGCCACCACAGGTACCCTCAACGCCCTCAGAAATGGCGCAGACGTCATCATGACCAAAGCCGGATCTGGCGTCGATGCATCCATTGTGATTGGTGATAATGCAAAACTCACCGCTAAAGGCTTATCCGGTGATGGCATAAACATAGGTTATGGTTCTGGATCCATGACCGTTATCCTCGGTGAGAACGCTGTCATTGATATTTCGGCCATATCAGGGATGGGAGTTAGAGCCAACTTAGGCGATCGAGACTCCATTATTAACCTAATAGAGCTCGGAAAAGGGGCGGTCATTACAACTGCAGCATCTGGAAATAACACCACCAACGGGAGTGGTTATGGTGTTTATGCTGGTAACCGTCAAAAAAGCAATGAAAGTGGCGCTCTCGAAGATACAGTCCAACTCGGCAAAGCTATTGTAAAAATTGGTGAAGATGGACGTATCACCACGTCAGGGGCGAATGCACATGGCGTCTACGCGAATAAAGGCGGTCGAGTTATTCTTGGTAATAACACCACCATTACCACGAATAATACCAGTGCCAACTCAGTCGCCAACGGACTGCATGTAGAAAAAGGAACTGAGGCCAATTTTGATGGTGGCAAAATTGAATTGCTCGGCGGTGTGAATATCACGGCTAAAGGAGCCAAATCCAACGCAATTTCAGCATACGGTGAAGGCTCAATTATTCACTCCTATGATGCAGAAAACGATCTGGCAACCGAAGGGCAGTTTAATATTGTCGGTAATATTCTGGCCGATCAGCAAAGTACTGTAGCCTTAAATATGGTCAACCAAAGCGTTATGACCGGCAACGTAAATGCGTTGAACCAAGCAAATATCGATTTGGTGATGAAAGATAATAGTACCTTAACCGGTGATCTCATCGCCAAGACTCAAGGTAAGCTCAATCTTGCTCTAGCGCAAAACAGCTCACTAACCGGCGATATCAATGCTTTTGATGATAACAGCGAAATTGGTCTAACACTTCAATCCGGCAGTTGGATTGAAGGTAATGCCACTGCTGACTCATTAGCCACGGTTAATCTGGCACTAACTGACCTAAGCTTGCTGAAAGGTGACATTAACGCAACCAATAACGGCAGCATGAACGTGGCCTTAGGTTCTGGTAGCCAAGTGGAAGGCAACATTAGTGCTGAGTCATTAAGTAGCACGGTTCTAACATTAGACGAGTCGAGCTTAGCAGGCAACATTACGGCTACTTCGCAAGGCTCAGTTACCGTTAATGCAAGCAACGCCAGCGTTATTGATGGCTATACCCGATCCGTAATATATGATGCCGCCACCGATAGCTGGGATTATGCTAATGCTGGCACCATCAACATGTCACTTGCGACGGGTAGCGTCTGGAATATGACCGCAAGCTCCTCACTCAGTGACATTTCTGTCGGTGAAGGCAGCCAAATTAACTTCATCCACAGCGATTCAGATCCAACATTCAAAACCTTGACCGTCACGGGCAACTACCATGGCGATGGTGGTTTGTTGGTTATGAATACCCAATTGGGCGACGATAGCTCACCGACCGATAAATTAGTGATTGCCGGTGATACCACAGGCTCGACCTACGTTGCCGTTAATAACGCGGGTGGAATGGGAGCACTGACCGCTAATGGGATTAAACTCATTGAGGTTCAAGGAGACTCAAGCGGCCAATTCGTTCAACAAGGGCGCATTGTCGCAGGCCTTTATGATTATTATTTACAGCGCGGAGATTCATCTCACACCTCGCCAACCCAATATAACCCGGCGCAAACAGCGCTAAACGACTGGTATTTGATTTCCAAGCTTCCTCCTGTTGAGCCACCAGAGGAGCCTGAACCTCCAGTCGTTGAACCGCCTGAAGAGCCTGAACCTCCGGTCGTTGAACCGCCTGAAGAGCCTGAACCACCGGTTGTTGAACCGCCTGAAGAACCAGAACCACCGGTTGTTGAACCGCCTGAAGAACCAGAACCACCGGTTGTTGAACCGCCTGAAGAACCAGAACCACCGGTTGTTGACCCTAAAGAGCCAGAGCCTCCGGTCGTTGATCCGAAAGAACCTGAACCACCGGTAGTCCCCAACAAGCCGAAAGATCTGGTCGTACGCCCTGAGGCGGGTAGCTACATTGCTAACCATGCAGCAGGAAATACTTTATTCACGACCCGATTGCACGATCGCTTAGGGGAAACCCAATATACCGACGTATTAACCGGTGAAAGAAAGGTGACCAGCATGTGGCTACGCCAGATCGGTGGGCGTAATAACTTTAAAGACAGCAGTGGGCAATTGAAAACCAGCACTAACCGCTACGTTATGCAATTAGGCGGTGATATTGCGCAGTGGAGTACGGATGGTTTAGATCGTTGGCACTTAGGCCTGATGGCTGGCTACGCCAACGCGAAAAGTCATACCCACTCGAATAAATCGCGCCATGACTCACGTTCAAGCATTGATGGCTACTCCGTCGGCGCTTACGGTACTTGGTACAGCAACGATGTGGATAAGACCGGACTCTACGTTGATACCTGGCTGCTGTACAACTGGTTTAAAAACTCGGTGAACGGTGATGATTTACCTTCTGAATCTTATGACTCTAACGGTTTCACCGGATCTGTTGAAAGTGGGTATACCTTTAAGGCGCATGAAAGCGAGCGCCGCAAAGTATTTATTCAGCCTAAAGCACAGTTAACGTGGATGGGGGTTAAAGCAGATCGTCATATTGAAAGAAACGGCACCCAAGTTGACAGCACGGGCAACAACAATCTGCAAACCCGGCTGGGCGTTCGAGCCTATATGCAGGGCAATGCAACGCAGGATGACAATAAAGATCGTACCTTTGAACCCTTCGCTGAGATTAACTGGATCCATAACACCCAGCGGTTCGGCGTAGAGATGAATAATGTCAAACTGTCCCAAGACGGTGCACGCAACATTGGTGAAGTAAAAGTCGGTATTGAGGGTCAATTTAGCCAACGCACCAGCGGCTGGATAAATATAGCCCAGCAAATCGGCGATGCCGGTTATAGCGATACGTCTGGGATGTTAGGAATTAAATACAGCTTCTAAGCGTTGTTGCTAACGTCTTTGTTACACACGCAGCCCGCCTTTATGGCGGGCTTTTTTTATCTGTAAACCCGCATACTTATTGCATACCAAACTTGCGAAGCACTTCCAGATATTAACTATGTCAGTTTGCAGATCCCTACGTTAGTATAGTCCCCTAAAAAATCGTTCCGGAAGACCACCTCTCCAAACGATTTCGTGATGCTTAAACAGAATCTAAAAAATCACGACAATCTTAAAATTCAATATATTAGATATAGAAATTCTATGAGCGACATGACAAACCTAGACTCACACACCCCTATGATGCAGCAGTACTTAAAACTGAAAGCACAGCATCCTGATATCCTGCTGTTCTATCGTATGGGTGACTTCTACGAGCTATTTTATGATGATGCCAAACGCGCCTCTCAGCTCATGGATATTTCGCTAACCAAGCGCGGAGCCTCTGCCGGAGAGCCAATTCCCATGGCGGGCATTCCGCATCATGCCGTTGAAAACTATCTCTCAAAACTGGTACAGCTCGGTGAATCCGTCGCAATTTGTGAACAAATTGGCGATCCGGCAACCACTAAAGGGCCTGTTGAGCGCAAAGTGGTTCGTATTGTCACACCGGGAACCATCAGCGATGAAGCGCTGCTCAAGGAACGTCAAGATAACCTGCTAGCGGCAATCTGGCAGGATGCGCGCGGCTTTGGCTTTGCGACTCTCGATATTAGTTCTGGTCGTTTTCGCGTTGCTGAACCAGCCGATCTCGAAACCATGGCTGCGGAGCTGCAACGCACTAATCCGGCAGAGCTGCTTTATCCCGAAGATTTTGGCTCAATGCAGTTAATTGAAAACCGTCGTGGCCTGCGTCGCCGTCCGCTTTGGGAGTTTGAGCTAGACACCGCGCGACAACAGCTGAACCTCCAGTTTGGCACCCGCGATCTTAATGGCTTTGGCGTAGAGCAATCTACACAGGCGCTACGTGCGGCTGGCTGTTTGCTGCAATATGTGAAGGATACGCAGCGAACCACGCTGCCTCACATCCGTGGGATTACCATCGAGCGCCAGCAAGACGGCATTATTATGGATGCCGCTACCCGCCGAAATTTAGAGCTCACACAGAACCTATCCGGCGGGGTTGAAAATACGCTGGCCGCTATTTTGGATTGCACCGTCACACCAATGGGCAGTCGTATGCTCAAACGTTGGGTGCATATGCCGAGCCGCGATCATAAAGCGCTTAATCATCGTCAACAGGCTATCGAAGCCCTTCAGCCTCTGGTTGAAGATCTTCAACCGCTATTGCGTCACGTCGGCGATCTTGAGCGAATTCTTGCGCGTTTAGCTCTGCGTACCGCTCGCCCACGTGACCTTGCGCGCATGCGCTATGCGTTCCAGCAGCTACCTGAAATTCAAGCACTCATCGGCGACCATGCTACGCCTCACATTGCGACGCTGGCAAAAAATGCCGGTCAGTTTGATGAGCTGAAAGAATTGCTGGAAAGAGCGGTGGTAGAAACGCCTCCTGTTCTAGTTCGCGACGGTGGGGTCATCGCGCCAGGCTACAATGAAGAGCTAGACGAATGGCGCGCGCTAGCCGATGGGGCTACCGACTATCTCGATCGTTTAGAAATTCGCGAGCGCGAAAAGCTCGGTTTAGACACCTTGAAAGTTGGTTTCAACGGCGTGCATGGCTATTACATTCAGGTTAGCCGTGGCCAAAGCCATTTAGTGCCGATTCACTATGTCCGTCGCCAGACCTTAAAAAACGCAGAACGCTATATCATCCCTGAGTTAAAAGAGTATGAAGACAAAGTTCTGACGTCAAAAGGCAAAGCATTGGCGCTAGAAAAGCGTCTCTATGAAGAACTGTTCGACATGCTGTTACCTCATCTGGCCGATCTACAGCAAAGCGCTACCGCGCTGGCCGAGCTTGATGTGTTGAGCAATCTGGCCGAGCGCGCTGAAACGCTCAACTATGTCCGCCCAGAGCTCAGCGATAAGCCCGGGATTAAAATCGTTGGTGGACGCCATCCCGTGGTGGAGCAAGTACTCAAAGAGCCGTTCATTGCAAACCCGCTGTCACTTTCTCCACAGCGTCGCATGTTAGTGATCACTGGCCCGAATATGGGCGGTAAAAGCACCTATATGCGTCAAGCCGCGCTCATTGTGCTAATGGCGCACATTGGCAGCTTTGTGCCTGCTGAGAAAGCAGTGATTGGGCCAGTCGACCGTATATTCACCCGTGTGGGTGCAGCCGATGATTTAGCCTCAGGCCGTTCCACCTTCATGGTTGAGATGACCGAAACCGCCAATATCTTGCATAACGCTACGGAAAACAGTCTGGTGCTAATGGATGAAATTGGTCGCGGGACATCAACCTATGACGGCTTATCGCTGGCGTGGGCCTGTGCCGAAAATCTGGCCAGCCGCATCAAGGCCATGACGTTATTCGCCACGCATTACTTTGAATTAACCACGCTGCCAGAAAAACTGGAAGGCGTTTACAACGTCCATCTCGACGCCCTGGAGCATGGTGACACCATTGCCTTTATGCACAGCGTACAAGATGGCGCGGCCAGTAAAAGCTACGGCCTTGCGGTTGCCGCACTGGCGGGCGTTCCTCGGGATGTCATTAAGCGTGCAAGACAAAAGCTCAAAGAGCTGGAAACCTTGTCGGCGCAAACCGGCAATAGCCAAATTGATGGTTCACAGCTTCAGCTTCTGGCTGAGCCTGAAGCGTCACCGGCCGTGGAAGCACTCGAAACGCTCGATCCCGATACGTTAACGCCGCGTCAGGCATTGGATTGGCTCTATCGCCTAAAAGGCATGGTTTAACCTCTAAACCTGCAGCATAAAAAAAGGTGAAGCCGCAAAGCTTCACCTTTTTAATTTATACATTATCGAAAGTCTTATTCGCGGAATAGAGCCTCAATGCTCAATCCCTGTCCTTGCAGGATTTCACGCAGACGACGCAAGCCTTCAACTTGGATTTGACGCACACGCTCACGGGTTAAACCGATTTCGCGCCCCACATCTTCCAAAGTAGCGGCTTCATAACCCAGTAGACCAAAACGACGCGCCAAAACTTCACGTTGTTTCGCGTTAAGCTCAAATAACCACTTAACAATACTCTGCTTCATGTCATCGCTTTGCGTGGTATCTTCCGGGCCACTTTCATTCTCATCGGTGAGAATATCCAGTAAGGCCTTCTCTGAATCGCCGCCCAGCGGAGTATCCACTGAAGTAATACGCTCGTTTAAGCGCAGCATACGGCTAACGTCAGTGACCGGACGATCTAACTGCTCAGCAATCTCTTCCGCGCTCGGCTCATGATCCAGTTTGTGTGAAAGCTCACGTGCGGTGCGCAAATAAACGTTCAACTCTTTGACAATATGAATCGGCAAACGGATCGTACGCGTCTGATTCATGATAGCCCGCTCAATCGTTTGGCGGATCCACCATGTTGCATAGGTAGAGAAACGGAAACCACGCTCTGGGTCGAACTTCTCGACGGCACGGATTAAACCTAAATTACCTTCTTCGATCAGATCTAACAGCGCAAGGCCACGATTGCTATAGCGACGGGCGATTTTAACCACCAGACGCAGGTTACTTTCGATCATTCTACGACGAGACGCTTCGTCTCCGCGTAAGGCTCGTCGTGCAAAAAAGACTTCTTCTTCTGCGGTTAGCAGCGGAGAGTAACCGATTTCGCCCAAATAAAGCTGAGTAGCATCAAGTACACGTTGTGAAACGGCTTGTGCCATCAGTTCATCGGATGAATCAACCTCGGAGGGTTCTTCAACGAGTACCTTCTCGTCAAACGCTTCTTCCCCGTTCTCATCGAAGTCTACTTCTTCATTTAACTCGTTAACTTTCAGCGTATTCTGGCTCATAGCTGTACCCTACCCGTGATATTGCGGGCAGAATACAGCGATTCTGCCCTGACTATCGCTGCGGCAAGTAGCGCAGCGGGTTTACGGATTTCCCCTTGTAACGAATTTCAAAGTGCAATCTTACTGAGCTGGTTCCGGTGCTCCCCATGGTTGCAATTTTTTGACCCGCCTTAACCTCTTGTTGTTCCCGGACCAGCATCGTGTCGTTATGGGCATAGGCGCTCAGGTAGTCATCATTATGTTTAATGATGATCAGATTTCCGTAACCACGCAGCGCGTTGCCGGCGTATACCACACGACCATCAGCCGTGGCGACCACCGACTGGCCGCGTGAACCCGCAATATCGACGCCTTTATTTCCACCTTCGGCAGAAGAGAAGTTATCGATAATTTTACCGTCAGTAGGCCAGCGCCAGGTTCCAACTGGAGCACTGCTGCTTACGCTACTGGCTGACGAGTTCGGAACTGTCGCTGCAGCAGTCGTTGTCGCCGCTGTAGCCGTAGATGAAGGCAACATTTTGCCAACATTCTGTTTACCCGAATTGTCAGAATACGCTGTGGTTGATTGAGAATCAACACCTGTGCTCTTAATTTGACCACTTGATGGTTGCGTAGGGACTCCGCTAGTTCCATCATTAGCAGCAAGCATTCCACCGCTGTTACTGTTGGCGTCTAATTTGATTGTTTGGCCAACATTGAGGCTGTACGGCGCAGGGATGTTGTTTTTCTCTGCAAGATCGCGGAAGTCGTTTCCAGAGATCCAAGCAATATAAAAGAGTGTATCGCCGCGTTTTACGGTATAAGTACCGCCGTTATAGCTTCCCTTCGGAATATTCTGATAGCTACGGTTGTATACAATACGTCCGCCGTCACCGGTCTGGGCCGTGCTGGTATTTCCACCATTTGACAGCATACGGCCATTGCCACCGCCACCACCATTTACCGAGCTTATCGGAGCAGAACTATTATCTGACGAACAACCAGCCAACCATAAAGTAATCAAAGTACACGCCGCTACCCGGCGCCACTTCATCATCGGGCTTCCCATGCTCATGCTTCCCCCATGACAGCAAAATCAGCGATATCCAACATATTCAGTCTCTTATCCGTCTAAATTACCGATAGCCACGGCTTCAAGTAATCAGAACTTTACGCGCTCTGAACCCACTAGCCCAACCATTGAGCTAGCGAAGAAATACAAAACAAGGCAAAAAAAATCAGGCAAGGTCACGCAAAAACCACACCCGCTACATTAATTTTCCAAGCATATACTGCAATAAGTAATGAATTGGACACTAAAAACAGAGTGCGGGTCAAATGCGAATCAATAAGAAAAATCGTTATGTAGATTTAACATAGCAGATATGTTCTCAATTATTCGCCAAGACGCACAAAAACACACCTGATACCCGAGGCCGCAAAGACGTCGGGCGTTGCTGAAAAATCAGGCTAACTCGCCTTGAACAAGCGGTACAAATCTCACCGGTTCAATCGACTCAACGGAGAACTCATTTCCACGCCGCTGCACACAGCGTAGCTGTTGAGATTTATCAAATTCGCCCACGGGTAAAACTAAGCGTCCACCATCGGCTAACTGTGTTAGTAACGCCTCAGGGATTTCCGGCGGTGCTGCGGTAACAATAATTGCGTCAAATGGCCCGCGCGATGCCCAGCCTTGCCAACCGTCACCGTGGCGGGTGGACACATTGTGCAAATCCAGCTGTTTAAGGCGTCTTTTAGCCTGCCATTGGAGGCTTTTAATCCGCTCAACCGAGAATACGTGTTGCACAAGATGAGCTAGCACCGCAGTTTGATAGCCAGAGCCGGTGCCAATTTCTAGCACCTTAGCCTCAGGCCCAACGCGTAACAGCTCCGTCATGCGCGCAACCATATAGGGTTGAGAGATAGTTTGGCCTAAGCCTATCGGTAAGGCCGTATTGTCGTAGGCCTTGTGAGACATGGCCTCATCAATGAATTTTTCACGCGGAACTTCAGACATTGCTTTCAGCACCCGCTCATCACCGATCCCTTGCTGCATCAACTGCTGCAATAAGGTCAGCACACGTCTATCTACCATTCCTCACCGACCTTAGTCTGTTCAAGCCACGAAGAAAGCAAATCCTGCGC
>Ga0302349_1002736_pt1 | contig 10910 bp, 10 predicted proteins | sample PhyAR1_FD_202176 | JGI IMG/M metagenome (GOLD analysis project Ga0302349, IMG submission 202176) | Leaf surface microbial communities from alfalfa plants in UC Gill Tract Community Farm, Albany, California, United States - DLSL A.R1... | ecosystem: Host-associated > Plants > Phyllosphere >...
AGAAAACCGAACGACACACAGCCTTCGCGGCCCTGCACGGCATGATGAAGCCGATGTGCCTGGTACAGGCGCTTGAAGTAACCTTTGCGCGGGACCACTTTGAAAGGCCAGCGCCGGTGGACCAGGCCGTCGTGGGCAACGAAATACAGGACACCGTAGGCCGTCATGCCTGCGCCTACCCATTGCAACGGGTACCAGCCGGCATTGCCCAGGGCGATGAGAATGATCGCCAGCACGGCGAACACCGCGGCGTAGAGATCGTTCTTCTCGAAGATCCCGGTGCGTGGCTCATGGTGCGAGCGGTGCCAGCCCCAGCCGAAGCCGTGCATGATGTACTTGTGAGCAAACCAGGCCACGCCTTCCATGGCGGCCAGGGTGCCGAAAAAGGTGAGTAACGTCAGGGTCATGCGCAGGCTATCCAGGCAAGAGGGAACATGGGGGCAGTCCTTTGGTGCGTCGGGGCCGGGTGGGTACAGCATGATCTACCCAAGGCGCTGGCGCAAAGCCTATGAGTGTGCAAGATGGGCTGGTGTTCCGTTGGCAACGCGCTATCCAGCCCTGCCCGATGCTTTAACCCTGAAACGCCATCTCAGGATCCCTTATGCTGCCGGGGTCTGCACCACGAACCCATGTAAAGGCCGGCCATGCACTCCTCAGAACGACTCAAAGGGATCGACGTCTTCGTCGCGGTCGCCGACCTTGGCAGCTTCACGGCAGCGGCCGGGCGACTGAGCCTTACCAGCTCGGCGGTCAGCAAAAGTATTGCGCGCCTTGAGGCGCGCATGGGCGTTCGCCTGTTCGAGCGCACCACACGCCGGTTGTCGCTGAGCGAGGCCGGCGTGGTTTTCTACCGCACCTGCACGTCGGTGCTGGCCGATCTGGAAGAAGTCGAACACACCCTCGCCACGACGGGTAATGAACCTCACGGACGGGTACGCATTGACCTGCCCGCCTCCTACGGTCGCCTGCATGTGCTGCCGCTGATCCTGGCGTTCACCAGGCAGCATCCGCTGTTACAGCCGCACGTATCGTTTTCCGACCGTTTCGTCGATCCGGTGCAGGAAGGCATCGACATCGTGGTACGCATCGGCGGCCCCGATACATGGCCCGCCGCCCTGGGCCATCAGTACTTTGGCGCCCAGCGCCTGATGTTCTGTGCAGCCCCCGACTACCTCGACACCTATGGTACGCCGCAAAGCGAGGAGGACCTGGAGCACCACCACTGCGTGGGCTATGGGCACACCGACGGTTTGGTCAGCCCGTGGTTCTTCAAAGGGCGCCAGCCTGGCGAGATGGAGCGTCGCACGGTACAGCCGCGCATCGCCGTAGGTGATGGCGAAGGCGAGGTCGCGGCGGTGCTGGCCGGCCACGGTATAGGGCAGCTACCCACCTGGTTGACCCAGCAGCACCTCGATCAAGGACGGATGATCGAGGTGCTGCCGGAGCTGGCGACCGATGGCCTGCCGATGAACCTGGTCTGGCTCAAGCGTCGCGAGCACCTACCCAAGGTGCGTGCCTTGCTCGATTACCTGTTGCCCAGGCTCGCGCCTCACGGCACGCGTGCCGCCGAACCCGTCTGAGGTGCCAGCCTGGCTACCACGGGCACTGCCAGCAGCGCCAGCACCGCGACTGCGGCGGCCACATAACCGAGGTAGGCAATCCCCAGACCGTCGATGGTCATGCCACCGAGCACCGCACCCAGGCCGATGCCGGCGTTGGCAGCCGACACGTTGGCAGTACCAGCCAGTGCCTTGGCGTGGCTCACCGACGCCATGACGCGCACCTGGCAAACCGGGTAGAGCGCCGTGTTGGCGACACCCCACAAGGCCAGCGCCAGGCAGAAAACCAGGCCTGCATGGGCCAAGGGCACCAGCGCGGCCATGCCGATCGCCAGCAGCACCAGAAAGCCCGCGGTAGCCTTGAGAACGGAGTGGTCGACGGCACGCCCCCCGATCCAGTTACCCAGCAGGCCAACGGCACCGAAGCCCATCAGCCACCAACCGGTGTGAGCCGGGGCCACACCCGCCACACGCTCGAGCAGGTCGGCCAAGTAGGTGTAGCCGGTGAACATCGCGGTGAACACCAGAATCGACAGCAGCACGTTCGCCACGAAGAAGCGTTCGGTGAAGATCCGCGCCTGGCGGGCAAAATCCACCTTGGCGGTACGGGCCACGTGGGGCATCCAGACGCTCATCGCCACGGCCATCACCAGCGAAAGCACCGCCAGCGCCCAGAACGCGCCACGCCAGCCCAACGCGTCAGCGGCCAACGTGCCCAGCGGGATGCCCAACAGCATGGCGGCAGAGATGCCGAGGTAAACCTTAGACACCGCGCGCCCTGCATGCTCGGACCCCGCGAGGTGCCCTGCTGTCTCGCTGGCGGTCCCCCAGAACACCGGTAATGCCAATGCCGGTATGACACGTGCAACGGCCAGTACCCAGAAATTGTCGGCCACGGCCGCCAGGGCATTGGCCGCGGCAAAGACCAGCAAGATGGTGATGAACAGCCGTTTACGGTCCAGGTGCGCCAGCATGGCCGTGAGGAACGGCCCTGCCAACATGACCGTGAAGGCGAACAGCGTTACCAGTTGTCCCGCCATGGAGATGGACACCCCCAGGTCGCGACTCAGGGCAGGCAAAAGGCCCACAATGAGAAACTCGGTGGTGACGATCAGGAAAGCGGAAAACGCAAGGATGGCAATACTGATGGCTGCCCGTGGAGCTTCGTCGACGGGTGAAGCGGTGGAAGATGCGGCAGGCATGGAAAAACTCTCAAGACGTTGGCCGCCAGTCTATTCGATCGCGCAGGTCTTATTTTTGGCCGATTTTCACATATGGGATGACGCAAATTCACCAATCAGCTCAATGTATACAACTTCCCCGTTTCCTGATTACATAGCCGCGTCGCCTACGACGCTGGCCATCGCCGGCGCGTATTGCAACAGGCATCAACCATGTCATCTGCACACACTTCAAGAACGCTACTGATCAAAAATGCCCAACTGCTCGTCACCATGGATGGCGAGCGTCGCGAAATCCGCGGCGGTGGGCTGTACATCGAAGACAACCTGATCAAGCAGGTTGGCCCCAGCGAAACCCTTCCCCAACAGGCGGACGAGGTGCTGGACATGTCCGGCAAGGTGGTCATCCCTGGGCTGGTCAACACGCACCACCACATGTACCAGAGCCTGACCCGGGTAGTGCCAGCCGCCCAGGACGGCGAACTGTTCAACTGGCTCGCCCAGCTGTACCCGATCTGGGCACGGCTCACGCCCGAGATGATTTCAGTCTCGACCCAGACGGCCATGGCTGAGCTGATCCTTTCCGGTTGCACCACCTCGAGCGATCACCTGTACATCTACCCCAACGGATGCAAGCTCGACGACAGCATCCATGCGGCTGCCGAAATTGGCATGCGTTTTCATGCTGCTCGCGGCAGCATGAGCGTGGGTCAGAGCCAGGGCGGGCTGCCGCCGGACTCGGTGGTGGAAAAGGAAGCGGATATCCTCAAGGAGTCCCAGCGCCTGATCGAGGACTACCACGATGCCAGCCATGGCTCGATGCGCCGGATCGTGGTCGCGCCCTGCTCGCCCTTCTCGGTCAGCCGCGACCTGATGCGCGAAGCGGCTGTTCTGGCTCGCCAACATGGTGTATCGCTGCACACGCACCTGGCCGAAAACGTCAATGACATTGCCTACAGCCGGGAAAAATTCGGCATGACCCCTGCCGAGTACGCCGAGGACCTGGGGTGGGTCGGGCCCGACGTGTGGCACGCTCACTGCGTGCAACTGGACCAGCATGGCATCGAACTGTTCGCCCGCACCGGTACCGGGGTCGCCCATTGCCCATGCTCGAACATGCGTCTGGCTTCCGGTATCGCTCCGGTACGCGCCATGCGCGATCATGGCGTTCCGGTCGGGCTCGGGGTGGACGGATCGGCGTCCAACGACGGTGCCAGCATGATCGGCGAGGTTCGCCAGGCCCTGCTGCTGCAACGCGTAGGGTTTGGCCCGGACGCGATGACGGCCCGTGAAGCACTGGAAATCGCTACCTTGGGCGGTGCCAAGGTGCTCAACCGCGATGACATCGGCGCATTGGCACCGGGCATGGTCGCCGATTTCGTCGCCTTCGACCTGGGCCATGTAGCCTACGCCGGCGGCCATCATGACCCGCTTGCAGCGCTGGTGTTCTGCACCCCGACCCAGGTGCATACCAGCGTCATCAACGGCAAGGTGGTGGTCAGGGAAGCTCAGTTGGTGACTGTCGACCTGCCACGGGTACTCGAGCGCCACAACCGCCTGGCCTATCAGTTGGTCGCGGGCTGATAGAGGCGGTGCCTTAAGGTGCTGGCTGCCAAGTGCCTGCGGGGCTGCATCGCAGCCCATTGCCGGCAAGCCAGCCCCCGTCTGACGGCAAGCTCACCCTGTAGGCACCGCACGGCAACAGGCTTACAGCACCATCACCATCTCGTGCCACGCCATGCCGCCGTGGTCGGAAGGTGACGGCTGGACGTACTTGTAGCCCAGCTTGCGGTACAGCGGCACGTGCTGTTCCTTGCACATCAAGTGGATGGTCTGCTTAGAGCAGGCTTTCATCCGCAGAATGAACGCTTCCATCAACCGCTTTGCATGACCTTGGCCCTGGTAAGCCGGGTCGACCACCACCGACATGATCACCACGTTGGGGGCATCGGGGTCATGCCCGACCAGCTCCTTGAACGCTTCGTCCGACATCACGACCTGATGGGCGCAACCACTGTTGATGAAGCCCACGATGGCCCCGTCGCTTTCAAGCACTAGAAAACCTTGTGGATACTGACTGATGCGCGTCTGGATCTTTTCCAGCGTGGCCGCTTCGTCTCCCTCGTAAGCACCGATCTCGATGGCGTGGCAGCGGCTGGCGTCCTCCAGGGACGGCGTACGGAACTGAAGCGAAGGCATGACCGGCTTTTCCTTTGGGTCTGAACGATACGGCGACCATGATAACCGTGCCTGACGCTTGCTGCGATGCTCACCGCCACGCATCATGGAGGCCTTTCTGCCCGCGACGGACTCACCGAATGATCGCAGTACCCGTGCCACCCCTGGAGACGAGCCGTTGCAAACGCCTCAAAGCGGCCACCCACCGCGAACATGACGGTGTCGATCAGTTGGTCATGGCCGCCCACCCTTTTCAGGACAGGGCGCGCTATGCGCGCTTCCTGCTGGTACAGCATCATTTTCACGGCAGCCTCTTGGGACTTTACGAAGACCCCCACCTCAATACGTGGCTGCCGGGCCTCTCGTCGCTGTCGCGGTTTGCAGCGGTCGAGCAGGACATTCGCGACGTGGGACAACTGCCACCTGCCTTGCCGACGAGCGTGAAGGTAGACCCGGCCCATGCACTGGGCTGGCTGTATTGCAGCGAAGGATCGAACCTGGGCGCCGCTTTCTTGTTCAAGCACACCCAGCGCCTTGGCCTGGACGAAGGCCTGGGTGCGCGGCACCTGGCAGCGCACCCGCAAGGACGGGCGCTGCATTGGAAGGCGTTCGTGAGCGCAATCGACGGCCTTGAACTCGACAAACAACAGGAAGCTGGCGTGATCGCCGGCGCCATCGCAGCCTTTGAAGCCTATCGGACGAAGGTCACCGAGGTATTCGCCGCTGACCTGCAAGCCGCTGCGCACACCTGCGAAGGCTGAACGCTTGTGCTGCATTGGCCAGTCGACAGCTTGCGGCCCGGATACGCCGATGGCATGAACAAAATAGCGATTTGATGCTGGGCTGGATTGCCAAACGCCATGGGCCGTCTTTACTGGTACTTAACGACCCCGGCATAGGTGTGCGCCCATGAAGATCATGCTCACCCGTATTCTTGTCGACGACCAGGCCAAAGCGCTTGCCTTCTATCATTACGTATTGGGCTTCGAACCCAAACAAGACCTCGCCATGGGCCAGCACCGCTGGCTGACCCTGACCTCGCCCAACGACCCCAACGGCGTGCAATTGCAACTGGAGCCAGAGGTGCATCCCGCGGCGAAAGCGTACAAGGCTGCGCTCAAGGAAGACGGTACCCCCACCGCGATCTTCGCGGTGCGTGACATTCAAGGCGAATATGCCCGGCTATCCGCTGCCGGTGTCAAGTTCCACCAGGCTCCCGCCGAGGTCGATAACGTCTTGACTGCAATCTTCGACGACACCTGCGGCAACCTCATCCAGATTACCCAGTTACACTGACCGCCCCTTGCAAACCGCCTGCGCCAGTTCAACTGGCGCGGCCCTACCGATCGTTGCCCAAGGACATGCGATGCGTCATGAGTTCGACGAAGTGCTCAACGACCTGGTCGACTACTTTCTGCTAGGTGACATTCAACTGCTTGAGCGCTTCAAGCAGGAGCATGGCCTGCCTGACGACCTGGCCCACGAATTCACCCATCATGACAGCGGCGACATGGCCGTGCGCGACGGCGTGGTGCTGCCTGTGGCCGGCGTCGACAACCTCCCCTATCACGTGGTGTTCACGCTCGATGGGCAAATGCCCAAATTGCGCGAGCCGGGCAGCCGGCTCAAGCACCAGCGCGGTGGTTATTCGCTGAACGTCGAGCATGGCGCTGTGATGCTGTACACCTGGCGCATCCTCCAGTACTTCACCCCCAAGACACTGGGCGACTTGATGGCGCGCTACCGTGAGCCCGGCCGCCCGGTGATCGAACTGGACAACGGTTGGTATGAGGTCGAAGTCCTGGCCGGTGCGTGCGTGCGCGATGGGCTGTACGAGCCCACCTTCGAGTTCGTCCTGAGCAAGCGTAGCGGGCGTGTGGCGAACACCACCGCGGACACGGGGTACAGCTTCAGCCTGCGAGGCTACTTTGACTAAAGCCAGTGTGTCTGAACGAATGGCGCAACCTTACCTGGGCGCTACTCGTTGACCAGCCGCTGCAACACGGCGCCTTCATGGCGCGCGAGGATACGTAGCAGTTGATCAACCAAGGCACGGTCCGGCGCATCGAGGTGGAAATGGTGGCCGCCTGGGTGCCAGGACACTTTCGCCTGGGGCGGCAATGCCGCTTCACGGCGGTCGAAAGCCTCGCCAGTGAAAGCGCCCTGCCGGCCGAACATCAGGTACAGCGGGCAGCGAATCTGGCTGAGCAGCGCGCAAGCTTCAGGCTCGGTGAGCGGCATGGGCTCTGGGAGCACCAACCGCGGGTCGTGTCGCCAGCAATAACCGTCGTTGAGCTGGAGCAAGTCGCGCAGCGCTAGTAACCTTGCCGCTTCTTGGGACAGGTCGGTGTCGAGCCGTTCGCGGCGCTGCGCCAGCGCGCTGTCCAGATCGTCGAAGCGTTGCACGTCCCGCTCGTTGAAGCCCTGCATCTGCGTACGCTGGACCATGCGCTTGAGGCGATAGGCCCGTGCCAGGTGCTGCACGCGGTCATGCTCGGCTACGGTGAATGGTGCTCCCATACCGTCGAGGAAGGTCATGCTCGCGATCCCGCTGGTCATGGCGGCCAGCAGCGAAGCCACACCGGTGCCCATGCCGTGCGCCAGCACATGGAATTGCCGCATGCCAAGGCTTTCGGTGACCGACAGCATGTCCTCGGCGTGCTCCCACAAGTAGTAGCCGCTGTCATGACGACGATGGTCGGAACGTCCGTGGCCGACCAGGTCGGGGGCTACCACGAAACAGCCATCGAGCAGGGGTGCCAGGCGCTCGAACGAGGCGGCGTTGTCCAACCAGCCATGCAAGGCCAGTACGGGAATGCCATCCTCCGGGCCCCAGCAGCGCACCGCCACTTCGATGCCATTGATGTCCAGCGGGTGATCCTTGGGTGTGGTGGTTGATCGCATGGGTATGCTTCCTGATCGGCAGCCTGATGCACGTACACCAGACCGAACACGCCACCGCATTCCACGACGCCTGTCGTCTGCGGCAACCCTTGCGCCGGAGCGCGCATGGCGCCGACAGGTCACCTTGGCGCAAGCCAGTGGCCACCACTGGCCCCTTACCGACGGTGACTTAACCGTCACCGACCCCGGCAGTCTTCGAAACAGTCCTGGCGGCCATCGACGCGGCTGGAAGCGCGAGCGGCCACGGCGGCGTCGCCATTGGCCGGTTCCACGTGCCAGTAGCAATGCTGAACTGCTCGGGTCACGGCCACATAGGCCAAGCGCTGCACCTCCTCTTTCTGGGCGGTGTCGAACGGCTGCGGGTCGCCCGCCTTGCCCAGGCCCGCCTGGCGGTACACCTGGTTCTTGTAGGGCGAGCTGGTCAGGTACTGGCAGTCGCCCAGCATGAACACCGCATCGGCCTGCAAGCCCTTGGCGCTGTGGTAGGTGAGTTGGCGAAGACGCCGCTGCTCGGCGGGCACTGCTGCCTCGGCCTGAAGCACAGGTTCCAGGTGTTCGCTCATCGCTGCCCGGTCATTGCCCTTGCGGTAGAGCATCAGCACCGACTCGCCGCGCTGGTAATGCTCGATGAGGGTCTGGCCCAGGGCGGCCTCGTCACGCTCGAAGACCTTGACCGGTGAACCGGCAAGTTCAGCGGCAGGGCCAGCGGCTCGGGCCTTCTTGCCGGCGATGGTGGGTGTGCCCTTGACCAGGTGCTCAGCGGCATCGATGACCTGCTGCTGGCAGCGATAGTTTTCCACCATCATCACTCGAGTGCTGGCGGGCGTCGGAAACGCCTTGGTGAATTCGGTGAAGTACTTGGGCGAGCTGCCTCGCCAGCCATAGATCGACTGCCAGTCATCGCCCACGCACAACAGGGACGAGTGCTGAGCATGGCGGCCGACATTCATCCCGGGCCCGCGCCTGCGGATTTCGCGCAGGGAAGCCCGCAGCCAGCTGACGATTTGCGGCGAGACGTCCTGGAATTCATCGATCATCAGATGCGCCAGCGGCCGTAGCAGCGGGTCGGGCAACAGCTGCAGGTTTTCCGGGTTGTTTTCCCCGAACAGCGCGAACATGCGGTTGTAGCTCATGACCGGAGGGACCTGATCAAGCAGATGCGCTTCGAACGCCTTCCAGTAAAGGGCTAACGCTTCGAAGAACAGCGCGTCGCTGTCGCCTGGCACGAAGCGCATGTCGGCAATCGCCGTGTTCACTTCGAGCCCGAGGTTTTCGATAAAGCCCGCGGCACTGACGAATGCGTCGAGCAGCGGCGCGGCGGACAGCTCGCCCTTGACCTTGTATTCAAACCCCGGCCCCGTCACGGCGTCGCCCGCCAGCGAAGCGGCCAGGCGCCGGGCCATGGCGTAGTTGTCCAGCCAGATCAACGGCTGGTCGCAGAATGCCTGCAACAGGGTTCGTTTGACTGCCCACTCCCCGCGTACGGCCAGCTTGGCGCCGGGTCGTTGGTACTGGGCACTCTCGGAGGGGTCGAAGCCCAATACCACCAAGGGCCCTGTGGCACCCAACCGGCCGTGTACATGAAAACGGCATCCACGGATCTCCACGGTGTCGCGCGTCGGCTCAATGCCCTGGATCGGCCAAGCGCCTGCTGCGAACCACAGGTCCTCGATCACATCGCACAGCTCTTCGTCGCGTTGCGCAGCCAGCTGCGTCACCTGGGCGCGTTTCTGCACCTCGGGGTTATCCGGATCCACTGGCTTGAGTTGCAAGGCTTCGTTGCGCAAGTGGCCAATCAGCTCGGCAAAGCGCGGGCTGTCCGCCAGCAGGGTGCTGTAGCAATGATTGAGCTGTTGGCGCTGGGCATCGTTCAGGCGCAGGTCGAACGGGTTGCTATCGGCCTCGGCCTCGCGCCCGGCGGGCATCTCGTTGCCCAGGGTCTCGAATGCGCGCACGTGCTCGAACCCAGGCAGGCTGCGCACCAGGGGCAGGATGCGGGAGTGGAAGGTGCGAACCAGTTCGCGCGCCTGTGCCGGTTGCAGGTGAACATCCCACAGCGCGAACACCTGCACCAAGCGCTTGATGAAGTCCTTGCGCGACTCGCGGGTGAAGGTGACGACCGTCATCGCGTCGAGTTCGTAGCCCAGGTAGTGACGCAGCAGCAAGATTCGCAGCACCAGGGAGGTGGATTTGCCCGCCCCTGCCCCGGCCACCACGCAGGTGGAGGGTGTGTCGCTGAAGATCAGTTTCCATTGCGCGGCGCTGGGTTGCGCGTGGCTGGGCAGGCGCTGGGCGACGTCGGCCTTGAAGCGTTTCTTCAGGTCGGCGGTCAAGGCCAGTCGCCAATCCTCGAACAGGTGATCGTCCTGGCCGGGCACGGCCGGGGTGTCGGGGCGATGGTCACGGATGACTAGCACTTGCTGGCCTGCCTCGTACCCTTGCGCATGGCCACGTTCGTACCCTGCGCGCTGGCCTTCGTCACGGCCCTGGTGCTGGCCATCGGCATGGCCCAGCCACCAGGAATGAGGGTGTTGCGCCTGAATGCGGGTCAGGCCACGCCCAAGGCACTGGGCGATGAGCCGTTTAAGCCAGGGTAGCCGTGTGGGTGGGGTCAGTTCGGCGAGGGCCTTGGGTTGCTCGTTGGCCACAGTCACTCCGTTGGCAGCAAAATCAGCCGGCAATGTTCGCCGCAATGGCGCAAAAGCGCCAGCGAATGCGTGGGAAAACATCGGGGGGCACGGCTGGGGCAAGGGGGAGTAGGCTTGCGCGGTCTTGACCGAGGGTGACGTACGCTGGGTTAGCGGCCCATCGCGCTCGGTTCGGCGCCCGGCAAGGCCGCTTCCGCAGGGGAAAGAGTGTATCGTTGAGCCATATGCGAGGCTCAAGCCATTCAATCAAGTCAAGTTTGAAACTTTTAATCCCAATATCGTAGTTAAGACTATTGTTATTATTGCTGTTATTGCTGTTATTGCTGTTGCAGTTGATCTTGATCTTGATCTTGATCTTGCTTTTGATCTTCGCGACTTCAGAAGGCCGAACGCAGGTCTTGCGGAGGGAGGTGACAGGCATGGATGCCTGTCAAGCGCTG
>Ga0302349_1002737_pt1 | contig 10909 bp, 3 predicted proteins | sample PhyAR1_FD_202176 | JGI IMG/M metagenome (GOLD analysis project Ga0302349, IMG submission 202176) | Leaf surface microbial communities from alfalfa plants in UC Gill Tract Community Farm, Albany, California, United States - DLSL A.R1... | ecosystem: Host-associated > Plants > Phyllosphere >...
GTTCGCCAGCAGGCTGTTATTCCCGACGAGTGCGCCGTCGATGTTATTAATATCGCGGCGGGCGTTCAGGCGGACATCCGCCCCCTGAATCATCCCCGCCTGGTTGGTGATGTTATCCGCATCCAGTTGCAGCACGCGGCGTCCGGCGATGGTGCCGCTGTTAAACAGATCGCCGTTGAGTTTCATTGAGACGTTGTTCCCGGCGATCAGCGCCCCGGAACCGTCGATATCGCCCGGTTTCACTTTGGCGTAGACCTGCGGCACCAGCACAGTGGTCATTGAACCGTCCGGCATTTTCACGCGGGTGTTCACCAGCCAGACGATATCCCCGGTCAGCAGCGCCATCTGCTCAGGCGTTAACGCCACGCCGAGCTTGAGCGAATACTGCTTGCCGAAGGTAATGCCTTTGTCCATCAGCGCTTTGTACTGCTCCTCGTCATTGCTGTAGCCGTCGAGGTAGCGCTGGCCGGTAATGCCGACCACCTGCTCGCGCACCAGCCGCTGCTCGTAGTAGCCGTCGCCGAGGCGTTTGATGGTGTTGTCACCGTCGTTCGCAAACGCCTTCTGCATGTAATCGCTGCCGAGCCACTGGCGCTCGTTGGTAAAGCGCGGATCGGTTTCCACCAGATACGGCACGTCCGCTGCCGGATTCACCGTAAACAGGCTGTTGTCCGGCAGGCGGGTATTCGGGCCGACAATGCGGATCGCACCGTCCGCCGGATTGACTTCAAACTGCTGTCCCGCAGGTGGCGTCACCGGTTCGCCCGCAGAAACCGTCTGCTGCCAGGGCGCGTGGTCAACGCCTTTGACTCCGTCCGTCACCAGATTCGCCCGATCGATGCTGACACTGGTGCCCTGCACCGCCACCGGATTCAGCGTAATGTTGCTGCCCTCAACCTGGCCGTTACTGACCAGTTGACCCGGCTTGAGGGCGATCTCCTGGATCGCCGTCGGCGGCACGTAAGCGGTGCTGCTGCGCCCCTGTTCGTCGCTGCCCTTGTGACGAATGCGGTAGTAGTGGGTGACGGAGCCGACATCAGTGGTGTGGCGCACGCCCGGTACGTCGTCGTTTTTCACCGTGCCCATCGCGTCGGTGGATAAGGTCCCGCCCGCCACGATCTGGCTGTTATCGTTAAACAGGCGGTCGCCCGTTAAGGTCAGATTGCCGCCCGCGAGGATTTTCGCCGGATCGGTTTCCTGAATGCGCGTCTCTTCCACCGTGCGGGTGTAGTCGTACTGGTTGAAGTCGTCGTTATTGGGGGCGGTGCTTTCCGGGGTGTTGAGGTTGCGCAGGCCGTTCGACGAGTTGCCATCCACATACACGCCCTCGTCCCCCGCCTTCCAGCGGTTGGTCGAACCGGTGTGCTGGTATTCGGTGAGCTGCTCCTGCGACACCGTGACCAGCGCGGTGGAGAAATGATCGTTGATGTTGTTGATCTGCCCGGCGTTGATCGCCATGTTGCCCGCCGATTCAATGGTCGAGCTATGGTTGTTGATCTCACCCGCCCGTCCGGTCGCCGCGCCGTTTTCATTAAGCAAACCGCCGATCAGCATATCGCCACCGCTGTAGATCAGCGCGTGGTCGCGGTTATTGAGCGTCTGCACGCCCAGATCGACACGCTCGCGCCCGGCAAGGGTGGCGGCAGTGCCGTTTTCCGCCAGGTTGTTAAAGGTATTTGCGTTGACGCCCACCGCATCGCCGTAAATGCGCCCGGTGCCGGTGTTGGTCAGGGTGTCGGCGTTAATGCGCGTGATGGAGCCGTCAATCAGTCCCCGGTTTTGCAGGGTACCGCTGGCGTTGAGCGTGTTGCGCCCGGCGGTGATCTCACCGTTTTCGGTGTTGGTCAGGTTTGCGCCGCTGACATCAAGTTGCTTGCCCGCCAGCAGTTTGCCGCTGTTGGTGAGATCGCCCGGCGTGGTCAGCGCCACGTTGCCATTGGCAATAATGGAGCCGCTGTTGTTAAGGGATTCACCGCTGTGCAGATCCATGTCACCGAGCGACAGCAACTGCCCGCTGCCATCGACATAATCGCCATCAATGCTCAGTTTCTCGCCCGCTTTCGCCGTACCGCCCTGGTTTTGCACCCGCAGCCCGTCGCCGCTCAGCTCAACCAGCCCGGAAGCCGCCAGCGCGCCTGCGGTGTTATTCAGTTCACCGTTGTTGTGTACGGTCAGCGCGTCGTCAGCCAGAATGCTGCCGCTCTGGTTATTGAGAGTGGAGGTATTAAGCGCGACGCGCTGGCCTTCCAGCCCCTGGTTTTCGCCCTGGGTGTTCTGGTTGGCAAAATCGATCGCATTCAGGGTGACGCTTTTCCCGCCGCGAATCAGCCCGGAGACGTTATCAATGATGCCCTGGCCGCTGTCGAGCAGCAGATCGCCCACCGACTGGATCTGCCCGCCGCCGTTGCGCAGCGCATCGGTATGCAGGGCGGTTGCCGCCTCGCCAATCACCCGTCCGCCGCTCTGGTTATCAATGGAACCGGCGGAAATATCAGCCTCACCTTTTGCCGCCAGCGTCCCGCCCTGGTTATTGAGCGTGTTACCGGAAAGATTAAGCGCCCCCAGGCTGTTGAGCGTACCGCCCGCGTTATTCAGATCGGCGGTCATCACGTTCACCCCGTTGCCCTGCACCAGGCCGGAGGCGTTGTTCAGTTGATCGGTATGAGCCAGCGTCAGGCTGTCGGTCGCCACCAGCTGTCCGTTGGTGTTATTCAGGCTGCCGCCGGTCAGGGTCGCGCTTTTGCCGGAGAGCGTCACGCCGTCGCTGTTATCAAACGTGCCTGCCGCCAGCGTCATGTCGCCGAGGCTGGTGATGCCGCCCTTGTCGCCGCTGCGACGGTTATTCAGCGTCTGCGCGCCAATCGTCAGGTTTTCACCGCTCTGGATCAGGCCGCCGTCGTCGTTATTCAGGGTATCGCCATCCAGCGTCAGCGCCGTCTGCGCAGCCAGTTGCCCGCCCTGGTTATCCAGCGTGCCCGCGTGGATCTGCGCGGCGTCACCGCTTACCAGCGTCCCCTGCTGGTTTTGCAGCGCACCGGCGTTAAGCGTCAGGTTTTTGCCTGCACCAATCACCCCGGCGCTGTTATCCAGATTACCGCCGGTTAACATCATGCCGTCGCCGGATTTCAGCGCGCCCTGCTGATTTTTAAATCCGCTGAACTGCGCAGTAAGCGCCTGTTCGGAGCCGAGCTGACCGCCGGTGTTATCCACCTCACTGCCCGCCAGCGTCAGCGCGCCGCTACTGGCGATAAAGCCGCTCTGGTTATTGAGCGCCCCGGTTTGCAGATCCAGCGCGCCGTGTGAGAGCAGCGAGCCGGACTGGTTATTGAAGGTGCCACCGTTAAGGGCAAGCGCTGCGTCATCGGCAACAATCACCCCCTGCTGGTTATCCAGCCCGGCGGCATAAATGCGCTGACTTTTCGCCGCCTCAATGCGCCCTTTGGCGTTATTAATCACCTGGGTGCTGCGAATATCGCCCTCGCCTGCCGAGGCCGAGATCAGCCCTTCGCTGTTATTAAGCGATCCGGTATTGATGTGGGCGTTACCCGCCACGCCGAGCAACTGGCCCTTCGTGTTATCGATGGATTGCGCGTTAACCTGCACGTCGCCGTTGGCGGCGATTTGCCCCTGCTGGTTATCGAGGCTGCCCGGCAGATTGACCGCCAGCGCCCCTTTACCGGTCTGCACCAGCGTACCTTTCTGGTTCGACAGGCTTTGCGCGTTAAGCGTCAGGGCATCGGCGCTCAGGGTGCCGCCGTTGTTATTGAGCAGTTTGCCGCTGCGCGCGGTGAGTGCCGCGCCGCTGACCGTGGCGTTTTGCGTGCTGAGATCGCCCGCGCCCGCGTCGAGCGTGACCTGTTTACCCTGGGTCTGGCTGCCGCTGACGTCCACGCCCTGACCGCTTGCGCTGAGGTTGCCACCCGCCAGCGTCTGCCCGTGGGCGTTAAGCTGCCCGCTGGTGCTCAGTTGCAAATCGCCTTTATCTGCCAGCTTGCCGTCGTTGTTGACGCCTGCGGCGAGCACGCTGTTTTTCTGGCTGGTGAGCGTGGCGGCGCGGATCTGCGCGTTATTACCCGCCGTCAGCACGCCGCTGTTGTTGAACTCGCCGGCGGTCTGAATCACGGCGCTGTCGCTTGCGCGGGTGGTGCCGCTGTTCTCAATGCGACCGTCGGCGGTCAGGGTCACGCTCCCCGCCTGCGCGCCAATCGCCCCGGCGTTACGCACGCCGACGCCACGCTCGGTGCCGACCATGCGGATTTTCCCGGCGTACATGCCGCCGAGGTTCGACACATCCACCGCCAGTTGCGGACGGGTGGCTGCGTCATCGCTGCCTTTAACGATGCTGTCATGGGCGGCGTCCACCTGGTTGCGCCCGGTGGTGACTTTCAGATCCTTTGCCCACAGCCCGGCGTTCACTTTTACCGAGCGGGCGATGATGTCGGTGTAATCCGCGCCGGAGGTGTCCATCCCGTCACCCTCGACCACCACTTCGCCGCGCTCGACGTTGTAGCCGGTGAGGTTGCCGTTATTCATCTGCGCCTGCCCGGTGGTCAGGGTGGCGCGGTTGGTGTTGATAAAGCCGCAGCCGCTACAGGTAATGCCCGCCGGGTTGGCGATCACCACCTGCGCTTTTTGCCCGGCGACTTCAATCATGCCGTTGAGCTTGCTCGGATCGCGGGCGGTCACCTCGTTAAGAATGATCTTCGCTTCGCCTTTCGCCAGCCACGGGTTCGCCGACACCATTCCGCCCAACTGGGTTGGGGTATTTTTGTGCGAGTTATTAAGAATGGCACCCTGCTTGTTAACGTCGAACTGGGTATAGCTGTTGCGCGAGACGCCCGCTTTCGACGGCGTCTGGATATTGACCTGCGGAATGCCGTTGGCGGTTTTCAGCACCGTCGGCTGCTGATTTTTTGCCGCGCCGACATCGGCGACAATGTTCGCCTGCGCGGTCTGTATCACGCCCATCGCCAGCCACAGGCTTAAACTTAAAGCGCTGACTTTACCGACCAGGCGGCTGTGGGTGTGGCCGATACCGGCGGAACGGGAAGAACCCGCGCGACCCGAGCGGGCGATATCCGCCACGACCATCAGCATGCCGCGCGCTTTGTTGAAGACAATACGGTACAGGTTCTTATTCATCGTTCGTTCCTTTAAACACTTCCGGCAGGTTGACGGCGAGCGGGTGCGCCTGTTGCCACGCTTTTGCCTGATCGCGGCTCACCTGGTTGCCATGCAGCAGCACCACGCGTTTACCGAGTTTCTCTCCCCGGTGATAGAGCGCACGCACGCAGCGGTCGGGGAAATAGTCGCGCCGCATCAGGGCGCTCATCGCGGCGGTATGACCAAACGGCGCGATCCAGTCGATGCACCACATCCGGTCGCCGCTGGCCCAGTCCTCTTCCCGCATCTCAATCGCCGGGCGAGTGAGGTAGCGGGCTTCCGATTCCAGGTTAAGCCAGGCCCAACTGAGAAAGAAAACCGGCCGCCCCTGTTCCGCCACCAGCAAATACTGGCCGCGTTTGATGATCGGCAGCAGCAGCGTCGGCAGCGCGTGCAACGGCGCATCGCGGTGCATCGGCGAGTGCATCCACAGCCAGACGGTCGCGCCGAGCACTTCGGCTTCGCTTTCGTCGCCGCCTAAAATCAGCGGCGCTTTAATGTCGTATTGGCCTACGCGCATCACCAGCTCCAGTTAAGGTTGAACCCGAGGGTGGCTGAACTGGTGCTAAACCCGTCCGGCTTTGAGAACGGCGTGCCGGCAAACAGGTCGTAGCCGGTGTTGAACGCGCTACCGCGCAGGCCAACCACGCCGCCTGCCAGATGTTTGCCGATCAGGTATTCCGAGCTGTAGCCGCCCACTTCGCCGTAATCCGCGCCGATATAGAGTTCCTGATTAGGCAGCGGCGTGCGCCATGCCAGATCGTTACGCACGTACCAGCCGTGGCTGGCGCTGAGCGTGCGCTCGCCGTCAAAGCCGCGTACCGTCCAGCGGTTGCCGATGGCGAACTGCTCCTGCGGCGTCAGCGGCGTGTTGCTCATCTGGCGCAGATACTGGATGTTGTAACGGAAATGCTGTGAGCCGAGATCAAACGGTAGATCGAACTGCGCGTTTAGCTGGAGGATTTTGCTGAGCGCCGTGGCATCGCCGACAAACTCTTCCGGTGCAGGCTGTGCGCCAAACCAGCGGGTCCCGCGCTGATAGCTGATGCCCGCGTCCAGCGTTGCCTGGCCGATATAGTGAGTGTGCTGTAACCCGGCACGCCAGGCCGCCGTCTGCCTGCGCTGCACGCCGACTTCGGTATCGTCGATATAGTTGCGGGTTTCGCGCGCCAGCACGTCGTAAGTAAAGAGCGTTTTCTGCGTGCCGCTGCGGTGCAGGACGCGGCTTAACTGCACGTTGAGGTTTTTACTTTTGCCGCTGTAGCGATAATCCCCCGCGAGGCCCGCTACCGTCTGGTGGTAGTCATAATCGCTGCCGGTGACGCCGAGCATCCAGTAGCCGAACGGCACGGAATAGTGTGCGGTGTAGTTTTTGCTGCCTTTGCCGCCTTTGTCATCCAGATCGTGGCTGGCGGAAACGTAGAGCAAATCACTCAGCGAGAAGGGGTTATCCAGTGACAGCGTCGCACCGCCCTGATAGCGCCCGGTGCTTTTGGTGCCGGAGTCATCCAGTGACAGGCCGACGCGCCACATTTTGCTCTGCTTGCGGGTGATAATGACGTCGCTTTCGCCGGGCTTTTCGCCGGGCAGAAGTTCCATATTGGCTTCCACGGTCGGCAGGCGCTGTAAGTTCTCCAGCCCCTGCTCGATGTCGCGCAGATCTAACAGATTGCCTTCATGCGCCGGGAACGCGCTGTAAAGCTGAATATATTTGTCGCTGTCGTCGGTGAGTTTTACATGCCGGATGTAGCCCGGCACGACGGTCAGCCGCAGCGTGCCGCTTTTCAGATCCTGCGACGGGGCCAGCACGCGGGTGGTGATCCAGCCGTGGTCCACCAGCCGGTTTTGCAGGGTGCTCATCAACAGGTTGATGCCCCTACCGCCCAGACACTGGCCCTGCGCCTGATCCGCGATGCGTTGCAGCGGCACCCAGTGCGGCAGCGCGTCCTGACCGCTCAGTTCCACCCGGTTAATGGGGAAACAGGGGGTTTCCACCGGAAAGGCGATGCGCCCGAAGCTGGATGTCGGTTCCGACAGGCGCACATCCGGCACCGGCGGCGTGAGTTGCTGTTCAAGTGCTTTCTGACGTTGCTGCTGAATAATAAATTGATTATCAGGCTCCGCAGCATGGGCAGGAAGCACGCAGGAAAGGCTGCTTACAGCCGATATTATTATCGCTATTTTAGGTGACGCATTCATCAGACGTTCCGCGCTGTGTAATAAGAAATGAAGACAATGTGAAGTTGTGTAAAATTGTTTAAAAATTAGCATCTGATGAAAAGGGGGATTAATCCTAAAGCTCGGACCACTTGCGCGTTCAGATATCCCTAAATCTGGTAGGTAGACAGGAAAATAGTTAAATCGGGCAGCAAAAAATGAAACTTAAATTAAACTGGCGCAGTTTTAGGGCACGAAAATTAAATAGTCACCCGACGTTATATTAACCGCCGGGCCACAGGGGAATTATTTGAAATGGGTGTGTTCACTGACTTTAACGATATCGCTGGTCAGGTTTAATGCGTCGGCGCGGTTTTTTAAAATGGCGATGATGTGCTGATTCGGTTTAATAAATCCGTCTTTATCCAGTTCATATTCCTGCACGTCAATGCCAAAAGCCACGGTATCCCCGACATTTCCGCCCAGCACCCGCACCACATCCGGTGTCACCTCCACGACAATATCGGCATGACTGTTATAGTCGCTGTGATTTTCCGCATATGAAAATGAGTAATGATGTTCCGGCCAGTTTTTCTGAATAATATCGCCGGGGGCGGGTTTAACTTCATTAATGCGATAGCCCCAGAAGGGTTTATCCGTGCGACCGGTATAACGGGCTTTAATGGCGTTATTGACGTAGACCGAATGGCTGGCCGCAAAGCGGAAATTGTCATACGCCTCGCCCGCCTGCCGCACGACCCAGGAGATAAACGCCGCCGACCAGGGGACTTCATCGCCGTTATCAAAGCGGCTGCGGCCGTCCCAGGGTTCACCGATAGCCGCCCACATCTCACGCACAAAGTGATAATAAGGCGCTTCCCGTTCGTTGCCCTTGCCTTTATCAAAGCGCAACCATTCCGCAATCGCCGCCTGGATAAAGCGCTCCGTCTGCGTGCCATATGGATCGCGCAGATATTTACCGAACACCACGCCGCTCTCCTCCCCCACCGTCACTTTGCGCCAGCCGGGATGCGTGCTTTCGCCTTCATCTTCTACCTGCTCACCGATGGTTAAATCGCGAATAATGACGCCGTCCGGCTTGTCGCGCAGGCGCAGCCCGTCGGTGGCGACCACGCGGTTGGTGGTGGCCGATGCCTGCGAAAAGGGCGTCAGCGCAGCCAGCGTCTGCATGAGCGATTCCGCACGGCTGCCCATGACGTGCCCCATACCGTGATCGTCGACGGTAAATAAGCCCAGTTCATGCGGCGGAAGACGCAAAATAGAACGACCATAGCGCACGTCGTCGGCGGTAAATTCCTGCTCAGGCGGGACCTGGCGAAGTGCCCACTGTTTGTTATAAAAGAAGGGTTCGGTGCCGTGGAATCCGCGCGACATTGACAGCCAGGGCACGGTAATTAATTTCTCCGCCAGTAATTTTGCCAGCACTGCACCGCTGCCGTAAGCACCGATGGCAAATGACGAACCTATGGTTTGCTGCACCGCCTGAAAATAATCCAGAATCGGCCCGTCAATATCCCGTACCGGATAATCCTCATCCACCGAAAAAATAATGGTGCTTCCTGCCTGCAACGGTTGCCCGACGGTCAGGGCAAATTTTAATGCGCTGTGGGCGTTATTTTCCCCGGTGGCGGCTGAAAAGTGGGTAATGGAACGGCTTCGATCCTGGAATACCGGCAGCAGCGAAAATCCGCGCGAGGAAAGAAAGCGCGCTTCTTCCGGCGTCAGTGTTTTGGGATCGTTCATATCAGAGGCGTAATAACGAATAACGGTGGCGACGTTATTATTTTTCAGGTAATCCAGAAACGGTTGTTTCTTTTTATTTAAGCGGATACTGACATCCACCGCAGCCCAGCCACTTGCCTGTTCGAACTCATCTTTATAAGACATAACCCACCCGGACGCATTATGCAGACTGTTTAACCTGATGGTTTATCACAGCCTGGCGGTAATCTGCATAATGCGTTCAGGTGAGAAAAAGCCTGGCGGCCCGTTTTATTAACCCGACTCTTTAACCATTTTTTTGGCGACCACGATCTGCCCGCGTCCGCGCTCTTTGGCGAGGTACAGCGCCAGGTCTGCGGATCGGATCAAATTATCTGCCCGCGCATGAACGGGCCAGGTGGCGACACCGATGGAGACGGACAGCGGGCCGATATCCTGCGCTTCATAGATGAGCGGCTGCGCGGCGATCGCCTGCATGATGTCACTGCCGAGGATAATGGCTTCTTCTTCGTTGACGTCCGGCAGCAGCACCAGAAACTCTTCGCCACCGTAGCGGAACGCCACGCCGCGCTCGCGCAGGGTGTTTTGCAGGCACAGGGCTGTCTCGCGGATCGCTTTGTCCCCGGCTTCATGGCCCCAGGCGTCGTTAAGGCGTTTGAAATAATCGATGTCGATCATCAGGCAACTGAGGACGCTTTTTTTCGCTTCGGTACGCGCCAGCAGCGTGCGCAGGGTTTCATCAAGGTGGTGACGGTTGTGCAGCCCGGTCAGGGAATCAAACATCGCCCGCTCGGTGAGGGTGTCGCGTAGCTGCTGATTCGCCAGCGCCAGAGCCAGCGTCTCGGCGATCAGTTCAAGGTAGGTATAGGGCGGCTCTTTTTCCGGCACCCGGTTTTCCACACTGAGCAGCCCGATGATGTTGTTCTGCGCGATCAGCGGAACGCAGGTCGCACGGCTGGCGCGCGCCGGGTCCAGATGTTCACAGGGAATATCCACCGCGTCTTTACCGGGACTGTGCAACTGCCCGCGTTTTAACGCCCAGCAGCATTCCGGGACAAAGGGCGTCTCATCCCCCTCCGGCGACAGCCAGCTGGTCATGCAGACCATGCGATTGGCGTGGCGGTCGAGCATATATAAGCGTCCGCTCATGTCCGGGACGATCTGCGGCACAAACAGGGCGATTACTTTGAGGATGCTGTCGAGGGTATCGCAGCCCTGAAGCCGCTGCGTCATGCGCGCCAGCAGATTGCGGGTTACCCAGTCGGCATCCCGCTCCCGCTCCAGACGCTGGCGGGCGAGGCCGTTTTCACGGAAGATCCTGATGGCCTGGGCCATATCGCCAATTTCATCCACCTGCCCGAGCACCGGGGCTTCGACCGCATAGTCCTGCGACGCGAGGCGATTGACCACATCACTGAGCGTGACCACCGGGCGCAAAATGCGGTGTTTGATGATAAAACCCAGCACGAATAAAAACAGCAGCGCCGTCAGCGCGACCATGATTTCCGAGAGCGTGCGCAGCCGCTGGGAATCTTTTGTCGCTTCCGTAATCGCGGATTGCACCCGTTTATCTAACAGGTTACGAAAATGCTCAAAACGGTACTCGGCCTGGGTTAACTGATCTTCGTACTGTGCGCCAAAAAGGATCCTCACCCCGTCGGCGGCCCTTTGCTCTTCCACCGCTTTCAGCGCCGCCTGTTGTTCATCGCGCAGCGTATCCATGAGGGTGATGCCGTCACGCAACAGCATTAATTCTTCGGTGGTCGCCCCGACATCTTTGAGCGTCGTCAGATGCTTTTCCATGCTGGCTTCTTTGCTAAAACCGGCTTTCAGCGCCTGAATATCT
>Ga0302349_1002738_pt1 | contig 10906 bp, 6 predicted proteins | sample PhyAR1_FD_202176 | JGI IMG/M metagenome (GOLD analysis project Ga0302349, IMG submission 202176) | Leaf surface microbial communities from alfalfa plants in UC Gill Tract Community Farm, Albany, California, United States - DLSL A.R1... | ecosystem: Host-associated > Plants > Phyllosphere >...
GTTCGAGCCGAGCGCCACCAGCCAGGTAACGGCCATATGCTGCACTTTGCTCAAACGATCCCAACCGAAGAAGAACAGACCTACAAAGGTGGATTCGAGGAAGAAGGCCATCAGACCTTCAATGGCCAGCGGCGCACCGAAAATATCACCCACATAGTGAGAGTAATAAGACCAGTTAGTCCCGAACTGGAACTCCATGGTCAGACCGGTCGCCACACCCAGCGCAAAGTTGATACCAAACAACTTGCCCCAGAATTTGGTCATATCTTTATAAATCTGTTTGCCGGAAAGGACGTAGACCGTTTCCATAATGGCCAGCAGGAACGCCATACCCAGCGTCAGCGGCACAAAAAGGAAGTGGTACATCGCGGTCAAGGCAAACTGCAAGCGCGACAGTTCGACTATATCTAACATTATGACTCCTTGCTCATCGCATGAAGACTCCGGGAGTAAACCTCGTTAGCGAAGGTTCACACACATGCCCCAAAACAAATGATTCTGACTTTTCTTTGTTAGTGCGGTTATGAATAACAGTAACGTGGCAAAGTAAAGTTACAGATACGTTAATAAAACCCTAAATTGATCTCGCAGTATATTACGCCGCAATTCCCTTACAATAAACAGGTTTTTATTGAACCTCTTTTACGTTTTTCGACAGGGATCAATTTATGAGCATTGTACGACTTTTTGACCAATTTGATCGCGAACAATTTAACGCTTTTTATGGCCTTTTTCCACGAATTAAATATTGATTTAAATCAATTTTCTCAAGTTATGTTAATTTTGTATCCGCATGGTCGCGATGGTAAAAATTATGTTAACAGCTTGTATTAACTATGGTCCTGATAGTTAATATGCCCGCATTAAATATTCATTAAGGTGATTTTATTTAACCCGGCTGGCGTATGAATTTACAAAAGTGTTTTAAAAATAAAGGAAGCAAGCGCAATGACAGCATGAAAAAAAAGCGGCGGCAGTGATTATTATCACAAATAATTCACTTTTGAATTTAAACCTTTTAACACTGAAATTTATTCAGAAAGTAAAAAGCCACGCGAACGTGGCTTAAGGTAAATCTAATAAGGTTATTTAAATGTAACGCACAGGGTTTGTGACTGGCATGGCCGTAACATTCCCGATCGGCTTTTTTCTGCCGTTAACTGTTGTTCATCCATACCCACTTCCGTAACCTCAGTCAGCCGGTTAAACGTCACCGTGGCATCACAGGCAGAGGTGAGCGACGGGTTGAACAGACGCACAATCAGCGCATCCTTATCCTCCGCCTTTTTCAGAACGCTGAGCGGGCAACTCGCCGGGGATATCGTCAACAGGCTGTAGCGCAGCGGTGTGGTGATCGCTGCCGGATTAAGTTTCATCGCATTCCACGGAATTTTGTTATAGCACTGCACCGGCGTCAGCCAGCTCCGGGCCTGTTGCGCCACCCCTGCCCCTTCCGGCGTTCCGCTAAACGCAAACAGGCTAAAGCGGCAGGAGAACTTGCCGCGCATCTGCGAATCCGGCACCGGCATTTTAATCCCCGACGGCCTGCCGGGACGCAGAAGCAGATCTTCTTTTCCCAGCACGCCCACACCGCGCAGCAGCGTCAGGGCGAAGGTTTTCTCTTTCTCACCGATGATTTCAAATTCGCGTAGCCCTTCGGTGAACAGCGCCATGCCGTGACGCCCCTCCTGCAACGCCGCATAGTTAAGCAGATTCCACACCGGCACCGGCGCTTCCTTCCAGCCCTCTTTCTGCCAGCCTGCCATGGCGCTGTCACGCACCGGACGCGTAATCGCGCCAAACTGGGTATCCGCCAGCACCTCATCGGTAACAAACGGCGTGGAAATGCGCACCCGCACGCGATGGTCGTCGGCCTGATTATCCAGCCGCACCTCAATATCGATGCGGCGACTGTGGTGCGCCAGCGTGATTTCCATCTCTACGCCAAGCGTGCCGCTGGTTTTCCCCGCCGCCCGTTCCGCCAGGTCGCGCGGCACCGCGAGGCGGTAGCGGATCAGCGCCCTGCTCTGCCAGGCCTCGTGGATTATTTCCCGCGACGGTGTTCCCCCGGCGGAGGTGAGCACCCACTCTTCACGCGCCGGAGAGTAATCATACTCGTCACCATCGTCCGAGCTTTCCTCCATCTCCAGCACCCGGTCATAGATCAGCCCGCGCTCTTTATCCCGCAGCCGCAGCGTACCGTCATGATTGATATCAATCTGCCAGAAAGCGTTCTCCAGCCCGTTTTGCGTGGCATTAACCGCCTGCTGTTGGCCAGCCACGCCCGGTTCGATAAACAGCGTACAGAAGCCCATCGCGGGCAGCGTCTGATTAAGCTGGATATCGTATTCCATAAACGGTTCGTAATTGCCGTAGTGCACAATCTGGCGATCAATCAGACCCGGATCGATTTCCCGCTGATGGCGGATGAAAAACGGCACGTCACGCCCTTCGCCGTCGCACACGCGAAACTGGCTGGCGCGCAGCCGCACGGTGGTATTAACCACCTCTTCACGGGGAAACGGCATCAGGTTAAAAAGCACCAGCTTATCCGCCTCGCTGGGCGGCATGTTGTCGGTGATTTTGCGCAGATAAAAACGCGTCAGATTGTCGGCCATGTCCTCCGCCAGCGCAAAGCGCGCCATAATTTCCCGGTGGACCTGATCGCTACAGCAGCAGCCGATGCTGTCGTGGGCGTGATTTTTTAAGATCTCCTTCCACATCTTTTCCAGCAGGCCGTGGTGGTACTCAAAGCCCAGCGTCCAGGCGATAGCGGCCAGCGGCTCCAGCAGGTTAACTATTTTATTCTCGATGCGGGCATGGGCGATTTTGATATCCATCCGCGTAGACCCGATGGTGCGATGCACGCGCATATATTTACCGTCAATGAACTCGCCTTTTAGCGTGGCGAGCTTCCCGCGCTGCGCCTCGATGCGTTCAAAGACCTCTTCAAAGCGGCTCATGAGAAACTCGCGCTGCGGGTAGATTTTGCGCAGCGTCGCTATCACCGCAAAAATATTTTGCTGCAGCGGCATCTGGTCATGACCATTGGGCAGCAAAATGTCTCCGGTGAGCGAGGCTTTTTCCAGCACGGTAAAATAGTCATCAAGGCGCTTACGCAGCCCCGCCTCGTCCTCCGGTAAGTACTTACCAATCGCGTAGCCCAGCGGCAGCACCTGCGCGGTCACTTCGCTGCCATCTGTGCTTTGCCAGAGAAATTCGGTTTTGTCGGTGCCATGACGCTCAGAACAGCCGCGCCAGAACATCGTGCGGGTGATGCCAAAACCGTTATAGATGTGCGGCAGTTGCGCCGACATGCCGAACGAATCCGGCAGATAGCCGATTTTCATCGGCTCGCCAAAGGCCAGGCAATCGCGCATACCGTACAGCAAATTACGCACGATCGATTCGCCCGCAACAATGGTGGTATCGGTCTGGGTATACCAGGGGCCGATAATCAGTTTTCCGGCGGTAACCAGCGCTTTTACGCGCGGTCTGCTTTCCGGCTTCACCGCAAAATAATCCTCCAGCACCGCCGTCTGGCCGTCGAGCACGTAATATTTGTAACCGGCATCCTGCTCAAGGCGTGTGAGGATCTCTTCCATATTGTTGACCAGCAGAATGCGCGACTCTTCGGTGGTGAAATACCACTCCCGATCCCAGTGCATATGCGGCGTGATGTGAACGCGAGATACAGCTTTCATCGTCGTTTCCTGATCGTTACGGTAAAAGGGTTTCAATAACGTATTTGCCTTTTTTCACGGCAAAGCCACGCCAGAGGATCAATATGCAGGTGGAAATGGCCGTGCCAATTAACGCCGCGCCAAACCAGCTTCCCGCCGCCAGCAGGCCGCCGAGTCCGTTATCGTGCAGTAAAAAGAGGGAGAAAATTCCCGCGCCCGGCGTCGACAGACCAATGCCCGCCGCGCCAACGAGCGCCCCCGTGACCAGCGAGCCAAGCACAAAAGAGCCAATTACCCGCAGCGGATCTTCAATCGCCATGGGAATCGCGCCCTCTGTGATCCCCGCCAGCCCCAGCAGCCAGGTCGATTTACCGGTTTCGATTTCAAACTCTTTGAAATAGCGCGGCGCGATCAGCGTCGAGGCGGTGACGGTAAAAGCCGAGACCATTTTGACCGAGGCGAAAATGGCGTAAGGGCCGTAAACGCCGTTAGCCATTGCGCCGAGACAAAACGCATAGGCGGCTTTATTCACCGGACCGCCCAAATCAAACGAACACATAAAACCGAGAATTGCGCCCAACAGCAGCGCGTTCGCGCCGGACAGACCGTTAAGCCACGCTGTCAGGCTGTTGTTGATCCACGCCACCGGTTCACCCACCACAAACAGCATCAGACTGCCCGCGCCGAGCGTGCCGATAACCGGGTAGCGATAAAAGGTCAGAAAACCGTTAAACCGGCTGCTCAAACGCAGATGACTTTTCACCCAGCGCATCAGATACCCGGCGATTAACCCGCCCGCAATCGCCCCCAGAAAGCCGGAGCCAATCATGTTGGCGGCAAGACCCGCCGCAAAACCGGGGGCCAGCGCGGGTTTATCCGCCAGCGAATACGCGGTGTAGGCCGCCAGCACCGGCACCATCAGCGTGCCGAGCATCCCGCCGCCCAGTTTGCGGTAGAGCCACAGCCAGGAGTTTTCCATATCAAACAGATGCTGAAGGCCGAAAATTTGCGCCAGCAGCACCGCGACCGCCAGCACCGTGCCCCCGGCGACAATCAGCGGCACGGCAAAAGAAATGCCGCTTAACAGCGCCTGTTTTAATTCGGCTTTAACGCTTTTGGGCGCATCTTCCTGACTCTGTGCCGCGCGTTCGGCGGTCACCGGCGGCAGCGCCAGGGCACGGGTGATCAAACTTTCTGCATGACGAAGCGGTTCCGCCACCGGAACATGCAGCGTGGGCAGGCCCGCAAAACGGTCGGCGTCTTTAATCGCCACGTCAGCGGCAAAGATACAGGCCCGGGCACGGTGAAGCTGTCCGGCGGTTAAACGCCCTTCAATGCCATTCGCGCCCTGCTTTTCCACTACCACCTGCACGCCGAGTTTTTGCCCCGCTTTTTCTAAGTATTCCGCCGCCATATAGGTATGCGCGATGCCCGCAGGACAGGCGGTGACACAGACGACCAGCGGCGCGTCGGCGGCCAGTTCAGTCTGGTGACCCGTCCGGTCACCCGCGAGGATCGCCAGCAGCGCGTCGGGGGTTTCTGCCGCCATCACCGCCGCCCGCACGCTATCGTCGACCAGCGCAGAGGTAAGTTCCGTCAGCAACTGCATATGCGTGGAACCGGCCTCGGCGTGCGGGATCGCCAGTAAAAAGATCAGCGAGACCGCTTCCGGGCCATCCACGCCCTGCCAGCTTAACGGCTCGCGTAAGGTCGCCACCGCAAACGCCGCCTCGTTTACCGCCGATGATTTGCCGTGCGGCACCGCCAGCCCTTCACCGAGCGCGGTGGGGCCAGCAGCTTCCCGGTCATAAACGTCCTGTAGAAAAATCTCGATATCATTCAGCTTGCCCTGCGCCTTCAGCCGTTCCGCCAGCGCACGAATGGCATCAGTGCGGCTGGTAAAACAGGTCTGGATCAGGCAGGCATCCGGGTGGGTTAACGCCGTCAGCTTCATCACGTCCTCACAGTGTCAGTCAATTTACAGCGCATTGTGCCTGACGAAGTAATACCATTACGTGATCAATTTCACTTATAGCGATTATTTGTATTTAATTTGTATTATTTACAATGGCGCTGTGGCGGGCATAATCGGCGTAATTTGTGTGATACAAACGCAGGCCGCTATGACCAATAAACCGATGTACCGCCAGATAGCCGACACCCTCCGCCAGCAAGTGCAGAGTGGCGAACTCAAGCCCGGCGACGCGCTGCCCACCGAATCCGCATTACAGGCGCAGTTTGGCGTCAGCCGCGTCACCGTGCGTCAGGCGTTAAAACAGCTCACTGCCGAAGCCATTATTGAAAGCATCCAGGGCAGCGGCTCTTATGTGAAAGCGGAGCGGGTGAATTACGACATTTATCAGCTCACCAGCTTTTATGAAAAACTGGCCGATCGTGAAGTCGAGACGCACAGCGAGGTGCAGATTTTTGAGGTGATCAGTGCCGATGAAACGCTGGCCGAACGACTGGCGCTGAAGGCGGGTGACAAAGCCTGGCATGTGAAGCGGATACGCTTTATCAAACAAAAAGCGGTGACGCTGGAGGAAACCTGGATGCCGCTGGCGCTGTTTCCCGATCTCACCTGGGAAGTGATGGAAAATTCCAAATACCAGTTTATCGAGCAGGTCAAAAAGATGGTGATCGATCGCAGCGAACAGGAAATTGTCCCGGTGATGCCGGGCGCAGAAGTGATCGCCGCCCTGGCAGTCGATCCGGCGCAGCCGGTGCTGGAGAAAATCTCACGCGGATTTTTGCAGGATGGCCGGGTGTTTGAGTACAGCCGCAACACCTTTCGCAGCGACGACTACAAATTCACCCTCGTGGCGAAACGACGCCATTAAAAAAGGCCATCGTATGATGGCCAACCATGTCAAGACTCATTTATTATTGCGCCCCTTTCAGGGCGCAGTACTTATTTAATGATGCTTTTCAGCGCTTCGCCGATGTCTGCCAGGCTGCGAACGGTTTTCACGCCTGCGGCTTCAAGGGCAGCGAATTTCTCACCGGCGATGATTGCGCCCGCGTGACCCATACGTTTGCCTTTCGGCGCGGTCACACCTGCGATGTAACCTACAACCGGCTTGGTGACGTGCTCTTTGATGTACGCCGCCGCTTCTTCTTCCGCGCTGCCGCCGATCTCACCGATCATCACGATCGCTTCGGTCTGCGGATCTTCCTGGAACAGTTTCAGGATGTCGATGAAGTTGGAGCCAGGGATCGGGTCCCCGCCGATGCCCACACAGGTGGACTGACCGAAGCCGTAATCGGTGGTCTGCTTAACCGCTTCATAGGTCAGCGTACCGGAGCGGGAAACGATGCCCACTTTGCCCGGCTGGTGAATGTGGCCCGGCATGATGCCGATTTTGCATTCGCCCGGGGTGATTACACCTGGGCAGTTCGGGCCGATCATGCGCACGCCCGCTTCGTCGAGCTTCACTTTCACAGTCAGCATATCCAGCGTCGGGATGCCTTCGGTGATGGTGATAATCAGCTTAATGCCCGCGTCAATCGCTTCCAGAATGGAGTCTTTGCAGAACGGAGCCGGAACGTAAATCACGGTTGCCGTCGCGCCCGTCGCTTCCACGGCTTCGCGCACAGTGTTAAACACCGGCAGGCCGAGATGGGTGGTGCCGCCTTTGCCCGGCGTTACGCCGCCGACCATTTGCGTACCGTAGGCGATCGCCTGCTCAGAGTGGAACGTCCCCTGACTGCCGGTGAAACCCTGGCAGATCACTTTGGTGTTTTTATCGATTAAAACAGACATTATTTCCCCTCCACTGCGGCAACAACCTGCTGTGCTGCGTCCGTCAGACTTTTCGCTGCAATAATATTCAGGCCGCTATCAGCCAGTTTCTTCGCGCCCAGCTCGGCGTTGTTCCCTTCCAGACGCACCACTACCGGCACGTTAACACCCACTTCTTCCACAGCACCGATAATGCCGTCAGCGATCAGGTCGCAACGCACGATACCGCCGAAAATGTTCACCAGTACGGCTTTCACATTGTCGTCAGAGAGGATGATTTTGAACGCTTCGGTCACGCGCTCTTTGGTCGCGCCGCCGCCCACGTCAAGGAAGTTTGCCGGTTCGCCGCCGTGCAGCTTAACGATGTCCATGGTGCCCATTGCCAGGCCCGCACCGTTAACCATGCAGCCGATATTACCGTCGAGCGCCACGTAGTTCAGTTCCCACTGTGCCGCCTGAGCTTCACGCGGGTCTTCCTGAGACTGATCGCGCATTTCACGCAGATCTGGCTGGCGGAACAGCGCGTTGCCGTCAGCGCCCAGTTTACCGTCGAGACAAATCAGGTCGCCCTGTTTGGTGATGACCAGCGGGTTGATTTCAATCAGCGCCAGATCGCGCTCAAGGAAAATGTTCGCGAGGCCCATAAAGATTTTGGTGAACTGCTGAACCTGTTTACCTTCCAGACCCAGTTTGAACGCCAGTTCGCGGCCCTGGTACGGCATCGGGCCTGCCAGCGGATCGAGCGCCACTTTGTGGATCAGGTGCGGGGTTTCTTCCGCCACTTTCTCGATTTCCACGCCGCCTTCGGTGGAGGCCATGAACACAACGCGACGGGAGCTACGATCGACGACCGCGCCCAGGTACAGCTCTTTATCGATATCGGTCGCGGATTCGACCAGGATCTGATTTACCGGCTGACCATTCGCGTCCGTCTGGTAGGTCACCAGGCGCTTACCAAGCCAGTGTTCTGCAAAGGCGCGAATTTCTTCTTTGCTGTTAACCACTTTCACGCCGCCTGCTTTACCACGGCCACCCGCGTGTACCTGACATTTCACTACCCACGGGCCAGCACCAATTTTGGATGCCGCTTCTTCAGCTTCGCGCGGGGTGTTACAGGCGTAACCTACCGGCGCTGGCAAACCATAGCGGGCAAACAATTGTTTGGCCTGATATTCATGTAAGTTCATGTGTTCTATCCATCCTTCAGGTAATCGTTAGGTCATGCTTTTGTAGGCCCGGCAACGCTGCGCTGCCGGGCATTACAACCAAAAACTACACGTCCAGCAGCAGACGGGTCGGATCTTCAAGCAGCTCTTTAATGGCCACGAGGAAGCTCACGGATTCACGACCATCGATCAGACGGTGATCGTAGGAGAGCGCCAGATACATCATCGGCAGGATCTCAACCTTGCCGTCCACCGCCATCGGACGATCTTTAATGGCATGCATGCCGAGGATCGCGCTCTGCGGCGGGTTGATGATCGGGGTGGACATCAGCGATCCGAAGACGCCGCCGTTGGTGATGGTGAAGTTACCGCCGGTCAGATCGTCAACGGTCAGCTTGCCGTCGCGCCCTTTCACCGCCAGCTCTTTGATACGTTTTTCGATATCGGCCATGCCCAGCGCGTCAACGTCGCGCAGTACCGGCGTTACCAGGCCACGCGGCGTGGAAACCGCCATGCTGACGTCGAAGTAGTTGTGGTACACCACATCGTCGCCATCAATGGACGCATTCACTTCCGGGAAGCGTTTGAGTGCTTCAACCACCGCTTTCACGTAGAACGACATAAAGCCCAGACGGATGCCGTGACGTTTTTCAAACGCGTCACCGTACTGCTTACGCAGATCCATGATTGGCTTCATGTTGACTTCGTTGAACGTGGTCAGCATGGCAGTGGAATTTTTCGCTTCCAGCAGACGCTCGGCCACGCGCTTACGCAGACGGGTCATCGGCACGCGTTTTTCAGAACGGTTGCCAAGCGCTGGTGCAGACTGAGCCGGTTGTGCCTGCGGCGCTGGCGCTTTTTGCTCACCCTGAGCAGGCGCTTTCGCCAGATGCTTGTCCACATCTTCACGGGTCAGACGACCGCCCACACCGGTGCCTTTAATGGCGCTGGCATCAAGATTGTGTTCAGCCAGCAGGCGACGGATCGCCGGGCTTAACGCGTCATTGTTTTGCTCTTCCAGCGACGCCTGCTGGCGCTGCGCCGGAGTAGAGTCTTTTTCTTCGGACTTCACGCTGCTCTCTTTGCCCGCGCTGTTACCTTCGCGCAGGCGACCAAGGATCTGGCGAGAGGTTACGGTCGTCCCTTCATCTTCCAGCACTGCATCCAGAATGCCGTCCGCTGAGGCCGGTACTTCCAGTACCACTTTGTCAGTTTCGATTTCTACCAGCACTTCATCGCGTTGCACGCTATCGCCTGGTTTTTTGTGCCAGGTCGCGACAGTCGCATCAGCAACGGACTCAGGCAGGTCGGGAACAAGAATATCTACGCTACTCATTATTTATCCTTTATTTAATCGACGTTCAGCGGGTCATTAACCAGATCTTGTTGCTGTTTCTGGTGAACGGACAGATATCCTACCGCCGGAGAGGCGGAGGCCGGGCGACCTGCATAACGCAGAGCAGACCCAAACGGAATCACTTCACGGAAATGATGCTGACTGCAATACCATGCGCCCTGGTTAAGCGGCTCTTCCTGGCACCAGACAAAATCATGTACGTGGGCATACGGTTTTAACGCTTCCTGCATCGCCTGATGCGGGAACGGATAAAGCTGTTCGATACGCACAATGGCGACATCTTTCTGGTCATTCTTACGGCGCTGTTCGAGCAGGTCGTAATAAACCTTACCAGAACACATGACTACGCGCTTAACCCCTTGCGGATCAATGTCATCAATCTCACCGATAGCGGGCATGAATGTACCGTTAGCCAGTTCATCAAGCGTAGACACTGCCAGCGGATGACGCAGCAACGATTTTGGTGACATGACGATCAGCGGGCGACGCATACCGCGCAGCGCCTGACGGCGGATCATGTGATAAACCTGTGCCGGGGTCGACGGTACGCACACCTGCATGTTCTGTTCAGCACACAGTTGCAGGTAACGCTCCAGACGCGCGGAGGAGTGCTCCGGGCCCTGACCTTCGTAGCCGTGCGGCAGCAGCATCACCAGGCCACACATCCGGCCCCATTTCTGCTCGCCGGAGGAGATGAACTGGTCGATCACCACCTGCGCACCGTTGGCAAAGTCACCGAACTGCGCTTCCCAGATGGTCAGCGTGCGCGGCTCGGCGGTGGCGTAACCGTATTCAAACGCCAGTACCGCTTCTTCCGACAGCACGGAGTCCCAGACCTTGAACGGGCCCTGAGAATTGTGCACGTGGTGCAGCGGCGTATAGGTTGAACCGTTAGCCTGGTTGTGGATCACCGCATGACGGTGGAAGAAGGTGCCGCGCCCGGAGTCTTCACCGGAAA
>Ga0302349_1002740_pt1 | contig 10893 bp, 12 predicted proteins | sample PhyAR1_FD_202176 | JGI IMG/M metagenome (GOLD analysis project Ga0302349, IMG submission 202176) | Leaf surface microbial communities from alfalfa plants in UC Gill Tract Community Farm, Albany, California, United States - DLSL A.R1... | ecosystem: Host-associated > Plants > Phyllosphere >...
CAAAAAAATCGAACACGTCAAATTTCCCTCCTGAGCACGCGGTTATACTGCCGTACCCATCATGGAGCAGTGGAAATGCTTTCGTAACGCCCTTTTTCATGTAAATCGTGCGGTGCGAGATAATCAAATATCTGGAGGAATGTCGTGCAAACCGTTCAAGCCGATCTTGCCGTAATTGGCGCTGGCGGCGCTGGATTACGTGCAGCAATTGCCGCAGCACATGCGAATCCACACGCTAAAATCGCTCTTATATCAAAAGTTTATCCTATGCGCAGTCATACCGTTGCCGCGGAAGGCGGTTCCGCTGCCGTTGCGCAGGATCATGACAGCTTTGAATACCATTTCCACGACACCGTAGCGGGTGGCGACTGGCTGTGCGAGCAGGACGTCGTTGATTATTTCGTGCATCAATGCCCGAGGGAAATGACCCAGCTTGAACAGTGGGGCTGCCCGTGGAGTCGCCGCCCGGACGGTTCGGTCAACGTGCGGCGCTTCGGCGGCATGAAGATTGAACGTACCTGGTTTGCCGCCGATAAAACCGGCTTCCACATGCTGCACACGCTGTTCCAGACCTCTCTCCAGTTCCCGCAAATTCAGCGTTTCGATGAGCACTTCGTCCTCGACATCCTGGTGGATGACGGTGCCGTGCGTGGCCTGGTGGCGATGAATATGATGGAAGGCACCCTGACGCAAATCCGCGCCAATGCGGTGATCATGGCGACCGGCGGCGCGGGGCGCGTTTATCGCTTTAACACCAACGGCGGGATTGTCACCGGCGATGGCATGGGGATGGCGCTCAGCCACGGTGTGCCGCTGCGTGACATGGAATTTGTCCAGTATCACCCGACCGGCCTGCCGGGGTCCGGCATCCTGATGACCGAAGGCTGCCGCGGCGAAGGCGGTATTCTGGTGAACAAAGACGGCTACCGCTATTTGCAGGATTACGGCATGGGCCCGGAAACCCCGCTCGGCGAGCCGAAAAACAAATATATGGAGCTTGGTCCGCGCGACAAAGTCTCTCAGGCCTTCTGGCACGAATGGCGTAAAGGCAACACCATTCCCACGCCGCGTGGCGATGTGGTCTACCTCGATTTGCGTCACCTCGGCGAGAAAAAACTCCTCGAACGTCTGCCGTTTATCTGTGAACTTTCCAAAGCCTACGTCGGCGTCGATCCGGTTAAAGATCCGATCCCGGTACGCCCCACCGCGCACTACACCATGGGCGGCATCGAAACCGACAGCCAGTGTGAAACCCGCATCAAAGGGCTGTTTGCCGTCGGGGAATGTTCCTCCGTCGGTCTGCACGGCGCGAACCGTCTGGGTTCAAACTCGCTGGCTGAACTGGTGGTGTTTGGCCGCCTGGCGGGTGAAAAAGCCGTGGAGCACGCCGCAAACGCCGGTTCCTCCAGTGATACGGTCCTTAACGCGCAGGCGGGTGATGTTGAGCAGCGTCTGAAAACGCTGGTCAATCAGCAGGGCAACGAAAGCTGGGCGAAAATCCGCGATGAAATGGGCATGTCGATGGAAGAAGGCTGCGGCATTTACCGCACCACGGAGCTGATGCAAAAAACCGTCGATAAGCTGGCGGAGTTGCAGGAGCGCTTCAAACGCGTGCGCATCACCGATACCTCCAGCGTGTTTAACACCGATCTGCTTTACGCCATCGAACTGGGCCACGGCCTTAAAGTCGCCGAATCCATGGCGCACTCCGCGCTGGCACGTAAAGAGTCGCGCGGCGCGCATCAGCGTCTTGATGAAGGCTGCACCGGGCGCGACGACGTCAATTTCCTGAAACATACCCTCGCTTTCCGCGATGCCGACGGCACGACGCGTCTGGAATACAGCGACGTGAAGATCACCACGCTGCCACCGGCAAAACGCATGTATGGCGGTGAAGCGGAAGCCGCCGATAAAAAGGAGAAGGCGAATGGCTGAGATGAAAACCCTGAAAGTTGAGGTGGTGCGCTATAACCCGGAAGAGGACGCCGCACCGCGCAGCGCTTTCTATGATGTGCCTTTTGATGAGCAAACCTCGCTGCTGGATGCGCTCGGCTATATCAAGGATAACCTCGCACCAGACCTCAGCTACCGCTGGTCGTGCCGGATGGCGATCTGCGGCTCCTGCGGCATGATGGTCAACAAGGTGCCGAAACTGGCCTGCAAAACCTTTCTGCGTGAGTACGAGAAGGGCATGAAGGTTGAAGCGCTGGCGAATTTCCCGATTGAGCGCGATCTGGTGGTCGATATGACCCACTTTATCGAGAGCCTGGAGGCGATCAAGCCGTACATTATCGGCAATCCGCGCACGCCGGATCAGGGGCCGAACACACAGACCCCGGCGCAAATGGCGAAGTATCACCAGTTCTCCGGCTGCATCAACTGCGGTCTGTGCTACGCCGCCTGCCCGCAGTTTGGCCTGAACCCGGAATTCATCGGCCCGGCGGCGATTACGCTGGCGCACCGCTACAACGAAGACAGCCGCGATCACGGTAAACAGGAGCGCATGGCGCAACTGAACAGCCAGAACGGTGTCTGGAGCTGTACGTTCGTCGGCTACTGCTCTGAGGTGTGTCCAAAGCACGTCGATCCGGCGGCGGCCATACAGCAGGGTAAAGTGGAAAGTTCGAAAGACTTTCTTATCGCCACCCTGAAACCCCGCTAAGGAGCGCATTATGACGACGAAACGCAAACCCTACGTGCGGCCCATGCCATCAGGCTGGTGGAAAACCCTGCCGTTTTACCGCTTCTATATGCTGCGTGAAGGCACGGCGATCACCACCGTGTGGTTCAGCATCGTGCTGATTTACGGGCTGTTCGCCCTGAAACACGGCGCGGAAAGCTGGGCGGGCTATGTGGGATTCCTGCAAAACCCGATTGTGGTGATCCTCAATCTCATTACCCTGGCGGGTGCGCTGCTGCACACCAAAACCTGGTTTGAGCTGGCCCCGAAAGCGGCAAATATCATTATCAAAGACGAGAAACTGGGGCCGCAGCCGATTATTAAAGGGCTGTGGGTGGTAACGGTGCTGGCAACCGGGGTGATTCTCGCTGTCGCCCTGTTCTGGTAAGGAGGCCAAATGATTAATCCAAATCCAAAACGTTCTGACGAACCTGTTTTCTGGGGGCTGTTTGGCGCAGGCGGCATGTGGGGTGCGATTGTTGCGCCGGTGATCGTGCTGTTGGTGGGCGTGATGCTGCCGCTGGGACTGTACCCTGGCGATGCGCTCGGCTATGAGCGGGTGCTGGCGTTTGCGCAGAGCGTTATCGGTCGCGCGTTTATCTTCCTGATGATCGTCCTGCCGCTGTGGTGCGGCCTGCACCGCATTCATCACCTGATGCACGATCTGAAAATCCACGTGCCGAACGGCAAATGGGTGTTCTACGGACTGGCGGCGATACTCACGGTGGTGACGCTGGTGGGCGTGATTTTCCTGTAATACTTTCTGTCTCACAGTGCCGGGCGGCAGCTTCGCCTGACCCGGCCTGCTCTCTTATCCTTCGCGCTTGATTCTTTCTTTGATCAAAATCTCTTTAATCGACTCACCCGGCGAGGCGCTGTCTTTGGCTTTGTGCAGGGTAATTTCCGTGCACAAAAACTCGATGATAAACAGCTGAGAAATCCGCGTGGCGATGGAATCGCCCTGCAACGGCCCGGCAGATCCGCAGGTCAGCAGAAAGTTATCCGCCAGTTCGTTAAGCGGCGATTGCGGACTGTGGGTGATCGCCAGACAGTGCGCGCCCGCTTTGCGAGCCAGCCGAAAGGCGTTCACCACTTCCGGCGTTTCACCTGAATGGGAAAACGCGATCACCATGTCATCGCTTTTCAGATTGGCGAGCTTGAGCGTCATGGTGAAGCGGTCGGTAAAAGCCTCTGAATCAATCCCGATGCGGTTCATTTTGTCGCGTGCTTCCAGCGCGGATAAACCCGACGCGCCAAAACCGACAAACATCACCCGGCGGGCGTGAATAAACTGCTCGACGATGTGCTTGATTTTGCGCATGTCGATCAGGTCGATCGTCTCTTTGACGGTGGTATCGAGCGTCAGCGCGATTTTCTGCGCCACGTCGTTACGGGAATCACCGAGGAAAATATCGGGCGAGGACGGCAGTGTTAAATCGCTCTCTTCCAGCAGCTCACGCTTTAATTCCGTTTTCAGACTGAGCAGGCCGCCGTAACCAATTTTTTTGCAAAAACGCACGATGGTGGCTTCGCTGACGCCCGACTCCAGCGCCAGTTTTTTCACCGGCAGTTGCACCACCCGCGCCGGGTTTCGCAGAATAAACTCCGCCACTTTCCGATCGGTATCCGCAAGGCTTGCCATAATATTGGCCACATATACGCGGACGTTCTCTTTATTCACACTCATTCAGCACTCTCCCGACGCACGACGCCGGGTAGTGTAACGCTCTTACGCCCCGCCGTCTTGCGCCAGCGTCACGCTAAGCTGTTGATGATACGTGTCGCCCGCCGCCAGCCACTGCATTCCGCGCTTATGGCACACGTCGCCGTCAAACTGCGGATCGTCAGTGGTGCCGGTCAGCGGTTCGATGCACAGCAGATCCGCGCCCGGTACGCTCCACAGCGCCAGCCAGGGTGTCTGCGGCGAGTCCAGACGCAACGCACAGTCGCCCTGCGGGGAGATCACCGAAACGCCGCAATCGGCCATGTCACCAAAATAGACGGCACCGTTCGTGAAGCTGTCAGCGGTGAGAGCAAAGCCGGTGGTACGTGCTGGTGTTTCGGGCGTGATCAGCGTGCGATTATCCGTGAAAAATGGCCCGCTCGCGGGCCGGTCAAAGCGTACCGACCAGCCCGGCTGCGTGGCGATCGGCAGCGCAAAGCCCGGATGCCAGCCGAGCGCAAAGGGAAACGCCCGGCTGTCCCGGTTCTCCACCTGCCAGCGCACCGTAAGGCCGGTGGCGGTCAGATGCCAGTGCGTTGTTACCCGCCAGCGAAACGGCCAGATCGCCTGGGTTTCCGGGCTCTCTTCGCAGCACAGAGTCAGCCTGTCATCGCGTTGCTTAACGAGGCGAAAACGCTGCTGGCGCAAAAAGCCGTGGGCGGGCAGCGGCCAGAATTCCCCGTCATGATGCAGGCCGTTATGGATTAGCCTGCCGACAACCGGGAAAAGCTGAGTGGCGCTGTTGTTCCACACCGCCGGATCGGGTGTCCACAGGCGCTGGCGCTGCTGACGTTTATCCAGAAGTTCGCACAGTTCCGCGCCCTGGGCCTTAACGGTTATGCGCCAGCGGTCGTTTTCCAGCGTCCAGCTCGTCATGATCAATCCACCCGCAGCAACAGACGGATCTGATACACCAGCGCTTTGTGTTTATCGCCACTGGCATGCTGGTCAATCAGCGCGAAGATGTCGTTTTGCGTCAACACCTGACCGTCGTTCACCTCCGCCAGCACGGTATCGGGCATGATCGCAGGCAGCGCTTTGCTTAAAAACATCAGCGCTTCATAAACGCCATGATCTTCACAGCGGGCGTCCTGCTGCCAGTGCCGGGCAAACTGCGCCTCCTGCTCTGCCGTCAGGGTATCCAGCGCAAAGCGGGTATAGAGTTCCGGCGGCGCATCGTGTGCTTCCAGCAGCGGGCGCATGGCGTGGGCCATCTCCAGCGCTTTTTGCGCATCATCCAGCGGCTGTAGCTGTTGGGGATCGCGTTTGACATCAAACAGCTTGTCGCCAAAGCGCCACGGATTGAGGTAGCCAAAGCTCGCCGGGATCTGCATCACCTGTGCGCCGCGGGTGAAATCAAAGCCGGGGTGAATGCGGATGTCGGTCAGCTCTTTGACGTTAAACGGGCTGTCGATACGCGTCGGCATGAGGGTGTATTCAAACAGGTGCTCTTTACCCTGCTCGCGCGGGCAGCGCATATACACCGATTCACCGTCGGTAATATTCAGATGGCCGCCAAAGTAGCCAAACAGCGCGTGGTCATGAATGGGGGTGTCGTTTTCAATCACCGGACGCAGGGGTTTGCCGGTCATGGTCGCCGGACGCTCAACGTTGAAGTACTCCAGCAGGGTGGCCGGAATATCAATGGTCTGCGCCAGCGCGCTGCGCCGCTCGCCCGTCACCTTACAGCGCGGATCGCGAATAAAGAACGGCGTGTTGGCGATTTCGTTATAGACCGGCATGATGTTTTTGCCCCACCAGTCGTGCTCGCCAAGCAGGAAGCCATGATCGGTGCAGACGATAAACAGCGTGTCTTCCCACAGGTTCAGCGCTTTGAGTTTATCCATCACCTGACCGAGATAGTCATCGCACATGGTGATTAGCGCCTGGTAAAACTTCCGCGCTTTGTCGTCATTCTCCCCGCCCGGTGCGCCGCAGTAATAGGGCACCCAGCCGTCAAATTCGCCGGGTTTGCAGCCGTACTGCGCCAGATATTTTTCCGGGACGAAAAACGGTTCGTGCGGATCGAAACACTCAATCTGCAAAAACCAGTTGTCCTGATCCTGGTTGGTATCGAGAAACTCCATGCCCGCCGCAATAGTGCGATGGGTGAAATGCTCCGCCTGGGTGGGCATCGCGGCGCGGTTGATCAGATCCTGGGTCATGCGCCCGGCGCGGCGGCGGCGGGTTTCGTCATCTTCCATCCCCTGCCAGCTAATTTGCGGTTTTTCGACCTGCCCTTTCCAGCAATCGCCTTCCTGACCGCGAATGAACTCAAAGGTGGAGTAGCGCGTGTGGTACGTCGCGCCGCCGTCGCGCCAGTAGTGTTTATGGTCGGTAACCATATGGGTGTGCACCCCGTTCTGGTGCAGCGCCTGCATCGCCGAGAAATCAAACGGCTCCAGCGGCCCCCAGCTACGGTGCAAAAAGTTGTAGCGTCCGGTGTGCAGCTCACGGCGGGCGGGCATGCACGGCATGCTGCCGACGTAAAAGTTATCGAACTGCACTGACTCTTTTGCCAGCCGCGAAAAGTTTGGCGTGATGGCATCGCCCCCGTAAGGGGCGAGGTGGTTACGCGTCAGCGTATCGAACATCAACATGACTGCTTTCATGATTTATAACCCGATGTACTCTTCAACTTCATTTTTAATAATGGTGACGTGAGGACCGTAGACGACCTGCACTCCCTGCCCGCGAATAAACGCCCCTTTACTGCCATATTTTTTGAAATCATCGAGCTGCACCTGCGACGGCTCTTTTACCGTAACGCGCAGTCGGGTTGCGCAGCAGTCCACATCGAGAATATTGTCCCGCCCGCCGAGCGCATCGACGATCCCGGCGGAACGTGAACCTTCGGCCTGCTCCACTGCCGGCGCGTCGTTGTCATCTTCACGGCCCGGCGTTTTAAGCTGACGCCAGCGGATCAGGAAGCGGAAGCTGAAGTAGTAGAGGCAGAACATGACTGCGCCAAGCGGCAGCATCAGCACCCAGTTGGTTTTGGCATTGCCCTGCAACACGCCAAACAGCAGGAAGTCGATAAGCCCGCCAGAGAAGGTTTGCCCGACGGTGATCGCCAGAATATGTGTCAGCATGAACGCCACGCCCGTCAGCACGATATGCACGCCGTACAACAGCGGAGCGCAGAACATGAAGGCGAATTCCAGCGGTTCGGTGATGCCGGTGACGAAAGCCGTCAGCGCGGCAGAAATCATCAGGCTGGCCACTTTTTTACGGTTTTCCGGTTTCGCGCTGTGGTAAATCGCCAGCGCCGCACCCGGCAAGCCAAACATAAAGTCGGCAAAACGTCCGGCCATAAAGCGCGACACGCCGATGTAGTACTGGGTCACGCTTGGATCGGCCAGCTGCGCAAAGAAGATTTTCTGCGTGCCCTGCACCAGATGACCGTTAACCATGACTTCGCCGCCAACGCTGGTCAGCCAGAACGGGAGGTAAAAGAGGTGATGTAAACCGAGCGGGATCAGGCACTTCAAAATCATGCCGTAGAACAGCGTCCCGATGTAGCCGGTCTTTTCCACCAGCCCGCCAAGATGCGTGATCCCGGCCTGGACCGGCGGCCACGCCCAGAACAGCGCCACACCCAGAAAAATGGCGAAAAAGGAGGTGACGATAGGCACCAGCCGCGAACCGCTGAAAAACGCCAGCAGGTTGGGCAGCTCGGTTTTGTTGTAGCGATTGTGCACCCACGCGGTCAGCAGGCCGCTGGCAATACCGCCCATGACGCCGGTTTGCAGCGTAACGATGCCCAGTACGCTCGCCTGCCCCGCCGCCGCCAGGTTATCCACCGCCAGTTTGCCGGTCAGCAGCAGCATGGCGTTAATCGCCTTGTTCATCACGATAAAGCACAGGACGGAAGCCAGCCCCGCCGTGCCTTTATCGCTGCGCGCCAGCCCGACGGCGATCCCCACGGCAAACAGCAATGCCAGGTTATCGAACACCACGCTGCCACAGAGTTTCATCAGCGTGAAAATGGCCTGCATAACCTGATTATCCAGCAACGGATAGGTGGCGACTGTAACCGGGTTGGTAAACACGCCGCCGATCCCGAGTAATAAACCGGCTGCGGGCAGCACGGCTATCGGCAACATGAATGATTTTCCCAGGTTTTGTGCGCCTGCGAAGAATTTGCTCATAAAGGCCCCTGATGTTGGATTTGAATTTTATATTTCAGTTTTATATTTTTCTGTGAAATTATTATTTCCAGCATTGCGCCATAAAGTCAACGTCAGATGGTGAAACAGTGAGCGATGTCACTTTTTGCTTTTAGCGGAAATAACGTTCACCACAATCAGGCAAAATTCCAGCCACGCTCTACACTTAGCTAAAAAACCTGGAAGGAAAATCCCATGCGTGTGCTGCCCATTGTTGCAACCGTTGCCGCTGCGTTTCTGGTGGTTGCCTGTAGTTCCCCTACTCCGCCTTCGGGCGTCACCGTTGTAGAAAATTTCAATTCCACCCGCTATCTCGGCACCTGGTATGAAATCGCCCGTCTGGATCACCGCTTTGAACGCGGACTGGATAACGTCACGGCAACCTACAGTTTGCGTGAAGATGGCGGAATTAATGTCATCAATAAGGGGTATAACCGTGAGCGGGGCATGTGGCAGTCGACGGACGGTAAAGCGTACTTTACCGGGGATAAAAGTCGGGCGGCGCTGAAAGTCTCGTTCTTTGGCCCGTTCTATGGCGGGTATAACGTTATTGCGCTCGATAAGGATTACCAGCACGCGCTGGTCTGTGGGCCGAACCGCGATTATCTGTGGATCCTGTCCCGTACCCGCACCATTCCTGATGAGGTGAAACAGCAGATGCTGAGCGTCGCGGCCCGGCAGGGTTTCGCCGTGGAAAAATTAATCTGGGTGGCGCAGAACCGTTAATGGGTGCTGAGTTTTAATCCGATAATCCCGGCGACGATGAGCACCAGACTGATGATCCTCGCCGGGCTTGCTGACTCCCCAAGCAGAATAATGCCGGTAATGGACGCGCCCACCGCGCCAATGCCGGTCCAGATCGCATAAGCGGTACCGACGGGTAGCGTCTTCATCGCCCATGACAACATCGCGATGCTGATGATCATCGCACTGACGGTGATCACGCTCGGTGTCAGTCGGGTAAAACCCTGGGTATATTTCAGGCCGACGGCCCAGACCACTTCAAGAAGACCTGCAATAACTAAAACTAACCAGGACATGGTTGGCTCCTGTTATGGGGCCGTCCCCGGTGAAGAGAGCGCTTACAGGTCGTCCCATAAGGCTTGTGAATAGATAAATATTCTCACCTGGAGCATTATCTATTTCAACTTTTTTATTTAACCCAAATTTTATAGGCTTATAGCAAGAAATAGGCGTAGTTCGCAGCGTAGTTCCCGCATTTATCCGCTATCTCTCCCCACTATGATGATGTGCTTTCTAAATCCTGAAAGCCGTCAACCTTCTCCTGACTGCGAATAAAAATATGTTCAAAATTTTATTGATTGATCGCTGCAACTTTGCCCGCACCGGGCTTGAGAACTGGCTCAATCAAACGGGTCTGTTTCCATCGCCATTACTGGTTACCGGCCTGAATAATTTGATGCTTGCTAAAGAGCATGCACTGCAATGGCATCCCGATCTGGTTATTGCGGATTTATACGGTTTTGCCAGTGATTTACACCATGTGCAGCAATTATCGTCTGTATTACAAGCCTGTAGCGCACAAAGCCCGTTGCTGTTATTGCAATCCGGCGTTGACGCGCAAATAGAGAATTTTTGCCAGCAGTTCCCCGTATGGGCAAGCCTGAGCAAATCCACGTCGCTGGCGACGCTGGCAAACAGCATTAATGACGCGTTGCGCTCGCGTCCGGCGGATGATGAAGTGAATATGGCGACGCCGTTACTGACGCGTCAGGAAGAGAAAGTGTTATCGCTATGGATGGATGGAGCGAATAATCATTATATTGCTACGCGACTGGGTATTAACGGGAAGACGGTATACACCTACAAACGTAATATCCGCATGAAGCTGGGCATGGGAAATCGTTTTTCACCGTTTTTGTCACTGCCTGAAACAGCCTGAGAAAGACGTTAACGGTACGGCGCGCAGCCGTACCGCCTGCATTAGTTCTGTGCTTTGGTCGCTGCACCTGAAATAGCGCTGCCGCCATCAGAGATGTCTTCGCCCACGCCACGCGTGGTGTTACAGGCTGTTAAGACTGAAGAAAGCACCAGAACAGAAAAGATCGCTGCAATTGTTTTCTTAACCATAATATCTTCCTTTATAACCAATGTTATTTGTGTATAGCCACTTAAGCATAGACAAAATCACGGGAAAGGAAGGTTTTTAGGAACAATTGAAGTTGCTGGCAAATAGCGGGGATAAAACGGGCTGGAAATGTATTCAGCGGCCTGCGCCGCTGAATACCTTACGTCAATTACTTAACGCGGGATACGTATTCGCCAGAGCGGGTGTCAACTTTGATCACTTCGCCAATCTG
>Ga0302349_1002743_pt1 | contig 10886 bp, 10 predicted proteins | sample PhyAR1_FD_202176 | JGI IMG/M metagenome (GOLD analysis project Ga0302349, IMG submission 202176) | Leaf surface microbial communities from alfalfa plants in UC Gill Tract Community Farm, Albany, California, United States - DLSL A.R1... | ecosystem: Host-associated > Plants > Phyllosphere >...
ACCGTTCGGCCTGGTCTCGACCAAAGTCGACCACCGGCATAGGCAAGACCTCTAGACGGCAACTTTCAACGCGGCGCTGACTCGAAGCGTTCACCTCAGGGGTCGCCTGTGGTATTCTTTTTTAATCGAACGATCAATTAAAAAAGCATTCTTCCCTTTGGCAGTGCGCAAGGAGTCCTCATGAGTGCGACGCCCTCATCCGGCACCGTAAAACTGAATCCCCCCGCCTTCTACTGTGCGGCCGCGGTGATTCTGCTGTTTTCCCTGGCCGTCATCGGCCGTCCCGAGCAGGCCGGCGCCTGGCTGCTGCAGGCCCAGACCTGGGCCGCCAATACGGTTGGCTGGTACTACCTGCTGGCCATGTCGCTCTATCTGGTGTTCGTGGTGGTCACCGCGCTGTCCGGCTACGGCAAGATCAAGCTCGGTGCCGACCACGACCAACCCGAATTCAGCTACCTGTCCTGGGCCGGCATGCTGTTCGCCGCCGGCATCAGCATCACCCTGTTCTTCTTTTGCGTCTCCGAACCCCTGACCCACTTCGCCCAGCCGCCGGCCGGCGAAGGGGGCAACCCGGCGGCCGCGCGCCAGGCCATGCAGATCCTCTTCCTGCACTGGGGCCTGCACGGCTGGGGCGTGTTCGCCCTGGTGGCCATGGCGCTGGCCTATTTCGCCTACCGCCACAATCTGCCGCTGGCACTGCGCTCGGCGCTCTATCCGCTGATCGGCAAGCGCATCAACGGGCCCATCGGTCACGCCGTGGACGCCTTCGGCATCATCGCCACCATCTTCGGCCTGGGCGCCGACCTCGGTTTCGGCGTGCTGCACCTCAATGCCGGGCTGGACTACCTGTTCGGCATCAGCCACAGCCACTGGGTGCAGCTGATCCTCATCGTGCTGATGATGGGCGCGGCCATCGCCGTCGCCGTGTCCGGCGTCGACAAGGGCGTGCGCATCATGTCCGACATCAACATGGTGCTGGCCGTCGCCCTGCTGCTGTTCGTGCTGTTCGCCGGGCCGACCCAGCACCTGCTCAATACCCTGATCCAGAACATCGGCGACTACCTCTCGGCCCTGCCGGGCAAGAGCTTCGACCTCTATGCCTATGACGAGCCCTCCGACTGGCTGGGCGGCTGGACGGTGTTCTACTGGGCCTGGTGGATCGCCTGGGCGCCCTTCGTCGGGCTGTTCATCGCGCGCATCTCGCGCGGCCGCACCATCCGTGAATTCGTCTTTGGCGTGCTGTTCATCCCGCTGGGCTTCACCCTGGCCTGGCTGTCGATCTTCGGCAACAGCGCCCTGGAACTGGTCCTCGGCCAGGGCATGACCGGCCTGGCGCAGACTGCCCTCACCGATCCGGCCATGGCCTTCTACCAGGTACTGGAGACCTATCCGGCCAGCCGCGTGGTGATCAGCGTCGCCGTGCTGGTGAGCTTCGTCTTCTTCGTCACCTCGGCCGACTCGGGCACCGTGGTGCTCTCGACCCTGTCGTCCAAGGGCGGCGAGGCCGACGAAGACGGTCCCAAGTGGCTGCGGGTGTTCTGGGGCGCGGCCGTGGCCGTGGTCACCGGCGGCCTGCTGTTCGCCGGCAGCATGGATGCCCTGAAGTCGGCGGTGGTGCTGACCTCGCTGCCCTTCTCGGTGGTGGTCTTGCTGATGATGTGGGGCCTGCACAAGGCGCTGCACCTGGAGTCCCAGCGTCAGCGGGCGCGGCTGCACTCCCTCGCGCCGGTGGCGACCAACGGCAAGGCCCGACATGGCGGCTGGCGCCAGCGGCTGTCCCAGGCGGTGTACTTTCCCTCGCGGGACGAGGTCTATCGCTTCATGGACAGCACCGTGCGCCCGGCCATGGAGGAGATGGTCGAGGTCTCGCGGGAAAAGGGCCTGGTGGTGGAGACCCAGTTCGATTCCACCAACGCCAATCTGCAGCTGACCATCGGCCACGGCGAAGAGCACCCCTTCATCTACCAAGTGATCATGCAGGGCTATTTCACGCCCTCCTTCGCCCGCGCCGGCATTGGCGGCCTGCACCTGAAGAACCGTCGCTACTACCGCGCCGAGGTGCACCTCACCGAGGGCAGCCAGGACTACGACCTGGTGGGTTACAACCGCGAGCAGATCCTCAACGACATGCTCGACCAGTACGAGCGCCATCTGCAGTTCCTGCACCTGGTGCGCTAGCAGAGCGGTTTTTTCAGCGACTGAAAGGCCATTGAAAGCCGCAAAGGTCGTATAATCGCCTCCAGGGCCGGCCTCGAGCCGGCCCTGGGGTCGGTACGCCTCGCCGGTCCCCCGCCGTCCGGAGACCGCTTTGTCCACCCTCTCTGTCCCCTCGCCCTATCCTCCCCTGTTGCAATGGCTGGCCCTGATCCTCTGCTCGGCCCTGGTTGGTGGCGGACTCAGCTGGCTGCAGGTGCCCGCGGCCCTCTTTCTCGGTCCCATGCTGGTGGCCATCGCCTTTGGCGTCGGCGGCGCCACCATCCGCCTGCCGCGCCGGCTGTTCCAGACCGGCCAGGGCGTGGTGGGCTGCCTGATCGCCCATGCCATGACCGCCGCGGTGCTGCTCACCGTCGCCGAGCACTGGCCGGTGATGCTCCTGGCCACCGCCCTGACCGTGTTGCTCAGCCTGCTCACCGGTGCCCTGCTGGTACGCTTCGGTGGCCTGCCGGGCAGCACCGCCGCCTGGGGCACCACGCCGGGCGCGGCAGCGGCCATGGTGGCCATGGCCGAGGAATACGGCGCCGATCCACGCATCGTCGCCACCATGCAATATGTGCGGGTGGTCTGCGTGGTGCTGATCAGTGCGCTGGTCGGTCGGTTGCTGGGCGCCGAAGGCAGTGGCACCGGCCATCAGGCCACCGTGGTCAGCCTGGACGGCCACTTCGCCGTCAATCTGGCGCTGACCCTGGCGGTGGCCCTGGCCGGCAGTTGGCTGGGCGGTCGGCTGTTTCCCGCCGGTGCCCTGCTGCTGCCCATCGCCCTGGGCACCCTGCTGCAACTCAATGGCTGGCTGGACATCACCCTGCCCCATCTGCTGCTCGCGGCGGCCTATGGCGCCATGGGCTGCTATGTGGGCCTGAGATTCGACCGGGCCACGGTTGCCTATGTCTGGCGCGCCCTGCCCAAGATGATCTTCGCCTCGCTGCTGCTGATCGCGCTCTGCGCCCTGTCGGCGCTGCTGATGGCGCGGCTGATGCAAGTGGACTTTCTCACCGCCTACCTGGCGACCAGCCCGGGCGGACTGGATTCGATGGCCATCATCGCGGTGGATGCCCACGCCGACGTCGGCCTGGTGCTGGCCATGCAGGCCTTGCGGCTGATCGGCGTGGTGCTGACCGGGCCGCTACTGGCCCGGCAGTTGGTCAAGCTGGCCCGTACCTAGCACGAGGTGAAGGCCTGGCAGTCAGGCCGAGCGGCGGCGCTCGACCTGGGCAGTGATGTTGTAGCCTTCGGCGGCATGGCCGCGCACCACGACTCGAGCGTCCGGATAGAAACCCTTGAGACGCTGTTCGAAGAGAAAGTAGATCTCCGCGCCGACCCGGATCTCCGCAGGATCGGTCAGGGTGAGGGAAAAATTGCGCACGGGATCGGCGGCATGCTGCGACTCGTTCTCCTCGATGCGCTGCATGGCGTCTTCGACGATTTGTTCGGCGATCTGCGACATCTGTGACCTCCTGGTCGGGGCAGTGACGGGGCGCCGTCCCAGAGACGGCTGTATCGCTAGTGACCACGGCGGTAGCGCAGGGATTCGCGCGCTCTGCAAGATTCCGACGAAACTGTAGACTTGTCTGACTTTTATCCCTGTGTGGTGGCGTGAATCAGTCGACTCGCGGTCTCCTGCACACCGAGGACGAGGAAGCAGCTCCGCCATGGCCGACGCCGACGATACCCCCCTCACGCCGCGCAATCCGGCTACCCAGCGCCGGGCGCTGTGGCTGCTGGTCTGCGCCGTTGCGGTGATCCTGGCGCTGGAATCCTGGCAGGTGTGGCGCAACTACCAGAATGCCTTCGCCAGTGCCCGCAGTGACGTCGGCAACATCGCCGTGGCCGCCGCCCAGCACGCCGATGACGCCATCAAGGAAGCCGATTCGCTGCTGGTCAGCATCCGCGATCGCCTGGAGGATCAACCCCTCGATCAGCTGGACCGCCTGCGGGTGCACCGCCTGCTGGCGCGCCAGGCGGCCCTGCTGCCGCAACTGCACGGACTGTTCGTCTACGATCGCGACGGCGGCTGGCGGGTGACCGACAAGAGCAGCGAGCCACCCCGGGCCAATAATGCCGATCGCGAATATTTCCAGTTTCACCGCCAGCACGCGGCTGATGTGCTGCATGTCGGCGCGGTGATCGAAAGCCGCAGCACTCACGAGTTGATCATCCCGGTGTCGCGGCGCCTGGAAGACCGCGACGGGCGCTTTGCCGGCGTCCTGCTCGCCACCGTCCGCCTGCAGTATTTCGTCGACTACTACGAGCGCTTCAAACTGGACGCCCGGGGCGCCATCACCCTGGCGCTGGACGACGGCACCCTGATGGTCCGCCGCCCCTATGTGCCCGAGCACGTGGGCACGCCCTTGGCCGATGGCGACCTCTTTCGCCAGTACGTGAACCAGGCGCCCAACGGTACCGCCCTGGTCCGCGCCATGCTCGATGGTCAGGAACGCCTCTATGCCTTCCAGCATCTGGAGGGCTATCCACTGGTAGCCCTGGCCGGTATCTCCCGGCGTGACATCCTCGCCAGTTGGCGCCAGGACATGCTGAGATCGGTAATGGTGGTCGGCCTGATCATCGTCGGCATGCTGGTCTTCGGCTTCCGGCTGCTACGGGAAATCCGCGCCGGAGAGCGCAGCGCGGCAGCCCTGCGCCAGGCCCACGACGAGCTGCACCTGCTGACCCTCAAGGACAGCCTCACCGGGCTGGGCAATCGCCGCCAGTTCGACAACCTGCTGCCGGTAGAGCTGGCGCGCGCGCAGCGCAATGGCCAGCCGCTCAGCCTGCTGATGATCGACATCGACCACTTCAAGGCCTACAACGACCACTATGGCCATCCGGCGGGGGATCGCTGCCTGCAGGCGGTGGCCGGCGTGGTGGCCTCGGCGGCGCGGCGCCCGGGCGACCTGGCGGCGCGCTATGGCGGCGAGGAGATGGTCCTGCTGTTGCCCAATTGCGACGAGCACGGCGCCCAGCGCGTGGCCGCCACGGTCCAGGAACGCCTGCAGGTGCTGGAGGTGGCCCATGCCACCAGCCCCTTCGGTCGCATCACCGTCAGTCTCGGCATCGCGGTGCAGCCGCCCGGCCAGAACCCGCCACCCCAACCCGCCGACCTGCTGGCCAGCGCCGATGCCGCCCTTTACAGGGCCAAGCACCTAGGGCGCAATCGCTCCCATCCGCCGGCAGAGGCAGACGTTGGTTAAGGCCGACTGGGCGCCGGCCAGACATTCTCAGCCGCAGATCATGCCGCCGCGGTAATGCACCCGGTCCTTGCCGGCGCGCTTGGCCTGATAGAGCTCGCCATCGGCCTGCTTGAGCAGATCCGAGGGCTGATAGCCCGGGGCGAGGCGCGCCACCCCGGCACTGAAGGAAAAACAGCTGCCGGTGCGGGTGTTGCTGCGGATATCGTCCAGCAGCGCCTGCAGTCGCTGCGCCAACTGGCGCTCGTCTTCGGGCTTGAGCAGCACGCCGAATTCCTCGCCGCCCAGGCGCCCGAAGCGTCCACCCGGAAGTGCTTTACCAAGATTCCGGCCATCTCCTTGAGTACCTGGTCCCCCACGTCGTGGCCGAATCTGTCGTTGATCCGCTTGAAGTCATCGATGTCGAGCATGACGAAATACCAGGACGGCGAGCCCTCCCGGCAGACCTGCTCCATGTCCAGCATCAGCGCGCGTCGGTTGCTGATCCCGGTGAGGGCATCGGTTTCCGCCTGCAGCCGATAGCTTTCCTTGAGTTCCAGAGTGCTGGCGACAATGCGTACGAAGGTGGCATTGAGCAGCAGCCCCAGTGCCAGGCTGGCCCCCAGCATCACCCAGAACAGCGGCAGGGACGCGGCGGTGATGGTGTCCAGTTCGCCATAGAACAGCAGCAGCCAAACCGCGCCGGCCGCGATGCCGTAGTCGAGCACATGGGAAAACAGAATGGTCGAGCCGAGGATGATGACGATGGCCATGGGGATCATCCAGGCATAGCCAGCCTCGCCCATGCCGAGGATCTGGAACCGAAAGGCCAGGGCCTCGAACAGCACGAACACCAGGGCGAACAGGCGCCAGACGGCAAAGCGCCGGGCGGTGGTCATGGCCAGGCAGGAGCCGATCATGCCGGCGAAGGCCAGCCAGCCCCAGGCCGGTACCCCGGCGGTCAGGAAGGGATTGATCAGCACGCTGATCAACCACCCCAGGATGCCAGTGCTCTGCGCCAGCACATTGGGTAATTGCAGCATCTGGCGAATGTGAGTCTGGTAAGTCATTGCACAACTCGAACGCCAAATTTAGTGGCCAACTGATATCACCCGATGCTATCCCATTCGTGGCCCGTCGTCGGCGGAAAGCGGACTCAAGAAAGACAATAGACGTCTGGTCATCGCTTCGCCTTGGACAAGACCGCATAGGACCACGCCCGCGTGCGGACCAGGCAAACGGACGGCGGCGAAATGACGCCACCGGTCAGCTCGCCCTGCAAACCGGCTCGCCCGGCCCGCTAAGCTCTTCGCTTGGGCATCTTCGACTAGGCTTGGCAGTGTCCAGGCCGTCGTTCATGCTTTCCACGACTTATCAGCTTTCACCATCGGTATAGAACCAACCAGGCGCCATCATGGAAATCGATGCTCTGTTCGATCACCTGCATACCCTTCCCAGCATTCCCAAGGTGGCTCAGGAGCTGATCCAACAGTTCGACGATCCCGACAGCAGCATCGAAGACGTCGCCCGCAACCTGGCGCTGGATCCGGTGCTCTCGGCGAAGGTCCTGCGCCTGGCGAACTCGGTGCGCTTTCGTGGCGTGCGCCCCTCGACCAGCATCGAAGGCGCGGCCATCCGCCTGGGCTTCGACTCCCTGCGCACCCTGGTCCTGGCCTCGGCGGTGACCGCCGCCTTCCGCCACAATCCCAGCTTCGATCCGCGGGATTTCTGGCAGCACAGCTTCGACGTGGCCAGCATCTGCCGCGTCCTCGCCCGCCAGGCCGGTGCCGATCCCGAGACCGCCTTTACCTGCGGCATGCTGCACAGCATTGGTGAGTTGCTGATCAGGACCGCGGCGCCCGACATTGCCGTGCGCATCGACGCCGAGCAGCGCGCGCCGGTACCCGCCGACCAGGCCATCGGCTTCGGCTATCCGGAGGTGGGCGCCGAGCTGGCCCGTCGCTGGCAGCTGCCGGTGGTGATCCAGCATGCCATCGCCTACCAGCTGCACCCCCAGGATGCACCGGAGGATTCCACCCAGGCGCGCATGGTCGCCCAGGCCCGACTGGTGTCCTTTGTCCTGCGTCGTCATGGTGGCATCAACGACCAGGCCAAGGCGGCCCTGGCCAATCCCCTGCTGGAAGGCGTGGATCTGGAGCTGCTGTTGGGCGAGCTGCCCGAGGTCATAGAGGCGGACAAGGCCTTCGGTACCCTGATCAACTGACCGGCCGTCTTTTGCCGGGCCAGCGCCACCGCCTGCATCACAAATCTGCCAGCCGGTCATGGCAAAAGTCGAACGGGTACCGCAAGAATCGGTCGAAGCGTTATAGCTGACAGGAGTGATTGCGATGGCCGAGCCGCTGAAGTTCACGGATGCGAACACCATTATCAAGGGCGCTTTTCAACCGATGCTGTGCGCCATGACCGCCCAGGATCCAGCGACCTTCAACGTCGAGGTCTATGCGCCCAACGGTACGGCGCTCCTGCAACGCCGCATCGCCCGGGTCGATCTGCTGAACAACTCCCTGCTGGAAGCCTTCATCTGCGACAGTCGCGCCCGTATCGAGCGGGCGACCCATGAGCGACTCGACTGGCAGGTGCGCTACACCCGAGCCTCCTGACGCCGCTTGCCGCGGTCAGATGCCGACCAGCCCAAAGGCGCCCCGAGAGGCGCCTTTTGTTTGACCATCAATCGTTGAGCACGCGCTTTTGCTGACTGCCCTGGGCCTTGGTGGCCGAGGTCTTATCGGCCTTCTTCTGGGTCGAGGGCATGGCGTTGGAGGTATCGTCCGCGCTGTCTCTGTTGCTGGTGTTGGAGCTGCCCGGCGCGCCGATGCCATTGCCGGTCACCCCGGCGTCGTTGTCGTTGCTGGCGGCCAGGCTGGGACCGGCCACCAGGGCCAGGGCAGCGCTCAGGGCAAGGATCAGCGGGGTCTTGCGCATCTTGGTGTCCTCCGGCCGCGAAAGGAAGGGTGTCGCGGGCTGCACCCTGCTTATTAGGCCAAAGGCCGGGCCAAGCGTTCCCACCTTCCTATAGACTAACGGCCATCCCCGCCGTACCCCGACAGGTCCGGCCGCCGCGTTCAGGAGTTGCCGTGAAGCACCGTTACCTCATCGTCGATCGCACCGCGCTCGATACCCCCGCGCTGTTCGACTATCTGGCCGAGGCGCCGCAGCACCGCGTCATCGTTTCCGGCGGCACGGCCGAGCAACTGTTCGCGGCGGAGCTCTGGCCGCGCCTGCGCGAACGCCTGGCGCCCCACGCCGAGCGCTTCTTCTTCGCCGATTCCAGCGGTCCGCTGCTGCAGGCCGAACTGGAGGGCCGCAAGCCCGGCCTGCTGGATCGCGAGCTGACCCTGGCCTTCAAGCAGGCGGTGACCGCCGATGCCGAGGACGACCGCGTACTGACCCGCATTCGCCGCGAATTGCTCGACACCGATGACGACTACCAGGCCAATCGCCGTATCTTCCTCAACAGCCTGCTCGGCCAGATGCGCCGCGCCCTGCCGGCGGGTGCCGTGACCGCCGGCAACTGGCAGGACGCCGTCCGCCAGGCCATCGCCGCCGCCCAGCAGGGCCTGGCCAAGGGCTTCGCCCCCGGGCTGGCCGATGCCCCCTTCAAGGTCTTTCTCAAGGCCTATCCGCTAGCGGCGCGCTATGTCGCCCAGCTCGCCGTGCTGCTGATCACCGCCGGGCGCCAGGACAACGACGTCCTCATCGATCGCTTCGTCGCCCAGGATCCGGCGCTGGTCGCCACCCTGTTCGACGGCCTGCTGACCGAAGACGACGACCAGCGCCAGGCCTACACTGCCCTCAAGCGCACCCTGGATGCCCTGGGGACCGGCGGTCAGGCGCTGCACTGAGGGTCTGGAGGCGCTCCAAGAGCGCCGGCAGGATCACCCCGGCCGCGCCCAGCAGTTGCCAGTCGTCATTGAAGTCCGCCGCCGGCTGCGGATCGATGCGGACCACCGTGGCGCCCTGCTGGCGCGCCACCCCTGGCAGACTGGCCGCCGGCTGCACCAGGCCGGAAGTGCCGACCACCAGGCAGAGGTCGCAACGCTCGGCCAGGGCCCAGGCGCTGGTCAGGGCCTCTTCTGGTAGAGACTCGCCGAACCAGACCACGCCAGGCCGGGCCAGACCGCCGCAGGCGGGACAGCGCGGCGGCGCCACGAGTTGCTCCGTACCTTCCGGCAACGCCGGCGCCGTCAGCGGTCGCGCGCACTCGAAGCAGCGCGGCGCGTGCAGGCTGCCGTGCAGGTGGATCACCGCGCGACTGCCCGCGCGTTCGTGCAGGTCGTCGACATTCTGGGTAACCAGGTGCAAGCGGTCGTGCCTGTCGCCCCACTGCGCCAGGGCGCGGTGGGCCGGGTTGGGCTGGGCCGCCAGCACTTGGGCGCGGCGCCCCTCGTACCAGCTCCAGACCCGCACCGGATCCTCGAGGAAGGCCTCGGCGGTGGCCAGTTGCGCCGGGTCGAAGCGCGCCCAGAGTCCGGTCAGGGCCTCGCGAAAGGTGGCGATGCCGCTTTCCGCCGACACGCCGGCACCGGTCAGCACCAGCACCTCGTCGGCCTGGCGCAGGCGGTCGAGCAACACCGCCGGCAAGGCGGCGAGTCCGTTCCGACAATCGATGGGATGGGGCATGGATGCGTTGACTCCTGACATCTGCGGCAAAACAACAGGGTCTTGCGGACCGCGAAAAAGGCCGGAAGTGTGACGCTACTCGACGGATGGTGAGTCCACTCATCGTTTTCCGGGGAACTGAGGTTCACCCTTTTCGCCACAGGCCGATAATCCGGGAGTCCGCGTCCGATGTCGCTCCGACCCTAACGGTATGTGAATGAAGAAGTCCGTCGTTTCCAAGTATCCGCGCCTGCTCGTCGCCGGCGCTCTGGCCCTCGTCACCGTCCTCGGCCTGGCCAGCTGGCTGTGGCTCAAGCCCGCCACGCCGGCCCCGACCGCCACCGTCATGCTCGCCAGCGTGCAGCAGGCGCCCGAACACTGGACCGGGCAGCCGCGTGATCTCTCCGTGCTGCTGGCCGATCTGCGCGCCAAGGCCATCAGCGGCGCCGTGATCGGTGATCACACCCTCTACATAGACACCACCCGCGGCGAACACTACGCCGTGGCCGATAACGGCGGCCGCATCGCCGATCGCCTGCTGGCCGACTACGCCACCCAGGCCGAGCCGCTGTTCCCGGTCGCCACCTGGAGCGAATCCGGGCAGCGCCATCCCTGGCTGGACGCCCTGCTGATCAACCTGCCGGGCTATCTGCTCCTGCTGCTGCTCGCCGTGCCCCTGGCGCTGCGTTTCGCCAGCCCCTTCAAGCTGCACCGCAAGGGCACCGGCATCTCCTTCAAGGACGTGGTCGGCGCCGCCGAAGCCAAGCGGGCGCTGGAAGACGTCACCACCTGCCTGCGCAATCCCAAGGCCTTCGCCGCCCTGGGTGCCCGTCCGCCCAAGGGCGTGCTGCTGACCGGCGAACCCGGTACCGGCAAGACCCAGCT
>Ga0302349_1002746_pt1 | contig 10869 bp, 6 predicted proteins | sample PhyAR1_FD_202176 | JGI IMG/M metagenome (GOLD analysis project Ga0302349, IMG submission 202176) | Leaf surface microbial communities from alfalfa plants in UC Gill Tract Community Farm, Albany, California, United States - DLSL A.R1... | ecosystem: Host-associated > Plants > Phyllosphere >...
ATCCGCCTTCATAGTTGAAAACGCCATTGTTGTCCCAGCCGTGTTCATCATCTCCGATAAGATATCTTTTCGGGTCTGCAGATAAGGTTGTTTTCCCTGTTCCGGAAAGTCCGAAGAAAAGGGCAACATCTCCTTCTTCGCCTACATTTGCCGAGCAGTGCATAGAAGCCATACCTTTTAACGGAAGGTAATAGTTCATCATAGCAAACATTCCTTTTTTCATTTCACCGCCGTACCATGTTCCTCCGATGATCTGAAGTTTTTCGGTAAGGTTAAACATGATAAAGTTTTCAGAATGTAATCCCTGCTCTTCCCAGTTCGGGTTTGTTGTTTTCGATCCGTTGATTACCGTGAAATCTGGTTCTCCGAAATTTTGCAGTTCATAATGAGAAGGACGGATAAACATATTCGTAACGAAATGCGCCTGCCACGCCACTTCCATAATGAATCTTACTTTTAACCTGGTATCTGCATTGGTTCCGCAAAAAGCATCCACCACATAGATTTTTTTGGAGGTTGAAAGCTGATCGAGCACTAATTCTTTACAAGACTGAAAAATTCCCGGTGTTGTAGGCAGGTTTACTTTACCGTCCCAGAAAATCGTATCTTTCGTAACATCATCCTGAACAATATATCTGTCTTTAGGTGAACGACCTGTGAAAATTCCTGTTTTTACTGATACTGCACCAGATTCCGTAAGCTCAGCTTTCTCAAAGCCCTGATTTTCAGGAGAAACTTCCGCCTGATACAATTCTTCGTAAGAAGGATTATAAACGACTTCATAGTTTCCTTTAATCCCTAATTTTTCTAAATCCTGGATGATTTTAGCGTTTTTCATTTTACTTATATTTTCTATTTCTTTTTTGGGTTTAACAAAATTAATATTAATTAATTGTTAAAAGTGGTTTAAATATAATGATATAAGTCAAAATGGCAAATAAAAAAACAACTTTATAACCTACTGATTATAAGCTTATTAAATCCGACCATTCAAAAATAGTGTTAAAATCTTTTCCCCAAAAATAGTCCTTAAAGCCGTCAAATTTTGAGCTCATTACAAAATCTCCGCCCCATGCGCCCAAACTTTTAACAAAAACAGGGCAATCTGAGAAAAAACGGCCTTTAACTGCAGGAATTTCAAGAAAATCCGATATTTTTTGCTCATGAATCAACATTAGTTGCGAAAAATTTTCCAATTCCTTGCATAACAAAATTTTTCTTGTGAGATCCGAAAATTCATCAACGAGTTTTTGAGACTTATTTTTTGACTTGTACAAATTGATTGCTTCCCTGCTGTCCTGCTTCTGATTCAGATGAATAAAAATAAGCTCATTTTTGAATGAAGGATTGAAATTTACCTTTTCATAGTTTATCTCCGGTTTACTCTGATAAAGCACCGCAGATCTCTCTTTTGCCACGGCAATATCATAACCGCTTCCGCCAAGACTTATCGTATTTAAGGTAAAAGGATTTATACCCGCCCATTCGGCAAGGTTGTTCATTAAAGTGGAACTGCTTCCCAGTCCGTAGTCTGCCGGAAACTGAAGATTTGTTGTAAGGTAATAGGTAAAATTACTTTTAAATTTAGTTTGAGAAAGTAACTGAACATTTTTTAATGTTTTTAAAATGAATTCAGCACTTGCGGGAATATTGGTTTCTAAAATCTGCCAGTTCCGATAATCGATGACCGCTTTTAACCAAAATTTATTCTGATGATACGCTTCCCAGAAAATAAGAGATCTTTGATCGTTTTCTTCTTTAAAAGAAAACTCTTGTCCCAGCCTGGTTGGTACCGCTAAGACAAGAGCTCCGTCCATTGCGAAATATTCTGAAGTAAGCATCAGCTTTCCCGGTGAAAATATCTCGCCCATGATTGTATTGTTTTTAGATTGCTGATGCAACATCAACAGAACCGTCAATTTTCTTGATCAGTCCCTGTAATGTCTTTCCAGGTCCTACTTCTACAAAGTTATTGGCACCGTCTTTAATCATATTCTGAACCGACTGCGTCCATTTTACAGGACCTGTAAGCTGCGCAATCAGGTTTTTCTTAATTTCATCGGGATCAGAAACTGCCGTTGTAGTAATATTCTGATACACAGGAATGGTGGCTTTTCTGAATTTTGTCTGCTCGATCGCTGCTGCAAGTCTTTCTTGTGCAGGCTGCATCAACGGAGAGTGAAAAGCTCCGTTTACAGGCAATAATAATGCTCTTTTTGCACCTGCTTCTTTTAATTGCACACAAGCTTCTTCAACAGCTGCTGTTTCACCCGAAATGACCAATTGCCCGGGACAGTTGTAATTGGCAGGGACAACGATTCCGTTGATTTTGGAACAGATCTCTTCTACCTTAGCATCTTCCAGCCCAAGTATTGCGGCCATTGAGCTTGGGTTGGCATCACAAGCTGCCTGCATTGCCTTTGCTCTTTCAGAAACCAGTTTCAACCCATCGTCAAAAGATAACACGCCGTTGGCAACCAATGCCGAAAACTCCCCTAAAGAGTGTCCGGCAACCATTTCTGCTCCGAGGCCATTCACAGCTTTCAGCGCAGCAACAGAATGTATAAAAATTGAAGGTTGGGTAACTTCGGTTTTTTTAAGATCATCATCCGTACCATTGAACATGATAGAAAGGATATCGAATCCTAAAATTTCGTTGGCAGATTCCATCAGATCTTTGATGTCTTTTCTAGAATCATACAATTCTTTTCCCATTCCTACGAACTGAGAACCCTGCCCGGGAAACACAAGTGCTTTCATCTATAATTTAAATATTTTTGCAAATATAAATATAATGTTAATAATATTCTTTAGAAGTGATCAGATGATTTACGGAACCAGTCTGATGACACGATATCCCGTATTCACATAAGCTCCATTTGCTTTTGATTTCACAAACTCAAATTTGGTAGCCAGCTGGGTCTGAACTTTATTGATTTGCTTAAAAATCTCTCCTTTTTTGTTTTCACGGGTCAGCATATCGTTTACTACATCAAAACCGATAATAGCATATTTCGGAGGAGTTTTACAGTATTTGCTTTTATAAGCGGCAAGAATTTCTTTTTCGAAACTTCCATCGGTGTTGATTTTCCTGTCCATTAGATATACCAGATTTGCCAAAGCGAGATCATCCACTTTTTTCTCAAACGCAGGAACGTAATGCATACTGAATGCTTTTACGCCCTGAACTTCTTTAGACAATGCGATCACCTTGTTGGCAAAAGCTTCACCGGTTGCATCATTATCACTTGCAAGAACTGCAATAACAGGAGCCGACTGCCCGGTCATCATATTCTGATCCAGCTGGATATCTGAAGCTGAATTTACAATAGTAACGTTAGGGTTCTTCAGCATTTTTTCAAGACCTGCCTTGATGTAATTGGCATTTTCCTTTTTAGCATCAGCAAGAATGTATATTTTCTGATCGGAATATGCCGCTTTTACTTCTTCTACAATTTTATCAGCATACGTCTGATCGTTTGTTTCAACGATGATAAGATTGCTGTAGCTGTATAATTCCGGAGAATTGGCAAAAGGTGCTACAATCGGAATTTTTTGATTTTTGGTAAAGTCAAGTACATCTACCACATTCGATTTAAAGAACGGGCCGATGATAAGATCGGTGTTATCCGGATTTATCTGTGTTAAAGAGTTTCGGAAAGAAGCCTCATTTCCGGAGTCAACAATTTTTATGTCTAATTTTTGTCCGTTTCTCGCATTTCTTTCAATAGCCAGCTTTGCTCCTGTAAGGAAATCCAGCGCCATACTTCTGTATTGGGTCTCTCCGGTGCTGTATCCGAAAGGCAGCATTACCACAACACTTAATGCATCGCCGTTTTTCTTTACATAGGCAGGATCAAGCTTTTTGATCTTTAAAACCATTCCTGCTTTTAATCCTCTGGATAATTCCGGGTTTAATGCAATTAATTCATCAATAGAGATTCCGAATTTATTGACAATGGAAAATACCGTATCTCCCTGCTGAACAGTGTAAGTAACATAATCATCAGCATCAATCATATTATTTTTTGAGGAGCTTTCGTTTCCGGAATCTACTTTTGCTTTTGAATTTTTTGTTTCTTCAAAAACATCTGCACCGGATGTATTTCCGTTTCCTGATTTTTTAACTGTAATTTTCTCTCCAGGTTTGAGACCTCTCTCTTCGAGTCCCGGATTTAAGGCAAAAAGTTCTTCTCTCGTAAGATTGAACTGTTTTGAAATTTTGTAATAATTATCCTTCTGCTGAACAATATATTCTCCTTCCGAAACAGCAACAACAGGCATTTCCACAATTTTTTCTTCCGCTTTCGCTGTTGTAGCTGCAACTGCAGTCTGCTGGCCGGCTCCATATTTTTTAATACTTTCAAGAGGCAGGGTAATTTCATCACCGATCTTCATGTGAGAATCCAGATCGGGATTGAGTTTTCTGAGATCAGTTTCCGAAATCCTGTATTGTTTTGTAATTCCGTAAATGGTCTGTTTCGGCTGAAGTACAATTTTTCCCAATTGTCCGTTAGCAGCAGGTTTTGTAGAAACATTTGCTTTTGACGAAAATGCGGCTTTATCGTTTTTAACCGTTAAAACTTCTCCGATTGCCAGTTTTCCGTCTTTTACAGATGGGTTAAGCTTTAGTAATTCATCAACAGTAAGTCCGTATTTTTTAGCAATATTATAAGGAGTATCGCCTTTTACAACGGTGTGCGATTTCTGAGCAGACACCCCCAAAACCATGCATAAACTGGACAGAATAAAAAACCTCTTTATCATATTGGATCATTATATTTACAAAAATACTTCTTTAAAATTAAATGGCAAGAATTATTAATTTAGACTCGTCAATTTGCATTTCTTCTAAACAAGTCTCAAGCCATGCATTGCCGTGGTCTGCAAAAAAGACACTGAAGTTATATACTCTTTCCTGCCAGTTTTTGGAAGGATGCACCTCCAGAAACAGGTTTTCGAGCCTTTCAAGCATTTCTCTCTGCTTAATTTTTTCGGCATGAAGGAGTCTCTTTTTCATTCTTTTAAAAGACTTCATCTGTCTCACTTCTTCCGCTTTTACCATATTCCCGAAAGATTTCTCGGTGGTTTCCGCTGCTTTTTTCAGTTCTGCAAACTGATGTATTAACTGACTTTCTTTTTCTTCCAGCAATCTCAAGATCTCATTATTATCTAAGATTTTATTATTGGTAATGGCTGTAAAATTCTGGAAAAAATCTTCAATTTTTAATTGCAGTTTCTCAATTTTTCCTAATGTCTTTTTATTTAGAAACAACATGGAATTTCTTGGAATCAGAATCGGGAAAGGCAGATTAATTTTTGTAAAGTAATCTTTCAGTTCCAGCCAGTACATGATTTCGGCATTTCCTCCGATGTAAGCCAGATTGGGTAATATCGTCTCCTGATATACGGGGCGCATTAATGCATTCGGGCTGAATTTCTCCGGGTTATTTTCCAGTTCTTCGAGAATTTCTTCTTTTGTAAATTGTCTGTTTTTATCAACAATTACATATTCTTTCCCGTTAAAATCAATCCTATCCCTGGTTTCTGTGAGATAAAAAAGATTAATTTCACGCGGGTTAACCTGTACTTTACCGTATTTTTCAGTTAAGAAATCCACGTTCTTCTTTGATTCTTTATACAAACTGAAATGTACGATTTCGTCTCTGAATGTTTCTTTCATCTGTGCTTTTAAATCCTTAGAATCTCCGTCAAGAATCAGCAACCCGAAATCTGAAAACAGGCGATTAACCAATGTCTGTATTGCGTGTGTTAAAGTATTGCCTGTTTTATAGGCTTCTTTCAGCATTAAAATCAATTCGGTCCCGAAGACAAAATCTTTAAATTCTTTCTCGAACTCTGAAATGAAAAACGTATCGCTCAGAGGAATCCTTCCTACTGCTCCACCGGATTTCTCATTGATTTCGTAATAGTTGCTTTCGGTTTTAAAATGATTAATTTCCTCAAAATCGTGATCTTCCGAAGCCATCCAATATACCGGAACGAAATTGAATTCCGGGAAGTTATCTTTTAAATAAGAACATGTTTTAATGGTCTGCAGAATTTTATATACAAAAAAGACCGGTCCTGAAAAAAGATTCAGCTGATGACCTGTGGTGATCGTGAATGTATTTTCGAGCTTTATATCCTGTAAGTTCTGCTTTTGCTTTGCTGAAAGCATAAGATCCGAAAGCTGATCTTCCAATACAGCCGCAAGACTTGCTCTTTGCTGTTTTGTAAAAGTGTTTTGCTTTTCGTCTATTTTATTTTTAAAGTGATCTAAAGAAAATGTATTTTCTTCGAAACCTTCAATTTTCTGATTTAAAAAATCCTTAACCAATTGAGGAATGCTTGCTATATCCTGAAAAGATATTTTGTTAATTGTTTTCAACCTGTTTGAATTTTAGTTGAACAAATACCATACAATCCCGATATTCAACCTGAAATCATAAGTTGGATAACTTGGGAATGCATATGCTTTATTATGTGAAATTACGGTTCCTATTTGCTGGCCTTCAATAAAGAAGAACATTTTTTTGACTTTCATATTAAAGTAAATATCGGCAATCGGCTGGCCGCCAATTGAGAAGGAACCTGCTCCCGGTAAAATGTATTCGTTAAGAATAGGGAAATATTGTCTTGATGCAAATTTTGAGAAATAGTACACTTTTATACCGGCCTGTATTTCGGCAGCATTTTTAAATGCTTTTGACTGATAAAAGAAGTTGGCACGTCCGATAAACCCGGGTAATGGCAAAAGATCTTTATTCGTTAAAACATTCTGAAACTGCAATCTTGTATTTAAATGAAAATTTCTGTAGCTGAAAGTTGCATCTCCTCCAATTTGGGAAATATTCACTGAGCTTTCACTTTGTTTAGGCATTGCCGTTGCATCAAAGTAGGTATAATTTTCAATTCTGAAGTAATTGGCAAACAATTCGGTTTTAAACCATTTTAGGTTGAGGCTTCCACCTGCTTCCATTACCGTCTGGTTCTTCGCATCCTGAAAATAATAATTGAAATTATTGTAAATTGAAGTATTCAGCAGATAATTGAATGACGGATAAGCGGTCTGGAAGTTCAGTTTGGCATTGACAAAATAGTCTTTAATGGGTTCAAATTTAATGTTGTTTCCGAACTGGCTTCCGTTTGAAAACTCCAAAAATGAGTTGAGCTGAAATTTATCAAATAACTTTATCTGAAGATTTCCTACTGCCCCGATTCTGTTTTCTTTGATCTCCGTAGGAATTTCGAGCAAAGGCAAAACAACCTGACTGGAACCTAACTTCAGCATCTGATAACGGACTCCCGCATCAAGCTTAAATTTTTCGTTATCCCACACCAGACTTACCGTATTGCTGAAATTGTCTGAGTATTTTTTTGATGACAGCGGACCGTCTGTAACAAGCTGTTGCGGTGCTTCATACCAGAATGCTTCCGGAGAGCTTTGAGTGTAGAAATATTTGTTTCCCTGGTGAGAGAGGGTGTGTCTTATTTTAAAAGGAATTTTTTCGGAATTGAATGGCGCAAATTGATGTGTAAGGTAATATCTCCTGTATGAAAACTGAGAGCTTGACGATTCCAGATTCACCTGCATATTCTGCCTGTTTCGGGAGTCGCTGTCTCCGTTTTGGAAGAGGCTATCAACAGTAATTCCTCCGTTTTCCTGATTGTTAACATTCTGATGGAGATAATGAGCAAACAATTCATAATTTCCGCTTTTGGAAACATAATGTCCGGAAAATAAGGTGTTGTTATTGGATGCCAAGGAATTTCTATACATTCCCTGAGATCTTAATCCACTGTACTCTAAAGAAAAATTAAATCTTTTTCCTATATTCTGAGTGTAAGAAGACCTGAGCGCAGCTCCGTTTTTGATAGCATTGTGATAAATAAATGTTGCCGTAGGCGTCTTTACATCATAGTAATGAATATCATTAACGCCAAGAATACCATAAGATTTGTTGGTTGGCAATAGTGAAAGATTTTGTTCCGGGTTCAGTTCATAAGAGATAGGATTAAAGCCTGCTCCGATGTTGGCTACCTGAACTCTTCCGAAATTATCTCTGTTGTTGTATTGCGAAAAGATATAGGTCTTATCGAAAGTCATTACCGTATCAAATACCTTTTTCTCCGCAAACTGTGTTTGATATAAATAATCATTGATGGTAGGTTTAAAGATCTTTAAGGAATCTTTTGTTCCGGAATCAATGACCAAGGTATCTTCGCCACTCTTAGGAAGCTGATTTGAATCGGTCTTATTTTTGACCTGAGCGTTTAGGGAAAGACTGAAGAAGAGTATGATGAAAAGTATATACTTCATGTGTTGATTTTTATACAAAAATGCAAGTGCAGATTTCGTAAGGCAAAAATAAGAAATAATAGGGAATAAAAAACCCCGCATGCAAATGCGAGGTTTAATAAAATAATATTTAAATGAATGTTAATAGCCTGGGTTTTGTTTCATATAACTAATTTAGAGCCGGCCAATTCCCATTACTTTTTGTAAGTGTTGTAGTACCATACTCTCCGTATGATGTAGACCATTTGAAAGTTAACTGATTTCCATTGACCACTATATTACTTATAGAATGTGAATCACCATACTGATTGTTTCCAAAGAAAGATAATGTATTACATAAATCTCTCAACCTTACGTTGGAAGCAATTGTTGAGCCACCATACATAGCTTTGTATGCTCCAAAACTAGCGTCAGATATTGTATATTCGCCAGAGGTAGCCGTTGCTGTAAATGTAACAGTTCCAGTAACAGGCCCTGCCACAACAACTCCAGTATCCGGAGTATAGAAATTAGATGTCGAAAACTGGTATGTGCCAGCTAATAGAGATTCACACGCAAATTTAACTAACACCTCCTGATTGAAAACTGCGTTCTGAAGCGTAGAAGATTTTAACGTAAATATAGCCTGTTTTTTTGCAGCCGCCGCCGCCGGAGTAACATTAATTACAAAATCTCCTAAAACAGCACCATCCTTCAAAACATCTTTGGATTCAATAATAGTGAAATCTGTTCCGAGTATCGCTGTTGACTTAGCAGAATTAAATATTAGGTCAACATTGTGATCACCAGAAACAGCTTTAGTTACACCATATGTAATATTAACATTTCCATTGGCAACAGTCTGATCCTTTTTATCAAAATGCAGGAAAGACTCGCCATCATATGTAAGATTTTCGTGTTCTCTACAAGAGTTAGTAAAAATTAGCGTAAGAGTAACAGCAAAAAAGCTTAAAAATATTTTTTTCATATTTCGTTTAATTAAAATTATTATACTAATATCCTGGATTTTGTTGAATTACCTTGTTTACGTTCAACTCATCTTGTGGAATTGGTAATGCCCATTTAAAACTTGTAAGAGGAAGATTGCTTGGATTTGCAGCAGGGTAATTAGCTGTAGCAGAAGCGTAATCTGCAGCATCACGATCAATACCTTGATTAGCTAAAACCCCAAGCCTCTTTATATCAATAAAACGATGACCTTCAAAAGCAAGCTCAATTCTTCTCTCTGTAAGAATACTCGCCCATGCCTGCTGTGCAGAAGTATACATTGGAGCAGCCTGAGAAGACCCAAACCTTGCATCGCGGATTGACTTTATATTGTTGGCTGCATCACTCAAACTGGCAGAAACTCTTGATTCAGCTCTTATCAAATACATCTCTGAAAGTCTCATAATCTTGATATCGTTGTTATTCGAATTGTTAGAAGTAACTGCCCAACTATTTGTACCTGATGCAACACCTCCGTGCTTGTTAATAACTAATCTATCAGAGTTTCTAACGTCAGATGCTGTAGCATATGAGGGATCTATCACTGATGATGGTGCAATAAGTACATTTGCTCTCACATCTGGTATTGTAGCAACATTATTACCTGGTAAGTTTGTAGGGTTTAATAAATTATGCAAAGACCTGCTCAACTCATAGAATGGTGATCCTGAAACATTTGGTCTTACAGAAACCCATCCGTTATGAAGATTAAATCCTTGAGCATTTTGAACAGGAGTTCTTCTAAGCTTAAAAATCACTTCAACATTTGCAGGTTGATTATCCGAGAAAAACAACTGCCTGTACTGAGCTTGAGTAGCTAAAGCCAATCCTGAATTGGTGATAACATCATTCGCAAAAGTAAATGCATTAATATAATCTCCTTTATAAGCATAAGCTCTGGCTTTCAAACCTTTTGCGAACCAAATATTCGCTGTGGTACTATTAAATACCGTTGAATTAGCTGTGAATAATGATATAGCCTGATCTAAATCTGAATGTATTAAAGAATAAAACTGTCCATTGGTAGCTCTGGCATTTTGACTTTCTGATGGTAAGAACACTTTGTTAGCCAAAATTCCCGCCAATGCATTATCGTTTTTCATATCAGTAGTAAAATAGGCTAAGATAGTTAAATGACAATATGCCCTTAACACGAGAGCTTGCGCTTTTATCTCAGCAATAGATTTTGCATCCGCAGTACTGGTTGGTTGAATTATATCTGCATATTTAAGTACTCTGTTAATTCTTGCTAAGGCAAAATAATTGTTTTCCCAAATATCACTTGGAAGATCTGCTCCCGGATTCATTACAAATAAATATTGACCGGAACCAATACCCTGCCCTCCGCTTGCAAATCCTATACTTACCTCATCAGTAAATACAGATACATTTACAGGTTCACTTCTAGAGTTTAGAAAACTGTAAGAGGAATTCAGCAAATTAGATAAATCTGTACTTGTTTGTAAAGCAATATCTTCTGTCAGTTGCCCTGGTGTATATGGTTCTAATAATTCTTTATCACATGCCATACTAAATAATAAAACCGAAGCTGCGATGGCTATTTTAATATAATTTTTCAT
>Ga0302349_1002748_pt1 | contig 10866 bp, 10 predicted proteins | sample PhyAR1_FD_202176 | JGI IMG/M metagenome (GOLD analysis project Ga0302349, IMG submission 202176) | Leaf surface microbial communities from alfalfa plants in UC Gill Tract Community Farm, Albany, California, United States - DLSL A.R1... | ecosystem: Host-associated > Plants > Phyllosphere >...
GGCCGCGGCGCTCTTCCGTGTCACGGCTCGCGGCGGCGCGCGGCCCGCGCGGTCACGGCCGTCGGGGCGTCACGCCCCTCGGGGGCGGTGACACGCCACGTGGGCGTCACGCCCCTCGGGGAGGTCAGGCCTCCCGCGGACCCGTCGACGTCCCGGGGGAGATCTCGCCGGGACCGGCGGCCTCCCCGGCGATGGTCGGCGCCTGCGCGAAGATCTCCCGCACGGCCTCGGTGACCGAGCGGGCGATCATGCGGTTCCCGACGCCGCCGATGGCCGCCCCGATCCCGAACGGCAGCAGGCGCCCGAACCAGACCCGCCCGGCGCGGGCGACGACCTTGCGCTTGACCCAGCGGGAGATCTGCGTGTTGATCAGCCGCGGCACGACGCCCGTGCCGCCGCCCGCGAGCACGGTGTTCCACTGCATGCCCTGCTTGCCCAGGGTCTTGGCGATGATCTCCGTGCCCTGGTCCCCGCCGAGGACGCCGAGCATGACCATGCGGCGCGTGTCCTTGTCCTTCATGTCGATGCCGCGGATCGCGGCGACCGAGAGGGTGAGGAAGGCGCAGGCCTCCGCGAAGGACGCGCCCTCGCCGACGGTCAGGCCGATCGCCGCCGCGGTGCCGATGCCCGGCAGCGCCGCCGCGCCGCCGATCCCGGCCCCCGTGGCGGTCATCAGAATGGTGAACTTCCGGCACACGTCGTCGATCAGCTCATCGTCGCTCGCCTGGGGCTTCTTGGCCCGCAGGCGGCGCACGTAGGACGCGGCGGCCGGCGCCTGCATCCGCAGCGCGGTGTCGATCATGCCGACCCAGCGCTCGTCGAGCTCGTGCTGGGGGTCCTCGGACTGGACATCGGACGAGGGGTTCGTGGGGTTCACGGGCGCTCCGATCGATCGTGGGTGACCATTCCTGGACGGGTGGTTCGGGGACACCGTACCGGCAGCGCCTGCGCGCACGGTGCAGGTCGCCTCAGCGATCCGCGCGCACCACGACCTCGCCGGGGCCGAGGCGGGCCACGTCGCCGGAGAGCCCGAGGCGTCGCACGGCGTCGGGCATGTCGGCGTAGCGCTCGACGTAGCGCGACTGCACGAAGGAGCGCGGCACCGCGAGGTCGTGGCACAGGGTGCCGGCGAGGTGGTCGGTCTCGTGCTGGAGGATCCGGGCGGGCCACCCGCGATGGACCTCGCGGACCTCGGCGATGTCCCCGCGCCCGTCCACCTCGAGGCCGCGGAAGACGATGCTGCGCGGGCGCGGCACGATCGAGCGCCAGTCGTCCACCGAGAGGCATCCCTCCCAGGCGAACACCGTCTGCGACCCCTCGTCCTCGAGGACCTCGTAGGAGGGGTCGAGGAAGGCCCGCAGCGGCACCCCGGACCGCTCGAGCACGTCGTCCTGCGCATCGGGCTCCTCGCCGTCCTCGAAGGAGCGGTCCTCGAGCACGAACAGCCGCAGCGGGATGCCGATCTGCGGAGCGGCCAGGCCCACGCCCGGGGCCGCGCGCATCGTCACGGTCATCGCCTCGATGAGCTCGAGCAGCAGGGCGGTGGGCAGCACGCCGTACGCGTCCCGCGCGCGGGCGCGCAGCGCGGGATGGCCGGCCTGGACGATCCGCAGGGGCGTCCCGGTGCGGGAGCGGCGGTCGAGGGTCTTGGTCACGAGCTGGGTCAGGTCCATCATGTGAGTATCACAGGAAGCACCCCCTGTGATGGGCTACACTCGCTCTCGCCGGTGCAATGACGCACAAGACTCCAGCGGACGACGGTGTTCCGCACCGGTGATGACAAGACACTTCACTACGGACCGTCCGGCACGTACCTGCCGGTGAAGGGAATGGGTCACCCCCATGGCAACTGTTACGTATGACAACGCCTCGCGCGTCTACGCCGGCCAGGAGCGCCCGGCCGTCGACAGCCTCAACATCGAGATCGAGGACGGCGAGTTCCTCGTCCTCGTGGGCCCCTCGGGCTCGGGCAAGTCGACCGCGCTGCGCATGCTCGCCGGCCTCGAGGAGATCGACGGCGGCCGCATCCTCATCGGCGACCGCGACGTCACCGATGTCCCGCCGAAGGACCGCGACATCGCGATGGTGTTCCAGAACTACGCGCTGTACCCGCACATGTCGGTGGCCGACAACATGGGCTTCGCCCTGAAGATCGCCGGCACCCCGAAGGCCGAGATCCGCAAGCGCGTCGAGGAGGCCGCCAAGATCCTCGACCTCGAGCAGTACCTCGACCGCAAGCCGAAGGCCCTCTCCGGTGGTCAGCGTCAGCGCGTGGCCATGGGTCGTGCGATCGTCCGTTCGCCCCAGGTGTTCCTCATGGACGAGCCTCTGTCGAACCTCGACGCGAAGCTGCGCGTGTCCACCCGTACGCAGATCGCCTCCCTGCAGCGTCGTCTGGGCGTCACCACGGTGTACGTGACCCACGACCAGACCGAGGCCATGACGATGGGCGACCGCGTGGCCGTCCTCGCCAACGGCGTGCTGCAGCAGATCGACACCCCCCGCCGCATGTACGACCACCCCGACAACGTCTTCGTGGCCGGCTTCATCGGCTCCCCCGCGATGAACCTGATCGAGCAGAAGCTCACCGACCAGGGCGTCCAGTTCGGCGGCGCGACCATCCCGGTCGACCGTGCGACCCTGCACGAGACCAACCAGGGCTCCGTCACCGTGGGCGTGCGCCCCGAGGACCTGGAGATCGCTCCCGACGGCACCGGCCTCGCGGTCGAGGTCGACGTGGTCGAGGAGCTCGGCGCGGACGCGTACGTCTACGGGCGCCTCGCCGGTCACTCCGAGCTCGACAAGCCGGTCATCGCGCGCGTCGACGGCCGCAAGCCCCCGATGAAGGGCGAGACGGTCTACTTCCGTCCCACCGAGGGCCACCTGCACCTGTTCGACGTCACGTCCGGTCTGCGCCTCGGCGACTGACCAGCACGAACCCCTCAGCGGGCGTCCGGCATCACGCCGGGCGCCCGCTGTTGCATGGGGCGGCCTCCGTGCGGGAGGGGGATGGACAGGGCACAATAGAGCCCATGGCACCTCTGGAGATCAAAGCGTCCCGAGCAGACCCGGCACTGCTGGATCTGCCCTGGGACGTCCCCCTCGAGGACTGGCCCGACGAACTGCTCGCCTCGCTCCCCCGCGGCATCTCCCGGCACGTGGTGCGCTTCGCGCGCGTGTCCGGCCGGGTGCTCGCGCTCAAGGAGATCGCCCATCACCTCGCCGAGCGCGAGTACGGCATGCTGCGCGTGCTCGGCAAGCTCGGGATCCCCGCCGTCGAGCCCTTCGGCGTCGTCAGCGGCCGGGAGACCCGGGCCGGCGAGCCCCTGGACGCCGTGCTCATCACACGGCACCTGCAGTTCTCGCTGCCCTACCGCGCGGTCTTCAGCCAGATCTCCAAGCAGGACACGGCCAAGCGCCTGATCGACGCCCTCGCCGTGCTGCTGGTGCGCCTCCACCTCGAGGGCTTCTACTGGGGCGACGTGTCGCTGTCGAACACCCTGTTCCGCCGTGATGCGGGCGCCTTCGCCGCCTACCTGGTCGACGTCGAGACCGGCACGCTGCACGAGCAGCTGTCCACGGGCCAGCGCGCCTACGACCTGGACCTCGCGCGCACGAACATCATCGGCGAGCTGATGGACCTCCAGGCCGGCGAGATGCTCGGCGAGGAGTCCGATCCGATCGAGATCGGCGACCAGCTGGTGGGGCGGTACCAGGAGCTGTGGGCCTCGCTCACCGAGCGCGAGAGCTTCGGCGCCGACGAGCGCTGGCGCGTCTCGGCACGCATCGAGCGCCTGAACGAGCTCGGCTTCGACGTCGGCGAGCTCGAGATCACCACCGATCTCGACGGCACCACCGTGACGATCCACCCCAAGGTCGTCGACGCCGGCCACCATGCCCGCCGCCTGATGCGCCTGACCGGCATCGATGCCGGGGAGAACCAGGCGCGCCGCCTGCTCAACGACCTCGACCACTACGTCGCGATGACGGAGCAGCAGGCCGAGGAGGAGGAGTTCGTCGCCCACGAGTGGCTGCAGGTCCAGTACGAGCCGGTGATCCGCTCGATCCCGCGCTCGATGCGCCAGAAGCTCGAGGCCCCGGAGTTCTTCCACGAGGTGCTGGAGCACCGCTGGTACCTCTCGGAGAAGCAGGGTCGGGACGTCACCCTCGTGGAGGCCGCGGAGGACTACGTCGCCCACCAGCTGCCGCTGCGGCCGAACGAGAAGTCCCTCGTCACCACGGAGACCTCGGCCCTGCCGATCTTCGAGAACTGACCGGCCTCCGCCCGATGTCGTTCTCCGGTGCTTGAACAGCCGTTCTCGCGTCGGAGAACGACATCTCGCACAGCGCCGGTCGCGCCGGACGCCCTGCCGGGCCGGCCGGGGCCTCGCCGGGCGCGCTGGACACCGCCCCGGGCGCATCGGGCGCACCGGACACAGCGCCGCGCGTGCTCCCGCCCCGGGAGGACGGGACCGCGCGCGGCGGCCGGGTCAGCGGCGGCCGGCGGCGGCGCGGGCGCCGTCGACCTCGTACAGGGCGATCGCGGCCGCGACGGAGGCGTTCAGCGACTCGGTGGTCGACGCCGTCGGGATGGAGACGACCTGGTCGCACAGCTCACGGGCCAGGCGGGAGAGCCCCTTGCCCTCCGCGCCGACCACGAGGACGACCGGCTCGGAGGCCAGCGTCATGTCGCGGGTGGTGACGTCGCCGTCGGCATCGAGGCCCAGGGCGAACAGTCCCTCCTGCTTGAGCTCGGAGATGGCCCGGTTGAGGTTGGTGACCTGGGCGACGCGCACCCGGCCGGCGGCGCCGGCGGCGACCTTCCACACGCTCGCGGTCATCGACACGCTGCGTCGCTCGGGAAGGATCACGCCATGGGCCCCGAAGGCACCGGCGCTGCGCAGGATCGCCCCGAGGTTGCGCGGATCGGTGATGCCGTCCAGGGCGATCAGCAGCGGCGCGGCGAAGGCATCGCGGGCGATGCCCAGCAGCTCGTCGAGATCGGCGTACTCGTACGGCGGGATCGTCAGCGACACGCCCTGGTGCACGGCATGGTCGGTGATCCGGTCCAGATCGGTGCGGGTGACCTCCTGCACGGGCAGGTTCCGCGCCGCGGCCAGGCGCAGGATCTCGCGGACGCGGTCGTCCACGTCCAGGCGCACCATCACCGACAGCGATGTCGCGGGGACGTCCTCGCGCAGCGCCTCGAGGACCGAGTTGCGCCCGGCGACCTGGTCGGCACCCGGGACCTTGGGTCCCTTGGCCTTGCCGCCGGATCGGGACCCGCCCGCGTAGGACTTGTGCCCGGGACGGTCCGTCGCCTTCGGGGTGGGGCCCTTGCCCTCGAGCGCGCGGCGGCGCACTCCTCCCGAGCCGGTGGTCGCACCCTTCTTCGTGCGGCGGATCGCGCCGCGGCGACCTCCGTTTCCTGCCATCATGACCTCCCGGTCGTCGTCGTCTCGAGCGTCCAGCGGACGCCGTCGGGCCCGTCCTCGACGCGGATCCCCGCGCCGGAGAGGGCATCGCGGATCCTGTCGGCCGCGGCCCAGTCCTTCGCGGCCCGGGCCTCGGCGCGCGCGGAGAGCTGCGCGCGCACGAGGGAGTCCAGCGCCTCGTGCTCGGCGGCATCGGTCGCGGAGCCGGCGGCCCACTGCGGATCCAGCGGATCCAGGCCCAGCACGTCCAGCATGCCGCGCAGCGCCGCCAGGCCCTCCCCGATCGCGGAGGCATCGGCCCCGTCGGCGAGCAGGGTGTTCAGCGCCCCCTGGGCGCCGTGGACGGCGGCGAGCGCCTCCGGCACCGAGAGGTCGTCGTCCATCGCCTCGACGAACGCCGCGGGCAGCACGGCCGATGCCGGATCCGCGAGGGGGACGCCGGCGGCCTCCAGCCGCTCCTGGGCGCGGCGCACCGTGGAGACGAACCGCTCCCAGACGACGCCCGCCTCCGCGAGCGAGCGGGAGTTGTACTCGACCAGCGCCCGGTAGTGGGCGCCGACCAGCGCCAGGCGCACCACGGGGGCGGGATGGGAGTCCAGCGCCTCTCCCACGGTGATGAAGTTGTCCAGGCTCTTGCCCATCTTCAGCCCGTCCACGGTGAGCACGCCCGAGTGCATCCAGCGCTGGGCGAAGCCGTAGCCGGCGCCGTGGGACTGGGCCTGCTCGTTCTCGTGGTGCGGGAAGCGCAGGTCCAGGCCTCCCGCGTGGATGTCGAAGCTCTCGCCGAGGTACTTGTGGGCCATCGCCGAGCACTCGAGGTGCCAGCCGGGGCGGCCGCGGCCGAAGGGGGTGTCCCAGGCGGCGGTCTCCGGCTCGCCGGGCTTGGCGGCCTTCCAGAGGGCGAAGTCGCGCGGATCCCGCTTGCCGGGCTCCATCTCCTCGCCGGCGTCCTGCATGTCCTCGAGGGACTGGCGCGTCAGGGCGCCGTAGTCCGGCAGGGAGCGCACGGAGAAGTACACCGATCCGGCGCCGTCGGCGTAGGCGTGGCCGCGCTCGATGAGGCGCTGCATGAACGAGATCATCTCGGGCACGTGCCCGGTCGCGCGCGGCTCGTAGCTGGGTCGCACGCAGCCGACCTGGTCCAGGCGGTCGTGGAACTCGCGCTCGAAGCGCAGCGACCATGCCCACCAGGGGGTGTCGTTCTCGGCGGACTTCGCGAGGATCTTGTCCTCGATGTCCGTCACGTTGCGCACGTAGGTGACGTCGTAGCCGCTGCGGTGCAGCCACCGCACGAGCACGTCGAAGGCGAGGAAGGTGCGCAGGTGCCCGATGTGCGGGGCCCCCTGGGTGGTGGGACCGCACACGTACAGCGAGACCGCCCCGTCCACCAGGGGGTGGAACGGAGCGGTCGTCCGTGTTGCGGTGTCGTGCAGTCGAAGAGTCACCGCTCCAGGATACGCGGGCGGGTGCGGCCGCTGCGCCACCGGGGTGCGGGCCGATCCGGGATCGCCGTGATCAGGAGATGCGGGCGTCGGCCTTCCTGCCGTACAGCTCCTCGTAGGTGTCCTCGTAGGAGACGGCGTTGCGGTGACGCACGCCCTTGACCGCGTCGACCGCGCCCTTGGCCGTGCTGATGGTGGTCTCCGGCGCCTTGATCTTCTTGATGTACACGAAGTAGCCGACCGCGGAGGCGAGGGCGCCGATGATCACGAGCGCACCCATGACGATGAGGAAGGCCCCCCAGGCGGGCAGGCCCAGGGCGACCAGGCCCCAGGCCGCGGCGAACAGCAGCATCACCCAGGCGCTGAGGAGGAAGAAGGCGGTGACGAGGAAGAGGGCGGCTCCGACGGCCGCCTTCACCGCGATCGCCGTGATCTCCTTCTTGGCGATGTCGATCTCGTGATGGACGACGCCCAGGAGCTCGTCCTTGATGGACGCGACGAGTTCGCCGATGGACCGCTGGGTGGGCGGCGTGCTCGGGTCGTTCGTGGAGTTGATCATGTTCGGAGCCTATCTCAGCGGGGTGCTGGGTCGTGCGGGGGAAGGGGGCGCGGGCGGATCAGTCCACCGAGATGCGCTTGCGCTTGGTCGAGGCGGGCCGGGGCCCGGCTGCGGTGGAGCGGCGCGCCACGAGGGACGGCGCCACGGCCACGTCGCGGGTCTCGGGCTCGTGCCCGGAGACGCGCTCGACGAGGAACTGGGCTGCCAGGGCGCCCAGCCGGTCCGAGTTGGGGTCGACGCTGGTCAGGCCCGCGATCCCGGAGGCCGCCAGCGAGGTGTTCCCGTAGCCGGCCACGGACAGCTGGCTGGGGACGTCGTAGCCGGCCTCGCGGGCGGCGGCGAGGACGCCCACCGCGGTGACGTCGTTCGCACAGGTGACGGCCGTCGGGACCTGGCTTCCGCGCAGCAGCATCGAGCCGGCGGTCTGACCGACCTGCTCCGTGAAGTCGCCGGGCTCGACACGGGCGTGCTCGCCCAGGCCGTGGCGCTCCATCGCGGAGCGGAACGCGTCCGCGCGCTCCCGGGCCACGGTCGCCCCGACCCCGCCGACGTGGGCGATGTCCTGATGACCGAGGGAGACCAGGTGGTCCACGAGGAGGCCCTGGCCCACCACGTCGTCGATGCGGACGGTGTCGAAACGGCCCACGAAGTCCTGGGAGCAGCCGATCCCCACGAAGGGGCGGTCGCCGGTGGCGTCGAGCACGGAGTCCATGTCGTGGAGGTCGGAGACCATGAGGAAGCCGTCCACGCCCAGCTGCACGAGGGACTGCACGGCCTCGGTGTCCGCGGCGACGGGGTACTCGGGGATGCGTCGGCGGGTCGGCACCACGATCGCGGAGCGGCCGGTCGCGGCCAGCTCGATGCGGATGGCGCGCACGAGGTCCGAGATCCAGGTGTTGCGCATGGTGTTCACGAGCACCGCGACCACGCCGCGGTGATCACCGGCGGCGGAGAGCTCCTCCAAGGGGAATCCAAGGCGCTCGGCCTCCTCGTGGACCCGCGTGCGCAGCTGGGGCCGGATGTCGTCCATGCCGCGCAGGGCCCGCAGAGCCACGGCGCTGGAGATCCCGAGGGAGTCGGCGACGTCCCGCAGGGTCCCGCGCCCGGCGGACGGCGCCGCGGAGGCGCCGCTGCCGCCCGTATCCCGGGCGGAGGGGGGAACGTCGGTGTCCTCGGGCTGCGTGCTCTGCGCGTTCTCGCTCATGCCCCCATTGAACCGCACCGACGCACCCGCGCGCTCCCGGTCGCCCCGCACCGGACGCCTCCGGCGGGGGTTAACCCCCGGAGGTCCCGGCGGCGGGCCGTCTGCCCGCGGCGCCCGGGGCCGCATAGCGTGGCGGCATGACCTCGCACGAGACCTCCCTCGCCGCGGGCGAGCCGATGCCGCCGCCCGAGCCCTCGCCCCGGCGCCGCCCCCATCCGGTGGCCGCCGGCGCCTCCGTGATCGTGTGGGCGGCCCTGGCCTGGACCTGGGGCATCGCGAGCGTGACGCTGCTGACCACCGGCATCGCCTCGGTCCCGGCCCTGGGCGTGGGGATGCTGGTGCTGATCCCCTGGCTGCTGCTGATGCGACTGGCCGCGGCGGTGGAGCGACGCCGCGCAGACGCCGTCCACGGGCTGCGCGTCACCGTGCCGCCGCGGCGCCGCTCCTCGCGCACGGGGCTGCTGGGCGCCCTGCATGGCCTGTGGCTGGACGTCTCCTCGCTGCCGTACTGGGCCGCGACGCTGCACCACCACATCGCCATGCTGTGCGCCATGATGTTCGGGACGCTGTCCCTGGCCGCGCTGTGGGCGAGCTGGACCGCAGCGGACATCCTGGTGCGCGCCGGGGACGCGACGCTCGGCCGGCTGCATCTGACGCCGGGCGTGCTGGGCATCGTGTGCGGGGCGGGCGTGCTGGTGGCCTTCGGCGCGATCGCCCTGGGCACGGTGCTGGACCGCATGCTCGCGCGGGCCTTCCTCTCCCACAGCGAGCAGGAGCTCAAGGAGCAGGTCACCGAGCTGACGCAGCGGCGTCAGGGCGCCGTGGACGCGGCGGAGCAGGAGCGGCTGCGCATCGAGCGCGACCTCCATGACGGCGTGCAGCCGCGCCTGGTGGCTCTGGCCATGACCCTCGGCATCGCGAAGTCGAAGATCTCCTCCGACCCGGAGGCGGCGACGGCGCTCGTCGACGAGGCGCACCGCGAGGCCAAGGGGGTCATCACCGACCTGCGCCAGCTGGCCCGGGGGATCCATCCCGCCGTGCTCACGGACCGCGGCCTCGACCCGGCGCTCTCCGCGCTGGCGGCCCGCTCCCCGATCCCCGTGGACCTGCACACGGATCTGCCGATGCGCCTGGGCCGCGAGGCCGAGGGCGTGGCCTACTTCGTGGTCTCCGAGGCGCTGACCAACATCGCCAAGCACTCGGGCGCCTCGCGGGCCACCGTGCGGGTGCGGCAGCAGGGGTCGGCGCTCGACGTGACGATCAGCGACGACGGGCGCGGCGGCGCCGGGGTGCATCGCGGGGGCCTGTCCTCCGGGCAGCGCACCGGCCTCGCCGGACTGACCGACCGGGTCCGTGCCGCCGGGGGCACCCTGGAGCTGCACAGCCCGCCCGGCGGCGGAACCCGGCTGCAGGCCCTGCTGCCGGTGTCCGCGGCGATCGACCCCGCTCCCGGAGCATCTGCTCCCACCCCCGGGACGCCCGTTCCCGCCGATTCGATGGAGGACGCCCGATGAGGATCGTGATCGCCGAGGACGCGGTGCTGCTGCGCGCCGGACTGGAGCGGCTGCTCACCGATGCCGGACATGAGGTCGTGGCCGCCGTCGACGACGCCACCGGGCTGCTGTCCGCGGTGACCGAGCATGCGCCGGACCTCGCCGTCATCGACGTGCGCATGCCGCCGACCTTCACCGACGAGGGGGTGCGCGCCGCCGTGCTGATCCGCGAGCAGGACCCGCAGGTGGCGCTGCTCGTGCTCTCGCAGTACGTCGAGGAGCGCTACGCCTCCGAGCTCATCGCCGGCAGCCCCCGCGCCCTGGGATACGTGCTCAAGGACCGTGTGGCCGATGTCGACGAGTTCCTGCGCGTGGTCGACACCGTGGGCGCCGCCGGGACCTGGCTGGACCCCGAGGTGATCCAGCAGATCCTGGTGCGCACCCGCCGCCGCGCCGTGATCGACGCGCTGACCCCGCGCGAACGGGAGGTCCTGGAGGCGATGGCCCAGGGACGCTCCAACGCGGCGATCGCCGCGGAGCTGTTCCTCTCCGCGGGGAGCGTCGAGAAGCACATCTCCTCGCTCTTCCTCAAGCTGGGCCTCAGTCCCGTCGACGGCGAGAACCGCCGCGTCATGGCCGTGCTGCGCTACCTCGAATCGGAGGACCGATGACCACCACGATCCCGCCCCACGTCCTGACCCCCACCCGCCGCTCGGAGCGGGCCTGGCGCGCG
>Ga0302349_1002750_pt1 | contig 10865 bp, 6 predicted proteins | sample PhyAR1_FD_202176 | JGI IMG/M metagenome (GOLD analysis project Ga0302349, IMG submission 202176) | Leaf surface microbial communities from alfalfa plants in UC Gill Tract Community Farm, Albany, California, United States - DLSL A.R1... | ecosystem: Host-associated > Plants > Phyllosphere >...
TCCAATACAACTAGATCAATTTTTCTTTGATAAAACTGACTTAACGCTTTTTCTCCATCGTCAGCTACTATGACTTGATAGCCTGCATTCAGCAAGATTTTTTGTAAGATTTGATAGATTTTTATTTCGTCTTCACATAAAAGAATTGTCAACATGCCTATTACCTCTCTTTATATACGTTAGTATTTTCTACGGGATAAAAGCTAGGGGAATTTCCAGTCTCTAATAGGTATTACAGTATAGCATAATTTTTTTAAGTTAGCGGATGCCTAATTTTACCTTCTAAAAAATTTAATTCTCTGGGGCCTGCCTATAAAATAATAGCAGCCGATTAGGCAAACTAATTTTTTAACGTTAACCGATTTCAATTCATGCACTCCTGTTTTACTTTATAAAAAAAGAGTGTCAGATAAAAGTACAAAACACTTTTTCCTCACACACTAAAAATAAATAAACGGCAGGAGCAGAAGCAACACTTGGGGAGATAAGTTGAAAGTCACAAAATTTTAAAAGTAATTCTCGAAAATTTCAGTTTATTTCTTAGGATTTAACACTTCAGTCCTAGCCTATTACAAAGACACTGATGGCTTTAATTGTCGAGAAGCCGCTTCTTCTACCGTCTTTTTTAGAAACCTGTGACAATTCTAAGACAGCAGCTCTTTTTTAAAACAAGGAAACCAAGCTTTTTCGTGGATCTGAAAAAGACTTTTTAGCACTGTTAATTATCAGAAAATTCTTTGCTTTACATTTTTCTTTTGTAAGATGAAGTCAACTCAATCGCGATGAGAAAAAATGAAAAATGTTATAAAATATGAAAAAGGCATTTTTACAAGTTTATTTTTAGGACTATCTTTACTTTTATTTACTTCGACCGCATATGCAGAGGAAGCAGAGCACCGAATCGCACAAATAAAGAAGCTAAACTATCTGGTAGAGCAAGTTTCGGGGGAAAAGGTTGGGAATTTAATACTAGTTTTAGACTTAGAGCTGTAATTAGCTGAAATAATTTGTTGACATACCTTAATAAAGTAAGGAAGGAGTAAAAGACATGTTTTTTAATCTTCTTATAGAAAAATACTTACCTGATTTAAGGTAGTTCTTTTCTAAAATTCTCCACACGAATAGGCCAAAGAGTGCTATGCTACACCTAAAACCACCCAGTTAAATCTTGCAATCGGGTGGTTTGATTAAGTGCTCTGCCCATACTATAAATTCTGGGAATGAATAAAGGTTGATCGTTCCGGAGCTTTTTGTTCTCAAAAAAGAAGCTTTTGTAAATAACATAATTACTACCAAACAGACGCTAGTATAATAAGTGACCGGATTTTGTTCTCCGTATAAGCATTGGCGTTAATGAAAAATAGTCCGATGAATATCGTAAAAATGATTAGGAAGTAAGCAAGTGTTCGTGACGATGTTGGCTATCTCTTTTTTCAAGATACATCCATTATGAAAATATTTATCTAAGCAACAAATTCGACAGACACTCTTCATAACAAATTATTCTTAAACAACTTTTTACTTGAATTTAATATTATGCTTAGTCATAAAAAATAATGATTTCTAAAATCAGGTCAAAATCTAGCTTCTGGAATTTAATTCATTTTTTCTATACTTATTATTTAAATTAATGACTTAGTTGTATCGCCAGATTTAGCTTGTATGTTACCAATTTTGCGGAATATCAAACATTTATGCAATACTAATGACTTTCTTCCAGTTTTTCCTTATGCAAATAAAATAAACAATTCAATCTTAGTAGTAGTAAGTATCAAGAAATTCCCCAATCGTCATTTCTTTTTCAACATGTTCATTACACTGTTCAGAACAAATAGCTAGTTTGTGGCATAAACCAATTTTTCTCAGAAGAAACTGTTCATTGCATTTTTCTTCTCGATGATCTACAATTTTAATTTTTTTATCTAGTATAATACTAAATGAATTTAATTCTTTACTTAAGCCTCGACCGATTTTTTTTACATAGCTTTCTTTTAAGGTCCATAATGAGAAAAAAACATCATAATTATTTGATTTCTTATCCATAACTTGCGACCACTCTTCATCTGAAAAAATGTTTTCAAAAAACTCAATATCTAGATTTGTATTAATTTTTTCAATATCAACTCCTACCTCAGTATCACTGATAGAACAACATACAAAATCCCCAGAGTGGCTTATATTAAAATAGATATTTGAAAATCCTTTAATATATGGTTTCCCATAATAGTTCTTAAAAAAAGCGATCTCTGAGTTTTGGGATGGATATACTTCATTTACCATAGCTTTTACAAGTAACCCTGCTATAAGAGATCTTTTTTTATCTACATAAAAGCGAAACTTTTCAATTGAGTCTCTTCTATCTGCCTCTATATAGTTCAACAGAGATTTCCATCTTTCAGGTTCAATTTCGTCACTTATATTTACTACTATTGTATATAACATATTGGCTCCCTCTCAAATTATTGGCTAATTCAAAATACATTAATTAGTTAGTTGATAAAGGTACTTCAAGCTTTTTTTTGTTTAATGATTAGAAACGAAAATACACTTTTCCTCCATTGCTTGATAAAATGGAGTTGATCGAAAACTTTTTACAACTTCTTGTTCTATCATAAATTGTATTGGCGGAAATCTCTCTCAAAACTTTTCAATTCATTTACCCACAACAAATGTATCAAACTGATACGCTGGAAATTGCTTGGCTTAACAGACAAAAATCTTTGTTCCCCTGAATATTTGCTAGAGTATCAGAATATAAAAGGTCTAACTCGCTGGTTATAAAAGGTAGGTCAATCCACCTTACCTTTTGAGCCTCTGCATCTATTTTATGAGGTGTAATAGTTGTTATGTCATTATTTTCTGCTGTTCACAAAAACTAAGGCAATGACTGTGCTTTAGCTTCGAAAAAAACAAACTTCCTTAAAGTTAAAAAATCATTCTTTTCTTTTTCCAATAGTGTCCGCTCTATTTCTAATTATTTTTTAGCTACCATTAACAAAGGCGTTCCAAACATGATCATATCACCATTTTTTACATATATTTTCTTAATGGCTGCATTCTTTTCCATGACAACTTCATAAATAATATTTAAACAAGTGATTGAAAAAATTTTAGTCCCTTTACTGAACCATTTATTTTCTGACAAGCATTCTTCAAGTTTAACTGTCCCTACTAATTTGGAAATAAATAATTCGTGATTCAACAGTAAAAGCTGAACATATTTTGTAGCTATCTGATTTTCCTTAGAAATTCTCTGTGATAAATCACATACTATATTATCATTTATATACAAACCGTTATTATCCATAGCTACTCACCTTCTTGAGCTTCTATCCCTAACAACCTCCTGTAAGAATGTTAAAAAACTATCAATATACTTTTTTACAGTAGGTACACTTGACAAGCTTTTACCGCTCTGCCAAGAGTTAAACATTTTCTATTATATTTACGATACTTTCAATATTTTTATTGATGTAAAAGTGATTCCCTTTTAGACATTTAAAAACAATATTATTAGCACAATATTGACTCCAGAATCCAATCGTTTCTGCAAGTTTTTTCTCTTCATCCCCCCATATAACCACTGTATGAGTTTTGATTCGTTCTTGTTTTTTGAGAAATTTATAATCGCGAATATTGTCAAAGTCCCTTCTCACTACAGGAACAAGAAGATTAACTAAATCAGGATGCTCCATAATTTCTTTGGGTGTCCCTCCTAGTTTAATCACCTCTTTCATATAAGCCATATTATCTAATTCCGGATTAGGAGCATTTCCTTTTTTTCCAACTAATTTAGGTGGAGGACAACTGGAAATAATAAGTTTTTTAGCAGAATAACCAAACTTTTCAAATAATTGATAATATAATTCATAAGCCAGCAGACCTCCCATGCTATGACCGAATAAAATATAGTCTTCTCCATTATTCAAAAAAATTTGTGATTCGATGTCCATTTGCATTTCCAAAAAGCTTGAATAGAGCTTACTTCCGAAACGTTCTCCCCTTCCATTCAACTTAATAGGAATCATTTCAATATTTTTATTCAAAAACTTGGTAAACTTGTAATAATACGTTTGATCTCCACCTGCAAAAGGTAAACAAATAAGTTTCATATTTTAACACCTCCAAAAATTAATCGAATACAAATTGATGCCTGTAAGTCTCATAGTAATAGCCTTTCTTTTCAAGAAGATCACTATGGGCACCTGTTTCAATTATCTTTCCCTCTTTTAATACTAGAATATGATTCGCATTCATGACTGTTTTAAGTCGATGAGCAATAACTACTACAGTTTTGCCAGCAGTAGCTACGGCTATTGTATCTAATAGTTTTTCTTCAGTTAATGTATCCACACTGGATGTCGCTTCATCCAATAATATTAGCTCAAAGCTTGCTAATAAGGTACGTGCTAGTGATAATAGTTGCTTCTGTCCATTTGAAAAAGGATCATTAACAGCACTAATCTGAGTCTCATATTGGCTTTTTAAAGAATTAATGTATTCATGAACTCCGACCATTTTAGCAACTCTCTCAATATCCTCTTGACTTGCACTAGGCAAGGAAAATTTTATATTCTCTGAAATCGTTTCAGAAAATAATAAAGTGTCCTGTAATACAAGCCCCATTCGTCCTCTTAATTCATCTATGCTGTAATCACAAATAGATTTATGGTTAACCAGAATCTCCCCTTCAAATGATTCATAAAATCTTTGCAATAAATTAATTATTGTCGTTTTCCCACTTCCCGTAGTTCCAACAATAGCAAGCTTTTCACCTTTTCTTAATTTAAAAGAAATGTTATGTAATACTTCTTTTTCACCATAACTGAAGCTTACATTTCTAAATTCAATTTCTTGAATCTCAGCTAACTCTTCTTTTTTTTCATTTTCTGTTTCACAAGGCTCTTGATAAATTTGAAAGATTCTATGAATACTAGTCTGGGTCGTTTGAATTTTTGCATAGGATGTAGCAATATCAATCAAAGGTTGATAGAAATCATGACAAAACTGAACATAGGTAACAATTAGCGCAATACTGACACCAATATTATATGTGTCTAATAAAGCAATATTTGCTCCATAGAAGATGATCAAGCAGGTATTCATCATATAAATGGCTGTAGCGATTGGCTGGATCATTCCTGAGTAAAGTTGCGCTTTGTAAGATACCACACTAAATCGCTTATTATTCTGATTAAATTTTTTTAGCACATTTTCATATTGGTTATTTAGAATAGTTACTTTATGTGTAGAAATTGCTTCATCTAGCATGGAATTTAACTCAGCCATTTCAAATTGCTGTTTTTCAGTATAATACTTCCCTTTGTATGCTAGTAAAAAAGTAATAACTAGAAGTAGCGGGGTAAGACAAACAGTAATTAAAGCCATTTTCATATTAAAAATAAACATTGCAGCTAAAAAACCCAGAAGGAGAATACTATTTGAGAGAAGTGACAACACAGTATCACTCAAGCCGCTCTGTATATTATCTAAATCATTGGTAAATCTACTGAGTAAAGCTCCATTTTTAGTAGAATCTAGACGGGAAATGGTAAGTTTCTGAATTTGTTTAAGCAGCTGAACTCTCATAGAGTGGGAGATTTTACTGACCACATTTGCAAACTCAAAACTATAGTAAAATCCTGTTAAACAGGTCAGAAGAAAAGTAATAAAAATTATCCCGACTAAATAAACAAATTTTGTATTAGTCAGATCATTTGCAATCGCATTCTCCCCTATTAAACCAATAGCTGTTCCTAAAAGAATTGGAGAAATTACCTGTAAAATTGTATAGAATAAGACTGTAGCAAAGATAACCCCCAGTTTTTTCTTAAACCTCGAAAAATAAAAATTTAAGAAATCGAGTGAATTTGAAAATTGTTTCACAGTAAATCCCCCTTTTGAGACAAAAATATTTTTTTGTACTTTATATTATTGTCTAATAATTCATCATGTGTGCCACAACCAACAAGATGTCCCCCATCCATGACCAATATTTGGTCAGAATCCTTTATATTTGCTACTTTCTGGGTAATAAAAATACAGGTTTTATTCTCTAAAAAATCGTTTAATTTTCTAAGTATACGTGATTCAATAACTGCATCCACAGCACTCGTTGAATCATCAAAGATAGTTATTGGAGATTCGGATATAATTCCTTGAGCAATTGCAATTCTTTGTTTTTGCCCTCCAGAATAATTTGTTCCTTGTTCCTCAATTTTTTGGTCTATTCCATTTTCTAATGAGGTAATAAATTCTGCACACTCAGATATCTCTAACACCTTTTCAAGCTGTTCCTTCGATGAGTCACATCTTCTTTGAATAATAGATTTTCTAATGTTTCCTTTTAAGAGTATTGGTTTTTGCAAAATATATGAGATCGTTTCACTTAATGTTTGCTTAGATAACTGCTTGATATTTTCATTGCCAATTTTAATATTTCCCTCATCGACATCATATAGTCCTGCTATTAGATTAGCGATCGTTGTTTTTCCAGAACCGCTTTCGCCAATTATCCCAACCTTTTTACCATATTCAATACTAAAAGACACATTTTCAATTGCATAGTTGTCTGCTCCCGAATATTGGAAACTCACATTTTGAAACGTTAAAGGTGCAGTATAATTGACTAATTCCGTTGTCGTTGAATGTTCCGTTTCATATTCAATTATTTCAGCTACCCTTTTTAAAGAAACTAAGCCTCGTGCGGTTCCAATCATTATTAATCCAGCAGTTATAATTCCGACCATTAGCTGCAACATATAACTCATAAAAGCGACAACATAACCGGCTCCTTTTAAGTCATGCCCAAAATACAAGTATCCAAAAATTACAACCATCAATGTTGCCAAATTACCAAGAAATAAAAAAGCAGGCATAACAAGTGAAACACTGCGGTTTATAATCAAACTTGTGTCCTTTAACTGATTGCTTGTCGTACTAAATTTTTTCAATTGCTCTTTTTGCTGAACGAAGCTTTTTACTAGTTTTATACTGTTTAAATTCTCTTTTGCCAATAAATTTATAGACTCTATCTCCTTTTGAAATGAGCTATACTCTTTTGAAATTTTTTTCATGACAAAAACGGCAAGAAGTATAACAGAAAGTACAAGAACTAAAATAATCCACCACATTTTTGGCGCCGTTATCAGAGCTAAGAAAAGGGCTAAGATAATCAACAAAGGCAAACGAAAAACTAAAGTAAAAATTGTTCCTACCAAGGCTTGTATTTGTGTAATATCATTTGTCAATCGAATGACCAAGCTACTTTCAGTAAAGTAACTAATATCTGCCATAGAAAACTTCTGTATATTCTTAAATGCTGCTTCTCGCATATCTCTAGCTATTTCTTTTGACACATAGGCAGAAACCAGAGTTGATATCAGGCCTCCTAATAACCCAAATAGACTAAGAACAATGAGCTGAACACCAAGATTATTAATCTTGGTGTTACTCCCACTACTAATTTTATCTACAATTTCTCTTAATATAGATGGCTGCCACAAAGAAGCGATCACAACAAGAAAATAAGCAAAAAATACTGCTAGAATCTGTTTAATATATTTTTTTAAATAGTCAGTTTTCATTTTAATCTCCTATATTAATTCAATTCTTTCTTTCATATCAGTAACGATTCTAGACAATCGTTCATTTGAAAAGATTTCAGTATTATAATCAAAAAGCCAGCTCATTGATCCGTTCTTTTCAATAACGGTCAATTTTAAAAAGTAAGGCCACTCTGTATTCTTATCCATATCAAAATTTTCTTGGTTTTCTGCTAAATGGAAATTTTTACTATAAATCGTATTGTCAAATTCTCCCATAAAATTATAGGAAATCTCTGGCTGTGTACTTTTTTTCACGACTTTTTCCTTATATTTCAAATAGCCGTAGCCAATTCCTTTATTCGGAATCGCTTTGAATACTTCATTGACATAACCAAGTACATCGACTTTTTCGGCGAGGCTGAATGTTATTGGATACACAGCTGAAAATCGACCTACAGTTCTTGATACATCAAGTGAGCATTTTTCTAAATATCGGCCATAATTTCCTAAAGAAACTTTATAATTGCCATGACCATATTCCTTTTCAAGGGATTTTAGGAGTAAGGCAAGTATAAATTGGTCTTCCACATTTTGTTTCTCACGACATTTAGCATAAATTTTATTTGATAATGTTTTGGTAAGATCAACTTGAAGTCTTTTTACAGAACTTATTTTTTTGTTTACATTTTTACTTGCCAATGATTTCACCTGTATAGTTTCCATATTATTCCAAAAATCACGTTCATCAGAAAAATCAGTTGAAGCCATTGCGTTTGTCCATTCAATAAAGGATACCGTTTTGGAAGCTAACTTCCCTTCATTTCCCCCTTTTAATTCATCATAAAGATACGTAATGTCATCTAAAATAATTCGCCACGATAAGTGATCAACTACCATCTGATTAATGACCAAATTCAAAATTGTTCGATCCGGATAATGTTGGATACCAACCATCATATTTTTTCCATCACTTAAAGATATACTTTTATGAAGCCCAGTTACAAATTCTTCAACTTTCAATGCTTCAAAGGTATCAAATGTAATCTCTTTCACTCCATAATTAGCGTCTTTTGATATAACAGCTTTCCAATCGTTTTCAGCATTTTTTGTAAATATTGTTCTTAATGCATCATGGTGACTCAAAATTTTATTCATCACTTTTTCCAAATCACGGATATCAACCGTTTTATTTGTTTCTATATTGAAAGACAAATTATGATGATTCAGTGTTCTAGAAAAATTTTCAATCATCCAATTTTGATTTGGAGTCAATGGATAAGAACCTTCCACTGCTGAGCCTTCCCACTCATCTTCAATCTGAACAAGGTGTTTGGCTAATCGTTCAACTGTATTATAGTGATAAATATCAGAAAGACTTATACTATAGCCTGATTTCCGTAAATGATTAATTAGCTGGATTGATTTTAGAGAATTACCCCCCAACTCAAAAAAGTTTTTCCCATAGACTTCTTGATTTATATTCAAGACTCTTTTCCATGCCTCACTAACGATTTCTTCTTCAACACTCAATTGTTGAAAATGCGGTTCCGTATTCTGACTTTCCAAGTAACTATCTATCAATAGTTGATAATTTATTTTTCCATTCGATAAAAGTGGAATTTCTTGAACTTTCCTACAGTTAGATGGCAGCATAAAAGCAGGAAGCTTCTTTTTCAACTGTTCTGCTAATTCAGTTTCGGTTTGACTGCCAGTATAAAATAATAGGTTCGCTTGAGATATTTCTTCAATGTTTAACGCAGTATTCGTTATTTCAGATAATTCAACTCGATAGCCCATATGCTTGACTTGATTGTCTTTTCTTCCCACGTATTCAATACATCCGTCAGAATCGTATCTGGCTAAGTCCCCCGTCGCATACAGTCGTTTTCCATTAATCATATAAAAACATTGTGTATTTAATGCGGTATCTTTTAAATAACCTGGACTCAAATTTATTCCGTATATGAATAATTCACCCATCACATTATTTGGAACCTTTTCTAAACTTTTATTCAAAATTATTGCTCCCGTATTCCAAATAGGAAAACCGAGCGTTTGGATGGTCTCATTCTTTTTTATCTCTTCTTCACTGATAGAATGGACAATACATCCGACAGTTCCTTCAGTTGGACCATAATGGTTGATAAAGTTTACCCATGGCAATTCCTTTTTAAAATTTCGGATATTATACGTATGTGCCACTTCTCCTCCAAAAATAACTGTACTCAGTGACGTACATTTAGAAAAATCTTTTGGATTCAAAGTTGAAAAAAGGCTAGGAGTTATTTTTAAATAGGTGGTTCCCGCAGCTTTCATCCTCTTGGATAACTTTTTGGAGTCTACATATTCATTTTTATCTACAATCAGTATTTGCCCTCCATTCAGTAGTGGTACAAAAACGGAAGTATAGCCCAAATCATAATTTAACTGTGATGTTAAAATAGCTTTCGAAAAATCAACCTCTGTCAACTCATTTTTTATAGTTACCGCATAATTTGTAAGCGCCCGATTCAAAATAGGAACCCCTTTAGGCTTTCCTGTTGTTCCCGATGTATGAATGATATAGGCAATGTCCTGTTCCTCTGGAGGCGTGTCTGGATACTTGCCAAATGACGAACAAATCTTTTCATCAATAATAATGATCTCTTTTGGCACTTTATTAACAAACGTTTCTTTTGTAATCACATATTTAATGTTATTATTCTTTAAAATACTAGCATTTCTGGCAGTCGGAGCCTCGCTATCTAAGGGAACAAAGATACACCGATGTTTCATAATTCCTATCAATGAGACTAAATAACTTTCAGAGTTAGGTAGTAAAATTCCGATTTTTTCTTGTTTTTCAACCTTCAAACGCATAAGATAAGCTGCCACATTATTTGAATACAAGTCAAGTTCTTTATAAGTAATCGTTTTATGATTATATTTAATTGCCGGTCTATCTGGATATTTTTTGACCACTTGCTTAAACCGTTCTTGAAAATTATCAGGAAAAATCGGCTTCTTTTCCAAAGCCAAAAATGAATGGGCATTGCAATCTAATTCAATATCTGAAACTTTTGTTGTTGCATTCACTTTATTTAGCAAGGTTATTACAGTCAAAAAATCTTTAGAGAATTGATCAATTTCTTTTTTGCTAACAAGCGATGGCTGATGTTGAATCTCAATTTCAAAACCATTTTTTTCCGGAAAAACATAAATACTAATAGGATACTTGCTATTACCAGTATTAACTGGAATTTGACGTATCTCCAAATTACCTGAGTGAATAGTTTGTTCTCTAGATTCTTGAAAAGCTAATAAAACTTGGAAATAGCT
>Ga0302349_1002751_pt1 | contig 10862 bp, 9 predicted proteins | sample PhyAR1_FD_202176 | JGI IMG/M metagenome (GOLD analysis project Ga0302349, IMG submission 202176) | Leaf surface microbial communities from alfalfa plants in UC Gill Tract Community Farm, Albany, California, United States - DLSL A.R1... | ecosystem: Host-associated > Plants > Phyllosphere >...
GGCGCCCTGCGAAGGGGCCGACGGCCTGGAGGGTCATCGAGTGCAGCTGCATGTCAGGCGCTCCGCTCTGCGGCGTTCGCGGTCTCGAAGGCGAGGCGCAGCGCGGCGGTCTCACGGACGTCGGGCTGGTCGCCGGTGACGTGCTGGACGAAGTCGGCAGCCACCACCAGAGGGTCGCTCGCCGTGGTGACGGCGAGGGTGAGGGACTCTCGCAGGCCGCGGTCGGGTGGGCGGTGCGTCATGACGAGGGCGTGCGGGAAGCGCTCCTTGATGCGCGCGTTCATCTCGCGCGGACGTGCGGGGTCGGTCACCGTCACCCGCACCCAGTCGTCGGCGTGCGGCTCACCGGCTGCGCCGAGGAGCTCGTCGAGGGTCCCGCTGATCTCACTGAGGCGCCGTGGGACCGGGGCTGGGACGAGCTCAGGTGACCCGACGACACCGTCGGTCCCGAGGTCGACCAGCACTGTCGACTTGTGCTGACGCATCTCGGAGAAGGAGTAGGCGAGCGGTGACCCGGAGTACCGGGCGACGGTCCCCTCGCCCGTCGAGACGCGCTGGGCTCCGTGCAGGTGCCCGAGCGCGACGTAGTCCACTCCGTCGAGGACGGCGGCCGGGACTGTGTCCACACCGCCGACGCGGATGTCGCGCTCGGACTCCGATACCTCGCCACCCACGACGAAGGCGTGCGCGACGAGGAGGGAGCGCGGACGGGCGGACGCTGCCGCCGACCGGGCGGCGAGGTCTGCCCGGACGCGGCGCATGGCCGCGCCGGTGACGGCCTCGTGCGAGCGGGCGAGCGGGGCCTCGTCTTCCTCGCGCAGCACCGTGCGGGCGGCGTCAGGGTCGAGGTAGGGCAACGCGTAGACCAGAGCCGGGGCACCGTCGGTCGTGACGAGCTCGACGGGCCGGCCGACGTCGGCGACCTTGGCGCGCACGTGCACGCCGTCGCGCCACAGCTCGGCACCAAAACCGAGGCGCGTCGCGGAGTCGTGGTTGCCCGGGGTGACGACCACCTGGGTGATCTCGGCGAGGCGGGCGAGCGTGCTGGACAGCAGGGTCACGGCCTCGACGGGCGGGATCGCGCGGTCGTAGACGTCACCGGCGACCACGACGGCGTCGACGCCCTCGCTGCGGGTCAGCTCGACGAGGTGGTCGAGGTAGGCGGCCTGGTGCTCCAGGAGGTCTACCCCGTGCAGAGTCCTGCCGAGGTGCCAGTCAGAGGTGTGCAGGATCCGCATGCCTCGACGGTAACGGCCGCCACCGACACCGAGGACGCGCCACGGCGGTGGGCTCTGTCACGGTCGGACGAGAGCCTAGAAGGAGGGTCAGGCTCCGGCGGCGAGCGAGTCGGACGACTCGGAACGGCGGACGCGGAACTGGTCGCCCATGCCCAGCACCTCGATGAGCTCGAGCAGGTTGTCCGAGGGGTCGAGGAGCTCGAGGTCGAGCGCGCTCTCGGAGCACAGCCTGTGCAGCTGCACGAGGAAGGCCAGCCCTGAGGAGTCGATGAAGGACACGGCACCGACGTCGATGACGACGGGAGCGTTCTGCACGACGACAGTCACCATGGCCTCGCCGGCCTGGTCGCGGAGCGCCGCGTCGATCTCGCCGCGGAGGGTGACGACGGTCTTCCCGCCATCCGGGCCGCAGGTGATGCTCGACTCTGTCCGGTCGAAGGGGGTGCTGGGGTGGGTGTCGTTCATGGTCTTCCTGCCTCGTCCTGCTGTGCTGGGCGCACCGCAGCACTGAGGGTCAGCGCCGTCGGAATCCCCGAGCAAGGGTGTCACACGACGATAACGACCACCACCGACGGTCGCACGCGGATCGGCGGGCAGACAGAGAACCCTCACGTGACCTGCGCGTTCTCTCGCGACGGGCTCAGAAGTCGCAGATCGACCGGGTGGCGGGTGAAGGTTCGGTGCGGTCCCAGGCTCTTCTCAGCGAGATGATGCAGAATCGTGACATGACGTCGAAGACGACGCGGATCGCAGCCGCCAGCCTCCTTGCGCTCACCCTGCCGCTGGTGCAGGGCACAGCCGCCCACGCCGAGGTGCGCACGTCCACCATCGTCCCGGTCCGCTCGCAGACCGAGGTCGTCACCCGTGACATCACCCTCGCCGCCGTCGTGAGCCTGTCGCTGCCCGCCACCGTCCGCGCCCAGGTCGACAGCGCGATCATGTCCGCGCAGGCCGCGACCACCGCGGCGCAGTCGGCCATCACCGCGGTCGACACCGCCGACGCCTTCTCGCTGTGGACGGCCCAGACCTCGCTCCACGACGCCCGCACAGCCCTCGACGCCGCGTCGGCCGAGCTGCGTCACGTGACCTCCGCGGTCGAGGGGGTCGACCCGGACGTCAGTGCAGCCCTCGGCGCCCTGCAGTCCGACATCGACGTGCTCCGAGGCGCACGACCCGGCGATGGGTCTGCCTCAGCCGTCTAGCTGTTGCCGAACCTGTTCCGGGTCGGGCTCGAGGCGGTCGAACTCTGCGCCGAGCGTCGCCCAGAGCCGCTCGGTCAGCTCGAGAACAGCGGTCGGCGCCGCGATGACCACGTGGAACGGCACGGGCGGGCGGTCCCACCACTGCCCCTCTTCGACCGGGCTGTTCCAGACGACGCAGGCATCGCGCATCTCCTCGACGAACCAGCGGAGGGCGCTGCGCTCGCCGTCGCAGAGCACCTTGTCCGGCTCGCTGATGATGATGATGATCCCGTCGCGCACGGGACCCAGGTCCAGGTCCTGGATCACGTCGTGGAAAGCGTTCCTGTTCTTGCCGAAGTAGAGCGGGAACTGCAGCGCAGCGGCCGTCTCCCGGTAGAGGTCCGGCTCCGTCCGCATCTCGCCCCCTCGAAGCACCCTCGGGACCATCCCACGATGCCCGAGGCGAGCAGCCAGGTCGTCGATCCTTCCATTCGTGGTGTCGTAGGACAAGAACCTCTGCGAGAGGTCGACGTCTCGCAGGTCTTCGATCGTGGTCATCGAGAAGGGCCTCTCAGCATGAGGAAGGAGTCGTAGTGGTCAGTCGTGAAGTATGCCGAACCGTCCGAGCCTGTCACGATTCTCTCGGAATCGCGCGTGCCATCGGCCCCCCGGTCGTTGACGTCCCACTCTCGATATGTCACTCTGCCTTCCGAGCCGTGAGACGGAAGCAGATCATACTTGTCCACGAAAACGCTGCCTCCTTTTCTTCCCTGAACAGGTGAGCCTTTAGTGTCTACCCGGTCTATGGTATCCCAGGCCCTCTGGGCCCCCGGCCCATATGGAATGTCCGACCTGCTCGACGTGGATGAGGTGCTTGCGGAGTAGTTGCCACTCTCGGAGGGAGCTCGGAACGGCGCCTTGACGAAGTTCGAAGTGGATTTCTGGAGTACCGACGACCCCCCTCGAACGGCACCAACTCCCAGCCGAGCGCCGCTCATCGGAATCATTCCGACAACTTCGCTCCCCAGACCACCCCAGCGATAGCTGGTGGAGCACACGTCGACGACCCCGTCAGTGCCCATCCATTGTCGGACCTTCCGTGTCCCCCCGAACGTGATGGTGTCACCGAATCCCGCGCTGAAGTTCGAGAGGTTCTCCAGCCAGTCCAACCCCAGAGGGTCGACGAACTGGAGCGGGTTCCCGCCGGTGTAGCCATAGGCGTTCTTGGTTGTGGACTCGAGGGGGTCGCGGGTGAGGAACTGGCCTGTGGTGGGGTCGTAGTAGCGAGCCCTGAGATAGATGAGTCCTGACTCGTCTGCGTACTCCCCGGCGAATCCAAATCGGGTGACCTGAGGGACTGCCTCTGAATGGTTCGTCGTGAGTGCCGCGCCGTAAGGTCCGTAGTCGCTCTCCGCGAGGACCTCGCCGTTCTCGCCGGTCACGCTCCGGATCGACCCGATCAGGTCCCCGTGGAGGTATGCGGTGTCACCAGCTGCTGATCTCTGCGCCAGTGGGGTAGTGCCCACACCGTAGAGATAATCGTGCTCACCATCTGACAGTAGGAGCGGTACTGGACCGGTGACTGCCCAGGTGAAGGCACGCTCGCTGCTCGCTCCGCCCGGATCGGTCATCGTGCTGGTAACGCGGAGGCCGTCACCGTCGTAGCCATGGATCCAAGTAGGGCCGTCGGCGTCGGCAAGCCCCACGAGTCGATCCATCGCGTCGTACTGATACGTCCGCTCCAGTGCGCCAGTGCTCTGAGAGGTCCGGTTACCCCGCCCGTCGTGCACGAAGGTGGTGCTCGCGCCGGCCGTCACCGCCTCGCTCAGCTGACCTGCCGCGTCATAGTTCAGAGCAGTCCCGTCGGGCAAGAGCCCGACCTCGTCTCCAGGGGTGAAGTCGACCTGGCCAGCCAGCGTGCCGGTGATGGCGTCGAGCCGTGCCTGAGCGTCCAGGCGTACTCCGAGGCCTGGCCGGTCCCACCTGACCGGGTCGTGCTGCTCGAGGTCTGCAGACCGCTGTCGCTGTAGGTGTAGGCCAGGTCCAAGAGCTCGGCGCCGGTCTGGTCGACGCTCGTCATGCTCGAGACCTGCTCGGCCAGATCTCGCTCCATACTCGTCGTTACCGCATTCGGGTAGATGACCTCGTCCAGGGCGCCGTCCTGGGTCCATGTGAAGCCGTAGCTGGCACCTGACCAGTCGGTCACAGTCGATAGCTGCCCTGCGTCGTCGTATGCACGGGTGATGGTGTCGCCGTCTGGGTAGGTGAGAGTGACGAGCCGGCCGAGCGAGTCCCACTGGTAGGCCACCTGTCCCGTCGCACCATCGGTGCCTATGAGCCTGCCAGCGGCGTCGTACGCGTACTCGGTCACGCCCGTGTCGTCGGTCATCGAGGCCCGACGACCGACGGCGTCGTAGGCGTAGGACACCTCAATCGCACCGGCAGCGGTACCGACAAGCCGGTCGAGGTCGTCGTAGGTCTGCGTGGTCACACTGCCGTCGCCTGCGACCTGTGAGGTCATGTTGCCGACAGTGTCGTAGGTCCAGGTGACGACCCGGCCCGCGGCATCTGTCCGGGAGGCAACACGCCCGGACGCGTCGTAGGTGTAGCCAGTGACCCTGCCGGCGGCATCGGTGTACGAGACCTGCTGACCTCCCGCGTCGTGTGTCCATGCCACGACGGACTCGTCTCCTCGCTCCAGTGAGACGATCCGTCCGTCGACGTCGTAGGAGATCTCGACAGAACGACCGTCGGGGTCCGTCACGACAGTTGGACGCCCGTCGACGTCGTAGGCGGTCGTCGACTCGGCGCCGAGAGCGCCGGAGGTCGCGAGCTGCTGACCCGCTGCGTCGTACTCAATCGTCGTCGTGGCTCCCGATGGCGTCGTCCGCGTGACGAGGCGCCCGGCGAGGTCGTACTCGAAGGTCGTCTCTCGGCCGAGCGGATCGGTCGAGCGCGCCAGATGGCCCGCAGCGTCGTAGGTTGCACCCGACTGTGTGCCGTCCGCGTACGTCACGAGCGCGACACGGCCCGCGTTGTCATAGGCGAACGTCGTCGGCGCATTTGCAGGGTCGACAGACGCGACCGCTTGACCCGCCAGGTCGTACTCCCACGATGAGACAGCCCCGTCGGCCTCGACCACCTGGGTTCGGTGACCCGACATGTCGTACGTCGCCGTCGAGACACCACCGGCAGGATCTGTGCTGGAGACCAGTCGCCCTGCGTTGTCGTACTCGAACGCAGAGACGTGGCCATTGCCGTCGATCAGCCGGAGCGCCCGTCCCAGCACGTCTGACTCGATGGTCGTCACCGACCCGCTCGGGTCTTGGACCGTCGAGAGCGTGCCGTACACGTCGTACCCGTAGACGGTCTCACGCCCCAACGGGTCAGAGGACGCAGAGAGGCTCCCGTCGGAATTGATGGAGTATGTCGTAGTGGCGCCCGACGGTGCGGTGACCTGAGTCGGGTTTCCTCGATCGTCGTACGTGACGTGGACCTCCGCACCAGAGGGCCTGGTCGTCACGAGAGGGAGGTCCATGGAGTCATAGGCCCACGAGGTCATCTGGCCCAGTGGGTCTGTCTCTGAGGTGACGTTGCCTCGCTCGTCGTAGGTGAGCGTCGTCGTCGCCCCGTTCGGGTCGGTCGTCGCGACACGCAGCCCGTCGACATAGGCGTAAGTGGTCGTCGCCTCGTCCGCGGTCCCCTCGGCAACGGTGTGCGCGACGACGGCCCCGTCCTCATAGGCGCTGACCGAGCGGCTGCCCTCGGGGTCGGTGACAGTCGATGTCCCGTCTCCCCCGGCATCGATGGAGTACTCGAACGTCATGACCCGTCCGAGCGCGTCCGTCTGCTCGACGACCCGCCCTCCGGCGTAGACGTTCTCGACCCGAGCCCCGCGCGCATCCGTGAAGGCGATGACCTGGTGCTCGCTGTCGTACTCGTAGCTCGTCGTCGCACCCGTCACGTCGGTCACGGCCGTGAGGTTCCCAGCGGTGTCATAGGTGTAACCGACCTCGCGACCTGAGCCGTCCGCCACCGAGGTGACGTGCTCGCCGGTCCAGGTCAGATCGATGTGACGACCTCGGTCGTCCGCGATCCGCGCCACCCGTCCATCGACCGACGTCACCGTCTGCGTGTTGCCGTTGCGGTCCGAGATCTCCGTGAGATCTCCGTCGACCGAGAAGAGATACGTCAGACCGTCTCGCCGCTGGAAGGCAAAGCTGCCGTCCTCGCGCTCCTCCAGCTCTGCCTGGACCCGGTGCGCGGTCGCGAACCCGTCGTCGGTCCGCGCGAACGGTACGAACGATCCGTTCTCCTGCACCACGACGAGCTGCATCGCATCAGCCAGAGAGTCACCTTGCGAGCTCGCTGCCTTCTCCACCTTCATGCCCAGGTTGCTCGACCAGCCGTGGCCCCACCCTTGGTCGACACTCGCCAGTGTCGACCCGTAGCTACGTCGGATCTCGAGTCGTCCGAGTGACAGGTCGGAGAACGAGTCCCAGAACTCGCCGGTGAAGGTGTTCACCGGGTCACCAGCACACGTCTGGCAGCTCGGGACCGACGGGTTGGAACCGCCAGAGGTCTCCCACCGCGGGCCGTTGCGGATAGTCCCGCCGTCCGAGGCGAAGGTCAGCTGCGCGCCAGAGGTCGCCTGCACGTCTACGTCCACCCCGGCGCTCGACGCAACCACTGCCTCATAGGCGTGGCCCTTCGAGACATCCACGGTCGCGTAGCACTGCTGACCGGTGCTGCAGGTCTTCACGACCCGGCCAGCAGTCACGTCGACGATGTACGCCGCGTAGTGCCCACCCGAGAGACCCACGTCCTGGTTCATCGGGGCGATGACCGGGACCCGGCCTCCCTGAGCCGGACCGTACTGGTAGAGGCCGATCCACCACGGTTGCCGCTCGATGGAGAAGTAGCTCGTCGAAGCCGCAACATGGACCTCTGGATCGTCCATGTCCGCTGCGAAGGCTCGATATGCCCGCTCACCTGTGAAGTAAGAGTCCGACTCGTCGACGACGCAAGGGCTCGATGTGCACCGTGCGAGGATCTCCCCGGTGATCGTTTCCTGGATGTATAAGGAATGTGTCTCCCAGGGAAAATGACCGTACGAAGCCGTCGCGGTCAGTATAACCGGTCGACCTGTTGGGAAGACAGAGCCCGCCTCGGACTGAAGTTGGACATGGAAGTAGCGATCGTGCCATCCGTCGTAGGTCAGCGATGCGACCACATTGTGGTCAGCATCCATCACATCCGCGACAACATCGTGCTTTTCCGGCCCTCCATAGTCACGATAGTTCGGACACGCAGTCGTCAAGGAATCGAAATCCCAACACATCACACCCTAGGCCGACGGTGGAGTGACTCCGAGCGCGGGTGTCGAAATGCGCACCGAGTAGGATCCGTCCATGCCACCCGATGGACCACTTGCTGAGGCGTAAAATTCGTACCACGTGGAACTGCCCAGAGTTGAGTAGGCCGGGTACGACTCCCATGGGTCGTCGTAGATCGGCCTGGTGCCAATGATGATGTCCCACCCCGCATCTGTGCCGCGTGTCTCTTCGCCCGTATTCGCGAGCCGAAACGTCGAGCGTGAGAGCTCTTCGATCGACGGATCCGCGGCTGGCTCCTGGTCGCTGGCCACGATGACGGGCTCGGAGTAGAGATCTCCAGAATTCGCCAGGTAAAAGTTCGAGTCCTTGCGAGGAACCTCGGCTGAGCACGTCTCGGTCGCCGCACACGTGGCCACCACCTGGCCCTCTTCACCGATGACGGTGATCGGGGCCGCCCCTCCGGCGACCTGGTCCGCGGTCGCCGTGACGACGACCGTATCGCCGCCATCGTCATAGATAGTCAGCTCAAGATCCGTCACAGGACCGAGATCACGGTTCTGCGACAGAGGTGCCGTCGCCTCGAGCGGTGAGGCCATGGCAGGACTACGACCGAGCCCCACCAACCCTGACGAGACGATTGCGACAGCTGTCGACACAGCGACCGCACGCAGCACACTGGAATGACGCGAGATCAGACGCACAAAGCCCCCCGGCTTGATTGAGGCGCGACGCCGCACCTGAGCGGGAGATTAACAGTTCCTGTGGATATCCTGGGAGACCGTCAGCCACACATCACCCGGTCAGAGCGCTGCGCGCATCACCAGCGCCTCACACCCCGCGTTCGTCCACTCGCCGCCTTCCCGGCGACGAGGCTCGCCCTGAGGTGTAGGCCACAACACGAGGGACGCGCCAGCAGACCACCTCAAGCGCGCAGCCACTCCGCAAACGCGGCGCGCATCAGGCGCCCCTCCCGCTCCTGCTCCGGATACTCGGAGTGTCCCGCAGTGAGCAGGAGCAGGGACCTCGACCCACCGAGGGCGTGGTACACCGAGAGCTGCCCGACGGGCGGGACCACCGGGTCGACCCGGGCCGCCGAGACGAGCACCGGCTGTCTGACCCGGGCGGCGGCAGTCGCCGCGTCGAAGTACGCGACCACGTCGCGTACCGACGGGTCCTCGAGCACCGCGAGGCGCACCGACTCGCCGCTGCCGGCGCACGGCGTCTCGAGGCGCACGGGGTGGTTGCCGAAGCTCGGGACGTCGAGGCAGGCCGCGCTGACCCTGGTCTCGAGGGGCAGCGCGAGCGCACCGATCCCCCCACCGAAGCTCACGCCCGTGAGGTCGACGCGCTCGGCCCCGGGCACGAGCAGGAGCGCTGCGGTGACCGCCACCCAGGCGTCCTGGACGCAACCGCGGTGCACGTAGGTGTCGCGGTGCCCGATGCCGTGCAGCACGTGCAGGTCGCCTGTCGACGGGATTCCCTCGACGAGGCCGAGCGTCGGCAGCCCGCGCAGGACCGGCGTGAGCTCGGCCGTGGCCTCGAGACCGAGGGGGTCGTGCGGGCCTTCAGCGCCGCCGTAGCCGTGCAGCCGGACGAGCACCCTGCGCACAGGGCCCTCGGCGGGCTCGCTGAGCCAGCCTCCGAGCTCGATCCCGTCGGTCGTGCGCAGCGAGACCCGAGTGACGACCCTGCCGCCCTCGCGCGAGACCACCTCAAGGCGCTCGGGCGCAGGGTCCACGGCGAGCGCCTCGTCCCGGGCGACCTGCCAGAACGCGTCGAAGTCGTCGGGTCCGCGACGGACCTCCTCGCTCAGCGGGACGACGAGGGCAGAGTCTGCGGTCAGGTCGAGAGCGGTCGTGGCGGGGGAGGTCGTGGGCACGGGTTCTCCTGCTGGACGGGGTCGGAGGGGCGATCTCCATGCTGCCACCGTTGGCGCGAGTGGCCAGCACCGCAGCCGCCTGCCGCCCGCCTCCGTCGTCAGCCGTGGCCGGTGGTCCGTGGTCCGTCGTCCGTCGTCCGTCGTCCGTCGTCCGTCGTCCGTCGTCCGTCGAGGAGGTTCAGCCAGCGAAGAGGTTCAGCTGCGCCCACTGGAGCAGGATCACCGTCTTGCCGTCGACGATCTCGCCGGTCTCGATCATCTCGAGCGCCCGCGCGAAGGGCAGCGCGAGCACCTCGATGTCCTCGCCCTCCTCGACGACCCCGCCGCCCGCTCCGGTCCGGGTGTCTGCTGTGAAGGGCGCCACGTAGAAGTGCAGCCGCTCGGTGACCGACCCGGGGCTCATGTAGAGGTCGAAGACGTGCGTGAGCTCACCGACCTCGACCCCGAGCTCTTCGGCAGCCTCGCGGCGGATCGCGACGTCGGGGGCGTCGTCGTCGAGCAGCCCGGCCGCGGCCTCGACGAGCATGCCGTCGGGGTGGTCGTTGACGTAGGCGGGGTAGCGCAGCTGGCGGGTGAGCAGCACGGTCTCCGTCGCGAGGTCGTACAGCAGGATGGTCGCGCCGTTCCCGCGGTCGTAGGTCTCGCGCTGCTGCGTGGTCCAGGTGCCGTCGGCCCGGCGGTAGTCGAAGGTGGTGCGGCGCAGCACGTGCCACCCGTCCGAGGTGACCTCGACGTCGCGGACCACGACGTCGGGGTTGCGGTCGAGGTCGCGGCCCACCTGATCGAGGCCTGTGCGTCCGCGCGAGTCAGGGACGTCGACGCCGGGACGGGGGGATGTCTGCTCTTCGGGGATCGTCATGGCGCTAGACTACGACAGGAACGTGCAACAGTCGGAAGGAACGTGCACATGCTGGTTGCTGAACGACATGCTCTGCTGCTCGACCGCCTGGCCCGTGACGGGCGGGTTGTCGCGCGCGCCCTCGCCTCCGAACTGGGGCTCTCGGAGGACACCGTGCGCCGTGACCTCCGCGAGCTCGCCGCGGCGGGGCTGTGCCAGCGCGTCTACGGCGGAGCGGTCGCCTTGTCGCCGGCCGTCGCCGACTACACGACCCGGACGACGGTTTCCCCCGAGAGCAAGGACCGCGTCGGCGCCCGCGCAGCCCGGCTGGTCGAACCCGGGATGACCGTGATGTTCGACGGCGGGACCACGTCCCTCGCCGTCGTCCGG
>Ga0302349_1002752_pt1 | contig 10854 bp, 10 predicted proteins | sample PhyAR1_FD_202176 | JGI IMG/M metagenome (GOLD analysis project Ga0302349, IMG submission 202176) | Leaf surface microbial communities from alfalfa plants in UC Gill Tract Community Farm, Albany, California, United States - DLSL A.R1... | ecosystem: Host-associated > Plants > Phyllosphere >...
AGCGCCCCGATCTCCGACTCGCTGCGCGAGCAGGTCAACGCCGCGATCGACGCGATCGTCACGGAGTAAGACCCCGACTCGGAGCCCCTGGGGCGGCCTCACGAACCGTTGAGTCCGCCCCGGGGGCACCCGCATGACTACACACTTCACGAAACCCTGGAGCTCATGAGCACGACCGAGAAGGTGCCCGCACGGCAGGCGCCGCCAGAAGGCAGTATCAAAGCGAAGAAGCGCCCCGGCGACCTCGCTTTCTCCGGCAGCTCCCTTGGCGCCGGCATCATCATCCTGATCGTCCTCGCCGCGACCGCCGTCTTCCTCGTCGTTCAGTCGATTCCCGCCATCGCGGGAGATCCAGACGCGAACCCCATCCTCGGCGGGGAGAATTTCTGGAGCTACGCGCTGCCGTTCCTCTTCGGCACGCTCTGGTCGGCATTGCTTGCCCTCGCAATCGCGAGTCCGATCGCGATCGGCATCGCGCTGTTCATCTCGCACTACGCGCCCCGCCGCCTCGCGGCCGTTCTCGGCTACATCATCGACTTGCTGGCCGCGGTCCCCTCGGTCGTCTTCGGCCTCTGGGGCGCACTGTTCTTCTCCGGGTTCCTCCAGCCGTTCTTCGCGACGCTGACCGAGACGATCGGCACCTGGCCGGTCCTGAACCTGCTCTTCAGCGGCCCTGTGTCCGCAACGGGGCGTACGATCCTCACCGCCGCGCTCGTCCTGTCCGTCATGATCCTCCCGATCATGACGGCCATCTGCCGTGAGGTCTTCCTGCAGACGCCCAAGCTGCACGAGGAAGCCGCGCTCGCGCTCGGCGCGACGCGCTGGGAGATGATCCGCATGGCGGTCCTCCCCTTCGCTCGTGGCGGCATGGTGTCGGGCGCGATGCTCGGCCTCGGCCGCGCCCTCGGCGAGACGATGGCCGTGACGATGGTGCTCTCCGGGTCGCCGATCGTCGCGTTCCAGCTCCTGCAGTCGGGAAACCCGCAGTCGATCGCGGCGAACATCGCCCTGCACTTCCCGGAGGCGTTCGACACGGGCGTGAACACGCTCATCGCAACCGGTCTGATCCTGTTCATCGTGACCTTCGCGGTCAACGCGGTCGCGCGCTGGATCGTGAACCGCCGTGCCGAGTTCTCGGGAGCCAACTGACATGACTGCCCCCACCACCGAGACTGTCGTCGTACCGCCGTCGCGCATCTCGACCGGTCGACTCCCCAAGGGTTCCCCGTGGGCGATCCTCATCGGCGCCATGCTGGTCTCCTTCGCAATCTTCGCCGTGCTGAATGCCGGCTCGCCACTCGCCGAGCTCAACGTCGCCGGCGCACTATTCGTCGGCATGGTGATCTATGTCGTGTTCATCTACGTGCTCTCGCTCATCGCCGAGAGCCGTCGCCACGCGACCGACCGTCTCATGACGGCGCTCATCTCGACGGCCTTCGTCATCGCCTGCCTGCCGCTCGTCTCTGTGCTGTGGACGGTGGTCTCCAACGGCCTCGCGCGCATGGATCCGACGTTCTTCAGCTGGTCGATGCGCAACGTCATCGGCGAGGGCGGCGGCGCCGTCCATGCAATCTGGGGCACGCTCATCGTCACCGGGCTCGCCGCGATCATCTCCGTGCCCATCGGTCTCATGACGTCGATCTACCTTGTCGAGTACGGCAATGGCAACCGCCTGTCGAAGGGCATCACGTTCTTCGTCGACGTGATGACGGGCATTCCCTCGATCGTCGCCGGTCTGTTCATCTACTCGGTGTTCACGATCTTCTTCGGCCCCGGCATTCGCATGGGGGTCATGGGCGCCCTCGCCCTGTCGGTGCTCATGATCCCCGTCGTCGTCCGCGGATCCGAGGAGATGCTGCGCATCGTTCCGAACGAGCTGCGCGAGGCCTCATTCGCGCTGGGCGTGCCGAAGTGGCTCACGATCGTCAAGGTCGTTCTGCCGACCTCGATCGCGGGTATCACCACCTCGATCATGCTCGCGATCGCGCGCGTCATCGGCGAGACCGCTCCCCTGCTGCTCACGGTCGGCGTCACCGCGAACCTGCAGCTCAACGCGTTCGAGACCGACAACGGCCAGATGATGACCCTGCCGGTGTTCGTGTACAACGAGTTCATGTACCCGAGCGCTTCCTCGCCCGATGCCTCGCTCGAGCGCGCGTGGGCGGCGGCCCTGACGCTCCTCCTCATCGTGATGCTGCTGAATCTCGTCGGTCGCGGCATCTCCAAGTTCTTCGCCCCCAAGACCAGCGGTCGCTGAGCGGCGCGACTCAAGTAAAGGATCCACAAGATGTCTAAGAGCATCGAAGTCAACGACCTCAACGTCTACTACGGCGACTTCCTCGCCGTCGAGGGCGTGTCGATCGACATCCAGCCCGGCACCGTGACCGCGTTCATCGGCCCCTCGGGTTGCGGCAAGTCGACGTTCCTGCGCACCCTGAACCGCATGCACGAGGTCATCCCCGGCGCGCGCGTCGAGGGCGAGGTCATGATCGACGGCAAGAACCTCTACGGTGCCGGCGTCGACCCCGTGCTTGTCCGCCGCCAGGTGGGCATGGTGTTCCAGCGCCCCAACCCGTTCCCGACGATGTCGATCAAGGAGAACGTGCTGGCCGGCGTGAAGCTCAACAACCGCCGCATGGCCAAGAGCGACCAGGATGCGCTCGTCGAGAAGTCGCTGCGCGGCGCGAACCTCTGGAACGAGGTCAAGGACCGCCTCGACAAGCCCGGCTCCGGCCTCTCCGGCGGTCAGCAGCAGCGCCTCTGCATCGCCCGCGCAATCGCGGTCTCGCCCGACGTGATCCTCATGGACGAGCCCTGCTCGGCCCTCGACCCGATCTCGACCTTCGCGATTGAGGAGCTGATCGAGGAGATCAAGCACGAGTACACGGTCGTGATCGTCACGCACAACATGCAGCAGGCGAGCCGCGTCTCGGACAAGACCGCCTTCTTCAACATCGCCGGCACGGGCAAGCCCGGCAAGCTCATCGAGTACGACGACACGCCCAAGATCTTCACCTCGCCGTCGGTTCAGGCGACGGAGGACTACGTGTCGGGACGCTTCGGATAAACCCGATCTGAGAAATACGATGGCCGCCTGGGAATACCTCAGGCGGCCATTCGTTACACTGATACTGCCGGGCCGCACATTACCCCGGGCTCCAACTTTTGCCGCTCCGAGCGGCCTTCCGCCGTGAGGCGTACTTGTGCGGCTCGGCTTTTTCGTGGCCCGGGGCGCGAGGTGCGGGGCTAGATCAGGTCGCCTCGGCGCCAGAGGCGGGAGGCGGTCGCGAGTTCCTCCGCGAAGCTCGCCAGGCGCGACGCCCTGCTCGTGAGCGCGGTCGAGCGCTCGGGTTCCGTCGCCTCGTAATCGTCCGCGAGATGCGTGGCGCCGGACGCCTGCACGCGGCAGAACGCGGCCGCGCGGTCGAGGGCCACCGCGAAGTCGCCGGTGAACGCGCCCCGCAGAATCGTGTCGACGAGCGCGACGAGCTCCTCCGGGCCGGCAGGGACGGGAGCCCCGGCGACGATCGGATCGCGCGACGCGAGTTCGATGCGGCCACGTTCGTTCAGGAGCGCGGCGGTCTGCGGATCGTCGTGGATGCTGAGCTGAATCAGGTACATCCGCCAGAGCGCACCCGGCAGACTCTTTGCGGGAGAGCGCGACCACAGCTGGGCGATGTCGTCGATTCCGTTGACGGCCGCGAAGGAGATCAGCCGCTCGACCGCTTCCGGATCCGGTTCCGCGCGCACGCGCGCCAGCAGCGTCGTCGCGGTCGCGTGCGCGGCGCGCGACACCTCCGCCGGATCTTCCGATTCGAAGAGGCGGTCGAAGGTCTCGGAGGGGCGGAACACGGGGCGGGAGAAGTCTTTTGCCATCGCGCTCCAGGCTACGCTCCCCACATGGGCGAGGATCCTTCCTATTCACACGCATGGAACGTAGGCTGAGGGTATGAGCAATGAGGAGCGCTTCCCCGAGGTCGCCGTTCTCGAGCCAGGAGCGGCGTGCACGAATGTCGAGGTGCTGGAGCCCCGCGACGTCCCGCTCGGCGGCCCGCGCGCCATGCCCGTGTCACGCACGCTTCCTCAGAAGAAGCGCTCGCTCGTCGGTTCGTGGTGCTTCATCGACCATTACGGCCCCGACGACGTGTCGTCGACCGGCGGCATGCACGTTCCTCGCCACCCGCACACCGGGCTGGCGACGGTGTCGTGGCTCTTCTCCGGCGAGATCGATCACCTCGACTCGGGCGGCAACGCGGCGCGGGTCCGACCGGGCGAGCTGAACCTGATGATCGCCGGCCGCGGAATCACCCACCAGGAGCTCTCGACGACGGAGACGCAGACGCTCCACGGCGTGCAGCTCTGGTATGCCCTCCCCGATGCCACGCGCTTCAGCGACAACCACTTCGAGCACTACGAGCCCTCCCCCGTTCCCGCGGGAGACGGGGTCACGGCCCGCGTATTTATCGGGTCGTTGGCGGGGTCGACGTCGCCCGTCGACACGCGGACTCCCGAGCTGCTCGGTGCCGAGCTGATCCTCGCCCCCGGCGCCGTCGCGCACCTCGAGGTGAGCCGCGACTTCGAATTCGCGGCCCTCGCGGAGACCGGCGAGATCGAGGTGAACGGCACGACGGTCGCGCACCGCGAGCTGGGCTACGTTCCGCCGGGATCCGACACGTTGTCGCTCTCGTCGGTCGACGGCGCGCGGGTGATTCTGCTCGGCGGAGTCCCGTTCGGCGAGCAGATCGTGATGTGGTGGAACTTCATCGGCAGAAACCACGACGAGGTCGCCGACTACCGGCGGCGCTACCAGGCCGAGATGGGCTTCGAAGAGGGCGCGATCATCGACCCACTTTTCGGAGACTTCCCCGCGGGCCAGCCCGCACCCCTCCCCGCTCCCGTGCTGCCCAACGCACGGCTGCGTCCCCGCGAGTAGGAGAAGATCATGGCAACAGTCGAAGACCGCCCCGAGGAACTGCGTTACGTCCTGCTCGACGGAGACACCGAGATCGGGGAAGAATCGTACGCCGACGACGGCGACGAGCGGATCGTGTTCCACACCTTCGTCGACAGTAGCCGTTCCGGCCAGGGGCTCGCGTCGCAGCTCGTGCGCGCCGTTCTCGACGACATCGTGGCCCGCGGGATGAAGGTCGTTCCGGTGTGCCCGTACGTCAAGGCGTGGCTGCCGAAGCACCCGGAGTACGATGCGTCGGTCGTGACTCCGACGCCCGCACACCTGCGCGTGATCGCCGCGCGCCCGCGTCACGCGGGATAGGGCACGGCCCTCTTCTTCAGTCCTCGCAAGCGGCCGAGGTAACACGCCGCGGTCACCACGCAGACGGCCGCGGTGACGCCCAGACCGACCGTGAAGCTCGTGCCCGCGGCGATGAATCCGACGACGAGCGAGCCGAGCCCCGTGCCGGTGTCGAAGCCGATGTTCCAGCTCGTGCTGGCCAGTTCGCGCAGGCGCTGCGGGACGGATCCGAACGACTCGACGAGCGTCAGGTTCTGGATGCCCCCGTACGCGATTCCCACGAGGACCATGCCTCCCCAGACGAGCGGGGCGCTCCCCCACAGGATGGCGAAGGCGCTCGCGACGAGGCCCAGCGCGCCGGCGACGAGTAGCGGGGCGATGAACCGGTGCGGGCCGTATCGGTCGGCGTAACCTCCCGCGAGCCAGCGCGCGAACGCCGTGACGCCCGTCAGGATCAGAAGTGCGACGAGGACCGTCGCCCCGCCGAAACCGAACTGCGGCGCGAAGGAGATGATGGCCCCCGCCGGCGCCGCGATTGCGGTGAGCACGAGGGCCGGCACGAGAACGGCGGCGAGCGCGCTCCTCGCCACCGGCACCCGCGGCGCGTCGTCCTGCGGCTCGCGGTCGATGCGCCCGCCGATCGCGGCGGCGAACGGAACCGCGAGAACGGGCAGGAAGCCGAGCAGGAAGATCACCCGGAAGTCGATGTTCTCGGCGATCCATGCGCTCGACGGGATCAGGAGGAACTGCGGAACCGCGATCGACAGGCCGTAGATCCCGATCGCCCGACCGCGGTGCGACTCCGGGACCAGGTGCGCCACGGCGCTCGATCCGCACACCGTGACCACCGCGAAGCCGGCGCCGCGGAGCGCCGAGACCGCGAGCACGGCCCACAGCGCGTCGCTCAGCATGAACAGGAGCGACGGGGCGCCAAGCAGCACGGCCCCGGCAACCATCGTGGCCCGCCATCCGATCGTTCGAAGCGCCCACGGCACCGTCGTCTGCACCAGCACGGTGGCGAGCATGAGGATCGCGTTGACAAGCCCCGCGCCGCCTTCGTCCGCGCCTCCGTGCCGTGCCCAGAGCGGCGCGGTCGGGAGGAGCAGGGCGTAGCCCGCGAAACCGAGGGCACTCGCCACGAGCAGGGCACGCATCCCGGGGATGCGCCAGACGGATCCGGTCACGGGATCCATTCTCCCGCGTCGGTGGCGATCTCGGTATTCGGCGGGCCTCGCGGCTCGAATCAGCCCAGCGCGGCGATCAGGCCCCGGAGGTGCGCGCGGCTGAGCTCGCGGGCGCGCGCGCCGTCGCGATCCGCGATCGCTTCGGCGAGGTCGGCGTGCGCGTCGCGGTCGGCGTCGTCATCCGCGTGGCGATGGATCCGGAGCATGTCGATCATCGCGCGCCGTAGGCGCGGCACGAACGCATCGAACAGCTCGAGGAGCACCGGGTTGGCCGCGGCCTCGACGACGGCGCGGTGGAAGCGCATGTCGGCGTCGACGTACTCCTCTCGGGTGCCGTGGGCACCGCCGCGCTCGGCGAGTGCCCGCCGGATCCTGCGGATCGCCGCGGGCGAGCGCCGCTCGGCCGCGAGGTGGGCGCCCTCCGATTCGATCGCGATGCGCGCCTCGATGACGGCGGCGATATCGGCGCGCCCCAGTACCGCGCCCCAGTCCTCCGGCGCGTCGAGCGCGGTCACGAAGACGCCGGCTCCCTGGCGGGTCTCGAGCACGCCGCGCCCCGCGAGCTGGCGGATCGCTTCGCGGACGGTGGACCGCCCGACGCCGAGCTGCGGGCCGAGCGTCGTTTCGCCGGGGAGCTTCGCCCCGAGCGACCACTCTCCCCCGCGAATCCGTTCGAGGAGCGCCCGTGCCGCCTGGTCGGCGAGCGGTTCCCGCCTGATCTGGGTCATGCCCTCATGCTAACAACTCCTCCACTTGTCTGAGGAGTTGTGCTAGCGTCATCACATGATGTCGTGCGCGCTTCTCCTTCTTCGCCGCGGCGGGGCCTGACCAGACCGGCTCCCCGCCGCGGGCGCTCGGCGCGCCGGTCGCTTCTCGCTCTCAGAAGGACGACCCATGACCGCTTCTTGGAACCGCCAATCCGCCTCGACGATGCCCTCGCATCGCTACACCGACATCTTTTCCCGCGTCCGCGTGCCGCTCACCGACCGCCACTGGCCCGACGCACGCATCACCGAGGCGCCGCTCTGGGTGCCTGTCGACCTGCGCGACGGCAACCAGGCGCTCGCCGAACCGATGGATCCCGAACGCAAGCGCCGCTTCTTCGAGCTGATGGTGCGCATGGGCTACAAGGAGATCGAGGTCGGATACCCCTCGGCCTCGCAGACGGACTTCGACTTCGTGCGGCTCATCGCGGAGAGCGCCATCGCCCCCGATGACGTGACGATCGTCGTGTTCACGGCGGCTCGCCGCGACCTCATCGAGCGCACCGTTGCCGCGATTGACGGCATCACCAACCCCGTCGTCATCCACATGTACACCGCGACGGCCCCCGCGTGGCGCGAGACCGTGCTCGGACACGACCGCGCGGCCCTCGCCGAGCTGATCCTGTCGGGCGGGCGGGACATCCTCGAGCTCGCCGGGCACCTGCCGAACGTGCGCTTCCAGTTCAGCCCCGAGGTGTTTAACCTGACGGAGCCCGACTACGCGCTGGAGGTCTGTGACGCGATGACGGAGCTCTGGGATGCGCGCCCCGATCGCCCCGTGATCCTCAACCTCCCGGCGACGGTCGAGGCCGCGACGCCCAATGTGTACGCCGACCAGATCGAGTACATGCACCGAAACCTCGCGCGGCGCGACGGCGTGATCCTCTCGGTGCACCCGCACAACGACCGCGGCACCGGCATCGCGTGCGCCGAACTCGCGGTCCTCGCGGGGGCCCAGCGCGTGGAGGGATGCATCTTCGGCAACGGCGAACGCACGGGGAACGTCGACATCGCCACCCTCGCGCTCAACCTGCACGCGCAGGGCGTGGATCCGAAGATCGATTTCTCCGACATCGACGAGATCCGCCGCACCGTGGAGTATTGCAACCGCATCGAGGTGCACCCGCGACACCCCTATGTCGGCGATCTCGTGCACACGGCGTTCAGCGGAACCCACCAGGATGCGATCCGGAAGGGATTCGCCGAGCACCGCCGGCGAGCGGCCGCGCTCGCGATGCCCGAGTCAGACATCGACTGGCGCGTGCCGTACCTGCCGATCGATCCCGCCGACATCGGGCGCAGTTACGATGCGGTCATCCGCGTGAACTCGCAATCCGGCAAGGGCGGGATCGCCTACCTGCTCGAGACGGATTACGGCATCGAGCTGCCGCGGCGCGCGCAGATTGATCTCGCGCGGCATGTGCAGCGGCGCTCCGAGGCGAGCGGCGCCGAGGTGTCGGCGGATCAGATCTGGGACGTATTCCGCGACGCGTATCTGTCGGATCCCGCGCCCCGCGTCACCCTGGAGCGGCTCGATATCGACGGATCCCGGGTCGCGGTCGCCCTGCGGTCTCGCGGATCCGCGGTCACCCGCACCTTCGTCGACGCGGGTCCGGTCGAGGCGATCGTGGCGACCCTTGTCGAAGCGGGCATCGACATCGATGTGACAGAGTTGCACCAGACGAGCGTGCGCGCGGGAAGCTCGAGCGACGCGCTCACGATGATCGAGTATCGCTCGAACGGCGCGACGGGCTGGGCGGCCGGCATGGACCGGTCGGTGCTCGCGGCGAGCGCCGCCGCCGTGCTGGCGGCAGCCAATCGGGCTGCGGCGCGCGAGGAAGTGGATGCATGACGGAGATTCTGAGGCTCGATTCGGTCGACGTGGTGCGCGGCGGGCGGCAGCTGCTCACCGACATCTCCCTCACCGTTCGGGCCGGTGAACACTGGGCGCTCATCGGCCCGAACGGGGCCGGAAAGTCGACCATGCTCACCATGTGCGGCGCGCAAGAACACCCGACCCGGGGGTCCGTGTTCGTGCTCGGGCAACAGCTCGGACGCGTCGAGATCAGGAAGCTGCGCGAGCAGATCGGACACGTGAACCCACGGCATGCCGTCTCTTCACCCCTCTCGGTCCTCGATGTCGTGCTGACCGGTGCGACGGGCACGAACGAACGGATGATGCGCTGGGAGCCCACACCCCGCCTGCTCCGGCGCGCGCACGAACTCATCGACATGCTCGGCCTCGCGGGCAAGGAGTCCGCGCGCTGGCCGACGATGTCCCAGGGTGAGCGCGGACGCACTCTGATCGCACGAGCGCTGCTCATGGATCCGCCGCTCCTGCTGCTCGACGAGCCGTCGACGGGCCTCGACGTCGCGGCGCGCGAGCAGCTACTCGAGACCGTCGACCACCTGCACCGCACCCACCCCTCGCTCGCGACGGTGCTCGTCACGCACCATCTCGAGGAACTTCCGGAGTCGACGACGCACGCGATGATCATCGCGGAGGGCCGCGTGCTGGCGCGGGGCGCCGCACGCGACGTCCTCACGACCGAGCTGGTCACCGAGGCGTTCGACTACCCCATCGCCGTCGCCCACCACGGCGGGCGCTGGTCGGCGCGCGCCGCGCGGGGGCGCGCCGCTCACGCGGTCGCGTCGTCGAGCAGCTGAAGGATGTGGCGGTATTCGTGACCTGTCGCGCGGGTCATGCCGAGCTCGCACGTGCGGTTGAGCGACGCGTGCACCGCGGATCCGGCGGCCGCAACGTCCGCGGCCTCGGCGTGCGTCGCGCTCTCGGTCAGCTCGGGGTGAAGCATCCCGCGGTCGCCCGCGAAGCCGCAGCAACCCCAATCGTCGGGCACGACGACCTCCTCGGCCGCGGCGCCGGCGACGCGCGTCAGCGCCTCGACGATGCCCAGATGCGCCGACGAGCAGGTTGGGTGCACCGTCACCGATTCCACCTTCTGCCCCGCGGGAAGCGCCGGCAGGATCCGCTCGTCGACGAAGGCAACCGCGTCGATCACTCGGATCCCGTGCTCATCCGCCGCGGCAAGCAGCACCTCGAGGCCCTCGGTGCAGCTAGAGGCGTCGCAGACCACGGGCAGGCGGCCGTTGTCGGTGGCGCGGAGTAGCGACGACGCCACCCGCGACGTCATCTCGGCGTACCCCCGCGAGAGGCCCTTCGACTTCCACGGCGTGCCGCAGCAGAGCGAGGGCAGGTCGTCGGGCGTCGCCACCCGCACACCCGCGCGCTCGCACAGGCGAAGGAACGACTGCGCGACGCCGTCTCCGCCGACGGGGCCGAACATCGTGGTCGTGCACGAGGAGAAGTAGATCGCCTCCGGCTCGTCGGCGTTCACGAGCGGCCGACGGGATCCACCCCCGGGCAGGTCTGCCGTGTACAGCGGCACGGTGTCGGATCCGAGGACCGCGCGGCCGAGCTGCGTGGCGAGTTTCGGGAGCGCGGTCGGGAGGGCATCGGCGAATGACAGCGCCTTGCCGCCGACCCCGCTGATCGTGTCCCAGTTCTTCGCGGCGACGTTCCAGCCCGCCTGCAGGAGGGCGTTCTGGTTCTCCTCGCGCAGGCGGCGCACGAGGTCGCCCGTGTTGATGCGCACGGGGCAGGCGATCTGACACATGCCGTCGACCGCGCAGGTGT
>Ga0302349_1002754_pt1 | contig 10844 bp, 8 predicted proteins | sample PhyAR1_FD_202176 | JGI IMG/M metagenome (GOLD analysis project Ga0302349, IMG submission 202176) | Leaf surface microbial communities from alfalfa plants in UC Gill Tract Community Farm, Albany, California, United States - DLSL A.R1... | ecosystem: Host-associated > Plants > Phyllosphere >...
CAGGGCGTGCTGGATGCGGTTGCCCAGCTGGGCGAGGACGTCGCCGGGGACGTCCTTGGGGGTCTGGGTGATGAAGAAGATGCCCACGCCCTTGGAGCGGATCAGCCGGACGGTCTGGATGACCTGCTCGAGGAACGCCTTCGAGGCGCCCTGGAACAGCAGGTGCGCCTCGTCGAAGAAGAACACGAGCTTGGGCTTGTCGGCGTCGCCGACCTCGGGGAGGTCCTGGTACAGATCCGCCAGCAGCCACATCATGAACGTCGAGAACAGCTGCGGCCGGGTCGCGACCCCCGGCAGCTCGAGGCAGGAGATGATGCCGCTGCCGTCCTCGGCGGTGCGCAGGAGATGCTGGGTGTCGAAGGCGGGCTCGCCGAAGAAGACGTCCGCCCCGGAGGCCTCGAAGGCGGTCAGGCTGCGCAGGATCACGCCGGCGGTCGCCGCCGAGATCCCGCCGATGCCCTTGAGCTCGTCCTTGCCCTCGTCGGAGGTGAGGAACTGGATCAGGGCACGCAGGTCCTTGAGGTCCAGCAGGCCCAGCCCGTGGGAGTCGGCGTAGTGGAAGATCAGCCCCAGCGAGCTCTCCTGGGTCTCGTTGAGCTCGAGGACCTTGGACATGAGCACGGGCCCGAAATCGCTGACCGTGGTGCGGATCGGCACCCCGGTCCCCAGGCCGCCCAGGCTGTAGAACTCGGTCCTCCCGGCCCGGGACACCCACTCCTGGCCGCGCGCCGCGGCGCGCGCGGAGAGCTTCTCGGACGCCTCCCCCGGCACGGCGATGCCGGAGAGGTCTCCCTTCATGTCGGCGACGAAGACGCTGGTCCCGGCCGCGGCGGCCTGTTCGGCGACGACCTGGAGGGTCTTGGTCTTGCCGGTGCCCGTGGCACCGGCGATGAGGCCATGGCGGTTCAGCATGGACAGGGCGAGGTTCACCGGCGCCGCGGCGACGGGCTCCTCGCCCTCGACGAGCGCGCCGAGGTGGATACGGGTGCCCTCGAAGGCGTAGGCCTCGGTGATCGCGGCGGCGTGCTCGGACAGTCCGCCCGGTGCGGCCGGTGCTGCGGCGGGCTCGGCAGGAGCCTCGGCGGCGGGCTCCGCGGGGGCCGGGACAGCGGCCGATGCGGGGGCCTCGCTCGCGGGCGCCTCGACGGGGGCCTCCTCCGGCTGGGCCGCCTGGTCGTTCTGGGTCATCGGGTCTCCTCGCATGGATCCGGCCGGCTCGTGCCGACGGCGGTGTGCGGAACACGACGATCGTAACCATGCCGTCGCTGGTCGCGGGGCGGCAGCGGCCGACGGGTCAGCGGAATCGAGGGCGGACGGGCCGGTGAGGCCGGGGCTGCGGCCCCTCGGGGTCTCAGGCGGGCGGGCCGACGGATTCGCGCCAGATGACCGTCTGCAAGATCCCCGACGGAGGCGCCAGGGCATCGGCCGGAGGGTCGATGCCGGTCGCGGGGCCGGGCTCGGTCCCGGCCGCATCGGGATGAGGATCCGCGCGGCGGCGCACGGCCTCGATGAGCCGCAGCATCGAGCGACTGCCCAGCAGCTCGCGGTCGTCCCGGACGGTGGTGAGCGAGGGGACCAGGTAGGCGCTGGTGTCGCGATCGTCCCAGCCCGTGATGCTCATGTCCCCCGGGATCGACCATCCGCGCAGCACGGCCGCGCGGATCGCCCCGGTCGCGATCACGTCGTTGGCGGCGATCACGGCCAGCGGCGGGGCCGATGCGGGCAGGGACTCGATCGCCGCGAAGCCCGAGGCGGCGTCCCACCGGCTGGGGCGGACGCCGAGGTCCTCGACCCCGTGCCGCGCGATCTGCGCGAGGTAGGCCTCGTGCCGGGCCACCGCCGAGGGGAAGTCCAGGCGCCCCGCGATGTGCAGGAAGCGGCGATGCCCCAGCCGCACCAGGTGCTCCATGATCTCGACCACCGGCCTGGCGTCGGTGAGCACACCGGTGGCGTGCAGGCTCTCGTCGAACTCGGCCAGGAGCAGCAGCACCGGACCGTCCTCGGGGACGGCGGGCGCCGCCGGGCCCAGCGGGGTGAACGCCAGCACGCCCTCGTAGTCCCCGGAGGCCACCAGCTCCTCGAGGCGGTCCCGGCGCTGGGACGGGTCCACGGGCAGGCCCACGACCTCGAGCACGTACCCGTGCTCCTGCGCCATGGCGGTCGCTCCGCGCAGCACTCCCCCGGGGCTGTATCCGGCGTCCGGGATGATCACGGCCAGCCGCCCGCTGCGGCGGGTGCGCATGGAGCGCGCGGCCCGGTTGGGGCGGTAGCTCAGCTCCGCAGCGGCCTGCAGCACCTTCTCGCGGGTGGCGGCGGAGATCCCGGGGCGCCCCGTGAGCACGAACGAGACGGTGGACTGGGACACGCCGGCGCGCTGGGCGACGTCGCGGCTCGTCGGCCTCCTGCTCATCGATCGCTCCCTCCGGCCGCCACCGGCCCTCGCCCGCCCGGCACCCGGGGCGGGTCTTGACGGGCTGTGGCGGCCGCCATACTATCCCGGACTACTACGTATTAACGATCGCGGATCCCCAGCGCCGACCCGGTGCGGCCGCCTCGGGACGGGACAGGACCAGCATGCTGAGGATCGGGATCATCGGGACCGGCGGGATCGCCCAGGCGCACATCCGCGCCTACCTCGCCTTCGGGCAGCTGTGCGAGATCGTCGCCGTGGCGGACGTCGTCCCCGGCAGGGCCGCGGAGCGCGCCGCGGAGTTCTCCCTGGAGGCGGCGACCGCCTTCGAGGACCCCCAGGTGATGCTCGCGCAGGCGGACCTGGACCTCGTGAGCATCGCGACCCCGCCCTCCACCCACGCCCCGCTCGCGATCGCCGCGCTGGACGCCGGCGTGCACGTGCTGGTCGAGAAGCCGATGGCGCCCTCCCTCGAGGAGTGCGACGCGATGATCGCGGCGCAGGAGCGCTCGGGCCGCCGGCTGTGCGTGGTCGCCCAGAACCGCTTCCGCGACGACCTCGCCATCCTCAAGGAGGTCGTCGACTCCGGGCTGCTCGGCTCGATCTCCCATGTGCGGGTGGACTCCGCCTGGTGGCGCGGGCTGTCCTACTACGACCTGTGGTGGCGCGGCACCTGGGAGAAGGAGGGCGGCGGCTGCACCCTCAACCACGCCATCCACCACATCGATCTGCTGCTGTGGCTGCTGGGCCGCCCGCAGGAGATCACCGCGATGCTCGCCAACGCCCAGCACGACAACAGCGAGGTCGAGGACCTCTCGGTGGCGGTGCTCCGCTACGGGCGGGGCCTCGCCCAGCTGACCAGCTCCGTGGTCCACCACGGCCAGGAGCAGGAGATCGTGGTCCAGGGCGAGCACGCCCGCATCTCGCAGCCGTGGAAGGTCGTCGCGGAGACCGCGGCCGCCGGCGGCTTCCCCGAGCCCGGCGGGGACGCCGCCGCGCGCCGGCGCATCGAGGAGCTCGCGGCCGCGCACGTGCCGCTGGCCCACACCGGCCACGAGGGACAGATCGGGGACCTGCTGGAGGCCCTCCTCGAGGGGCGCGCTCCCCGGGTCGATGCGGCCGATGGGCGCAGCGCCGTGGAGATCGTCACCGCCATCTATGCGGCGGGCATCGAGAAGCAGGTCGTGGACCTGCCGCTGGCGGCCTCGCACCCGTACTACCGGGCCGGGCAGCTCGTCGCCCGCGCCCCGCGGTACGGCGCCGCACGGCGCGGGGCGGGAGACGCCGCACCGGGAGAGGCCGCGGAGCAGGCGCCGGACCCGGCACCGGCGGGCGCATGAGCGCGCCCTCCTTCCCGGGCGGTACGGCCCTGTCCCATCTGGACATCTACGACGATGCCGCCCCCGACGGACGCTGCGGCGGGGCACCGCACGTGCACCTCGTCTCGACCGAGGCGTACGTCATCACCGCAGGCCGCGGGGAGCTCCAGACCCTCGACGCGGAGGGCGCCCGTTCCACGCCGCTGACCCCCGGGGACGTCCTGTGGTTCACCCCCGGCACCGTGCACCGCGCCGTCAACCACGGCGGCCTGGAGATCATGATCCTCATGTCCGCTGCCGGACTGCCCGAGGCCGGGGACGCCGTGCTCACGTTCCCGCCCGAGCACCTCACCGACCGCAGCGCCTACGCCGCGGCCTCCGCGCTCGGCGAGGGGCCGGACCGGGCCGAGCGCGCCGCCCGCCGGCGCGACCTCGCGGTGACGGGCATGCAGCGCCTGCGCACCGCCCTCGAGGCCGGGGACCGAGGACCGCTCGAGGAGTTCCTCGCCGCCGCCGCGGCCCTGGTCCGCGACCGCGCCGAGGACTGGGCGGGGATCGTGCGCGAGCACCCCCTGGCCCATGCCCGGCAGACCCTCGCGATCACCGAGGCCCTGGGCCGCGGCGAGACCGCGCACCTGACGCAGGCGCGGATGCGCCGCGCCGCCCCGCCCGCCGCCGAGCGCGCCTTCGGCATGTGCGGGCGGATCCGGGCGTACGACCTCACCGACCTCTCCGACCCGTCCGAGACCCCCGAGACCCCCGAGGACCGTCCATGACCCCGCACCCCTATTCCTTCGACCCCCTCCCCCGGCCGGCGGTGGGCCCGGGCGAGTTCGCCGTGGCCGCCGTGGGCCTGGACCACGGCCACATCCACGGCATGGTCCAGGGGCTGGTGGAGGCCGGGGCGGAGCTCGCCTGGGTCCACGACAGCGACCCGGACCGCGCGGCGGCCCTCGCCGCGAGATATCCCGGCACCCGTGTCGCGGCCCGCGAGGAGGAGATCCTCGAGGACCCCTCGGTGCGCCTGGTCGCCAGCGCGGCGATCGCCTCCGAGCGCGCACCCATCGGCCTGCGGGCGCTCGCCGCGGGCAAGCACGCCTTCGTCGACAAGGCGCCGATGACGACCTTCGCGCAGCTCGAGGCGGTCCGGGAGGCGACCGCGCGCACCGGCCTGCTCTACGCGGTCTACTACGGCGAGCGCGTCCACTCCGAGGCGGCGATCCTCGCGGGCCAGCTCGTCGAGCGCGGAGCCATCGGCCGCGTGCTGCAGGTGGTGTGCTTCGGCCCGCACCGCGTGGGCGGGAGGCGACCGGACTGGTTCTACGACCCCGCGCAGTACGGCGGGATCCTGTGCGACATCGGCAGCCACAACTTCGAGCAGATGCTCCACTACACCGGGGCGCGCGGCGGGCGGATCGCGAGCGCGACGATCGCCAACCACGCGCATCCGGACACCCCCGGACTGCAGGACTTCGGGGACGCGCACGTGGTGCTGGACAACGGCACCACGGGCTACGTGCGCGTGGACTGGTTCACCCCGGAGGGCCTGGACGTCTTCGGCGACGGCCGCACCCTGATCCTGGGCACCGACGGATACCTGGAGATCCGCAAGTACGTGGACATCACCACCGAGAACGGCGGCGGCCAGGTGCTGCTGGTCGACCACGAGGGGCAGCACCGCTTCGACGCGCGCGGGATGACCGGCTTCCCGTACTTCGGCCGCCTCATCCGGGACTGCCTGGACGGCACCCAGACCGCCATGACGCAGGAGCACGCCCTGGCCGCGGCGGAGCTCTCCCTCGCCGCCCAGGCGCAGGCGGTGGACCTGGTGGCCGCGGTCCCCGCCGCCGACGCCCCCGGCGCGACGGCCGCCGGCGCCGCGCAGGCAGGGGCGGAGGTCCCACGGGAGGTCGGCGCGCCCTAGCATGGGGCCATGCCGTCCGATGCCGCCGTCATGCCCGCCCCGCCGCGCGAGGTGCGCGCCGATTCCGACCTCCCCCTGGACGCCTACCGGGTGATGCTCACCGCCCCCTCCCGGGCGGAGCTGCTGACCCGGCTCGGCATCACCGGGCAGGATGCCGAGGATCTCGCGCCCCTGGCCGATGCCGCGGCCCGCGACGACGAGATCCTCGCCGAGATCGCCCGCACCGCGAACGCCCTGCGCACGGCCGCCGGGCTGGAGGTCCCGGCCGTGGATCTCGCCGCCCGCAAGACCGAGCACGACGCGCTGCAGCAGCGCCTCGCCCCCGGGGAGGGCCTGATCCCGATCCTCGCCTTCCTCCTCGCGACAGACACCGTCCGCTCCTGGCACGCGGCGCGGGGCCTGGATCCCGAGCAGTCCTGGCACGTGCTGGCGGACCTGGGCCAGCAGATGCGGGTCCACCGCCGGGGCACCGGCCGTCTGGGCCTGCATCAGCTGAACTGGGTCACCGGGAACTGGGCGGGCCGCCTCGTGCATCTGGGGCGCCTCCAGTTCGACCTCTCCCGCCGCCGGGTGGCCCGGCTCGAGCAGGGCGAGGACCGGCCGACGGACGCACGGGACGCCTCGGGGGCATCGGACGCGGCCGCCGCATCGGTCGCCGGGGCGGAGCCGATGCGCTGGGTCGTCGGCACCCACATCCCGGCGACGGGGCCGCTGGACCCGGCCGAGGTCGAGGCCTCCTTCGCGGCGGCGACCGCGTACTTCACCGCCCGCTACGCGGATCTGGGCGCGGGGCGCGGGCCGGACGAGCCGGCCTTCGGCCACGAGTTCACCTGCGACTCGTGGCTGATCAGCGACGAGTTCGCGCAGATCCTGGGCCCCGACGCGAACCTCGCGCGCTTCGCGGCGCTCTGGGAGCGGATCGGCACGATCCCCGGGGACGGGGACGGGGCACTGTTCTTCGTCTTCGGGCTGCGGCCCCCGGTGGACCCGGCGGATCTGCCGCGCCGCACCCGGCTCGAACGGGCCGTGGCGGACCGCCTCGCGGACGGCCGCGGCTGGACCAGCGGCAAGGGCCGGCTCCTGCGCTGACCCTCCGCCCCGGCGCCGTCACGCCGGCGCGATCGCGGGGGTGCCGTCGGCCCGGAGGGATCCCCGCGACGCCGGCGGCCCTCAGATACCGGCGCGCCCCGAGTCGTAGAGCTCCACGACCTCGTCGAAGGCGGCCGTCAGCTCGATGCCCCGGGCCATCGCGACCGCGAAGGCGCTGCGGGTCAGGGCGAAGGCGAGCTGCACGATGACGAACGCCCGCTCGCGGGCGTCCTCGCCCTCGAGGAAGCCGGTGAGGATGTCGACCATCTCGTTCTGGATGGTGTGGAGGTTCCCGGTCGAGATCGAGTGCAGCTTCGGCTCGCGCGCCATGACCTCCTTCTTGAGGTCGCGCAGCTCCGGATCGGAGGGCACCGCCGCGAGGGTGTCGCGCATGACCTGGCGCAGCGCCTCGCGGTGCGGGAGCTCCTCGAGGGCCGGCACCAGGCGCGTGACCACGGAGTCCGACTGGCCGGTGAGGATCCCCAGGATCGCGGACTCCTTGGTGGACCAGTGGTTGAAGAAGGTGCGCGTGGACACGCCCGCGCGCCGCGCGATCATCTCGGCAGTCACGTTCGCGTAGCCGTGCTCGACGACGAGCTCGAGGGCGGCGCGGTGCATCGCCTCGCGCGTCTGCTTCTTCTTGAGCTCCCGCAGCCCCGGGGCGGCCGGCACCTCGCGTGCTGTCGTCGTCTCTTCCGCTTCGATCACGGGACCATCGTAGTCCGGGACGTCACAGAAACTGCACTCACTGAAATAGTGCAGTCAATGCAACAGTTCTGTAGCATGAGGAGGTCGAAGCCCACCGGCGCGCTGCGGCCACCGGGCGAGCCCGCCTCGCCCACCTCTCCGTCCACCATCGCCCCCGAGGAGCTCCGTGAGCACCAGTCCGTCCCAGGCGCCGTCCGCAGGCGCCGCCGCCCCCGCCCCCTTCACCGGGCTCGACCGCGAGGGCAAGCTCGTCTTCGTCGGCCTCATGCTCGGCATGTTCGTCGCCTCCCTGTCCCAGACCATCGTCGGCCCGGCCATGCCGCGCATCGTCGCCGAGCTCGGCGGCGTCGAGCACTACAGCTGGATCGCGACCGCCGCCATGCTCGTCTCCGCCGTGGCGGTGCCGATCGTCGGCAAGCTCTCGGACCTCTACGGCCGCCGCTGGTTCTACCTCGGGGGCCTGGCCGTGTTCATGATCGGCTCGATCCTCGCCGGCCTCGCCCAGGGCTTCTGGTTCCTCGTCTTCGCGCGCGCCGTGCAGGGACTGGGCATGGGCACCCTCATGCCCCTGTCCCAGACGATCATCGGCGACATCATCCCGCCCCGGCAGCGCGGCAAGTACCAGGGCATCATGGGCGCCGTCTTCGGCGTGACCAGCGTCGTGGGCCCGCTCATCGGCGGCACCGTCACCGACAACCTCGGCTGGCGCTGGCTGTTCTACCTCACCCTGCCCATCGGCGTGGCCGCCTTCGTCTTCATCCTGCGCTTCCTGCACCTGAAGACCGCCAACCAGCAGGGCAAGGTCGACTACCTCGGCATGCTCACCCTCACGCCCGGCCTCGTGATCGGCCTGCTGGCCACCACCTGGGGCGGGAACTCCTACGCCTGGGACTCCCCGGTGATCATCGGCATGTACGTCGTCGCCGCGCTGTTCATCGCCGCGTTCGTCGTGGTGGAGACCCGCGTGTCCGAGCCGCTGCTGCCCCTGCACCTGCTGCTGCGCCCCATCGTCGCCCTCTCCGTCGCGGCGTCCTTCGCGATCGCCGTGGCCATGTTCGGCGCCATCATCTACATCCCGGTCTATGCGCAGGGCGTGCTGGGCGTCTCCGCCACCAACTCCGGCGCGATCCTCATCCCGCTGTCGGTGGCGATGATCCTCACCTCCATCGTGGTGGGCCTGCTCATCACGCGCCTGGGCACCTACAAGGTGTTCCTCATCGCCGGCGGCCTCGTGCTGGTGGCCGGCTACTGGCTGCTCTCCCGCCTCCAGTACGGCGACACCCAGTGGCACCTGACCCTGGCCATGATCGTGATCGGCCTGGGGCTGGGACTGTCGATGCAGGTCTACACGCTGGTCGTGCAGAACGTGGTGGCCCAGCGGGAGCTGGGCGTGGCGACCGCCGCCATCCAGTTCTTCCGCAACCTGGGATCCACGATCGGCACCGCGGTGCTGGGCACCGTGATGACCGCGCAGATGTCCAGCGCGATCGAGAAGCAGATCCAGTCGCTCCCGGCCGACGACCTCGCCGCCATGGCGCAGATGTCCTCCGGCGGCGCCCTGGACGCCTCCTCCCTCGAGGCCGCGGTGCTGGACCCGGCCGCCCTCGAGAAGCTGCCCGCCTTCCTCATCGACCCGATCCGCATGGGGATGGGCGAGGCCATGCACCACGTGTTCCTCACGGCCCTGCCCTTCGTGGTCGCCGCGCTCGTGCTGTCGCTGTTCATCAAGCAGGTGCCGCTGCGCGACACCCTGCACGGCGCCGACGAGCCCGCCACCGCCCCGGGGGCCGATGCGGCCGCCGAGCTCGCCGGCACCGGCACCGAGGCGCCCGAGGCCCACGGGGCCGCCGGCGCGCACGAGGCCTCCGATGCGGAGCGGGCCGGAGCCGGCGCCGTGGCGAGCTCCGCGAGCGCAGGTCCCACGCACCGCGCCGAGAGCCCGGAGGCGCCCCCGCAGCGCTGAGACACCGCCCCTCGGCACGCCGAGGGCCGCTGGGACGCCCCGAGGACGGACGGGGCGTCCCGCCCGGTCGGCGCATCGGATCCTCTCGGGGGTCCGATGCGCCGGCCGTCCTCGTCCTCGGCGCATCGGCCCCGGGGGTCCGGTGTGCCCGCCGTCCTCGTTCCCGGACCCCGCGCTCCGGGACGTGGCACGATGGCCCCGTGCCCCTCACCGACCATTTCCCGCCGACCATGCCGCCCGGCCTCTCCGAGCGGCTCACCACCCGCCTCCCGCTGGAGTCGGATGTGGAGCCCCTGTGCGATCTGGTCACCGCGGATCTGCACCGCCACACCCCCGACGCCTCGGCGCAGCGGCCCGGGCTGCGGTCGCGCCTGGTGGGCCTGAAGTCCTGGTCCCGCCGGCAGGTCGTGGTCGTCCCGGTCCGGTCCGACGGCCGTCCCACCACCGACCGCCCGCCCATCGGCTGGATCTCCCTCGAGGACCGCGCCGCAGGACGCACCAACGTGCAGTGGATGATCGCCGCGGGAGCGCCGCAGCGCGAGGAGCTGGCCGCGGCCCTCCTGGACTGGGCCCGGGAGGTCGGCGGATCCTTCGCCCGCCACCGCGGGCTTCCCTCGACCCAGCTCTCGGCCGATGCCGCCGAGGCCGACCGGGACCGCGGTCGCATCCTCGCCGCGAACGGCTACTCGATGGTGCGCACCTGGCTGCACATGCGCCGACCGGTCCACCCGGGAGAGGCCAGCGGCCTCCCCGCGCCCCGCGAGGGCGTGCGCGTGCGCCGCGTCCACCGCCACCCGTCCGGGCTGCCCGTCGCCCAGGACGTCCGCACCGTCCACCGCATGCTCGAGGACTCCTTCCAGGACCACTTCAACTCCTACCGGGAGTCCTTCGCCGAGTTCGTGCAGCGCCTCATCGAGAACCCCGAGACGGCGGACTGGGACCACTGGTGGATCGCCGAGATCGAGCGCGACGGGCGCCGCCTGCCCGCCGGCGGCCTGGTCGCCGCCGCCATCCCCGCGCGCGCCGACCGCGGCGAGGGCACCTATCTCGAGTACCTCGGCGTGCACCGCTCCGCCCGCGGGCACGGCATCGCCAAGGCGCTGCTGCACGCCGCGATCACCGATGCCGCCGAGCGCGGCCGCACGCACGTCGACCTCGAGGTCGACGCCGACTCCCCCACCCGCGCCGACGGCATGTACTCCTCCATGGGCTGGGAGACCTTCGCCCGCACGCAGTCCTGGCACGCCTCCGCCGAGGCCCACCCCTCCCGCCTCCTCGAGCCGCCGCAGGCGTGACCCGGGCGCCGGACACCCCCGCACCCCGCACGCACCGAGGCCTCGCCCTCATCCCGCACGCACCGAGGCGTCCTTCCCTCCCTCCCCGCACCGCACGTCCAGAGGTCATTCTCCGTCGCTTGAACCCCTGTTCAAG
>Ga0302349_1002758_pt1 | contig 10828 bp, 9 predicted proteins | sample PhyAR1_FD_202176 | JGI IMG/M metagenome (GOLD analysis project Ga0302349, IMG submission 202176) | Leaf surface microbial communities from alfalfa plants in UC Gill Tract Community Farm, Albany, California, United States - DLSL A.R1... | ecosystem: Host-associated > Plants > Phyllosphere >...
GCGGTACCTTCGACGTCTCCCTGCTCGAAGTTGGCAAGGACGACGACGGCTTCTCCACCATCCAGGTTCGCTCCACCGCTGGCGACAACCGCCTGGGCGGCGACGACTGGGATCAGCGCGTTGTCGACTGGCTGCTGGCGCAGGCCAAGGCCAAGGGCGCAGACCTGTCCAAGGACAAGATTGCCCTGCAGCGTCTGAAGGAAGCTGCTGAGCAGGCCAAGAAGGAACTGTCTTCGGCTACCAGCACCAACATCTCCCTGCAGTACCTCTCGGTTACCCCAGAGGGCCCAGTGCACCTGGACGAGCACCTCTCGCGTGCCAAGTTCCAGGACCTGACCAAGGACCTGCTGGAGCGCACCCGCAAGCCATTCAACGACGTTATCGCTGAAGCAGGCGTCAAGGTTGCCGACATCGCTCACGTGATCCTGGTTGGCGGTTCGACCCGTATGCCAGCCGTTGCTGAACTGGTCAAGGACCTGGCCGGCAAGGAAGCTAACAAGGGCGTGAACCCTGATGAGGTTGTAGCTGTTGGCGCAGCACTGCAGGCAGGTGTACTGAAGGGCGAGCGCAAGGACGTTCTGCTCATCGACGTCACCCCACTGTCCCTGGGTATTGAAACCAAGGGCGGCGTGATGACCAAGCTGATCGAGCGCAACACCGCGATCCCGACCAAGCGTTCGGAAACCTTCACCACCGCCGAGGACAACCAGCCTTCGGTTTCCATCCAGGTATTCCAGGGCGAGCGCGAGTTCACCCGTGACAACAAGGCTCTGGGTACCTTCGAGCTGACCGGTATCGCACCGGCTCCTCGCGGCATCCCCCAGGTCGAGGTCACCTTCGACATCGACGCCAACGGTATCGTGCACGTATCCGCTAAGGACAAGGGCACCGGCACCGAGCAGTCGATGACCATCACTGGTGGCTCCTCGCTGTCCAAGGAAGACATCGAGCGCATGGTTCAGGAAGCTGAAGCACACGCCGAAGAGGACAAGGCACGCCGCGAAGCTGCTGAGACCCGCAACGCTGCCGAGCAGGCAGCCTACTCGGTGGACAAGCTGATCAAGGACAACGAAGACAAGCTGCCAGAAGAGGTCAAGACCGAGGTTCAGGCCGACGTTGACGCACTGAAGGCTGCCCTTGAGAAGCAGGACAACGACGACGAGGTCAAGGCCGCGTTCGAGAAGCTGCAGGCTTCGCAGACCAAGCTGGGCGAGGCAATCTACGCCAACACCCAGGCTGAGGGCGCTGCTGCACCTGAGGGCGAGCAGGCTCCAAATGCTGATGAAGATATCGTCGACGCCGAGGTAATCGACGAAGACGAAGCTGACAAGAAGTAGGGAGTTAGGGAATATGTCCGAGGCACAGGACCAGAACGAGAACTTCGACGAGCAGTCGGAGAACCAGCCAGAGGCAGCTAACGAGCAGCCAACCGCTGACGCCCTGGGTCAGGCCGAGGCGATCCTGAACGAAGCTGCTGCTGGCGCTGACGCCGAAGCAGAGCAGCCAGTAGAGGCCGGTGCGGTGGAAGCCGAACTGCGCAACGACTTGCTGCGTCTGCAGGCCGAATACGTCAACTACCGCAAGCGTGTGGAGCGCGACCGAGCTGTAGCGCGTGAAAACGCCGTGCAGTCCGTGCTCAACACCCTGCTTCCGGTACTTGATGACATCGATGCAGCCCGAGCCCACGGTGACCTCACCGATGGCCCGTTCGCATCGATCGCCAACAAGCTTGACTCCGTGCTGGCTCAGCATGGCTTGGAGCGTATCAACGAGGCCGGCGTCGAATTCGACCCGAACGTCCACGAAGCGTTGCTTCGCCAGGCTGTTCCGGAGATTCCAGCTGACCACGTGGGACAGGTGCTTCGCACCGGTTACCGCAAGGGAACCACCATCCTGCGTGCGGCCCAGGTGCTGGTAGCAACCGGCGAATAGCCACGAATAATCAATTGAAACTGCCCACTGCCGATACTTCGTCAGTGGGCAGTTTCGAATTGGCATTGAAAGGATGGGGCCCTGATGGCAAGTCAGGACTGGATCGAAAAAGACTTTTACGCCATTCTGGGCGTCTCCAAGGACGCCAGTGAGGCGGACATCAAGAAGGCGTACCGCAAGCTTGCGCGCAAGTACCACCCCGACACCAATCAGGGTGATGCGGCCGCTGAAAAGAAATTCAAGGACATCTCGGAAGCCAACTCGGTGCTTTCGGATAAGGAAGAACGCGAGCAGTACGACGCAATCCGCGCCATGGGCGGCGGAGCTCGCTTCTCGGCCGGGGGACCAGGCGGTGCCCCGGGAGGACAGGCCGGTTTCGAGGACATCTTCTCCAACCTCTTCGGAGGCGGGGGAGGCGGCCCGCGCGGCCGCGGCGGACAGCCGGACTTCTCCGACCTGTTCGGCGGGGGCGGCGGCTTTGGCGGTGGCGGCTTCGGACAGAGCGCCCCGCCGCGCAAGGGTGCTGACCGCACGGCCAGCACCACGATTTCCTTTGCCGGATCCATCAAGGGCACCACTATCGGCCTGCGCGAGCAGAACGGCGAAGTCATTGACGTGCGCATTCCTGCGGGCATCAAGGACGGCCAGTCGGTGCGCGTGCGCGGCAAGGGCCAGCCAGGGGCTGCCGGCAACGGTGACCTGCTGGTCAAGGTCAAAGTCACTGAGCACCCGTTCTTCAAGCGCGAAGAGAACGACATCCGCATCCACGTGCCGGTGACCTTCGACGAAGCGGTACTAGGAGCAAAGATCCATGTGCCGACCCTGGACGGGGAATCCGTCGCGGTGAAGGTGCCAGCCGGATCCAACTCCGGACGAACCTTGCGCTTGAAAGGCCGCGGAGTGAAAACTTCCAAGGCCGCCGGCGATCTGCTGATCGTCTTGGACGTCGCGATCCCGCAGAACCTGTCGGATGCTGCAAAGAAGGCCGTGGAGGACTTCGCGGCAGCCACCGCCGGGGACGATCCCCGCGAGGACCTCGCGTCCAAGGCAAAACTCTAGGGTCGGTTTGATCCGCAGGAACTATCGCCGCCGCTTGGCATTGAGAGCGGCGGCGATAGACTCGAAGATATCCAAGGCAGAAAGGTGGTTGAAGCAGCGTGAACGGGGAGTACCTACGACCTGTCTTCGTCATTTCCGTCGCCGCACAGCTGGCAGATATGCATCCGCAGACCCTGCGCCAATACGACCGCATTGGTCTGGTGTCGCCCAGCAGGCAGTCAGGCAAACAGCGCCGCTACTCGCAGCGCGATGTGTCGCTGCTGCGTCAGGTGCAGTCGTTGAGCAAGGAAGGGGTTTCGCTTGAAGGCATCAAACGCATCCTCGACCTGCAAGACCAGGTTGCGCACCTGCAGACAGAGGTCAACGACCTGCGCCAAGAACTGAGCTTCGTGCGTCAGGGGCAGTCGCGCATCTTCGCCGCAGGCACCATGGCAGGAGATGTCGTCTCGCTGGCCCGCGGGATGCGGCCCATGCGTCCCGAACCACCGGTCTCGCTTTTCCCGGTCCGCCGGGCCATTGGTCGGTAGGTCGAAGAGTCCCATAGCGCTGACTTTCACACATACCCATCAGGGAACCGCTTGGTTCCTTGATGGGTATGGTGTGTTAAATGGCGGTATCCAATCGCTCGGAGTGCCCTAGGGGATTGGGCGGAACCTAGCTTGCGGCGAATGACAGCCAATAAGGATCGCCGATTTTCCTGCCAACGCGCATGGCGGCGTCCCTTACCTTGGTTCCAAAGCCGTTGGCCAGTGCATCATCGAAGTCATGTGCGGGCAGCGCGATGCCTATGCCCAGGGGTTGTGTGCTGCCGGGTTCAAGGACTGCGGCGGAAATGCCCGCGACGTTGGTAACGAATTCTCCACGGGACAGCTCCCAGCCGCGGGAGCGAATGGACATGAGTCGGGCCAGCAGATCATCTAGGGTGCGCGGCGCCTGACCGACAGGCTCAAAATCGCTGTCCAGCCGTGCAGTAACGTCCTCGTCGTCCAGCCTGGCGAGGATCGCCCTGCCCATCGAACTGGCATAGGCGGCCCCCCTGGTGCCTACCGGGGTATAGGCCTGCAGCGTGCCCACGGTACCTGTGCGCATGTGAGTCACCATTGTTTCGCGCCCATCAAGCATATTGATGTAGCAGGTATAGCCGGTATCTTCGACAAGGCTTGCCACCTCGTCTTCAAGCAGGGACGCCACGGTACGCGATCCGCGGAAGTGATATGAGGCCTCGATGACCAGAGAACCGGGCCGATAGGCCTTGGTGTGGGGGTCTCGGTCGAGGAATCCATAATTCGCCATCATCGTCAAGGTCCTTGATACGGAACTTTTGGGTGCTCTCAATGCTTCGGTCACTTCGCTGACCGTTAGATCACGTTGCATCCGCACCATCAGCTGCAGGACATCCCGCGCATTGGCTAGCGTGCTCATAGTTCCTCCCCATTGCTTAGAACTCCGACTTTAGTACGTCTGACCAGACTTTGTTGTGTAGTGAACCGGGTGTGGACGCCAGTAGGGCAGTTCGTGATCGTTGCATGGCCCTTGACATGTGATTCACTCTACACCCATAATTCCATATAGTTGTTCGTTGTTCTATATTTTGGAACAAGATGGTGTTGAAGCCATCATCAGCGCAGACATCAATCACGCTTCTTTTCGAGAATCCATTGACAGGAATTCCTCACATGACTGACCCGACTGAGCTCTCCGCCCAGCGCTCTACCCCAGAGGTCCATCCCCGAGCACTTGCCCCACGAAATCTGGTACTGACCATCATTCTGAGCATTTTCGGCGCCATAGTTGGTGTGCAGGTGCTGGCCAGCGTGGGTATCACCCCGAGCACATCGATCATCGGCGCGCTGGTTGCCATGACATTGGCCCGCATCCCGCTGGTCGTTTTCCGTGGCTTCCGTTCGGTGCACGCCCAAAACCTGGCCCAGACCAGCATTTCCTCGGCGACATTCGGCGCCGCCAACAGCCTGTTCCTGCCTATCGGCATCCCATTCCTGTTCGGCCTGCCCAACATGGTGGTACCAATGCTGATCGGCGTCTCGTGCGCAATGCTGCTTGATGCGTGGCTGCTGTACCGAATGTTCGACACCCGCCCATTTCCAGCCCGCAATGCATGGCCCCTGGGCATCGCCGCAGCGGAAACCATCATCGCCGGCGACCAGGGCGGCAAGCGTGCAGCCATTTTGGGCGGAGGCATCGTCACCGGTGCGCTGGGAGCCATTTTTTCGCTTCCGATGTCTGCCTTCGGCGTCGCTTTGATCGCAAATGTGAGCGCGATGATCGCCTTCGCCGTTGGCCTGTTGATCCTGCAATACTGCGAGGTGTTGACCGGGTGGGATCTCACCGCGGACTACGTCCCGCACGGGTTGATGATTGGCGCCGGCATCGTCGCGCTGATTCAGGTGGGACGCATCATCTTCAAGTCCCACAAGGACTCTAAGGCGAAGCCGGATGCACAGCAGGAAAGCGCTGCACCCGAACTAACTGCTGCGTCCCGCGGCACGAACCGCCATGCCGATGACCTCCGATTGGGCAAGGCGCTGCGCTTGGGTGCGGGCGGCTACCTTTTGATCACCATCGCGTTGACCCTGGGCACCGGCATCGTGACCCAGATGAGCGTGCCATTGCTGATTGGTTTTGTCTTCTACGCAACCCTAGCGGCCTTCGTGCACGAGTTCATCGTTGGCATCGCCGCAATGCATTCGGGCTGGTTCCCAGCGTTCGCGATTGCGCTGATCACCTTGGTAATCGGCATCGTGATCGGTTTTCCACCGGAAGCACTCGTTGTGCTCGCTGGATTCACCGCCGCGACTGGTCCTGCCTTTGCCGACATGGGGTATGACCTGAAGGCCGGCCACATGCTGCGCGGCGAGGGCAAGGACCCACGCTTCGAATTGGACGGACGACGCCAGCAGATGATCGCCGGCATGATCGGCTTCGCGGTAGCCATCGTCGTGGTGCTGTTCTCCTACCAGATGTACTTCAACGAGGGGCTCACCGCCCCGATCAACGCAGCCTATGTAGCCGCGATCCACGCCGGTGTATCTTCCGAGACCGCCGTGCAATTGCTGATTTGGGCTATTCCAGGAGCCATCTTGCAGATGGTTGGCGGGTCAAAGCGCCAGCTGGGAATCATGCTTGCCACCGGACTGCTCATCTCCACCCCGTGGGCTGGATGGCTGGTAGCCGCAGGTGTGGCAATCCGATTGATCATCAAACGGATCTATGGGGACAAGGCGAAGCAGAGCGTCGAGGTCTTTGCCGGCGGTGTTATTGCCGGCGATGCCCTGTACTCCTTCGGCAAGGGCATCTTCAAGGCGCTCTGACCGGCTGCATTTCACCCGGGCAATAGCGGGGCCGGACCTGCCGGGCAGACCCCTTTCAATCATCCATACACGACGGAAAGAAGACGATGACTAGACGTACACTGACCCAAGAAGACGCCATGAATGCCATCTATGGAGGCTGCATCCTCGGCGGCGGCGGAGGAGGACTGCTCACCGACGGGTTGAACAAGGCGGCCAGTATTTTCCCGGCTCATGCACCGGTACTGGCGAGCCTCGATGAATTCGACGCCGACGCCGTGGTGCCCTGCGTGGCATTGGTAGGAGCTCCGTCAGCCAAGAAAATGTACCTTGATGCCGAGCAGATGATCGACACCGTTCAGCGGATGCGCACAGAGGTTCCCATCGTGGCCCTGATGACCAATGAAAATGGCGCCGCCACCACCATTAATGGCTGGCTGCAGGCGGCGGCCAACGGGCTGCCGGTACTCGACAGCCCAGCCAACGGCCGGGCGCACCCAACCGGCTCTATGGGGGCGCTGAATCTGTCACAGGTGGAGGACTATGTTTCCTTCCAGGCCTTTGCCGGAGGCGAAGGCCCGCGGCGGGTAGCCGGTACGGTTTCTGGCAGCCTCGATCTGGCATCCAGCACCGTACGATCGGTATCCATTCAGGCTGGTGGAATGGTAGGAGTGTGCCGCAACCCGGTAGACATCGCGTACCTGTCTGCGAATGCGGCGCCGGGAGGCATCAGCCAGGCTATTGAATTGGGAAAGATCTATTCTTCTCACGCCGCAGGAGCAGCCCGGATTAGCGCGATTCTTGACTTCCTCAACGGAACCATCATCTCTTCGGGAGTAGTCAATGAATTCCGAATGGTTGAATCCGGCGGGTTCGACGTGGGCGCGGCAATCATCGGTGACCTCGAACTGACCATCTGGAACGAGTACATGACCGCCGAAATTTCAGGAGAACGAGTGGGAACCTTCCCAGATTTGATTATGACCCTGGACAGCGAAACCGGTGCGCCCGTGGTCAGCGCAGAACTGGCCGAGGGCCGCGAGGTAACGACCATCCTCGTGCCTGCCAATCAGCTGTTGCTCAGCAGCACCATGAGCAATGCAGATCTTCTCAAAGCCATCGAACCAGTCATCAACAAGCCGATCCTCGCTCATACTCAGGCAGTTGCTCGATGACCGCCGACAGCGAAGTCTCGGGATCGAGACCTGCCACGCGAATCGGATTCCTCACCATTGGCCAATCTCCCCGTCCGGACATGGCCGCTCTCTTTGGTACCTTCGCGGACATCGACCTGGTGGAAGCAGGAGCGTTAGACGGCGTTGATGGAGAACAGTGGAAGGACCGGACGCCAATAGAAAGCAACTCCTTCTACATTTCGAAATTGAATAGCGGCGAGTCTGTACAGATCAACAAGGATGAATTGCTTCCGCTGCTGTCGGCAAAGCTTGAGCATCTCTCCGGCGAGGTCGACGCGATTGTCGTAGCCTGTACCGGAAGTTTTCCCGAGCTCAGCAGCCAAACGCCCATGATCTATCCAGACCAGCTCGTTACCGGGGTCGTTCAAGGACTGTCGTTTGTCTCTCATCTAGGTTTGATCATTCCACTGGCAGATCAGGAAGAACTGGTCAGGGGCAAATGGCGGTCTTTCCCCGGAGAGATTTCGCTCGAGGCTTCCTCGCCCTACGACGGACTCGACCCAGCGAAGGCCGCGCTGAGGCTGAAGGAACAAGGCGCGCAACTCATTGTGCTCGACTGTATGGGTTATTCACCATCGCACCGAGACAGGGTGCGTTCCGTGACAGGGCTTCCGGTTCTTCTCCCGCAGTCGTTGCTCGCCGCCAACGTTCGTGAGTGCTTTTCCACCAACAATTCACTAAGGACTCTCGTAAATGACTGACATATCCACCGTGGTAGCGAACATCATCGCCAACAACGTCCCGGTTCACGACTATGAGCGTGTGCTTGTGCTGTCCGATGACTCAACTGCCGCGGTTGTTGAAGTTTTTGTTGAGGGACTGCTGTCGCAGGGCGTTGAACCGATGGTCCATCAGATGGCCGACAGAACGAAGTCCGGCGAAGAGCCTACGCCGGCAGCGCTGGACGCCATTCTCTCTGCTGATTTGGTCTTCGCCATGACGAAGCATTCGCTGACGCACACCGCCGCGCGAAAACAGGCTAATGCTCAGGGAACGGCCTTCGTGACCATGCCGGGAATCACCCTTGAGATGCTGACTAATGGGGCCATGACGGCAGACTATGTCAGGGTCGAAGAGGAAACCTTGGCAGCAACCGCCAAGCTAACTTCCTGTTCCCTCGTTCGCATTCATTCCGGAGACGACCTGGTGCTAGAAGTGCCCATCGCCGAACGGCCTGGGTTGGCAAGCACGGGAGTCTATCTTGCAAAGGGAACCTCGGGGAACCTTCCAAGCGGTGAGGCCTACATCGCGCCGGATGAAGGGAAGGCATCCGGCCTGCTCGAAGTCAACGGTTCCATCGCCGGGATCGGACTGGTGGAAGAGCCCACGATCCTCAGCATCGAAAACGGCCGCCTCGTCGGTGCAACGGGAGAAACCGGCGCTCGACTCTTGAACATGCTTGGTGATGGCCTGGGACGCAATGTCGCCGAACTGGGCATAGGCACGAATCATGCAGCGCGTGTCATTGGAAACATCCTTGAGGACGAGAAAGCCTACAATACGATTCACGTGGCGTTCGGATCGAACAACACCTTCGGAGGGACGGTCGCCGCTGGGGTGCATATCGACTGCATCGTCTCTGCACCCCGCATCGAGTGGGTATCCTAGCCAGAAAACTTTGCCTACTGCACGCGAGCTGGCAGGAAGAGGATCAGTAAGGGTAAGGGTCTGTACGCATAAATATGCAGATCGCGTTCGGGCCTTCGACCCATAGCTGGGTAATCAGAGGTAATCAATCCAGGGCGCACAGGGGATGAAACTGTGCGCTCTGGATTTTCTTTTCCTGTGCGCCGGCACTAGATCCGCCCTTGGCGTGCGAGCCGCGCCAGCAAATTGGTGCGCACGGCCGGCCACTCGTGCGGAAGAATCGAGAAAATCACGGTGTCGCGCAGCGTGCCGGTTGCTGGATCATACTTGTGATTTCGCAGTACGCCATCCTGCTTGGCGCCTAGGCGGGCAATGGCTGCCCGAGAAGCGGCATTGTGCCAGTGCGTGCAGAAAGCTACCGAATAGCAATCCAGCTCTTCAAAAGCCCGCTGCAGCAACATGAACTTTGCTGCAGGGTTGATTCCTGTGCCTTGAACTGATGGGGACAAGTAGGTTGAGCCGATTTCAACGCGTTTGTTCGGTTCATCAATGTTCAAATACGTTGTGGCGCCCACAGCCTTGCCCGTGGACAAATCGATGATGGCAAAGGGCGCCATCGCTCCAGCTTCCTGCAGGGCCAAGCGATTATTGATATCGCCGGCCATTTCCTGCGCAGATGGAATAGACGTGTACCAGATTCCATCAAGCTGGCCTGCGGTGACCACCTGGGACAAGTCTTCGGCATGGCCAAGGGAGAGCTGTTCTAAACGCACCCCGGCATATTCCATCGTGGGCGCCTGCGCGTAGCTATTGATCTCGGATGAAGGAAGGGCCATGGAATCCATCCTATGGATTCCATGGCCCTTCAACGGCTTTCGTCGCCGATATTAACCGACGCGGGTGTAAGCCAAATCAAAAACCAGGCGACCGGCTTTCAGCGCCTTGCCTTCGAAGCTGGTGAGAATGCGACGCTCAAAGCGTGGCGCCCAGCCGCCTTGCCCGTCGGTGAATTCAGGCTCCGGATCAAAGCCTTCCATGCCGCCACGGCGCACCTTGGTCAGGTTGCTGTCTTCACCGGCCAGGTTGCCCGGATGCTGGTTCTCAAAATCCGCATGTGCTTCAAGAACTTCACGCATCTGTTCGGCGTAGTTGGACCAGTCGGTCGCCAAGCGCAGGGTTCCACCTGGCTTGAGCACGCGTGAGGCCTTGTCGAGGAACGACTTCTTGATCAGGCGGCGCTTGTGGTGGCGAGGCTTGTGCCACGGATCGGAGAAGAAGATCCAGATTTCATCTGCGCTGTTCTCATCGAGCATCACGTCCAGTACTTCTGGCGCATTGGCCTGGATGGCGCGGACGTTGCTGATGCCGAAGGACTCGACCTTCAGCATCAGCTGTGCCAGCCCTGGGCGGTAAACCTCGACGGCCAGGTAATTGCGCTCGGGATCATCCTTGGCTGCGTTGGCGATGCACTCGCCCAGACCCGTGCCGATCTCGACCACCAATGGGGCGGTGCGGCCAAAAGCTTCGGCAGGATCGAGCCGGAAGTCGTCGGCCACCGACGTGTCGGCAATTTTGCGCGGTGGCTCGATGACGTACTGCTCGGCATTGCGTTCCCACGCGCTGGCGCGTCGGCCCTGCAAACGGTTGCCGCGGCGTACGAACGACACTGGCTCTGCGCGGAAAAGATTTGGGTCTCTGGGGGCAGTGCCGTGGGCTGGGCGCTGCTGATCGCTCGATTCGCTCATG
>Ga0302349_1002759_pt1 | contig 10826 bp, 10 predicted proteins | sample PhyAR1_FD_202176 | JGI IMG/M metagenome (GOLD analysis project Ga0302349, IMG submission 202176) | Leaf surface microbial communities from alfalfa plants in UC Gill Tract Community Farm, Albany, California, United States - DLSL A.R1... | ecosystem: Host-associated > Plants > Phyllosphere >...
GCCGACGCCGACGTGGCGGCGGCCATCGGCCTCACCCGCAGCACCAAGGACCAGGACGAGCACCGGTTCGCCGTGCAGAGCGTGCTGAAGGCGCTCGGTCCGCACACCTCGTCGCTCGCGGCCGAGGATCAGCCGTTCACGCTCAAGCTGCCGAACGTGTGGCACCTCGCCACCGACGTCGAGGGCGTGCTGAGCGAAGACGCCTCGTCACTCGACCTGCTCGGAGTGCTCCACCCCACGGCCGCGGTGGCGGGCACCCCGACTCCGGCGGCGATGGACGTCATCCGCCGCCTCGAGCCCTTCGACCGGGGCCGCTACGCCGGCGCGGTCGGGTGGACGGCCGCCTCGGGCGACGGCGAGTGGGCGATCGCGCTGCGCTGTGCGCAGATCGACCGGTCCGCCCCCTCCTCGCCGACCGCACCGATCACGGCCTACGCTGGCGCCGGGATCGTGGCCGACAGCGTGCCCGAGTCGGAGCTGCTCGAGACGCGGGTGAAGTTCCGCCCCATCGTCGAGGCGCTCGCCTGAGTCACGACGCGGCGAGCCGCTTCTTCTCCGCCTCGACGTCGTAGTCGGCCGCGGGCCACTGCGGGTTGATCTGCTCGAGGGCGTCGATGAGCAGGCGCTGCACCGCGAGGCGGGCGTACCACTTGCGATCGGCGGGAACCACGTGCCAGGGCGCCAGGGGCGTCGACGTGCGCTCGATCGCCACCTGGTAGGCGTCCATGTACGAGTCCCACAGTTCGCGCTCGTCGACGTCGCCCGGGTTGTACTTCCAGTGCTTGTCGGGGCGGTCGAGCCGTTCGGCGAGGCGCTCGCGCTGCTCGTCCTTCGAGATGTGCAGCATGACCTTGACCACGCGGATGCCCATCTCGGCGGCCTGCGCCTCGAACGCCACGATCGCGCCGTAGCGCCGCTCGATCTCGTCGGCGGGGGCGAGCGAGCGCACCCGGCCGATGAGCACGTCCTCGTAGTGCGAGCGGTCGAAAACGCCGATACGCCCGGCATCCGGGAGCCTCTTCTCGATGCGCCAGAGGAAGTCGTGCGCGAGCTCTTCGGCGGTCGGCTTCTTGAACGAGGCGAGCTCCACCCCCTGCGGGTCGACGGCCCCCACGACGTGACGGACGATGCCGCCCTTGCCCGCGGTGTCCATCGCCTGCAGCACGAGCAGCACCGATCCGGTCGCCGTGCCCGCGACGCTCTGCGCGAAGAGGCGCTCCTGCAGAGCCTCGAGCGGGGCGCGACCGGCCTCGAGGTCCGCCTTCCCGTCGTCCTTGTCGCCGTCGTATCCCGGGGTCGAACGGGGGTCGACGTCGGCGAGGCGGAACCCGGGCTCGACGCTCAGGGCGGCGGCGGCGGGCGTGGACCAGCGGTTCTTCGAGCTCATGGGGTCATGCTGCCGCGGCATCCGGGATCATCGCCACCCGTTGACGGAGCGGACTCAGCGCGGAAGGGGGACCTCGATCAGCTGCCGACCACCGGTGGGGGCGGTGAGCACCTGGTCGAGCGCGACGCGCGTGGTGCAACGGTGGTACTCCCAGCCGAACGCGAGGGCGAGCTGCTCGAGGCGTGCGGTGTGCGGGGTGTACTGCACGCGCGTCATGGCGTCGTCGCCTGCGACCGAGGCGACCTCGAGTCCGTCGAAGATCGTGCCGCCGCCGTCGTTGCCGACCACGACCTGCAGGCGCGGCTCGTGCTCGCCGGGGGGAAGCATCAGCGCGCCCATGTCGTGGAGGAAGGCGAGATCGCCGAGCAGCAGACGGGTGACGCCGGGCCGATCGTCGACCTGGCTCGCGAGGGCGATCCCGGTCGCGGTCGCGATGGTGCCGTCGATGCCCGCAAGCCCCCGGTTGGAGTGCACGGCGACCTTCTTGCCGCCCAGCAGTTCGTCGGCGACGCGCACGATGCGCGACGACCCGAAGACGAGCCGGTCGTGCGGCCAGCTCGCGCGCCAGAGGGCATCGACGAGAGCGGCGCGGTCGATGGGGGCGCGCATCACCTCGACCTCGGCGTTCAGGGCGCCCAGACGCTCGTGCGGCACGGCCGAGGCGAGGCCGTCGGCGTCGGGGGCGGGCGGAGACAGATCCACCAGGTGCGCGCGCGAGGCGCGCATCCACGCCCCGAGCCACTCGCGATCGGGGGCCCCGTCGCCCACGCGCACCGCGTCGACCGCGACCGTCGACCCGTTGAGGTTGATTGGTTCACCCGGTCCGCGCACGGCGAGCACCTCGGCGTCGTCGCGCATGAGCAGACGCGTCACCTGGCGGCTGAGGGTGGGCCGACCGAACACCACGACGCGTTCGATGCGTCCGCCGAGCTCGGGGTCGTCGAGCAGCGCGCGGTAGCCGTGCACGATCTGGCGGCCGAAACGCGCGCCGCTGACGATCTCCGCGACCAACGGGAAGCCGCCGTCGTGGGCGAACTGCTCGGCGGCCGCTCCGGCGTCGGCGCCGGCGACGACGATCGTGCGCAGCCCGAGTTCGACGGGGTGCGGGCCTTCGGCGTCGGGCGCGACATCGGCTTCACCGATGCCCCCGCCGCCCTGGTACAGGGCACCGGATCCGTCGTCCTCGCCGGACTCGTCGGCCGCGACGGCTTCGGCGATGATCCCGGATGCCGCCCGCTCCGCCAGCCATGACGGAGACGCCCCCGCGAGGGGTTCGCGGAAGGGGACGTTCAGGTGCACGGGCCCGGCCGCGCGGGAGCCCTCGCCGAGGGCCGCCGCGAGCGTGTCGGCGGCGACCGCGTCGAGGGCGATGCTCTGCTCGCTCGACCCGTCGTCGTCGACGAGCTCGGGCACGGCCAGATCGGCCTCGAAGCGCACGGCGGACCGGAAGAGACCGGGCTGACGGGTGGTCTGGTTGGCCCCGACGCCGCGGAGCTCAGGCGGGCGATCGGCGGTGAGCAGCACGAGCGGCACCCCCGCGTGGTGGGCCTCCAGCACGGCGGGCACCAGGTTGGCCACCGCGGTGCCCGAGGTGCAGACGACCGCGGCGGGGATCCCGGTCTCACGGCCGATGCCGAGGGCGGTGAAGCCGGCGACGCGTTCGTCGATGCGCACGTGCAGCTCGATCAGGCCGGCGCGCTCGAGGTCGGCGGCGACGAGGGCCAGGGCCTGCGAGCGCGAGCCCGGGCTGACCACGACGTGGCGCACGCCACGCGAGACGAGACCGGCGAGCAGGGCCGCCGCGGCATCGGTGGCGGGCGCGGCGGAACGCACGGTGTCGGAGACCACGGTTCAGCCGACGGCGCCGCGCTGACCGCGGGTGTCGTCGTCGCCGGTTCCGGGGGTGCCGGGGGCTCCGGAGCCCTTCTCGGGCGTCTCGCCCTGACCGGTCGCCTTCTGGGGCGGAGCCGGGTCGTCGGCCTCGGAGTCGAGCTGCGCCAGCTCCTCTTCGAGACGGCGGATGCGCTCGTCCTGCTCGGCACGGGCCGAGGCGGTCATGCGGCCGAGGAACTCGGGGTCGTCGTCGGGGGCACGTCGCACCACGTTGCTCGTCGCACGTCCGCGGCCGATCAGGAACCAGAGGATGCCGCCGAGGACGGGGAGCAGGATGACGATCGCCAGCCACGCGGGCTTGTTCACACCGCGGTGACGGGACGGATTCTGCACGGCGCAATCCACGATCGTGTAGACCCAGAAGACGGTCGCCACGAGCGCCAAGATGAGAAGCAACCGTGCCATGACCCGAGTCTACGTGCGTCGGCTGGACAGCGGCCCGGAGTCGGCGGTCCACTTCACCGTCGAACCACCCGGACTCGGGCGCCGACCCTCCGCCGTAGAATCGGAGGATGCGTGCTCGTTCGGCCCTCGTCTACACGGTCCTGCGACTCCTCGCATTCCTCGTGCCCCTCGGCATCCTGCTGCTGTTCCCGGTGTTCCAGGAACTGCCGTGGCTCGCGGCGATCTTCGCCGCCCTGATCGGCTTCAGCCTGTCGCTGCTGTTCCTGCGCCGCCCGCTCGACAAGGTCACCGGGGGTCTCGCTGAGCGTCGCGCCCAGCGCACCGCCACGGGCCGCCGCTCCGGAGCCGAGAGCGACGCCGACGCCGAAGACGCGGTCGTCGACGCGGCCCGCCCCGACGACGAGCCTCGCGCCGACCTCCGCTGAGCTTCAGCCCGCCACGAACGCCCAGAACAGCAGGGCGCTGGCCCGGCGGTCAACCGCGGGCGATCCTGCGGGTGAATGCTCCGATGAGCATGCGGGTCCTGACCGGGCCTTCCGAGCCGCGTCGAATCAAGCGAGTCGGGTGCGAGCTCCCCGGCACGCCCGCGGTGCCGGCAGGAGAGGCCGCATTCGTCGATGATCAAATGCACACATGCGCCCGACGCGGCGCCGCCGATCATTCCCGGTCGGCGACTTTCCCGCCGGAATGGATCCTCATGCTCGAAACCGACACGACCGCAGCACCGTCTTCGTCGCGCGGCGACATCGCACGGCGTACCGTCCTGACCACCGCAGCGTGGGCGGTGCCTGCCGTCGCGCTGACGACAGCCTCGCCCGCATTCGCGGTGTCCGGGGCACGTCTGACGTCGATCTCCGTGCCGAACAATTGCGTGCCCGCCGCAGGGGCCACGACCGTGACGGTGACCGTCGCGAATGACTCGGGTGCGCCGGTGGCGGGTCAGACCGTGTCGTTCGCCGGCCCTTCCGGCGCGGTGTTCTCGCCGACGACCACGACGACGGACTCCTCCGGCACAGCCACGACCTCCTTCGACCTGAACAAGCGTTGGGCTTCTCCCGGGTCGACAACGACGATCACCGCGACGGTGAACGGGGCCAGCCAGTCGGCGACCCCTACGGTGCTGGGTGCGAACGCCCTGGTCTTCGGGCAGAACCACACCTCGACCCCCACGCAGATCGAGCTGGTCTTCCCCTCGCCGATCGTGACGATGACCAGCGGCATCGACCTCAGCACCGAGGGGAGCACGTTCTTCGCCCTCGCTCTTCTGCAGAACGGCACCGTGTGGGCGAAGGGATCGAACCAGTACGGCCAGCTCGGCGACGGGACGACGACGAACCGGTCCACATGGGCACAGATCTCCGGTCTCTCCAGCGTGACCCAGATCGCTGCAGGGCAGCAGACGGTGGTCGCCCTGCAGTCGGATGGCACCGTGTGGAACTGGGGAAAAATCAGTCGTAACGGAGGGCCCGTCGACGTGTCGCGGCCCGTTCAGGTGTCGGGGCTGTCGGGAGTCACGCAGATCGCCGTCGCGCCCGGCCTTCAGGCGCAGTACCCTGCGGCGTCCTTCGCTCTTCTCAGCGACGGCTCGGTCAAGGCGTGGGGCACCAACACGAACGGTATGACGGGGACGGACGCAGGATCGAACAACCCCTGGACGCCGACGCAGGTGACCGGACTGACGTCGGGCGTGAAGAGTATCGGCGCGGGTGGCGTCCACGGAGGAGCGGTGCTCTCCGACGGGTCGGTACGAACGTGGGGATGGAACCGGAATGGACAGCTCGCCGACGGCTCCACGACGGACCGAGAAGGTCCCGTTTCGGCTCAGGGGCTGACGACGAGTGCCACCCTCTTCGCCGGCGGCTTCTTCTGCTCATTCGCCGCCCAAGCGGACGGCTCACTTCGAAGCACCGGCGCGGGAACGTACAACGCGCGCTCCGGGCCGAGTCTCACGTTCCAGGGAGTTCCCGAGCTGACCTCGGGGGTATCCCGCGTCTCCCTCAACTGCGATGCCGGTTATGCGCTCATGAACGACGGAAGCGTCCGCACGTGGGGGAACAACAACAACGGCCAATTGGGTGACGGGACGACCACTTCCCGGAGCACTCCGACAGCACTCACGACAATCCCCTCCGGCGTTACGGTCACGGGGTTCGCCGATAACGGCAAGAGCGCGCGCACGATGTATCTCATCACCGGCACGAGCTGAGGACGGCGTCGAAACGGGCCGCGTGAGCTTCCGCTCCGCGGCCCGTTTCGGTGCCCTCTTCAGCCCGCCACGAACGCCCAGAACAGCAGAGCGCCGTACGCGACCGAGGTGAAGCTCGTGACCTGCAGCGCGGTGATCAGCTCGCGCGGGGTCCGGTAGGTCCAGACGATGAGGATCGCCGCAAGTCCGCCCAACAGCGCGATGAGCGTGAGCCACGCGACCGGGTAGAACACGGCGAGAAACACCGCGATCCCGAACGGGATCAGCACGAACAGCGTGAAGAGCACCTGCGTCGCGCGGCGCCCGATGAGCACCGACAGCGTGCGCTTTCCCGCGAGGCGGTCCTGGTCGATGTCGCGCAGGTTGTTGGCGAGCAGCACCGCGCAGGCGAGGAGTCCCGCGGCCACCGCCCCGAACCAGGCCTCCTGCGGGAGCGACAGCACCTGCAGCCAGGTCGTGCCGAGGGTGGCGACCAGGCCGAAGAAGACGAAGACGAAGATCTCGCCCATCGCGTTGTAACCGTAGGGGCGCTTTCCGCCGGTGTAGAACCACGCCGCGACGATGCACAGCGCTCCGACGAGGATGAGCCACCACTGACCCGTGCGGATCACGAGGGCGAGACCGATGACCGCGGCGAGCGCGAAGAACCCCAGCGCGACGACGAGCACCGTCCGCGGCTTCGCCTTCTTGCCCCCGGTCAGGCGTCCCGGGCCCACGCGCACGTCGTCGGTGCCGCGGATGCCGTCGGAGTAGTCGTTGGCGTAGTTGACGCCGATCTGCAGCGCGAAGGCGACGGCGAGGCACGCGAGGGCGATCACCCAATGCAGCTGATCGTCGACCAGCGTCGCAGCGCCCGTCCCGATCAGCACCGGGGTGATGGCCAGCGGCAACGTGCGCAGGCGAGCGGCGGCGATCCAGTCGCGCGCGGTCGCTTTGGCGACGGCCTGCGGAGCGCCGCTCTTCGGCTTCTGCGGATTGCCGCCGGGATGACGCTTCTTGGCGGTGTTCGAACGCTTACGAGAGGGAGCTGCCACGGAGGGTCATCCTAATCCCGCGCGCCGGTCGCGCCGGTCTCGGCCAGTCGCCGCAGGGCCGCACGGTCGGGCTTTCCGGAGGTGAGAGTCGGCAGTTCGTCGACCGCGATGACCCGTGCCGGACGAGCCGGCGCGCCCACCGCCTCGCCGACCGCCCGGCGCACGCGTTCGAGCACCTCGCTCTCGTCGACGACGGAGAGCCCGGGGATCACCACGGCGGATCCCTGGCCCCAGGTGGCATCCGGGATCGGAACCACCACGGCGGATTCGAGACCCCGGATGCCGCGCACCGCGGCCTCCACGCGATCGAGCGACACGTTGACCCCGCCCGAGACGATGACGTTGTCGAGGCGTCCCGTCACCTGCAGCACCCCGTCGACGATCTCTCCCCCGTCGCCGGTGCGGTACCAGCGGGTGCCGTCGGCCTCGACGGGGAAGACGGAGGCCGTGCGCGCCGGGTCGTCGAGATAGCCATCGGCGAGCGTGGGGCCCGACAACTGCACCTCGCCCGCGACGATGCGCATGCCGACGCCGTCGAGCGGGACGCCGTCGTAGACGCACCCGCCGCTGGTCTCGCTCGAGCCGTAGGTGCGCACGATCCGCGCCCCGACCTCTGCGGCGCGCTCCCGCACCGCGGGGGCGAGCGCCTGGCCGCCGATGAGGATCGCCTCGAACGACCGCAGCGCCTGGGCCACCGTGTCGTCATGCTCGGCGGCGTCGAGCAACCGCTGCAGTTGGGCGGGGACGAGTGAGGTGTAGGTCGGAACCCGCGCACCGTCGAGGTGCGAGGCCATGCCGAGGGCCGCCGCCGCGAACGGCTCGGCGCGGAAGGGCCCCGCCACCACGGCGGGCTCGCGATCGGCGAGCAGCGCGCGCACGATCACCTGCACCCCCGCGACGTAGGTCGCCGGCACCGCGAGCAGCCAGGCCCCCTCGCCGAGGCGCGCGGCCGTGGCATACGCGCTGCTGATCAGGGCGTTGCGCGAGATCACCACCGACTTCGGCACGCCCGTCGAACCCGACGTGGTCACCACCGCGGCCGTGCCCGCGGGGGCTTCGCGCGGCGCCGCGTCTCCCCCGAGGGCAACGGCGGGACCTGCGCCGAGCACGGCTGAGCGCAGCGCGCGGAGCACGTCGCGGGGATCCCCGGATGCCGGCGGCTCGAGCCTCACGCGTGCGACCCGGCGCTCAGTAGTGCCACGGCACGTCGGACCAGTCGGGGTCGCGCTTCTCGAGGAACGAGTCGCGCCCCTCGGCCGCTTCGTCGGTGCCGTACGCCAGGCGCGTGGCTTCGCCGGCGAACAGCTGCTGGCCCACGAGTCCGTCGTCGACCGCATTGAAGGCGTACTTGAGCATGCGGATCGCGGTGGGCGACTTCGTCAGGATCGTGCGCGCCATCGAGAGGGCTTCGCGCTCGAGCTCGGCGTGCGGCACGACGCGGTTGACCGCGCCCATCTCGTACGCGCGCTCGGCGGAGTACTCCTCGGCGAGGAAGAAGATCTCGCGGGCGAACTTCTGGCCGATCTGCCGCGCGAAGTAGGCCGAGCCGTAGCCGGCGTCGAACGAGCCGACATCGGCATCCGTCTGCTTGAAACGACCGTGCTCGGCGCTCGCGATCGACAGGTCGCACACGACGTTGAGCGAGTGCCCGCCGCCGGCCGCCCAGCCCGGGACGACGGCGATGACGACCTTCGGCATGAAGCGGATCAACCGCTGCACCTCGAGGATGTGCAGGCGACCCGCGCGACCCGGATCGTGCACCGTGGTCTCGTCGGTGGAGTACTTGTAGCCGTCGCGACCGCGGATGCGCTGGTCGCCGCCGGAGCAGAACGCCCAGCCGCCGTCTTTCGGACTCGGGCCGTTGCCGGTGAGCAGCACGACGCCGATGCGGTGGTCCTGCCGCGCGATGTCGAGGGCGCGGTACAGCTCGTCGACCGTGTGCGGGCGGAAGGCGTTGCGCACCTCGGGTCGATCGAAGGCGATGCGCGCGACCCGGCCGTCGTGCGTGACGTGGGCGGTGATGTCGGTGTAGTCCTCGGCGCCGGGCGCCAGGGTCCATTCCGCGGGGTCGAAGAGCTCGGAGACGGTCACCCGTTCAGCCTACGCGCGGGCGTTCCACGCACCGGCGGCACGCAACTCGAGCGCGGCGTCCCGAGCAAGTTCTTTGCAGCTCGCATGCAAATTGTGCGAAGGTAGTCACGCGAGAATTTCACCTAGATACGGCCCATTTTGTCTTCGAGACGCAAATAGTTCTCTCCGCTACCGCAAACAGGAGCAGCGTGCCAGGCAAGTACACCATCCCGAGACTCGATTTCGGCTCCGATCTCGTCGCGACGCTGTTCGAGATCGAGAGACTGCGCGCGGACATCGGAACGGGCGACACGCCTTACGACACGTACGTCGAGCTGCACCGCCTCTTCGATTTTGTGATGAGCGTGGTGTCGGCTCGTATCGAGGGTAATCACACCACCGTCTACGAGGCCATTGAACGGACCGACTCTCAGTCGGATCCCCAGCGCGAGATCACGAACATCGCCGCGGCGGTGCGCTTCATCGATGAGCTCGACGCGCACACTCCACTGACCCACGCCCTCGTGCGGGAACTCCACCAGCGCGTCGTTGCTGATCTCGTCCGTGAGGGCGACCCCACTCCCGGCGCGTACCGCGATGTCGAGGTCGGGATCGTCGAGTCGGACCACAGGCCTCCCAGCTGGGTCACGGTTCACGCGGAGATGAGCGCCCTCCTCGACTTCGCCAACGAGGATCGTCCGCTGCACGAGCAGATGCTCCAGATCGCCATCGCCCACCACCGCTTCGTTCGGATTCACCCTTTCCGCAACGGGAACGGGCGCGTCTCACGCCTCTTCACCTACGCGATGCTGCGCAAGACCGTATTCGCGACGCGGGGTTACAGCGCGCTCAATCCGACCGCGGTGTTCGGGAACGACCGGGACTCGTACATCTCGGCGCTCGAGGCCGCCGACGACCTCTCGGACGTCGGCACGATCGCGTGGGCGGAGTACTTCGTCACGGGCATCCGCGATGACATCGCGAGGCTCGTGGACTTGCAACAGCATGCGTTCGTCATCGATCAGGTCGTCGCCCCGGCTCTCGATGGTCTCCGACGGGACGGGTTGGTATCGAGCCAGGAGCATGATGCGCTGCGCATCGCGCTGGAACGGGGCGTCATCAAGTCGGGTGATCTGGAAGACGTCGTCCCGGGCTCTCCCTCATATCGCTCACGGTTCATACGAGGACTACGGGAACGACACTTTCTCCAGCAAGCGGAGGAGGGCCCGCGCTTCTACAGACTGTCCTTGGCTCGAGGCCCCATCGCTCTTCGGCTCATCCGTCGGCTCGATGTATTGGGATACCTCCCCCGAATGCTCGCCGACGACTGACGCCGAGGCACGTTGTGCTCGACGTGTCCGTCCGCCGTCGGTAACCTGGACGACCCCGACGATCGGAGTCAGCATGACGAAGAAGGTGTCGATCCTGGGCCGCATCCGCGAATACTTCGTCGGAGCGCCCTCGCATGACCAGTCCGAAGACGCGCGGCGCTCGATGAACCACCAGAGCGAGACCGCGTACTACGCCGGCGAAGCCGCGAAGACCTGGACGGGCACGTCCGGCGGCGCACAGTTCAAACCGTGAGCCGCTGCGGCGCCCCGAGGAGATCGGGGCGCCGCATCGCTCACGCGTTCTTGCTGTCGCGCCAGCGCAGCCAGCGCTCGACGAGCGAGTAGTCCCACTCGGGGCCCGAGAAGCCGAGCGTGAAAAGGCGGGTCCCGGCGTCGAAGAGGGCGTCGGCCACGTCTTCGTCGCGGTCCTTGAGCTCGTTCGAGACGACCAGGCCCGACAGGTCGCGCTGCTCGGTCTCGGCCCAGCGCTCGATGACCTC
>Ga0302349_1002764_pt1 | contig 10809 bp, 8 predicted proteins | sample PhyAR1_FD_202176 | JGI IMG/M metagenome (GOLD analysis project Ga0302349, IMG submission 202176) | Leaf surface microbial communities from alfalfa plants in UC Gill Tract Community Farm, Albany, California, United States - DLSL A.R1... | ecosystem: Host-associated > Plants > Phyllosphere >...
AATACCGCCTTTTTAAAGTTTACTAATTTTATCATAGTTATATTAACAATTAGTAAACCATATTAAATTTAACATTTAACATGATATAGAATTTTTTCTGGTCCCATTTGTAATTGGGGTACATGGAACATCCGTATGAAATAGTGCGGTATAAAAACGATACGAACAAGGGGTTTATCTTTGTTAAATTTGGGTGTACCCTAAATAGACACTAGCGTATCATTGAAAAATCTCGATTTCTAATGTATGATTAGGGTGTATTTTAAATAGTTTGAGAAAGTAGGTAAAAAATTGAAAGTTGCTTATATTCGAGTATCATCGATTGATCAAAATGAACAACGACAAATTGCAGAAATGAAAAAGTTCGGTGCAGAAAAAATTTTCATCGAGAAACAATCTGGAGCAACGATCACTCATCGACCGATTTTCCAGGAAGCTTTAGATTTTGTCCGTGAACAAGATATTTTTATTGTCGAAGCCATCGATCGATTAGGCAGAAATTATGACGAAATCATTGACTCAGTCAATTATCTCAAAAAGAAAAATGTGCAACTAATCATCACTAGTTTACCAATCATGGCTGAAGCAATTGGAAATCCTCTCCTGGATAAATTCATTAAAGATTTGATCATTCAGATCTTGGCAATGATTGCCGAGCAAGAGCGTACTGAATCAAAACGACGTCAGGCACAAGGGATAAAGATTGCAAAGGCGAATGGTGTTTACAAAGGACGTCCGAAGCTCTATAGTGCGGACGCAAAAGATCCACAACGTCGCCTTGTTTATAAAAGCATCGTTGAGGATCTTAATAAGGGAATTGCTATTTCAAAGATTGCTAAAGAATACAATGTAACCCGACAAACTATTTATAGGATAAAGAAAGGTCTAAGTAATCAATAATTATATAGCGAGTTACAATTAGTCCATTTTTCATAGTCATAAAAAGTTTTTATCACAGGTAGTTATTCTTTCTCGTCTAAATATTCAAAATGATAACCTAAACTACCCAACTCATTTAATTTTGGTTTTATTTTTTTAATTGTATCTTCAATATATTTAATTTCTATATTTGGATTGTCTAACGATTTCACTTTTTTATAAACCACATAATTTCTTATTAAGTCGTTTTCTTCAAGAAAATCCATTCTTCTTCCAGCAATACCTAGCAACCCATTAAATCTAAAGTATAATAAAAAATGATTTGGGTTTGTGTGGTACAATTCCTCAATTTTATCCCATAATCTTGGTGTCCATTTGTCAAACTTTTGCCATAAATCCAACTTTGACAAGTATGTTAATAAATAATAAAGTTTTTCCGTTTGATCTGAATATTCTTCTGAAAATACATCAATATCAGGTTCTATTTTACTTAGTGTATCGAATGATAATATAGAATTCATTTCAATAAACTTTAGCTTTTGTGACAAATCTACTCTATATTTTGCTAATTTTTTTGACCAGTTTTCATATATTCTTTTTTCAATATCAGTTTTTTGTATCAATGATTTTTCTCTTATTTTCTCTTTCTCAAATGAAATTATAAGTTTCGATAAATCATTATAATCATTATTCAAAGTATTCTGTATAGCAGCATTCAATATGATATTCTGAATTTCGTCTTCTAATTGATCATATTTTTTCATAAGATAGTTATACAAATCACCATTATAGTCACCTTTTTTCAAAATGTTCTCATTGATATTTTCAAAATCATTCAATATATCATTTATTTCCTTCTCAGTCATATTACTTACAGATTCAGATATAAAATACATCTCTTTGCTTTTAGCAAATGACACTGGATAGTCATTATTATCGCCTAATAGATCACTTATGGTTTGTTCGAGTTCGTCTTTTTTAGATGACACATATCCATACTTTAATAAGTCAGTGTATCTTGTATAATGAAACAAATATATATATATGATCACTAGCTGTTGACCACACTGTACATGGTCTTTTTTCCCGTGTAAAAAGAATTCTTGATTTACATAATCATTGAATTGTACTCTATCACGTAGATTCCTATTTTCTGTAATAAATAGATCTAATAAATCTGCTGGTAAAACGACATCAAATGTTTTTTCTAATTTCTTAAAATAATTATTCCATATATCTCGAGAGTGTAATACATAAGGTAAATCTATCCTTTTATCAATTATTTTTTGTAAATAATTATCTCCGCTAATAGGAACTTTCTTAATGTCACCTACAAAAATTATTGGTAGGCGATTATGCAATATATTAAATAATTTATATGCTTCATCTTGCTTATTCACAGATACACGATCAAAGTCATCTACTACCAATACTTTATTTTTAAGGAGCTTATCTATTCTATTACATTTTAAGATTGAATAGAAAAACTGATCTGATTTAATTTTAAAAAACTGGTAAATTGCTACTAATAAAGCAATTACTCCAGCACATTTTATAAGAATACTAGGAAGTATTCCTTCTAAACCCAAATTAATAACTGGAGTCGCCAAAATTGAAATTGCTACACAAATAACAAACAATATTTTAAAGAATATATACCATTTATGAAATAATTGGTTAACTCCTATATGAATTACTGTTCTCTCATCTTTCAACTCCCACAAGTTTAAATATATAAATTTTTTTTCTGATACTTGATCGCTTACCATATTCAAAAATTCAGTTTTTCCAGATCCCCATGGTCCATTTAAAAAAAATGTCTTTTTTTCATTAATCAATTCTGAAAACCTTCTTACCGATTCCGCAGTATCAATTCTTTCTAACTCTATTTGTTTTATGGTAATTCCCTCCTAAGAAATAAATTTCCCAATGTATCTTTTTTTATGATATATTTCAGTTCATTAAAAGTATATATTTTATGATTCATATAGCTATCAAATAAGATTTTAGCACAACTTAGTAATAATACTAACTAGCGATTTATTCCCTATTGCTCAACTTAGTTGTGATTCTATAAATTCAAGTACATTACAGATACGCAAGTGTCCAACAGGGTATACTCCAATGTCATTAAGTTAAGGAAAAAAGCAGGAAAACATTTAAGTTTCCCTGCTTTATTTTTTCTATGTAAAAGGACACTCTCTTGATACAATTATTTTAACAATAATAAAACGTCATAGCGCTACTTATTCTGGAGGTGCCCTTATGTCTAATACCATCAACATTTCATCCACACTTCAAGCAGCTCATAAAATCAAACAAAATTTAGAAGATCAAATTCGCTGTATTACAAATCAACCTGAAATTTTTGCTCAATCTCCGCTTGATTTTTCACGAAATAGAAAATTATCTTTTGAGACCACTCTCAAAATTATTCTCTCTTTCGGTGGACAAAGTCTTTCTAGTGAATTACTCTCTTACTTTGATTTTACACTTCAAACGCCAACTGCTTCCGCATTTGTACAGGCTCGAAGTAAAATAAAGATTGAAGCTTTCAAACAACTCTTCTACCGAACCATTCCTTCAAGTAACCAAAACAAGCAATATAAAGGGTACCAACTATTGGCTCATGATGGCTCCGATATTAATATTCCTTATGATGAAAACGATCCTGAATCCCATTACACCATCGGAAAGTTTGATAAATCTGTAGGATCTTTTCATCTCAATGCTTTATATGACCCATTAAATAAATACTATGCATCGGTAAACTTCCAAAAAATTAGACAGCTAGACGAACGGAGCAGTTTGTGTCAAATGGTTGATGAGTTTACTTTTGAAAAGCCGACAATTATTATTGCAGATCGTGGTCATGAGTCATTTAACGTGTACGAACATATTAGAAAAAGTGGTCAAAAATTCGTAATTCGAGTAAAAGATACCAAAAGTAATGGCTTTCTTAAAGGACTTGGATTACCTCAAAAAGGAACATTTGATAAAGAGGTTAACCTTTGGTTAACAAGAAGACAGACCAATAAAATCAAAGCTGACAAAAGCTATCAATTTGTGCGTAAAAAAGCCAGCTTTGATTATCTCCCATCCGATTCAAAAGAAAGCTATCCCGTTAGTCTCAGAGTCGTTCGGATTAAGTTGAGTGAGGATAGTTATGAATCTTTAGTCACGAATCTTGATTCCTTCACTTTTAAAAGCGAAGATTTAAAAGTACTTTATCACTTACGCTGGGGAATTGAAACTTCCTTTAGAGAATTAAAATATGCCTTAGGTTTAAACCAATTCCACTCAAAGAAACTAGAGTTTATTATTCAAGAAATTTACGCTCGTCTCATTATATACAACTTTTCAATGGAAATTGCTCAGGTAGTGGCGTTATCAGCTCCTTTAAAGCAGTTCTATCAGCTTAATTTCACACAAGCTATAGGCATTTGTAAAAGATTTTTTCTTGATCAAACCGTCAATGTAGAAATTTTGATAAGAAGATATCTCCTCCCCATACGACAGAATCGGAGTGACCAGAGAAATATAACAAAAAAGAAATTTGTTGGTTTTTTATATCGTATTGCCTAATATTATAAATCGGACTATACCATATAGGACGTTTTTTTGTGTTGCTTAAAAATATAAAATTGGTCAAGTTAATAAGAAAAAAGCGATATACTTGAGACTATTATTTACTTTTTTGCCTTAACTTAATGACATTGGAGTATACCCTGTTGGACTAAATAATGTAAAAAACATATTTCTATTATCAACTTTATGCCGTTTGTTTACTATTATTATACAAATCTTAGTAAATACTTTGAAATAAATGAAAAACGTTAAACATCAATATTTTAAACAAACACGATTTTCTATCATTAGCCTATACTCTAATGGTACAAAAGTTTAAATTGTCTATAAACTATTCAATATATCAATTTTTTGTTTTAAGTAATTTAATTTTTTTTGTCCTTTTATATCCAAATCAACATTTTCTATTGTAAAAGAAATATCTTTAATCAACTTATTTAAATGATTGTTATCTGTAAAAATAGGATATCGAGAACTATATATACTCATTAACAAAAACTTAGTCCATTTAGTATCTCCATGTACATTTTGATGAGAACTTACGTTATCTTTATTAAGTGCATATTCCTTGAAAAAATCCATCATGAAAGAGTCATCGTCGAAATCAAGATAGTCATGAAATTTTTTAACATAGTAATCTCTAAAGTTTTCTAATGTAATATATAAAGATAAATCTATCTTGCCAAAGACTACTTTCAATAATTCATTAAGAAGCATTACTTTATCAGGATCATAATGTGTAGCATGTTTTAAATATTCTGAGAAATATCTACTAAATATTGAAGTTATTATATTCTGATGTCCAGGTGTTAGATCGCTGTTATCATACTTTAAACAAGATGGTAAATTATTTTCTAGGTTTATATTTGAAGTAAATTTACTGTCTAAAATAGTTTTAATAAACCTTATATCACAATCATTTACAAATAGTTTATTTAGTATTTTATGATCAGATTTCAGGAAAAAAGAATTAAAATTTTGTATATATTTATATATAATTTGTGCTGATACAGCAGGATATTCTTCTGATTCACTGTAACATTGTTCAGTAAACCTATAAAACATTTCCTTAATACAAGCAAGTAAATCATAATCGCCAAAGTCTTCAGATATAGAGTCATTTAATATTATGGATAAATCATGGTAAATATAATCCTGAATTATTTCATAATTGCTATAAGTAACTTTAAAAGCAGTGTCTTCTTCATAATCTCGTAAATACGTGTTTAATAAATTCAACTTGTTCTTGCCTTTTGCGTCTTTACATTGTTTAAAAAATATTTTTAGAAGTTTCAACTCATCTAATCCTATTCGTTGTTCAGTCTCTCCCCAAATTGTATCCCAGACAGTTATTTGATTAGCTATGTTACCGCTCATACAATTTAAATATTGATATCTTTTGAAATTACGATAGGATCTTTTTTCATTTTCTTTACTTATAATCCAATAATATGCGTTTTTTAGAAGTGAAAACATAAAATATAAACCAATAACATATAAGACTAATATTATAGGCAAAAAATCTTTTTTTAAAATTAAAGGAAACGTTATAAATGTTAGTCCCAAAATAATAGAACGAATTTTAATAACTTGTGAGAAAATCACAAGTTTATCCCACTTAAAAGACCGATCAATAAGATTACCACTATTTTCAAGTAATAGAATAGCGATTGGAATTAATAATCCTACTAAAATTGAAGAAATAGCAATTAATCCGTCAATTGTAATATAATCACAAACAATATTAATAAGGGAATAAATTTTTTCTGAGTTAATAAAATAAATATAAAATATATATGCTATGTTTAATGTCATGTAGAACAACACCTCGTAAACAAATTTTCTTTTCAATTTTAGAAAAATAAGTTATAATAAATATGAAAGGGCATGCTGTCACATGCCCAGTGTAGTCCGTTCAAAGCGGATGGCATTTTTGATCAGGTTTAGAGCCCGTCTACTTCGCCAAAAGTTGAGACGGCTCTATTTTTTTTGTTCTTTTTTGAACTTTAACCATGCCAAAACCGAATCACTAGCTTTCGCTATAGCAGTAATTACTACTGCTGCTGCTCCGATAATAGCAATGATTTGATCCAATGAGAACAAATCAGGCATTTCCTTTCTACAGAGTACGTCCGACAAGCTAATAAGCCCATAGGCACCACGCTCCTTCAATTGGATTTGCCAAACCGCCACAAACTTTCTACAATAATATTATATCATAAACACAGGAAGTTTTTGTTACTTAAAAAATTTAGTTGAATAGATTAATACTTTTATTATTATATATAGAGAAAGTTTCACTTTTTATAATATATAATAATATTTAGTTATTTATATTCCATATTCTTTCTTCTTTTCATTTGCCTTTTTTGTTGATTTTCTTCATTGATAAGGGAAGTCCTCCGTTTTAGGTTTCTGACCGCTTACTTATTTTCTAGTTTAACCTCTCGAAAACAGAAATATTAAATACCTTCTCAAATTAATTTATACTCGCTTTACCTGTACTGTAATCAATAGATAAACCATCTTGCACGTTGTGGATTAACACATTGAATTGAATATCGTTTGTTTCAATGCTTCGTGCTTCCACTTGAATCGCCCTGGGCAATAATTCTCGCTCTCTGAATATCGGAGTGACCCGATAACGGACGTGGTTATTGGTTTTTCTCAAATAGTTGGCCACTTCATTTTCAAATTGAACCATATGGATCTGGTTCAGCTGTTGCGTACCAGTGAATAGGTTTTTCCAGTTGTCATTCTCACCGGTCATCTGGAATCCAATTAATAGCGATAGGTAATCCTTTGATATTATCTCCGGATTTTCCCCCGCTCCACACCGTACGTGAGACTTTCACCTCATACGGCGTTCCATCTTATATCATTTCTTCTAATTCAACTAAATTACATAACTCACGATAGTGTTTAATTTTTGTCAGTTGTTTTCCGTTTAACTGAAGGATATTTAAATAGTTATTTATCGTGCCTTTAGAAACCGCATGAATCAAAATATGAACCCATTTATGAACAATAACTAAATTATCAAAGCTATCCGTACCACCTAAATGTTTGGGTATTTTATGGTGGCAATGGACATCTTCCGCTTTAAGAAATGCTCCTGTGACTGCACATAAGCCTTGTTGCATAGAATATTTTGAAATTCTATTGTCCGCGTATTCTATATTTTTATTATCAGAAAGGTACATAACCATTTTTGAAATTTCTGTACATATATTGGGCAAAAGTTGGCTGTAAATTTTCTTTCGCCCCTTCTTTGTATAGAAACATATATCTTGGCTAAAGCACATATCATTTTTCGTTTGGACATCTGATATCGGATATAGGTACGCTCCTGCAATATTGTAGGTTTTATAGCTGTTCTTGTGTAATCTCTTATAAGTTGCGTTTGCTTTAGTGGGTGGTCCATATTTCCCTGCTGATTTCAACCGATTACGGAAAGTCTGCATAAGACGATAGGCGATTTCGTGAAAGTCTTTATTTACATGTGTAGCTGATTGAAAATAATTCTTTGTTCCTAGTAAATACGCATTGTATTTGTAGGCTGATTTTTGTATAGGGCTTTTCTGAATTTCACGAATAAGGCATCTAAGTTTTTCACTTATCTGTTTCTTTTTGGCTTTTGTTATATACGTATGAGCGACATAGGATTTTCGCTTTTTGACAGCTTTTAACGTGAAGCCCAAAAATTCTGATTCTCTTTTCCTTAGATTAGTTATTTTAGATTTTTCTTGTGAAATATCTAAAGATAAATGATTGTTCAAATAGCCTTTTATACCGTGGTAAATTCGAATTGCTGACTGGTGATTTTTAGTAAATATCTTGAAATCATCAGCGTAACGAACGATAAACATTTCTTTTAGCGTTGTTTTCCGCCTTAAGCCCCTTAATCTTGAAGATGGGTGATATGGCTCTCTCGTTTTCATGAATTCCCATTGGTTGGCAATCCACCAATCAAGCTCATTTAATACCACATTAGATAACAAGGGAGACAATATCCCTCCTTGCGGAGTCCCCTTTTTCGGAACACCCTCTCCTTCAATTGGGGCTTTTAACATCTTGGCTAGAATTGCTAAAACTCGTTTATCTTTTATCCCTATCGTATATAGTTGCTTTATCAGCTTATTGTGATTTACATTGTCAAAGAATCCTTTTACGTCAATATCTACCACGTAGTGAAAATTCTTTCGCGTTAGAAATTTACATCTTGCCATTGCGTGTTTAGCTGACCGATTAGGTCTAAATCCATACGAATGGTTATAGAATTTTGCTTCACATATTGGTTCTAAGATCTGTAAAAACATTTGTTGGATAACTCGGTCTCTCATTGTTGGAATTCCTAGTGGTCTCTTGTTACCGTTACTTTTTGGAATATAAACCCTTCTTACTTTCTGAGGTTTGTAATCCGACAGTACACTTCGAATATATCTGACAAACATTTCTGTATTTGCTAGTTTATAATCATCGATCGCGATCCCGTCTACTCCAACTGTTTTTGAACCTGTATTATTTTTAATCACCCTGTATGCCAAGAGGATATTTTCTCTGGAGATAATTCGTTCATACAAAGGGACAAATGTTGTGGATTTGTTTTTGCTTCTCTCATATAAATCGTCTAATACTTCTTGCATACCGTAATATTCTACATATCGTAAATACGTACTCACCGATGGATAACTCACTCCTATTTTGGAAGTCCCATCATCTTACTCGACCCTGTAAGTTTCATTCAGTTGTTTTAAAATTCAATAATAATAAGACTTGGGGCTATCCCTCCATGCGAATTACCACATATCAACAGTACTGTGCCCCTACTCTCACAAGGATAAAATAATTTCGATTGTTCTCTTATATATACCTGCTCATGAATTAGATGGTTCTCATGCAGTTCCTTGCTTTCCACGTTCCAATTAAGTTAGCTTTGCATATATCCTTAGGTACTTACTTTGAGCCTGTTAATTTATATCTTCTTTGTTAGGTATTCCGAATTTCTTCCTCATCACCATACTTTTCGGTAATTAACCCTGCGCACGCAGTATATAGTTTTCACTATATTACCGATTTAGACCCGTTCATTCGCAAGTTCGTCAGTCAACGTTTGACATTCTTACCATAGATAATTTATAGCATCCCGACCTATCCTCAGCCATATCTTAGGTACAGACTTAGGCTTTGTTCAGCCGACTTCACCTGGCTTCACACAATAAATAGCTATTCCTATTTGTTGCATGCAGGAGTATCAGATAGTTTGTTTCAGCTCAACTTGAAGGCTTTCATTCCAAACTTCACTTAATTAGTTATAACTACATATTTTGTAGTTCTCCTATTTCGTATTTACATACTTATAAGGAAACGTGTCACACAATGACTTCTATTATAGAGCCACACACCACTTTCTAGTTTTTTCTGATTCCAGCCTGTTGGATAAACGTTCGATATATCTCCCCGTTCTTCTGTTGGCATCATAGATTGGTGCAATAGTGCATCTGCGACACCGACCCGATTAAGGGAGTCGAGATTAGAAAATGTTTGCCAAGTGCCTGCATCTATCGACATCTCTTCAGCTTTAAAACTCGGATAATTGCCGTTTACTTGGATAACAACATTCTGACCATCATAATCAGGCAGATTCTCAACCTCTTCAACTGAGATTTCTTCCTGATAGGCCCAATCACCGAAAAAAGCAGGCAACTGAACATTGATTTCAGATAAGTCCATCAAAGAAGCAGTAAACCCAAACAAACTAAATAATGCTGCGAGTATGAATTTTGACTTACGTTTCATATCAGTCTCCTTAATACAAAAAGCATTACCTCTCAAAATGAGTAGGTAATGCTTTTATGTCATCATTATTTTTATTATAAGTTGTACCATGATTTTTCCTTCATAGCTCTGGCTCATTGTCTTTTTCCGTTGATCGAAGTTCAGATTTTACTCGAAAAGTAGAAAGATCTTGGGCCACATTTCGCTCTTCAATCGGTTGACGCAAATACAACTCACGTTCTTTTTTCGAAGGTAATGTACGATACAATCCCTCAAATGCTTGTTCTTCTTCTAAATGATCCTTTGCTCGATAGAATGACATCAGATTAAAAGTAAACTCTAAACGTTTGATATCATGAAAAGGAACCATCAAATAGTTTTCGCTGTCCAATGTGCCGTATGCAGCATTGGCTGAAATTAACGCTGTACGCTTATTTCCATCTTGAAAAGCCTGTAATTTAGCCAGTCTAGCGAAAACCCACCAGGCATCTTTTTCTGTTCGTTCAGATTGTTCAAACTGATCCACGATTTCTTGTAAATCGTCCCTAGAAATAATCTCTTTAG
>Ga0302349_1002765_pt1 | contig 10804 bp, 10 predicted proteins | sample PhyAR1_FD_202176 | JGI IMG/M metagenome (GOLD analysis project Ga0302349, IMG submission 202176) | Leaf surface microbial communities from alfalfa plants in UC Gill Tract Community Farm, Albany, California, United States - DLSL A.R1... | ecosystem: Host-associated > Plants > Phyllosphere >...
GCCGGTGTCGACCATTCCAGACCAATAGGCCTGTTTTGTCCATGAAAGCGCAGCGAGGCAATTAACCTCGATGATCTTGCGGGCTGATTCCAATTCAAGCTCGATCATCGGACCGTACACCGGGTTGATTCCGGCGTTGTTCACCAGGAAGTCCAGGCCGCCGAAGTTTTCATGTGCCTTGGCGATGGCCTCTTGCTGATGGGCCGTGTCGTCGGCCTTGCCTGCAACTCCCAGCGCGTGCTCGGGCCCGCCGAGAAGTGCCACCGCTTCTTCCAATGGCTCTGGCTTGCGTGCGGTAATCACCACCTTTGCGCCGTCGCTCACCAACCGCTGTGCGATGGCCAGCCCGATGCCGCGGCTTGCCCCGGTGACAACGGCTGTACGGCCTTCAAATTCCCTAGGCATATTGGTGTTTCCTTCCTCGGTCAGACCCGGCTTCACTGTTGGTTCGCTTCCCAGGCCAGCACGAGGGGCCATCTGCGCCGGTCTGCCGCAGTGCCGTTCTCGTTCCGGGGATCACGGCGCCCTGCCAGATCTCTTGCTGCGCTTGTGCCCTGATTTCATGCCTTGATCCCACAAACCTAAGCGCTTGCTTATATTTTCGATTTCAGTATTCACTGTGACCTCTGTCATGTCAATGCCCAGTATGCGGCGGTAAGATAGCGCTCAGCAGACGAAAGAGGCACGAATGGCTACGGAGCAGGCCCGCGGCAGTGCGACACGCGCCCGACTTCTGGACGCAGCCGTTACCGCCTTTGGCAATAAGGGATTTCACGGGACCACCACCAGGGACATCGCCGCAGCTGCCGGGATGAGCCCGGCTGCCGTCTACGTGCATCACCGGACCAAGGAAGAAATCCTGTTCCAGATCTCAGCCGAAGGGCATCGGCAGATTCTTCAGGTCATCCACGACAGCGCCGCCGAAGATTCCGGCCCAACCGATCGGCTCGCTGCCACGGTTCGCGCGTTTGTGGCGTTCCACGCCGAGAATCATGTCAAAGCGCGCGTGGTGAACTACGAACTGGCCGCGCTGACAGTAGAGCATCGCAATGAAGTGATCAAGCTGCGGCGATCGATCACTCAGGTGTTCCACGAAATTGTGCGCGCAGGATTGCAGACCGGTGATTTTTCGGTCTCCGACCTGGAAATTTCCGCCACTGCAATCATGTCCCTCGGCGTGGATATCACCCGCTGGTACAGCCCGGACGGCCCATGGACACCAGAAATGCTCGGCGAGATCTATGCCGAGTCAGCGATGCGCATTGTCGGGGTCGCTGCACCCAGCAGCGCATTGCAGGCGCATCGGACGGGCGCAGCGGGGCAAACCGCAAATGCCGCACGATGACTTGAGCTTCACCGCGACGCCAACAGCACCCTTGAATCAAGGAAACCAGGGCACCTGCCCTTATTCACGTGGCCTTATTTCGAATCAATGCTTCTCATCACCTCGCTGGCGCAAGCCCCGTCGCGACGGCGCAGTTGCGCACTTTGCCCTGCGGTCGCCGACCCAGCGGAAGAACCCTGCATCCAAACAGCCCAGGCACGGCGGCAGGCTACTGCCCAGAAACCGGCATGAACGAGCCCAATGACGGCACGACACGCATTGATCATCGGAGCACCCCGAGGGATCGGCCTCAGGCATCCAGTCGGTTACCGGGCGGGGCAGGCAGTTCCGCGAGCACCTCGGCTGATGACTCCGGCCGAAGCTTGGACAGCGCAACCCGGTGTGCCAACAACCGAATGATCTGTTCACAAGGCCAGTGCAGACAGAGACCGTCAATAACGCTAGACGTTGAAGCGGAACTCCACGCCATCGCCACACATGCCAACCTCAGAGCATGACGTCAGAATGAGTCGCAACGTCGAACCGTTGTCCCGGATATCGCAAATCTGCGTAGTACATGTTCGTGTGTGCCACGATCTGTGCCCCTGTGACAGCTACGCCATCCCACTCGGCATCCTCTGTCGTGTGGGCGTCGCCCACAAGAGTGACGTCGAATCCCTCAACGGCTGCACGCTGAGTCGTCGTTCTGATGCAGTAGTCCGATTGGGCCCCCGCAATAATCAAACGTGTCGCCTCTAGCCGGTCGAGCGTCTGCCTCAGGAGCGTCTGCGAGAACGCGTCACGATAGTTCTTTCTCACGACTGCCTCGCCGTCGATCCATTTAAGTGGAGCGACAAGTTCCCATGCGGGCGTGCCCGCACCTACTGGATCGTGCATCACCCAGATCACCGGAACTGACCGCGATCTCGCCCGCTCGACGAGCTTAGCGACACGTTTGGCAACGCCATCCGCATCGAAGCATCCTGGGACTACGCCCTGCTGCATGTCAATAATCACGAGTACTGTTTCAGCAGTATTCGACATCAGGCGACCTTCAGCGGCTTGATCTCAGCGATCCGGTCGCCGGCAAGGTCTTGGGCAATCTCCAGCTCATAACGCGTCTGCAGATTGAGCCAGAACTGAGGTTCCACACCGAAAAAGCGTCCGAGACGCAGTGCGGTGTCCGCAGTGATCCCCCGCTTGCCGTGCACGATTTCGTTAATCCTGCGCGGCGGGACACCGATCGACACCGCGAGCTTATTCTGGGTAATGCCGAACCCTTCGATGAAGTCCTCCATCAGGACCTCCCCCGGATGGATCGGCGGGTAGAGTTTCTCGACCATCTCTTCTCCTAGTGGTAGTCCTCGATCTTCACGTCCTCAGCGCCAGCTTCGGTCCAGCGAAAGCAAATGCGCCACTGATCGTTGACCCGAATGCTGTGTTGGCCAGCCCGATCGCCTTTGAGCGCCTCCAGCCGGTTACCTGGTGGCACTCGAAGAGCATCCAACGTCGTAGCAGCATCGAGCAGGTGCAACTTGCGATTCGCGGCTTTATGGACGCGTGGGTCCAGCCGCTTCGCCGGCTCTCGACGCCAGACCTTCTCGGTGTCGCGGTCGGCGAACGATCTGATCATAAAACCAGTATATAACGGACTCCGTTAATAACGTTAGACGTTATACCGGAACTACATCAGGCTCCGGCACAGAGCAACCCTCTGGGCTAAAAAACGCACTGTGCTTAAGATAGCGACCGAGTCCCCCTCAATGGTGATCACTCGATCACCATGCGCGCCCCCGCAGATCGATCGTGCCGGCGGGCCACGCTGAAAGTTCAGAGGCTAGGGGCAGTACCAACAGTGGTTGCCCGGGCGGATCTTCAGCTGCCAAGCCGTCCCGTCCGATCGAGCGCTCGGCCACCCAGACTCGACTCCATCCGCATGATCTGTAAAACGGTACGACTTCCTCCCGGCATCCGAGGTACCCAAAGTCAATGCCACCGGCATCCACCATCGACTGCGCGGCACGGGTCATGAGCCGCTTTCCGAGTCGTTCACCGCGTGCGTGCTCGGAGATCAGTACTCCCCCGACTCCAGCAATCACCACCTCGGCATGGCCCACGCCGATGGTGCGACGCGCCCAGCCCACGTGCCCAACGACGCTGTCCGCGGATCGGGCGATCACATGGAAATCATGAGGCGCATAGCCGTATGGCTGATTCGGGATCCAGTATCCGAAATCGTGAAGATACTCTTGGTCAAAAAGACGCCTCAGATCATCAACATCTCCGGCTGTCAGCGCTCCGTGCGCCACGACTGAGATCGACAGATCCGTCATGAGAACTTCAGTGGCGTAATGGCGGCAACCGTGTCACGCAGCGTGCGCCGCTCGAGCCGCAATTCATAATTTGTCTGCAAGTTCATCCAGAATTCCTCGGACGTCCCGAAATAGCGCGCCAGACGGATCGCCATGCCACGCTTGCCGTGCACGATCTCGATGATCCGGCGCGACGGCACATCCATGGACACGACGAGCCTGTTCTGTGTGATCCCGAACCCCTCGATGAAGTCCTCCATCAGGATCTCCCCTTGATGGATCGGTTCGATTAAGTCATTCTCAGTAGTAGTCGACGAGTTCGACGTCGTCCGTCCCTCCTTCTTTCCATACGAAGTAGATGCTCCACGGGATTTAATCCGGATGCAGCGTTGACGGGCCAGATCACGTTCGCAAAACTTTGAGACGGTTACTGGCAGGGTCCGCAACTTGTCCCCTACACATTAATTCCCTACGGGCGCGCTCCCTAGATGCCTAAAGCGTCCACGAGACGAATGACTACGATTCCCACATCAAGTGCTCTGTGCTCCAGTTCTGGAACGAACTGATCCTTCGCACTTCTACGATCGCAGCTCTTCGACCACTTTGATCGGAGGGAAGATCCCCTATCTTCTCGCATGGTTGCGAGAAGGGTTTCCAGTCTTAGTGCGACAAACTTCATCTACTTCAGCATTACAGCTTGGACAGGCCCTCCTTAGATCCTGCGTTACCAGGAGTTGCGCTTCCAATTCTTTGTAAAATTCGTCATTGTCTGGTGTTTCGAGGTTTGCCAGAATACTCTTCACTTCCGACTGAAAATTCACAACAGCATCTAGCCATGCCGCCGTTAACTGTGGAATGACACCAAAGCTTTCCAGCATCGCCTTCCTAAAAGGTCGCTCAGCGCGCGGACCACCGATACCGCTGTTGTAGAGCCTCTCACCTGCATTCCTCAGTTCAGCGATCTTCAAGATTTCTGCGTAATCAAGTGAAGGCTGGTCATCAAAGTAGTCGAGCACTTCCTTTCGGAATTCATGTGCTCCAATTTTTTGTATTGCTTGTCGCATCAGATCACCACTACCGAGGTAAGTCTGTATGCTTTCAGGATCGAGGCGGCTCGATTGACCGACATAGAGCGTACCATTGACGTTATTGCGGGTTAGATACAGATATCCAATAGTCATATATTTCCTCCAGTCGAGGGCGCCTGAGCGAAGGAGCCGCGAAAGTTAATCCGGACCCCCAGCAAACATGAATTGAGCGTAACCCACGACCACTGGCAGCTTCAATCAAAACAATCTGAATACTTGAACGCGTTCGTCCCCGAACTGCGAACCGTGGATCAGGAAAGAACACCACGGTTTCATCGTGAGAGATGTTCCTGTCCCGCCGACCTCCTCAATCTCAAATCGGTGCCGACAAATCCAACCGGGATAGTCTGGATTTCGGGAACTATCGCGAGCAGACGTTAGTTCCGATATACCAACGAATGTGGCGGCTACGCTGCAGATGGACGTGCTCACGAGTCGCTGAGGTACGACCTGAGCTGATGAACACGCAAGTAAGGAATGCGACTGTCGCCGCCGAAGCTCAAATCGCACTCGATACGAGGCAGCTGGCACAGGCCGCATACTGTCGTACAAATGCGTCACAATAATGTTGTTTGGGCAATATAAATGGGAGCGAGGCATGAAAGTGATCGAAGAGGAAGCCGCCCCTCGGCGTGTGAAATTCTAGGGCGTACATGACATGGCAGCTGGGTTCCATATGCAACGTCTGCCTGAGATCGTCGAGCGGTTCGAGCCCATGGATATCCCAGAATCGCTGCGGACATCATAGAGCTCCACAATGTGCGGCACTACCTCGAACAAGAGCTCTTTCCAAATGCTTACAACGAAGAAGAACGAAAGTACGCGATAGCCCAGATACGGTTGATCGAAAGCACGATAGCGAGGTTCTTTTCGAAGGTCAACGAATCAAACTTCGAATACGTATCGATCGGTATCAGCCACGAGTATCGTGCAGATTTTCTGGACTTGCTCGGTAGATACAAAGCCTTCGATCGTTGTGATGCCTTGACGGTCCTGCCCACATTGGACGCGGTGGGAATTGATCTAGGCAGATTGCTCGCTAGTAAAAAAACTGGTAGACGCTTACGATTCCGAAATCCGAAATCCGAAATCCGAAAAAATACTTGCATAACCTCGAAATGCTGAGCACCTAGTTCGAAAGTACTTGCAAGCTGGAGCACAGGAAAAAGTACATCTTGCTCGAAGCCTCTCGTCAGTCGACGCTCGAAATCTGCTGCAGAGTTACATCGACAGGGCCGATGTCAACTCAAACTACCTAGGCCTAATTGCAACAGCCAAAGAGAATGCTAATTCAGGAATTGATGCCAAGCTGAAGCTGCGAGCAACGCGCGTTCATTAAATGTCGTCAACAAAGGAAATGGCCTACTGACTTGGGAGTCAAGAAAACTCGCCAAACTCGTACTTTGACCCGCATGTCTTCCGCCGCACCGAGCCAACGAATTCAGACACAAATTCCTGCGCGAGGTAGCCGACCATATAGTGTCCTGTAGTGTGCTGTCGCTTCAAAGCACTGATTCGGTCCAGCTGTAATATCCACCGTCGCGGCAAGATTATCAAAGGGGAAATCGTGGAAATCGAGTCAATCACCGTCCAGGCCGACTACTGTTTCGGAGCGCAGCCGCTACGTCTCGGTGGTCTCAGAAAGGTTAACTTCATTTTCGCGCCGAATGGTGCAGGCAAGTCAACAATCTCAAACATGCTAGCTCGCCAGCCTGTTGACGCGAACAAGAGAGACACTTGGGACGTCGCACGTACGAAGCTTCCGATTCGCGTGTTCAATGAAGCGTACCGATCACGAGTCCTCACCGAGCGTGTCAATGGCATATTCACCATTGGAGAAACTTCAACGGCGATCAATGGCCAAATCGACGCTCTAAAGAAGGAAATCAGGGATCGCACGACAATTCGCGACAAGTGGCGCAAAGAGATTGGTCCGGGCACCGAGGAGAATACCCCGGTAGGCCTGCTTGGAGAAATAGAAAGCTACCGGCTCGCGGCTCGCAAAGAGATCTTCAGCGCTCACAAAAATATTGATGAATCTCTAATTCCTATAGTTTTCGAGGGATATCGAAGCAGTCAAGACAAGCTATTTGACGAGGCGCGCAAACGTTTCGGCGAGATGGAGACTTCGAACTCAGATGTTGATTGGGAGGCGCTCAAGACGCGCGCCCGAAGTTTGAGTAGGGGCAAAAAAACACGTGTGAAACTGCCCGAAATTAGGACTGTCAATTTGATATCTGCGGTCGATGTCGCTGAAGTTGCCAGCAAGGGCTCACACGGTCAAGACGGAAAGTTTGCAGAACTTATACAACGTCTCAAGAACGAAGACTGGGTGAGCAAGGGCCGAGACTACGTAGATGATGCGCAGGGCAAATGCCCGTTTTGTCAGAACCAAGCACCTGCAAATCTCGAACATGACCTAACTCAGTATTTCGAAGGTGGCTTCGATGCCGCACTTCAACGTTCCATCAAGATTGAAGACGCCGTAAAAGTTCTCGCAGTAAAGCTCGAAGGTGAGATCTCCGGGTTAGAAGTTGCGTTGAGCCAGGATATGGAAGTCGTTGAAGAGGATTTCGTCCCTGCAATCTCGCATGTTCGCGAAGCCGCGAAACTCCTACTCTCTGAACTGCGCGAGAGAAGCGCCCACCCGACACGGCCAATCGCGGTTTCTGATGTGGATGGGGTTCTATCTGAACTTGTAAAGCTCATTGAAGCTGAGAACGAAAGGATTGAGCAACATAACCAGATCGTTAGGAATGTGGGCGTCGAGCGCGCAAAACTCGTCAACGACGGGTGGGTAGCCTTCCTGTCTGGCACCGCCGTAAGCATCGAGATGAAAAAGTTCAACGGGTTTGAATCAAGAAAGCAAAAGGTCATCGCCGGGCTCCGGACCAAAATTTCGGAAAGCGAGCAAGAGGATAGCCTGGCAAATAAGAAATTAGACGAACTTCAAAGGTCTATTTCCAACACGAGCGATGTCGCCGATAAGATCAACAAGCTACTCACAGCTATGGGGTTCCACCGCTTCCGCCTAAGCAGCGCCGGTGAATCCGGCGGCAGCTATCGAATAGTTCGCGAAGATGACACCCCGGCATTTGATTCACTCTCGGAAGGTGAGAAGACCTTCATCTGCTTTGCCTACTTTTGGGAATCGCTTTTCGGTAGCGAAGTGGCCAGCGGTTTACCGGAAGATGTTGTCGCGGTAATCGACGATCCGATCTCAAGTCTAGACAGCGACGCTCTTTTCATGATCGCTGCGTATATCCGCGACGCCGCAAATCTAGCCCTAAAGGGAACTACTAATCTCCGTCAGCTCATTGTCTTTACGCACAACACACAATTTCATCATGAGGCGGCTTACACTTCAGAACGGAACTCGAAAGAACGCCGTTATTTCAGGCTTGTGAAGGATATGAGCGGGTTTACTACAGTCCGTGACGACAAAAACGAATCCAAGATCCGTGGCAGCTACGCCCTACTCTGGCATTCGGTTATCGAAGCTGCACGAACCGAAGACGAGTCAGATTTAGTACGGGTTGGAGTATTCAACATCGTCAGACGAATTCTCGAAGGCTACTTCAAAACAATAGGAAACGTAAAGGATTTTGATCGGATCGAAGCTGTTTCTCCGGCCGAAGAGAGAATGATCTCCCAATTTCATATCTGGGCAAACTCTGGATCGCACACAATCGCGGACGACCTAGACCAGACGATCGATGTCGGGCGTACTAAAGATTTTCTCAGACTGTTCAAACAGTTTTTCGATGTTCAGGGCCATGGAGCTCACTTCGACATGATGGTGGCAGCAAGCGGCGGCGAAAATCTCTTGAAGCCAGATCAATTGTTCGCTCGATTGTGAAGGTGCCGACCTGCTTTAGCGCCTAACGGGGTATAAGAAAGCCTGGAATGAAAAACATTCCAGGCTTTCTTATAGTCAAGACCGATGCTGATTTAGACGTTGAAGCGGAACTCCACGACGTCGCCGTCCTTCATGACGTAGTCCTTGCCTTCAATGCGGGCCTTGCCAGCGGACTTGGCGTTGGCGATGGAGCCCAGCTCCACCAGATCATCAAAGGCCACAACCTCGGCCTTGATGAAGCCACGCTGGAAGTCGGTGTGGATCACGCCGGCGGCTTCCGGAGCAGTCGCGCCGCGGCGGATGGTCCACGCACGGGTTTCCTTTGGACCAGCGGTCAGGTAGGACTGCAGGCCCAAGGTGTCATAGCCAACGCGAGCCAGCTTGTCCAGGCCGGACTCTTCGATGCCGGCATCTTCCATCATCTCGGCAGCTTCGTCTTCTTCAAGCTCAGCCAGCTCGGATTCGAACTGGGCGTCCAGGAAGATCGCCTCGGCAGGTGCCACCAGCTCGGAGAGCTTGGCCTGCATCTCGGTGTCGGCCAGCCCGGCCTCATCGGTGTTGAACACGTAGATGAATGGCTTGGTGGTCATCAGCTGCATTGGAGCAAGCTCTTCAAGGTCGATGCCCTTGGTCTTGCCCGCGGCGAACAGGGTGATGCCCTCTTCAAGCACCTTCTGCGCGTTGAGCACTGCGTCCATGAAAGACTTCTCGATCTTCTTGCTGCGCAATTCCTTCTCAAGGCGTGGCAGCTGGTTCTCGATGGTCTGCAGGTCGGCGAGGATCAGCTCGGTAGCGATGGTCTCGATATCCGAAGCCGGGTCCACCTTGCCGTTCACGTGGATGACGTCGTCATTGACGAACGCACGGGTGACCTGGCAGATCGCGTCGGCTTCGCGGATCGTGGCCAGGAACTTGTTGCCCAGGCCCTCGCCCTCGGAAGCGCCCTTGACGATGCCAGCGATATCCACGAAGGATACGGTGGCTGGCAGGATGCGCTCGGAACCGAAGATTCCGGCGAGCACCTTCAGGCGCGAATCTGGCAACGGCACGACACCCACGTTGGGTTCAATGGTTGCGAACGGGTAGTTGGCTGCCAGCACCTGGGCACGGGTCAGCGCGTTGAACATGGTGGACTTGCCGACGTTGGGCAGTCCGACGATTCCGATAGTAAGAGCCACGGGAGAAAATTCTACCTTTTGCTAGTGATGAGCGCGCAATTGCCTGCGGCGCAGGAATTCTTTAGTTGGGCTGCGGGCGGGTGCCGCGGCCGCCCAGGGCGCGGTCCTCGTCGCCGGCTTCCTTGAGCTTGCCGCGGATTTCCTTGGGCAGCGAGAAGATGATGTCCTCTTCGGCGGTGGTCACCTCGGCCACGTCGGTGAATCCGTAGTCGGCCAGCAGCGAGACGACCTCGCGCACCAGCACCTCGGGCACCGAGGCTCCGGAGGTCACGCCCACGGTGGAAACGCCCTCGAACCAGGACTCGTCCACCTCGTTGGCGAAGTCCACGCGGTAGGCGGCCTTCGCCCCGTGATCCAGGGCCACCTCGACCAGGCGCACCGAGTTCGAGGAATTGGCCGAGCCGACCACGATCACCAGGTCGGCCTGCGGGGCGATGTTCTTGATCGCGGCCTGGCGGTTGGTGGTGGCGTAGCAGATGTCATCGCTGGGCGGATCCTGAAGATTCGGGAAGCGCTTGCGCAGCCGGCGCACGATCTCCATGGTCTCGTCCACGCTCAAGGTGGTCTGCGAAAGCCAGATCAACTTGTCCGGATCCTTCACCTGCACGGTGTCGGCTTCTTCCGGATTGTTCACGATGGTGGTGACCTCCGGGGCCTCACCGTAGGTGCCCTCGACCTCCTCGTGGCCTTCATGGCCGATCAGCAGGATCTCATAGTCGTTCTTGGCGAAGCGCACGGCCTCGCGGTGCACCTTGGTGACCAGCGGGCAGGTGGCGTCGATGGTCTGCAGGTTGCGGTCCGCGGCGGACTGGACCACCGCTGGGGAGACGCCGTGGGCAGAGAAGACCACCAGGGCGCCCTCGGGAACTTCCTCGTTTTCCTCCACGAAGATCGCTCCGCGGGACTCCAATTCGGAAACCACATGGAGGTTGTGCACGATCTGCTTGCGCACGTACACCGGAGGCCCGTAGTGCTCCAGGGCCTTCTCGACAGCCACCACGGCGCGATCCACGCCGGCGCAGTAGCCGCGCGGGGCCGCGAGC
>Ga0302349_1002769_pt1 | contig 10796 bp, 8 predicted proteins | sample PhyAR1_FD_202176 | JGI IMG/M metagenome (GOLD analysis project Ga0302349, IMG submission 202176) | Leaf surface microbial communities from alfalfa plants in UC Gill Tract Community Farm, Albany, California, United States - DLSL A.R1... | ecosystem: Host-associated > Plants > Phyllosphere >...
TACATCGGCTTCATCGTCTTCGGCGCGGGCTCGATCTTCGCCGGCATGTTCCCGCAGGTGCTGCCGTCGACCCTCGACGACGCGTTCAGCCTGACGGTGACCAACGCCTCGAACAGCCCGTACACGCTGACGGTCATGACGGTCGTCGCCGCGATCGGCCTGCCGCTCGTGATCGCCTACCAGGCTTGGTCGTACTGGGTGTTCCGCGCGCGGCTCACGCCGGGGATGATCCCCGAACCGCACATCGTGGTTCCCGCTATCCTGCGCGCAAAATGAGCGCCCGTCGGGCATAGTCGCACCATGGAGTCTCCTCGTCCGGATCTCGGTTCGGTTCCGAAGCCCGCCCTCGCGGGGCTCGGCGCGCTCGCCGCGCTCAAGGCGCTCGGCCTCGTGCTCGTCGCGGGCGCCGTCGCCTCGGGCATCGCGGGCCTCGCCTCGGGCGACCTCGACGTCCGCGGCGTCATGATGCTCGGATCCGCGGGCGCGATCCTGCGGGCCGTGGCCGCCTGGGGCACGCGCGTCGTCGCGGCGCGCGTCGCGATCACCGTCAAACAGGACCTCCGCGGGCAGCTCTGGGACCGCATCGCCAGCGGCGACGCGGAGGGCGCCGAGGGCGAAGATCCGCACGCAGACCGCCCCGTGGATCCCGCGCGCATCTCGCAGGGGAGCGAACGCGAGGGCTCCATCGCCGTCCTCGCGACCGACGGCCTGGACGACCTCGACGACTACTTCTCGCAGAGCTTGCCGGCGATGATCCAGGCGGCCGTCGTGCCGCTCGTGGTGGGCGCCCGGATCCTCGGCGCGGACTGGCTGAGCGCCCTCATCATCGTGCTGACGATTCCCCTCGTGCCGGTGTTCATGATCCTCATCGGCAAGCACACGCAGGAGAAGACCGACGAGGCGACGGACGCGCTCGCGCGCCTCGCCAACCACCTCACGGAACTCGCCCGCGGGCTGCCCGTGCTCGTCGGGCTCGGCCGCGTCGACGAGCAGTCGCGCGCGCTCGCCGAGATCCAGGGCGAGTACCGCACGCGGACGCAGCGCACGCTGCGCACCGCCTTCCTCTCGGCGCTCGCGCTCGAGCTGATCTCCACGATCTCGGTCGCGCTCGTCGCCGTCGTGCTCGGCCTGCGGCTCATGCACGGCACCGTCGGGCTCGAGGCGGCGCTACTCGCCCTCATCCTGGCGCCCGAGTGCTTCCAGGCGCTGCGCGAGCTCGGATCCGCCTTCCACTCGTCCCAGAACGGCGCGAGCGCGCTCGCGCGCGTGAAGCGGATCCTCGCCGGCGCCCGCCGCGGCGACGTACGCGGCGCGCGGCTGAACGTCGTGGCGCGGCAGGACGGCTCCGCCGCACGATCCCTCACGCGCCCCGAGCCGCTCACGAAGCTTCCGGCGGGCTTCCCCTCGCTCGCCGAGGTCGTCGCCCAGCTCGGCGAACCCCTCGAGCGAGCCGCCGACGCCGCACCCACGACGATCGCGGTGCACGAGCTGACGGTGCGGCACGAGGGCCGCGCCCGACCCACCCTCGAGCGCTTCTCCGCAAGCATCGGCGGCATCACGGCGGTGGCCGGGCCGAGCGGATCCGGGAAGTCGACCCTGCTCAAGGCGCTCGCGGGCGCCCTGCCCTCCTCCGCACACGCATCGGGCTGGGTCGTCGGCATCGACACCGACCGCACTGCATACGCCCCGCAGACGCCGCGGGCGTTCACCTCGACGCCATGGGACGAACTCGCGCTCTACGGTGCCGAGGATCCGGGATCGCTCCTGACCGAGGTGGGCCTCGACCACCGCGCCGACGCCGCGACGGCGGAGCTGAGCCCCGGCGAGCAGCGGCGACTCGCCGTCGCCCGGGCGCTCGCCCGCGTCGACGCCGGCGCGACCCTGCTGATCCTCGACGAACCGACGGCGCACCTCGACCGGGCCTCGGCCGAGCTGGTGCGCGGCGCGATCCGCTGCCGCGCGAAACGCGCCACGGTGGTGCTCGCAACCCACGAGCCCGAGACCCTCGCGCTCGCGGGCCGCATCGTGCGCGTCGCCGAGGGAGGCACCGTGCACCCCGGCGGTGCGGCCGAGCTCGGGGCGCCGGCGGATCCGGGCGGCGCCGCGCGTGCGGCATCCGGCACGGTCGGGGTGCCCGTGTCCACGGGCCCCGTCCGAATCGCGGGCGGCCCGGCCTCCCAGGCGATCGAGCTGCCGAAGCTGCGCGGCCCGGGGCACCGCCCCGTCGCGCGCCGCGGATCCCGCTCGCGCCGCGAGATCCGCAGCCTGCTGCGCCCCGACGCGCTGCGCTGGGGGTTCGGCGCGCTGCTGGCGTTCGTCACGACCGGCATGGGCCTCGCCCTGACGGCCGTGTCGGGCTGGCTGATCGTGCGCGCAAGCGTCGAAGAGTTCATCATGTACCTGCTCGTCGCGATCGTCGGCGTGCGCTTCTTCGGCATCGGCCGCGCGGTGAGCCGCTACGGCGAGCGTCTCGCGACGCACGCCGCGTCTTTCGCGACCGTCGACCGCCTGCGGCTCCGGCTCTGGCGCGGCGTCGCCGCCCGCGGCGCCGGATCCCGCCGCCTCCTCGAAGGCGGATCCCCCGTCGACTACCTCGTGACGCTCGCCGACGACCTGCGCGATCAGCTGCCGCGCGTCATCCCCGGTGTGGTCGCGGGGCTTCTCGCGATCGTCGGCATCGTCGTCACGACCGCGCTCGTCGCCCCCGGCCTCGCCCTTCCCGTCGCCCTCGTGCTCGTGGTCGCGGCGGCCCTGAGCGGCGCGACCGCCGTGTGGGCCGCGCGCGGATCCATGCGGACGCGCGTGAAGGAGCGCTCGGCGCTCGCCCGCGGAACCGCGGCGCTCGCGCTCGCGGCCGACGACCTGCGCGCGAACGGCCGCGCCGTGCCGGCGATCGCACGGCTCGACCGCGCGGGCGAGCGGCTCGCGCGGGCCGAACGCGGATCCGCCTGGTCGGCGGGGCTCGCCGACGCCGTCATCCTGCTCTGCTGCTCCGCGCTCGCGGCCGCCGTGCCCGTGCTCGCGGGCGGCCTGGCGGCGGAGTTCGCATGCGTCGTCGCCCTGCTGGCCCTCGCGGCCGTCGAGCCGCTCTCGGGCCTGGCGAACGCCTGCCACCGCGTTCCCGCTCTGCGCGAACTCGCGCGCCGCATCGCCCCGCTCACGGACGAGCCGCCCGCCGTGATGACGGGCCGGACGCCCGTGCCTCGGCCCGTCTCCTCCGTCGCCCTCGACGACGTCGCGGCCGCCTACCCCGGCCAGGACGTTCCCGTGTTCCGCCACGTCTCGGGCGAGGTGGCGCCCGGCGAGTGGCTCGTCGTGTCGGGCCCCAGCGGGTCCGGCAAGTCGACCCTGCTCTCGGTCCTGATGGGCGCGCTCGCGCCGGTCGAGGGGACGGTCTACGCCTCCGAGGTCTCGCTCGCCCGCGCCGACGCCGCCAGCTGGCGCGTCGCCGTCGCCTGGTGCCCGCAGGACGCGTACGTGTTCGACTCGCGGATCCGCGCGAACCTCGCGATCGCGCGCTCGCGCGAGAACGCGCCGACGGACGAGGAGATGACGGCCGCGCTCGCGCGCGTCGGGCTCTCGCTCGACCTCGACACCCGCGTCGGCGCCGGCGGATCCGCGCTCTCGGGCGGCGAGCGCCAGCGGCTCGCGGTCGCCCGTGCGCTGCTGACGAGCGCCGAGGTGATCCTGCTCGACGAGCCCGCCGCGCACCTCGACCGGCCCACCGCGGAGGCGATGATGGCCGACATTCGCCGCGCCACCGCCGACCGCATCGTGGTGCTCGTCTCGCACCGCCCCGACGCCCAGGCGCCGGAGGGGTCGCGGGTGATCGCGCTCGGGTAGCGGCTACTCGCCCTCGGCGAGGAAGAGGTCGACCTCGATCGTGCCGGTCTCCTCGACCTTCACGAAGCCGAGGTTGGGGGCGGTGACGCCGAAGTCGGTGAAGGTGATGGGGATGCTGCCCACGACCTCGGCGCGATCCTCCTCCACCGCGACCTGCGCCTCGAGGCTCACCGGCTGCGTCACGCCGTGCACCGTGAGTTCGCCCGCAAGGGTGACGGTCGAGGCGCCCGGCTCGAGCGCGACCGGATCTGTGAGCGCGAACGTCGCCGTCGGGAACTGATCCGTCTCGAGTGCGGTGTCGCGGAAGTACGCGTCGCGGTTGCCGGAGTCGGTCGCGACGCTCGCCATGTCCACCTCGATCTCGGCGGATTCCAGCGTTCCCTCGGCGATCTCGAGCGTTCCCGTGACCTGCTCGGTGCTGCCGCGCACCGTCACGTCCTCGCCCTGGAGCACCTCGTCGAGCTGGTAGCCCGCCGTCGATCCGTCGGCGACCGTGAGCGTGCCCGTGTACGAGGCCACGTCGTCGGGGATCTCGCCCGAGGTCGAGAGCGTGGGCGCCGGTTCGGCCTTGTCGTTGGCCCACTGCGCGTACAGGCGGGGGCCGAACAGCAGCGCCGCCGCCACGACCACGACGACGGCGACAGCAACGCCGATCAGAATCTTCGTTCGTTGTGCCACGTCGTCCTCCAGGGTCGATATCCACGAGTAGGAACAGCGTAAGGACGGGCGTCTATCCCCGAGCAGGCAATGAACCGGGAAATCCCTATCACCGGCGCGGCAGGACGTTCGGGCGCTTACGCCGCGATCGGCACCGCGAGCTCACCGCGCGCGGCGCGCCGATTCAGGCGCTCCGACAACACGATGCCGAGGACCACGAGCACCGCCAGATAGAACGGGAAGATCCATACTCCGGTAACCGACGACAGCGCCCCGAAGAGGGGCGGCATGAAGGTGGATCCGCTGTACGCAGCCGCCATCTGGATGCCGATGATCGCGTGAGAATTGTGCGCCCCGAAGTTGTCCGGCGTGGAGTGGATGATCGCCGGATAGATCGGGGCGCTGCCGAGACCCGCGACGACGAGTCCGGCGAGGGCCAGCACATCGGTCGGCAGAGGGAGCGCGATCATCGCGATGCCGAGCCCCGTGGCGATGAAGCCGCCCCGGATGAGCATCTTGTCGCCGATCCGATCCGCGACGAACCCGCTCAGGAAGCGCCCGACCGTGATGCCGAGCAGGAACAGCGCGGCGAACGTCGCCGCGAGACCGGTGTCGATCCCGCGCTCGGTGACGAGGTAGCTCGAGGCCCACAGGATGGCCGTGCTCTCGATGGCGCAGTATGCGAAGAACGCGCCGAGAATCAGCAGCACGCCCGGAATGCCCAGCGCGACGGACAACGGCACATGACCGGGGCTCGGGGGCTGTGTTCCTTCGTCGCTCTCGACCGATCCCGTGTTCTTCTTCGACCGGGGGTCCGTGCGCCACAGCGACAGCGTGGCGAACAAGATCCCGACGAGCACCGCCTGAACGATTCCGATCGACTGGTAGGCGCTGGACCAGCCGGCACCGGAGCTGATCGCGTAGCCCATGATGAACGGACTGATCGAGGCTCCCACTCCCCAGAAGCTGTGCAACCAGTTCATGTGCTTCGCGGCGAAGTGCAGCGCGACGTAGTTGTTCAACGCGGCATCGACCGCGCCGGCACCAAGGCCGTATGGGATAGCCCAGAGGCACAGCATCCAGAACGATCCCGAGAAGGAGAAACCGAGGAGCGCCGCGGCCGTCATCCCCACGCTGATCGCTGTGACGAGTCCCACACCCATGCGACGAGTGAGCCGCTCGGACATCAGGCTGGAGACGATGGTGCCACCCGCGATGATCATCGTGATGAATCCTGCGAACCAGAGCGGCACTCCGAGGTCGGCATGCATCGCCGGCCAGCCCGCACCCACCAGGGAGTCCGGGAGGCCAAGGCTCACAAAGGCGACGTAGATGATCGCCAGAAGAAGCGCGTACACAGATCAGCTCTTTCGTGTGAGGGACGTCGACGGCGTGCCGCAGACCGAGGGGCTCCGAGCACCCGACAACGGTACGACGACCTTAGCGGTCGCTCGCGAACTTGCGGGACTGGGCCTGACAGCTCTCGCCCTCTCCCTCCACGCCGCTGCCGCGCTGGCCTCGCGCCCCGGAAACGAGGTGATCGTTCCCGGGGGGCACGATCGAACACGACGATCTCTCGTTCACGGGTATCGGCGCCGTCGAAACCATCAGAGCAATGCGCTTCGATGTGGCGTTGATCGGCGCGTGCTCCGCGGATCCCGCTCACGGTCTGACGGTCGCGAGCTGGCCCGACGCACAGATCAAGCGCGCCGCCCTGGAATCGTCAGCACGGCGAGTCCTACTCGCCACGGCCGCGAAGTTCTCCCGGACGTCCGCGCACCGTTTCGGTTCCTATGAGGACCTCGACACGATCATCACCACCCCTGATGCACCGGCAGCGGCAACGTACGCGGCACGCGAAGCCGGTGTGGAGGTCATCACGGTGCCATTGTCGGAGATTCGCGATCCCGTGGGCTCGCGGAGCGGTAACAGCACGCGACAGGGCGCGCCCATGTAGGACAAATATTCTAACTTTACCTCTTGGTCACATCGAACATTGTTGCTAAACTGGACGCATGGCAACGACGTCGCAGGCTCCGCACAGCACCGTCCCGGTGCGTGAACGGATCGCGAGCGCGTTGCCCCTTGTGGCGCGTCTTGCCGACTCGATCGGGCATCTCTCCGATGCAGAGCTCGTTGCCGTCACGGGGCTCCTCGAGGGCCTGGGCCGTCACGTCGACGCCGCCAGGGTGCGGGCCGCGGGCGAGGTCGATGCGCGTTCGGGGCGGGACCGCGAGTCGTCTCTCGCTCGCCGCTACGACAGCACGTCGGCCTCGGGCCTGCTCGCGCATACGACTCACGCCGCCCCCGGCGAGCTACGCGCACGCATCCGTCTCGATCGCAGAACGCGCCACGGCGCATCGCTCACGGGCGAGGAGCTCCCGCCCGAGTATCCGGTGGTCGCGGCCGCTCTCCGCGAGGGCGCGATCGGGGTCGACGTCGCCGAGCACCTGACCGACGCCCTCGAGCGCGCCTCGAGAACCGCCGTCGTCGACCCGGTCGAGGTCGCGACGGCCGAGCGCGAGATCGTGAACGCCGCGGCGGCCGGGTTCGCCGGCGTCGGACCGATGGCGGGATCCGATGAGGCGCTGCCGCGCACCTTCGACGATTACCTCGCGGTCGAGGGCGCATGGGTCGAGTTCTTGACCCGTGACGGCATCAAACCGTCCGCCGAGCAGGCCGCGAAGTATCGCGCCTTCTCCGTCGGCCGCGTGCGCTCGGATGGCCTCGCACACATCTTCGGCCGGGTCACCCCGGAGCTTGCCGGCGCGATGACGCGGCTTCTCGATGCGTACGTCGGTTCCACGGTGTCATTCGGTACGTCACCCGAACAATCGGAACCGGGCGAGCCCTGGGCCGACACCGACGTGGTCCCGGATCCGCGCACGAAGGCGCAGATCCGGCACGACGCGCTGATGTCGATGATCCAGGCCGCCGCCGCCTCGGCCGAGGCGCCCACGATCGGCGGCGCCGCACCCACGCTCGTGGTCACGATCGATGCCGAGCAGCTGGCTCACGACGGCGGTGTCGCGGACATCGACGGCATCGATATCGCCGTCCTGGCGCATGTCGCCCACCGCATCGCCTGCACGGGAGCGGTCCAGAAGGTGGTTTTCGGCACGGAGGGGCGCATCCTCGCTCTCGGCTCCCCGCAGCGGTTGTTCACCTCGTACCAGCGCCGCGCGATCGCCGCGCGCGACGGTGGATGCATCATCCCGGGGTGTCACATCCCCGCCGCCTGGTGCGAGATCCACCACGTTGAGGAGCATTTCCGGGGTGGCGCGACCCACACCGATAACGGCGTGCTGCTCTGCTGGGCCCATCACCACGACATCGATTCCTCCGGCTGGGAGATCACGATGCGCGACGGCGTGCCGCACGTTAAGGCACCGGGATGGATCGACCGGCGCGGCCTGTATCGCCCGGTCGTGGGTCGCAGGTCGCTTCGCGAGAGGGTGCGGCGGCGAAGCGAAAGCCTCGATCCACCCGTCGCCGCGCACACGCATCCCTCGCACAATCGCGGGGGATGAGAACCGCCTCTGCGCCTTAAGCGTCGTCGTCTCGATGCGAGCGCCTATACACAGCGGCGCGCTGCGCATGGCGCGACCGAGCGTGAGACCTTCCGGATGGCGAGTGAGGGCAAGTCCGTTCTCGGGGATCTCGGGCCCCATCCGGCCGCCACCGTCCGAACCCCGACGACCCTCTCAACTGCGAAGAGCCATACCGTCTTCCACGACGTGCCGAGCTGGCGGGCCAGACCGTGCACAGTGGCATGCTCCCGGCGCAGCTGTCCGATCGCCCAGCCGACGGCGCGCGTGGTGATCGACCCGCGCTGGCCGACCAGCGTAGGCAGCTGTTCCACGAACGTCTTCCGTTTGCAGTCATCATCGTCACAGCGCCCCAGACCCGTTGCCACCACACGATCCGCACCTGCGTCATCCCGGGCACGTCATGAAGCAGCCGGTGTCGACGCCCACGCCCGGTCGCGACGACCCCGCACGACGGGCACCCCGTCTGCGCAGCAGGGCTCGACACGGTGACGACCAGCAGCCGCTCCCGACGGTCGACGTGCTCGACATGGACGCCATCGAGGCCGAGCAGCACATCGCAACGGAAACACGGATCAGTCGCAGAGCGCGCATCAGCGCACCCCGAAGTAGGGTGAAGCACGTCGAGGTCCTCGGGTTGATCAGGTTGTTAGCGCTTCTGATCCTCCAGGGCCTCGACCCCTACCCACCGCACCTCACCCGGCGAGCCTCACCCCACCGAATGTCCGAAGAGCCGCTTAAGTGCGGAATCCGACAGAATTCCACGACACGGAACCGCGTTGTCCTCACTTGCTCGGGGAGAGGCGCCACACGGTCACGACGTCGGTTACGGCGGTGTAAGTGAAGCGGAGCAAGGTGTTCTCAGGATAGGCGTCGGTACGAAGACGCGAGCCGCTTTGATACTCCTCGCCGGCCGCACCCACAAACAGATCGACGGTTACGTCGAGCTGCGACAATCCACACGCCGAGTCACCAGCAAACGTGACCTTATTCGCGCTCAACTCAACCGTTTGTGCGACATTCAAGCAAACAGCATCGGAGGGCAGGTCCTGGTCATCGTCCTCTATGTCAGATGGCCGAATCGTGAAGATATCGATGCCCTCACCCAGCGATCCAAAGTATGTTCGCCCGTCTAGTATCCCCGCCGAGTCAGGGCTCCCCGCAAAGTCTGAGGCCGCATCCGCGTACCGATCCGGCATCTCGGTCGGGTGTAGTTCCGTGACAAAATCGGCGCTGCCACCCGGCCCTGTGTGACGTGCGAATCCCGCCACATAGCCTCCGCCCCAGCCGATGACTCCAGCTAGGACCATCACGATCACCGCGCCGACGCCGATCGTGGCGATGAGCGCGGGCGTAAACCACTTACTGCCGTGCCCCGCGGCACCCCCACTGTTCTGGTCGCGTTCCTTCACCCCATGTCGGATCCCCACCCGGTCGGAAGCATCCCCCGCCCCAACACTCTGTGGGGACCCTGACATCGAGCGACCCGAGGTATGCGCCTGTGCGCTCTCGCCCGGATATTCAGCGGCGTGGCCTGACGACGAATCATCGTGCTCGGTGTGTTCGGACCCCGAGATAGAGGGAACGGGCGGGAGGGGCGCGGGTGTTCCGGACTGCGTATCTGGGATCCGGAAGGATGCCTCGAACTGCGCGAGCCGTGCACGTTCGACAGGGCTCAGATCGTCACCATCAGGCCCATACGCGCGGCGTTGCAGCTCGGCTAGATCGGCATCGAGTTCGGGCATAACCAGACCCTATCCATAACTCTGGTAGAGCTAGCAGATGAGCCTGGTGCTAGCCGCGCTGTCCAAGGAGTGCTCTATCGATTCTCTGCGGATCGCGCGTACGCGACCGGCGTGATTCGCGGCGAGCTGCGACGACGGGTCATCAAAGCGGTGATCCCCGAAAAGAGCGACCAGGCCACCGCCCGCAGACGTCGCGGCAGCCGAGGAGGCCGCCCGTCCGCGCACGCAAGACCAGACGTCACATACTGACACAACAGCCCATCGGCCTGTGCGCGCATGGCGGCTTGAACTGTTCCTTGAACGTCAGCTGCGGGCGCGCCAGAGCGGCACCGAAACAGTATACCGACGTTGTTGACATGACCTATACAAAGGAGAGTGATGTACTGAAGAAGCTACTTTCATTGAGCGCGGGCGTTCTGATGATTGGCGCGCTCATGGCCGGAGGGCCCGCGGTGGCGGACGAATCCGTTGCGCTACCGGATTCCGCTAAATTGGTTCAGTTTAACGGTGCGGACGTGGTGGTTTCTTCACGAGATTTGAGTGCGGAGGAAATCGCGCAAGTCAGTGAAGCTCAATCAGCTGAATCGATCGACAACGCGGTCGAAATCCTGAACGGCGGAGAGTCTGACGGCTTGCACGGTCAAGTGGTTTTCGACGCCGACAGCCCGGGCGAGTACACTGCCGCTGTGCTGGTCAATTCTAGCGATGTAGTCGCATTTGGCAGTAGCCCCCCTGGCACTCAATGCAAGACGGAGAGGCGAGCTGGGGTAAGCACTCACCTTATCCAGACAAAGCAAACGTATTTCGCTTACTGTGGAAACGGAACCTGGACAGGCAGTCGGGGCCAGATGACCAAGTTCCGTACATATGCCGGCACATCTGCCCTGGTCGGTACGAGTAGCACTAGCTGGACGCTCTGCCCCCAGAACACAGAATGCAGCGCTGACCAGCCATTCACTCTGAAATACGTCAAGTACAGTTCCTAAACTAGAATAATATACAA
>Ga0302349_1002770_pt1 | contig 10784 bp, 9 predicted proteins | sample PhyAR1_FD_202176 | JGI IMG/M metagenome (GOLD analysis project Ga0302349, IMG submission 202176) | Leaf surface microbial communities from alfalfa plants in UC Gill Tract Community Farm, Albany, California, United States - DLSL A.R1... | ecosystem: Host-associated > Plants > Phyllosphere >...
CCGCCTTCCTCGTCTGGTACCTCGCCTACGTGCTGCTGTCGACGTACGCGGAGGGGCTCATGGCGATCCCCGTGATCGGCCACGTGAACCTCGGCATCCTGCTCGGCATCAGCCAGTTCGTCATGACCTTCCTCATCACCTGGCTGTACATCCGCCACGCGAACCGGAAGCTCGACCCGCTCGCGGAGCGGCTGCGCGTCGAGATCGAGGGGGAGGACTGACATGGACTTCGGCAACCCCGTCCTCAACATCTCGATCTTCCTCGCGTTCGTCGTGGTCACCCTCGTGGTGGTCATCCGGGTCTCCCGCCAGAACACGAGCGCGGCGGACTTCTACCACGGCGGCCGCAGCTTCTCCGGGCGCCAGAACGGCATCGCCATCGCCGGCGACTACCTCTCCGCCGCGTCCTTCCTCGGGATCGTCGGCTCCGTCGCCCTCTACGGCTACGACGGCCTGCTCTACTCCGTCGGCTTCCTCGTCGCCTGGCTCGTCGCGCTGCTGCTCGTCGCCGAGCCGCTGCGCAACACCGGCAAGTTCACGATGGCCGACGTCCTGTCCTTCCGCATGCGCCAGCGGCCCGTGCGCACCGCCGCCGCGAGCTCGACCCTCGCCGTGACCTTCTTCTACCTGCTCGCGCAGATGGCCGGCGCGGGTGCCCTCGTCTCCCTGCTGCTCGGCATCGACGGCCGGGTGGGGCAGAGCGCCGTGATCGTCGTCGTGGGCGTCGTGATGATCGCCTACGTGCTGATCGGCGGGATGAAGGGCACCACCTGGGTGCAGATCATCAAGGCCGTGCTGCTCATCTGCGCGGTGGGCGTGACCACCGTCTGGATCCTCGCGCTGAACGGCTTCAACTTCTCGACCGTGCTCGAGCGGGCCGTCGAGGCCCACCCGGACGGCACGAGGATCCTCGACCCGATGCTCCAGTACGGCGAGACCGGATCGAGCAAGCTCGGCTTCGTCTCCCTCGCGATCGCGCTCGTGTTCGGCGCCGCAGGGCTCCCGCACGTGCTCATGCGCTTCTACACGGTGCCCACCGCGAAGGAGGCGCGCCGCTCGGTGACCTGGGCGATCGCCCTCATCGGCTTCTTCTACCTGTGCACCCTCGTGCTCGGCTTCGCGGCCGCCTCGATGGTGGGCGTGGACGTCATCGGCTCGCTGCCCGGCGGCTCGAACTCGGCGGCCCCCGCCCTCGCCTACGCCCTCGGCGGCTCGGTGCTGCTCGCGATCATCTCCGCGGTCGCCTTCGCGACGATCCTCGCGGTGGTCGCGGGCCTCACGATCACCGCCTCCGCCTCCTTCGCGCACGACATCTACAACGGCGTGCTCAAGCGCGGCGAGGCGGATCCGGCGCGCGAGGTGAAGGTCGCGCGCACTGCGGCGGTCGTCATCGCGGCGATCTCGATCGTGGGCGGCGTGCTCGCCGCGGAGCAGAACGTCGCCTTCCTCGTCTCCCTCGCCTTCGCGGTCGCGGCGAGCGCGAACCTGCCCTCGATCCTGTACTCCCTGTACTGGAAGGGGTTCACGACCCGCGGCTCGCTGTGGAGCATCTACGGCGGCCTCATCAGCGCGGTCGTGCTGATCCTCTTCTCCCCGGTGGTCTCCGGGGCGGAGAAGGCGATGTTCCCGGGCGTGGACTTCGCCTGGTTCCCGCTGACGAACCCGGCGATCGTCTCGGTCCCGCTCGGCTTCCTCCTCGGCTGGCTCGGCTCGATCACCTCCCCGCCCGGCGACGAGCTGAAGCAGGCGGAGATGGAAGTCCGCTCGCTCACCGGCGCCGGCTCCGAGAAGGCCGCCGTCGACCACTGAGCGGCCCGATCGCCCCGATCCACCGGCCCACCCTGCGGCGCCCCGGGCGGCGCGAGATCGTCGATCTCGCGTCGCCCGGTGTTCATGGGAGCGCTACCACGCCCTCCTAGCCTCGTCGCGTCCCGCCCCGGGGGCGTCCTCCCGCGCCGCCCCCCGCATGCCGTCCCCGCACCCGATCCCGGACCACGCCGTCCCCTCTGGAGCCCCCATGCCGGCCACCGCCGCCGCGTCCCCCGTCAGCCGTCGTCGCCTGCTGCAGATCAGCGGCGCCTCCGCCGCCGTCATCGCCCTCGGCATCGACGCGCCCGAGGCGCTCGCCGCCCCGGACGCCCCCGCCCAGGGGCACGGCCACGGCCACGACGACGAGGAGCTGTTCTCCCTCGGCGTCGCGAGCGGCGCCCCGCGCCCCGACGGCGCCGTGCTGTGGACCCGCCTCGCCCCCGAGCCGCTCGCCGAGGACGGCCACGGCGGCATGGAGCTGCGCCCCGTGCCCGTGCGCTGGCAGGTCGCGGAGGACGAGGACTTCTCGCGGATCGTCGCCCGAGGCCAGGCGCTCGCCCAGCCCGAGCTCGCCCACGCCGTGCACCCCCGCGTCGAGGGCCTCGCCCCGGTCACCGAGTACTTCTACCGCTTCGTGGTGGGCCGTCGGACGAGCCCCGTCGGCCGCTTCCGCACGCTCCCCGCCGCCGGGGCGGAGGCCGAGTCCTTCTCCTTCGGCCTCGTCTCCTGCCAGGCCTGGTACCACGGGCACTTCACCGCCCACCGCCACCTCGCCGAGGAGGAGGACCTCGACCTCGTCGTCTTCGTGGGCGACTACATCTACGAGTACGGGATCACCGCGGCGAACCTCTGGCGGCAGGGCGCGGAGGTGGGCCCCGCGCACACCGTCGAGATCGAGACCCTCGAGCAGTACCGCCTGCGCTACGCCCTGTTCAAGAGCGACCCGCACCTCCAGTGCCTGCACGCCCGCGTGCCCGCCGTCGCCGTCTGGGACGACCACGAGGTGCAGAACGACTACGCGGGGGACGGCTCGAGCACCGGCACCCCCACCGAGCTGTTCGACCACCGGATCGCCGTCGCCTACCGCGCCTTCTACGAGAACATGCCGCTGGACCTCGGCGCCCTGCCCGACGGGCCCGGCGCGGACATCACCGCCGGCTTCGACGTCGGCACCCTCGCCCGCTTCTCCCTGCTGGACACGCGGCAGTTCCGCGACCCCGCGCCCGCGGACGCCGCCGAGCAGCAGCGGCCCGAGCGCACGATGCTCGGCGAGGAGCAGGAGGCATGGGTGCAGGAGCGCCTCGAGAGCTCCGGCGCCACCTGGGACGTGCTCGCCAACGGCGTGGTCGTCACCGCGATCACCGAGGACCGCGTGGACATGTGGGACGGCTACCCGGCGGCCCGCGAGCGGCTGCTGCGCGCCCTCGGCGGGGTGCGCAACCCGGTGGTGCTCACGGGCGACATCCACAAGCACGTCGCCGCGGAGCTCCGCGAGGACTTCTCCGACCCCGATTCCCGCACGATCGGCGTGGAGCTCGTGTGCACCTCGGTCGCCTCCGACGGCGACGGCGCCCCGACCGACGCGTACACCCCGGACTGGACGCAGCACGAGTACGTGAAGCTCTACGACGGCCGCCGCGGCTACGTGCACGTGCGGCTCACCCCGCAGGAGATGGTCTCGAGCTTCGTGGTCGTCGACTGGATCGAGGCCGACGACACCGCCCCTCGCCAGCTGCGCGCGCAGTTCACGACCCCCGCCGGCGACCCCCGGCTGATCCCGGCCTGAGCCGGGAGGACAGGAGCCCCGCATGAGCCCCCGCCCGAAGACCGTCACCGGCGCCGCCGCCGAGGGGGCGCTCGCGCGCATCCTCCTGACCTGGGAGCCGCTGCCCTGGGAGCCGCTCGTCGACCACTTCCGCGTCTACGGCGCCCCCGGTGAGGACGCGCCCGACGTCGACGACGAGGAGCAGCTCGTCGGCAAGACCGTCTACCCGCGCTTCGAGCACCGCGACCTCGACCTCGCGGGGGAGACCTGGACCTACCGCGTGCTCGCGGTCTCCGACGCCGGCCGGCGCGGCCGCGCGGGCGATCCCGTCACCGCCGCCTCGACCCCCTCGGTGACGACGGCGGGGGAGGCCGTCGCGACGATCGGCGAGGTCGACGGGCGCACGCTCGAGCACCACCTCGCGCCGGGCTCCTACGCGCGGATCCCCGAGGAGCACCCGGACGCGCTCATCGAGTACGTCGACGGGGAGGACACCCCGGGCGAGGCATGGCCCTACCTGCTGCCGGGACCGCTGGACGCCTGGGCCGGCAGCCGCTCCTACCGGGCGCGGTGGACCCTGACGCTCGAGGCGGCACCCACGGAGGACCATGACCTCGCACTGTGGTTCGTGGACACCACGCGCAAGGGCGGGACGCTGCAGGTGACGGTCAACGACGCGCACCTCGAGGACCTCGAGCTCGCGATCGGCGCGACCCGCGGCTCGCGCGAGGGCGACGCGACGGCGGAGGGCTCGCCGCTCGTGCGCTCCTTCCACGAGCTCCCCGTCCCGGCCGCGATGCTGCGTGCGGGGGAGAACGTGATCGGGCTCGAGATCACCGCGGGCGCCTGGGCCGCCTGGGACGCGCTCGGGCTCTACGCCCGGCGCTGAGGCGGCCCGGGCGGTCGGCGGCTCAGGCCTCCGCGGTCGCGGAGGAGCGGGCCGCGGAGCGCCGACGGCGGGAGCCGCCGCCCAGCGCGTCGAGGGCGAAGCGGCCGGGGCCGGCCGCGGCGAGGGCGAGCGCCCCGGCGCCGAGCGCGCCCACGAGCTCCCAGCCGCCCGCGTCGACGAACACGCCGTTCTGCGCATGGACGAGCACGACGGCGCCCACCATGTCGATCGCGAGCAGCAGGCCGGCCACCCGCGTGAGCAGGCCCAGGATCAGCAGGGCGCCGCCCACGAGCTCGAGCACGGCGACGACGGGGCCGGTGATCTCCGGCATCGGCGCGCCCATGCCGGCGAAGCTCTCGGTGACCGCGGGGAAGCCCCACTGGACCACCTTCTGGTAGCCGTGGAGCAGGAAGATGACGCCCAGCACGAGGCGGGCGATCAGGAGACCCAGGTGGGAGGTCGTGGAACGGGCGGCGTGCGAAGACATGGTCGTCCTTCCGGAGGGGGAGTGCGGAGCGGCCACGATAGATGAAAAGGCAACCAATCCCGGGGGAGTCGCCCGCACGGCGCGGCGCGGATCACAGCGAGGACCGGACGCACCCCCGCGAAGCGGACGCGTGCACCACGGCGCGCCCACGGGGTGTAGAAGGGACGGGTGACCCCCTCCTCCCGCCGCGCCGTCGGCCCCCTGCTGGCCGTGATCGCCGTCGGGCTCCTCGCCCTGAACCTCCGCCCCGGGGCGACCTCCGTGGGGCCGCTCATGTCGGAGATCGTCGCGGACTACGGCCAGGGCGCCGTCGCCTCCGGGCTGCTCACGGCCCTGCCCTGCCTCACCTTCGGCATCGTCGGCACGCTCGCCGTGCCGATCGCGCGCGTGCTCGGCCTCACCGGCTCCGTGCTCGCCTCCTTCGTGCTCGTCGCCCTCGGGCTGTTGCTGCGCCCGACGGTCGACGGCTTCGGCCTGTTCGTCCTGCTCTCCGTGGTCGCGCTGCTGGGCCCCGCGCTCGGCAACGTGCTGCTGCCCGCCTGGATCAAGCAGCACGGCGGCACCCGGGTGGTGGGGCTCATGACGCTCTACTCCGTCGTCCTCGCGAGCGGCGCCACGGCCGCCGCGATGCTCGCCGTGCCGCTCGCGGGCGGCGAGGCCGACGGCTGGCGCCACTCCCTCCCGCTGTGGGGCCTCATCGGGGTCGCCCCAGTGCTGGTCTGGGCCGTCGTCCTCACCCGCACCGGCCACGACTTCCCGCCTCCCCCGCCGGAGGGGCAGGTGAAGGGGCGGATCCTGAGCTCGCCGCGCGCGATCGCGCTCACGGTCATGTTCGGCATGCAGTCGCTCAACGCGTACTGCCAGTTCGGCCTGCTCCCGCAGATCCTCACCTCGGAGGGCACCTCGCCCGCGACCGCCGGGGTCGTCGTCGGCGTGCTGAGCGCCTTCGGCATCGTGGGCGGCCTGATCGTCCCGACCCTCGTCTCCCGCTCCCGCCGCCTGCCCTGGATCTGCGCGGGATTCGGCGTGCTCACCGTCGCCGGCTACGGGGGTCTCATGCTGTTCCCGCAGGTGAGCCCCTTCGTGTGGGCGACCGTGCTCGGCATCGCCGGCCTCGCCTTCCCGACCGCGATCGCGCTCATCCCCGCGCGCACCCGCGCCGTCGCCGTGACCGCCCGGCTCTCGGGGATCGCGCAGCCGCTCGGCTACGTCCTCGCGGCCGTCGGCCCGCTCGTCGCCGGCGGCCTGCTCGACGCGACCGGCTCGATCCCCGCGGTGCTCTCCTTCCTCGCCCTGACCGGCGTGGTGCTCGGCGTCGCCGGGTTCGTCGCCGCGCGGCCCGGCACCGTGGACGACGACCTCGCCCTCCGCGAGGCCCCGGCCGACGGCGCCTGACGGTGGTCCCTGCCCTCCGGGAGGGTCTCGTGCGAGGATTCCTCCCATGAGCATCGGCACGCTTGGCGCCCTGAGGATCCTCGCCACCCAGTCCCCGACGACGCCCCCGCGGTCGGTCGCGACCCGCGACCGCGTGCGCCGGCGCCGTCACGGGCACGTCCCCGTGACCTGGATCGACGAGCAGAAGGCCGCGCGCGGTGTGATCGTGCACCTCCATGGCGGGAGCTACCTGCGCGGTGAGCGCGCCGAGCACTGGACCTGGCTCGAGGAGGTCGCCCGGCGGGCCGACGTCGCCGCCGCGATGATCCACTACTCCCTCGCCCCGCGGCACCCCTTCCCGCGGGCGGACGAGGACGTGCTCCACGCCCTCCACGCCCTGGACCGCGCCGCGCTGCTCCCCGCGGGGCGCTGGGTGCTCTCGGGTGACGAGGCCGGCGCCGGCCTCGCCCTCGGCGTGCAGGCCCAGCTCGCGACGCTCGGCGTGACCGAGCCGTCCCTGCTGCTGCTCTCCGCCCCCTGGGCGGACCTCACCGCGGACCACCGCCTCGACGGCGAGCACCGGCAGGCCGCGCGGATGTACGCCGACGGCGCCGACCGCGAGGACCCGCGGATCAGTCCGCTGCGCGGCGACCTCGAGGGACTCCCGCCCGTGCACCTCGCCGTGGGCGGGGACGACCTGCTCGCCCCGGACTCCCGCGCGCTCGTCGAGCGGATCGCCGCCGCGGGCGGCGAGGCCGTGCTCCACGAGGAGCCCGGCCTCGGCGACGGCTTCCCGATCGTGCGACCGGGCGTCGCCGCGCAGCGCGCCTGGCGTTCCCAGATCGCGGCCGTGCGCGCCGCCGTGGGCGCGCGCCCCGCGACCGCGGACGCGCACTGAGATCGGTCCGACCGCTCGGTAGGATAGGGCCGTGGCCAGCACCTTCCCACCTGATCCGGATGAGATCGACGCCCCGGACGAGGCCTCCGCACCGGAGGCGGCCGTCGACCCCCACGAGATCGGCACCATCGTCCCCTGGGACGGCAGGTCACCCGCGACGGCCGCGCTCGCCGCGCTCCTCGGCACCGTCGCGCCGGAGGGCACCCTCCGCCTCGTGATCCAGCGCCTCGCGCTGCACGAGCACGGGGAGCGCCGCGGCACCCGTCATGTGGCGGACGCGATCACCGATGTCGGCGGCAACCTCGTGGTCATCCCGCTGCGCGAGCGGGTGCTCGCGGAACCGGCCCTCGCCGAGCGCCTCACCGCGGCGATGGACCGCCTGCAGGCCGACGTCGACGCGGAGCTCCACCTGCCCGGCGGTGCGGGGGCCGACTCCCTCGAGGTCGTCCTCGACGCCGACGGCGAGCGGCGCGTGACGCTGGGCCTCGGCATCGAGGTCACGCCGCAGGAGGCCGACGCCCTCCCGCCGCATCCCGCGGTCCACGACGGCGCCCACCACATCGCCTACGACGCGCCCGCCCTCGACGAGCTCCGCGACCGCCTGCGCCCGCCGGAGCCCGGACTGCTCGCCCGCCTCTGGGCCCGGCTGCGCGAGCGCTGAGCCCTCAGGCGGGCGCGGGGGAGCGCAGCGCCCGGCCCGTCGCGGCGGGCAGCGGGAGGTCGAGCGCCGCGGCGAGGGTCGCCCCGAGATCCGCCCAGCTCCCCTCGACGGGCGAGGTGGGCAGGCCCGGCCCCGCGAGCAGCGCCGTCGAGACCGCGGAGGGGTCCGTCACCGCGCGCGGCCCCGCGTAGTACGGGTCGTCCCCGTCCACGAGCGGTCGGTTCGTGGGGGACAGGCCCACGACGGTCCCCGGCGCCCCCTCGAGCACCGCGATGACGTCGGTCTGCCCCGTGGCGCCCACCCCGTCGTCGACCTCGCGCAGCGTGAGGTGATGGTGCTCGGCGAGCTCGCCGAGCACGTCGAGGGCCAGGCGGCGCACCGCCTCCCCCTCCTCGCGCCGCACGTGCAGCGCCCCGCGCGGGCCGTCGGGCCAGACGAGGGCGCGGAAGGACGCGAGCCGCGGGCCGTCCGTGCGGATCAGGCCGCGCGCGGCGAGCGCCGTGTTCGGGTGCACGAGCAGCACCGTCGGCACGAGCGGGCGTCCGGGGACCAGGACCGTGCGGTCCGCGGGACCCGCCCCGAAGGCCGCGGCGATCTGGGAGACGGCGTCGAGCAGGTCCGCGAGGGCGCGGCGCACGGCGGGGGAGCCGACCCCGTCCTCCCGGCGCGCCCGGGCGAGTCCCGTGAGCCGCACGGCCGCGAGTCCGACGGGGGAGCGGGTGAGCACCTCCGCCGCGATCTCGGCGACGAGGGCGTCCGGCGGGACCTGCGAGAGCTGCACCCCGGCCTCGCGGCGCGGAACGAGGTGCTCGGCGACCATGCGCGGGGAGCTCGTGGACTCCGCCATCTCCCAGCGGTTGCGGTAATGGCGGACGTCCTCCACGAGCGGGAGGCACAGGGACACGCCGGCGCCGGCCGTCGCCGGCCACTGCAGGGCGGCGGTCACGGCGCCCTCGCCCTCGGCGGCGTCGAGCAGGGTGGGGGCCGTGAGCGCGGAGGCGTACCAGGCGGAGACGGCTCCCGGGGCACCCGGGAGGAACGGCATCTCCGAGGCGACATGGGTGCGGGCGACCGTCGTCCCCGTGAGCACGGAGGCGAGCGCGGGGGCCGGCTCGGAGGGTCCGCCGGGGCGGACGGTCAGCTCACCGGCCGTGGTCGGCACACGGGCGGCCTCGCGCAGCGGTGCGGCGTCCTGCCCGTCGAGCCCGTCCACCGCGAGGAGGAGGGTGCGTCCTGCCCTCATCGCCATCCCTCCCCGTCCGCCGGCGTCTGTGCCGAGCACGCTAGGGAGCGGGGATTTCCGCGGTGCGAGGACCGGATGAGCAGGGAGGGGCGCGGGGGTGAACACGAGGTGCGGAGCGGGCGGATGCCCTCACCCCGGGCGCGGGAGGAAGCGCCTCAGCGCAGCTCGGGCGCCGTGGTGTCCGTGCGGCCGGCGTCCGCGTCGAGGCGGCGGCGCAGCAGCGCGGCGGCCTCCCGGTCCCGGCGCACGGCGTCGTCCACGAGCGGGGTCGTGTCGAGCTCGGGCTCGTCGGGCTGCAGCAGCATCCAGATCGCGGAGCCGATCGTCAGCACGAGGGTCCCCAGCAGCAGGAGCAGCAGGATCATCCAGGAGAAGCCCACGGGGTCCAGGAATCCTGCGAGGCCGTCGCCGCCCATCGGATCCCCTCCTCCTGCGTCCACACCGGAGCGGCCAGGATAACGCCGGAGCCGCGTCGCCGATATGCTGGCCCCCTTATGGCAGACGTGATCGTGGGGCGGTTCGCGCTCATCGACCTGATCGCCACCGGCGGTTCCGGGTCGGTGTGGCGCGCCTGGGACGCCAAGGCGCAGGCGGTGTGCGCCGCGAAGGTGCTGCGACAGCGCGACTCCGCGGATCTCATGCGCTTCGTGCGGGAGAAGGGCGTCAGCTTCGACCACCCGCACCTGCTCACCCCCTACGGCTGGGGCGCGGAGGACGAGCACGTCGTCATCGCCATGCCGCTCGTGAGCGGCGGGACCCTCGAATCGGTCGTCAAGCGCCGCGGGAAGCTCTCCGAGCCCGCTGTCGTCGTCATCCTCGACCAGCTCCTCGACGGCCTCGCGCACGTGCACCGCGAGGGCTGGATCCACCGCGACGTGAAGCCCGCGAACATCATGTTCGAGGCCCGCGGCGCCGCCCGGCCCCATGCCCGGCTCGCGGACTTCGGCATCGCCGTGCACGAGTCCGACGTCCGCTTCACGCACGTCGGCATGGTCAACGGCACCCCCGGCTACATGGCGCCCGAGCTGTTCTCGATGGCCGAGCCCACCCCCTCCCACGACCTCTACGCGGCCGGGGTGGTCGCGCTCGTCGCGCTCAACGGGCCGCTCAAGCTGCACGACGGCGCCTTCCGCCCGGAGGAGCTCGACCAGCACCTGCGCGGCGTGACCCCCAAGCTCTCCGCCGTGATCCGCGGGCTGCTCGCCGCGCAGCCGGACCAGCGCTACCAGGACGCCGAGGCCGTGCGCCGTGACCTGCCGCGCGTGCCCGCGGGCTATCCGCTCACCCTGGCCGACGGCACCCCGCTGCGCTTCGACGACACCCTCGCACCGATGCCGGAGAACGCCCCCGGCGTCGCCCGCCCGGAGCGGCCCGCGCAGTCCGCCGCCGCGCCGTCCCTCGAGGCGATCCGCGCGGGCCGGGTGCAGCAGGGGTACGTGCCGACCACGGCCTCCGCCGCGCCCGCACCGCACGGCCAGGGCCAGCACTCCCCGGGAGTCCCGTCACCGGGCGTCGGTTCCCCGCAGACCGGACAGCAGTGGGCCGGCACCGGCGGCGCAGGCGGCTACACGGGCGCCACCGGCACGGGGACCGGCCAGCGACCCGCGGATCGCACCGGCACCTACATGGCGATCGGGATCGGCGGCGGCTCCGCCCTC
>Ga0302349_1002772_pt1 | contig 10781 bp, 12 predicted proteins | sample PhyAR1_FD_202176 | JGI IMG/M metagenome (GOLD analysis project Ga0302349, IMG submission 202176) | Leaf surface microbial communities from alfalfa plants in UC Gill Tract Community Farm, Albany, California, United States - DLSL A.R1... | ecosystem: Host-associated > Plants > Phyllosphere >...
CAGCCTTACCTGCGGCTGAACGTGTCAGGCCAAGCTTACGTGCGCCTTCTGCGAAAGATTGAACATCGGCAACCGCAACAAATGCCTGCAATAAGGTGATATCAGCTAGTTTATCCATCAGTTTTCAAACTCCGAGATTTTTGCTCCCCATATACGGGAACCAATTTCTACAATGACTATGTTATATCATTGGTTGTAGAATAAAACGGAGAATATGCATGTCCCTTTCACCTGAATTTCAATCTCTGCTCGCAAGATCCTTTGAGGGCGCGGGCGGTATTATCAGCCTGTTTAACGGCGAAGAAAGCACTACGTGGGCTGAGGCTCGTGAAGCTTACGTTGCGCAGTTAGAAAAAACACTTCTTCCGCCTCCGGAAGTTACTTTCGATATGGTCGACCTGGGCGGTGTACCTACGTTACGGGTGACCCCTGACGATCTGGATGAAGGGCGCGCCTTGCTGTATCTGCATGGCGGTGGTTATGTCCACGGCGGACCGGGAGCTTATCGTAGCATTACAGGACACTATGCGAAAAAGCTTCGCGCCAGGGTCTATATCCCTGACTATCGTCAGGCCCCGGAACACCAGTTTCCAGTACCGATTGACGATACAATCCGTGCTTATCGGGGGCTTTTAGACATGGGCCAGGATCCTAAACAGGTTGTTTTTTCAGGTGACTCAGCAGGCGGAGCATTGGTTGTTACTATCATGCGTAAGGCACGCGATGCGGGCCTGCCTCTGCCAGTTGCGGGGGTTGCAATTTCCCCCTGGGCGGATCTGGCACACGCTGGAGAATCCGCGCGTAGTCGGGACGGGCGAGACCCCACTGGTACTAATGTAGAGATACTGAATAAGCTTGTAAGTCTGTTCCTGGGTAATGAACTTCCTTCTCACCCTGATGCGTCCCCGATACATGCTGATTTGCGTGGTCTTCCACCTGTTCTGATTCAGATGGGTGAAAACGAAGTTATGTTGAGTGGGGGCATTTCACTTGCGGAGCGCTTGGCCGACCAGCGTGTACGAGTAACTCTTGAAATATGGCCGGGTATGTTCCATGTCTGGCCGATTTTCGTGGGGCATCTGGCTGAAGCGGATGAAGCCCTTGATAACGCAGTTACATTCCTGCTCCGTGAATATAATCGCGCAGCCAGTAAGTCTTGATTATCTGATGTATTAGTCAACAGGCACCAAATAAATAAGCAGGATTTCACTCTCTCCGCTTACCTCATTCACTCAGATATTAATCAAAATAGGGTTTCAATATTTCTTCAGTCCAATTCATAAAAGCCCTCACTCGTTGCGACAGATTGCGCCTGTGCGCGACGACGAAAGATGCATTAAGCGGCTTGGGCCGCAGATTGGGAAGGACTTCAACTAATGTGCCATTATTGATGTAGGGTTCGAACGCTGAGTAACCTCCCTGAATCAACGCTAAACTCGACAGTCCCGCTTCATGGTAGGCTGGTACGCCGTTTACCGTCATAACGCGTTATATACTGCGCGTTGAATAATATGCGTTAAGTAATAAAGACCACACGCCTTAATATTTCAGGCGTGTGGTTCGTTGAGCCTCGCGATTCTACACAGGAAATAGCTGTATCACTTTATTAAGTCCATTAATGTTAAACCTGAAGTCTGTAGTGCCTTGAAAGCCCTGACTGCAATGGTCGGGGCTTTTAAGATTACTCCTCCCTTTGAATTGTAAGTATCCCCAATAGATTACTGACAAAACTAGTCTTGCTTATCTACTCATATGAGTCCACTATGCGTTATCGGTTTGGCATACAGACCTTATGTAAGCAGTTTTAGTAAAGCAGTCCTCATTTCAAGCGTTATCTTCAGATACTCTTCTGCATGAGCCTCCTCCTAAGTGCCCAATAAGTCCTCATATGCAAGCAGGCCATGTTCGCCACAACGTGTGGCTCAAGAAAATTAAAGGAAGTATCTATGTCGAATAAAATGACTGGTTTAGTAAAATGGTTTAACTCTGACAAAGGTTTCGGCTTCATTACGCCAAATGACGGCAGCAAAGATGTTTTTGTTCATTTCTCAGCAATTCAGAGCAACGATTATAAAACGCTTGACGAAGGCCAGAAGGTTGAGTTCTCGATTGAGAATGGCGCGAAAGGTCCGGCTGCCGGAAATGTAGTCGCACTTTAATTGCCGATAACGACACAGACGCTTACGACAGCGATGACGGCATTAGCCTGAGCAGATAAGTGAACGTGATAAAACCCGCTCTGAGCGGGTTTTTATGTTTCATGGATGGCATGCAACAAGGATGATGGTCAGCGGTTAGGCTAAAATCGCCAGTGGTATGATGGCGTCAGCGGTTCACATAACTTGTGGTCAGAGTGAATAAAAAGGATTCTATTTAAGTTGTGACCGCCCTCCGCGCAAGGGGACTCACAACATCTGCGTGTGTACGATGGTTAGAATAGATGTTAACAATGAGGAAATAATATGCACTTTCAGACAGTCATATCATCAAGAATAAAATCCATAAGTTATTATTCATCTGAGAAAGTGCTGGAGGTGGCTTTTGTAGATTTAGTTACCTATCAGTTCATTAAAGTGTCTGGAAAAACTCATAATGACTTTCTAACGGCAAAATCAAAAGGCCGTTTTTTTGAAGGTGTAATTAAAGGTAAATACCTTTGCCGAAAAACAGGATGAGCCTTTAGAGAGGAAAGTCTAACAAAAGCAAAAGTCTCACCGAGATGCCTGCCAGATGAGTGTAAAGAGGACTTATCCCAAACCTTGGCGAAGCACTTCGCGATTAAATTCAGTGCTAAATCGCGAAAACGTTGCCAGTATAAGGTTATTTCTGACCATCTTCGATTGTAAATTCTACCTTCTGGCCTTCGCTCAAAGTCTAATAACCAACACTCTGAATGGCAGAAAAGTGCCAGAAGCGGACATCAAAGGATTTTTTTCGGAGCTGAGCAGGCCGGATCTGTCAGATAAATATATTGAGTGATATTTATCTGCTTTCATCTTTTGCAAAACTGGCGTTTAGTCTTTTCAGCACTTCACTTATGCCCCTGCTGACAATCCGATCCTCCCGCATTACTGTCCCCAGAGTACGGTGAAGCGAGGGCGTCACAGAGTAAAGGCTGAGACCCTGACTTTCTTCCATACCAGAAACGGACATAAGTGGAACGATGCTGTAGCCCAGACCGGAACGTACCATTCTTTTGATTGCTTCAATACTGCCAAGTTCCATCACAGGGCTGGCAGTATGCCCGGCATACCGGAACCATTCGTCGATTAGGGCGCGTGTCCCGCTTCCGGGTTCAAAGATAATCAGCGGCAGTGACAAAAGGGCGTCGGGAGACAGCGGGTTCGCACTCTGCTCTGATGCATCCTTTTCCATGATAACAACAAACTCATCAGTACCCAGTGGGCTTACGCTCAGGCATTTGCCGGTTACTGGAAGCGTTACAAGTCCAATGTCTATACGATTCTCCCCTATGCTCCGAACAATATCGGAAGTATTGCCCGTGCGTACGTCCACTTTCAGCAGGGGATGTGCCTGTCGTAGCTGTTGCAGTAAGGGAGGCAGAAGATGAATACAGGCTGTTGCACCAGTGCCAAGAGTAACGGTGCCGGTTATGTCGTCTGAATGCAGAGACACCGATTCAATGGCCGTACTTACCACTGAATCAATTTTCATACAGTGCTCAGAAAAAGTCAGCCCGGCAGGAGTGGGCCTTATCCCCCGGCTGGTTCGCTCAATAAGCCTGACATGAAGCGCCTGCTCCAGCTGTCTTATCTGCAGGCTGACAGCCGGCTGTGATAGTCCGAGTGCTTCCGCCGCTCCGGAGAAACTGCCCCGGCTGATGACCATCCTGAAAGTAGCAAGATGATCAAGGTTCAGGTTTGCCATGCCAAAGTTTTCCTTATACCGCTGATAAGTCCCGCGGCCTGTCTAAAATTATTCATCCGGGTTAGTCTTTGTTTCTGACCAGAAAAGAGCCATACCGATGGAAATAACTGAAGCAGATGAAAGACATATTCCTGCTATCCAGCAGATCTATGCTTATCACGTATTACATGGCACCGCCACTTTTGAAACCGAACCACCAGATGCGGCTGAAATGGCAGCCCGACTGAAAAAGGTACGTTCAGCAGGACTGCCCTGGTTTGTGGCGGTTGATGATGGGCAAGTCCGGGGATACTGCTACCTGTCATTTTACAGGGAACGGCGCGCCTACCGGTTTACCCTGGAAGACTCAGTCTATATTGACGCCACTTGTCAGGGGCGGGGCTACGGCAAAATGCTGTTATCCCGTGCGATTGCCTGGGCAGAAGCCCGTGGCTTTCGCCAGCTCGTGGCCGTGGTAGGTAATAGCGAAAATACTGCCTCCCTTGCCCTGCACCGCGCCGCAGGCTTCAGCATAACTGGCACACTCAGTTCGGTAGGATTCAAGCACGGGCGCTGGCTCGATACGGTCATTCTGCAGCGCACGCTTGGACAGGGCGACTCCACGCTTGCGGAGAGCATAGTTTGACAGCCGGACATCTGACAGGCCGCAGCATTTTCTGTATCGGTATGACACAGCTTATTAACTGGGGTATTACGTTCTACATGCCGGGCGTTTTCGGAGCCGCCATCATGGCGGAGACGGGCTGGTCTCCCGTGGTGACATTCTCTGGTCTGACCGTTGCCATGCTGGTTATGGGGCTGGTTTCACCGCTGACCGGTTCCGTCATGGCCCGGATCGGAGGACGCATGATGATGATGGCGGGAACCTTCGCCATAACCATAGGGTGTTTTCTGATGGCGATTACCCATTCCACGGTGGCATGGATTGCGGTTTGGGTCCTGACGGGAGTCGGCATGCGCCTTGCCTTATATGACGCTGCGTTTACCCTGCTTGTGGAAACCGCAGGTGCCGGGGCCCGAAGGGCAGTCTCTCTGGTTACACTGCTGGGCGGCCTCGCGTCAGCTGTGTTCTGGACTGCTGGCGCGGCCCTGCTGCACATTACCGACTGGCGGCATGCCTTACTCGTTTACGGGTGTGCGGGTCTGGTGGGCCTGTTTTTTCTGACCGCCGTTCCGGCAGGCCGTCGGGTAAAATCTCCCGCTGCTGGTCGATCTGAGCTTACGGCGGCAGGGACCGCAGAGGAACGAAAAGAATTTATCAGCGGCCTGTGGTATGCCGCCCTGATAGCGCTGCTCAGCTTTGTCTCCACCGGCGTGTCTACGCACTTCCCCCGGATACTGGCCGCTTATAGCATGCCTGCCCTGGCCGGCATGCTTTGGGGCGTGGGACAGGTGAGTGCCCGCCTGCTGGACGTGGCCTCCGGCGCACGAATCTCCGCACTACGCCTGAACCTTATTACCGGTATCCTGCTGCCACTCTGTTTTATGACCGGCCTTGCGGGGTACATTACGCCTGTGGCTACAGCCCTCTTCGTCCTGGGTTATGGAGCCGTGAACGGACTGTGCACGGTCGTGAAGGCCTTACTTCCTCTCGTGCTGTTTGATCCGCAACATTACGCCCGCAAAACAGGCATGCTGTTATCACCAGGATTTTTTCTCGCGGCACTTGCCCCTTCTGCTTATGCCATGCTGCTGGAACGGGACGGCGTAGGCGGCACGCTGCTTATTTCAGCTTTCCTGACACTGTTCATTACGGCGATTTCCGTAGTGCTCTGGCGACGTCATTCTGGCTCAGGAGTACAGAGCCGTGATTAGAAAATACTACATCTGCCCAGGAAAAACGTTTGATACGGTTCGCGATACTATCAGGGTTTGATCTGGATAAACCCGTATCTTGTGTTTTCGTTTCTCGCACATATCGGACTTTATCTGATGCAGATGTCCACTTTGTGCCAAAGGCGGACGTTGCATGTTCCGTCAATTAGATCTGGCCAGCATAACCGGCTTCATTTCCGTCATTAAATCAATAAAATCCGTGTATGATTTTTTTCCAGGTTGCCCGCTCTGAATTGCCTGCAGACAAGAAAAAGCCGAACGGATAAGTGCATTTACGGTATGCCAGCTGAAAGCATTGGGATGCTGTGATACATACCAGTCTGTAGCCTCAGACAGCAGGCCTTCAAAGATTTCAAACTGACGTTTAACCAGCGCGGGCGTTGCCCGGATAAATGCCTGAATATCCCTTTCCTGCCTGTTGGCACAGTTCAGTGCATACTCACATAGCAGATTTTTCATGGCATCCCAGATGTCCTCAGACTCCAGTTGTTCCATAAATCCTTCAATGAAATGCTCCCGGAACGTATTAGTCTGCTCCATAAGGACGTCTTCTTTGGTGGGGAAATACCTGAAAAATGTCCGTGTCGACATTCCCGTCGCGATGGCAATCGCTTCTACAGTGGTTTTGTCATAGCCGTTGTTTTGAAACAGCTTATAGGCTGCAAGAGCAATCTGCTCTTTAAGGGCTTTTTTAGCCAGGGTTCGTGTGTTCATCACTGGGCTCTGAAAGTTTTCTGGAATTATTTTATATCTGTCACTCAGTGACAAATTTGTCATTGAGTGACACACTTACATTCTACGCTTTGCACACAATCATAACATGCCGCAGAGAACGTCATTACTTCCGGGCAGTGCACAGCACCCCCACTTAAACCTACATCCGAATTCTTGATAAGGTGAGGTCAGCAATGGTTTCCAGAGTGTTAATTTTGGGCGCGTCCGGTCGCGTTGGTTCCTGTGTGATTCAGGCGTTTAAAGCAAATAGTGACGGTATTGAACTCCGACTGTCGACAAGCCGGGAAGAACTCGCTCAAAAGTGGCGCAGTGAAGGCCGCGACGCAGTCGTCCTCGATCTGAACAGGCCTGAAACGTTTGCAGGGGCGCTGGAAGGTGTTGACCGCGTATTCCTTTTGACAGGCTATACGTCAGATATGCTTTTCCAGAGTAAAAAGTTTGTCGATGCCGCGCGCGACGCAGGCGTCAGTCACCTTGTCCATCTGGGCGTATTTACGTCCCGCCGCGATGATATCCCCCATTTTGCCTGGCACGACCTGATCGAGACCTACATCGAGGCAAGCGGAATGGCCTGGACGCATCTGCACCCTAACGTCATAACAGATTCCGTGCTGGTCACTGAGCCTTCTATTAAGGAAACAGGGGCGTTCACCGTTTTCTGGGGCGACAGACCGCAGGGGTGGGTTTTTGCCGAAGACATTGGCCGCATCGCCGCTGCCGTTTTACGTGAGGGGCCGGAAAAACATGGCAGTAATAACTACTGGCTGAGTACCGAACTACTGACAGGCCCTGAAGTTGCGACGATTCTGACAGAAGCTGCAGGAAAGGAGATCCAGTGCAACATACTCGATGCCTCCGTGCTTGAAGGGATGCTTGAACAAATACCTTCTGCCGCTGACCGCGCCTATATGGAAAGCGCCGTGGTGACAATGAAACTTGGCGCTGCAGGTAAAATGCAGGCTCAGACGGTGGTTCGTGATGATGTTAAAACCGTAACAGGACACCCGGGAAAAACGATTTCAGAGTGGGCCCGTTCTTATTTCGATGCGGGTAGCTAAAACCAACTGACTCACACTCAAAATGACCAATAACGCTAAGTCAGCTAAACCTTGATGACACGCAGAACCGCCATAAAAATCACGGCAGCCGCAGCAGCCCTGGCTGCGCTTGCACCTATATCATCCTTTACCTATGCAAAAGGAACCAACGCGATGAAATATCGTGGAGTTGTTTACGATGTGGGGCTGAGATTTACCGAAGGTCTGCCCTTTTCCGTTGAGCATTTTGACCCTAAGCTCGTTGACTACGATATCAAAACGATTGCCACACAATTGCACGCCAACGCCATTCGCATTGAAGGTGAAGACATTGACCGTTTGGTGACTGCCACGCGTCTGGCACACGAAGCTGGTTTGACCGTCTTGTTCAATCCCTGGAAGATGAATGTACCCATTGCGGAATTGCCAGCTTATTTTTCGGAGGCCGCACTTGCCGCAGAGCAACTAAGATGTGAAGGGGTTGATCTCATTTTTGTGGCAGGCTGCGAGATGAGCTTGTTCAATCAGGGAATTTTCGCTGGCTCGACACAATCAGAACGAACGCAAAAAGGGTTGATGCCGCTCGGAAACCTCCCTCAGGCTGAAGCATTAGAAATATTAGCCATGAAATCAAAGCTGTTGAACGAGGAGCTTCATAAAATTGTGGTTTCGATCCGCGAAAAGTTCAATGGCACGGTCACGTATTCGGCGGGAATATGGGAGCGGGTCGACTGGAGTTTGTTTGATGTTGTTGGTGTTGACCATTACCGCAGTAACGAGACAGCAGAAGCTTATGTCAAAACGCTTGATCACTATCGCGTTGGCAAGCCACTCATTGTCATGGAAGTTGGGGCATGCACGTACGAAGGTGCTGCAAAACTGGGCTCTTCTGGCTATATGATCCTTGAAGGCATGAACCCCGATGGCACAGGAGTCTTTAAGGAGGGGGTTGTGCCCAATCGTAGTGAGCAAGAGCAGGCTGATTATGTTGAAGAACAGGTTCGACTGTTAAGCACTTCGAATGTAGAAGGGGTATTCATTTTTCTCTTCTCATTCCCTTCCCTGTATCACGGCGAAGGAGCGGCTGATTTAGACATGGTCAGCTTTTCGCTGGTCAAGAACCAACCACAGAATCACCCTAAGTCACGTCAGATGCCGCCATGGAAACCTAAGGAAGCGTTCTACCGACTGGCCAAAATCTACCAAGAGATGGCGACTCAGTAGTCGACGAAACCCTTCTTCACAATGCTCGCGGAAAACGTCCAGCTGTAGCAGATGCAGCATCTGCTACAGCTACAGCTACAGCTACAGCTACAGCTACAGCCGGAAACTGACGGGATTGTGTATCCCAAAGTGCCACCGGAAGTGGAAAATCGACTAACCGAGTGGGGGCAAGCGCTGTGCCCAGCTCTTAATGCAATGCTCAAATGGGCAGAAAAACGAGAAGTTTAGATATCACTTTCATTTTTGTTGCTTAGCAAAATGACGGAGGTCTACTTTTCGCTCGTAGCGAACCTTAGCGCCACAGCCTACGTCTGCTCTGTGCCAGAAGCGGACATTGAGCGAGACTGTAATTAAAATTGTGTAATTGCCTGTTTTTGATATGTTCACTCCAACAACGGAGACAGGCAAATTATGGACGAAAAGATACTCAAAGCCCTCGCGGCTGAACTGGCTAATGGTCTTAAAACCGAAGCCGACCTCAATCAGTTTTCACGTATGCTGACGAAATTAACCGTCGAAACGGCGCTCAATGCGGAGCTGACTGACCACCTCGGGCATGAGAAAAACGCCCCCAAAACAGGCTCAAACACCCGCAATGGCTACTCGTCTAAGACGGTGTTGTGTGATGACGGCGAGATAGAACTGAGCACGCCGCGTGACCGTGAAAATACCTTTGAACCGCAGCTGATTAAGAAGAACCAGACGCGCATTACGCAGATGGACAGCCAGATTTTGTCCCTCTACGCCAAAGGCATGACCACCCGTGAAATCGTCGCCACCTTCAAAGAAATGTACGACGCTGATGTGTCGCCCACGCTGATATCTAAGGTCACCGACGCCGTAAAAGAGCAGGTCACTGAGTGGCAAAACCGACAACTGGATACGCTGTATCCCATTGTTTATATGGACTGCATTGTGGTGAAAGTCCGCCAGAATGGCAGTGTAATAAATAAAGCCGTCTTCCTTGCTCTGGGTATTAACATCGAAGGCCATGACGGAACTGAAAAAACGCGGCCTTCAGGACATCCTGATTGCCTGTGTGGACGGTCTGAAGGGCTTCCCGGATTCGATAAACAGCGTCTACCCACAGACCCATATCCAGCTGTGCATCATCCATATGGTGCGTAACAGCCTGAAATACGTGTCCTGGAAGGACTACAAAGCCGTCACCAGCGGGCTGAAGACAGTTTATCAGGCCCCGACCGAAGAGGCGGCCCTGATGGCACTGGATGCGTTCGCGAAAGTCTGGGACGATAAATATCCGCAAATAAGCAAAAGCTGGCGTGCGCACTGGGAAAACCTGAATACGTTCTTCGGCTATCCGCCGGATATCCGCAAGGCCATCTACACCACGAACGCTATCGAATCGCTGAACAGCGTGATACGTGCCGCGATTAAAAAACGCAAAGTGTTCCCGACAGATGACTCGGTACGGAAGGTTATTTATCTGGCGATCAAGGATGCATCGAAAAAATGGAGTATGCGGATCCAGAACTGGCGGCTGGCAATGAGTCGTTTTATTATCGAGTTCGGTGACCGCCTGAGCGATCACCTTTAATACGGTGGCAGTTACACAGAATTACTGACAGGCTCTTTTGAGCTAAATAAAAATAACGTACAAATTTTATCCTGATTCACATCAAAACTCTCTGTATTTCTGAAAAGTACTTCCAGTGAGTTAATGAGAACAGACGATGTTCCCTGAAATACAGGTCAGCTCTTATTGAGCTCTGTTCGTGCGCCATGAGAAGGGGCGCTTTTTTTCTCCCATCGGTTAATTACCAGTGGCGCGACTACATTACCCAGCACATTGAGAGTTGTTGTTCCGCTGTCGATAATACGAAATATACCCGCGATCAGGGCAACGGCATCCAGCGGAAGACCGGCTGAAGCCAGAGTGGCTGACAGGATGAGGATGGCAAACCCCGGCACGCCCGCGGCACCTTTTGATGACAGCACCATAGTGGCGACCAGAATAACCTGCTGCATCAGTGTCAGATCGATCCCGTAGAGCTGCGTCACGAATATAGTGGCCACGCCGAGAAATATCGATGCACCGTC
>Ga0302349_1002777_pt1 | contig 10767 bp, 7 predicted proteins | sample PhyAR1_FD_202176 | JGI IMG/M metagenome (GOLD analysis project Ga0302349, IMG submission 202176) | Leaf surface microbial communities from alfalfa plants in UC Gill Tract Community Farm, Albany, California, United States - DLSL A.R1... | ecosystem: Host-associated > Plants > Phyllosphere >...
ATGTACCTCCTCGTGAGCGGGCTGGGGCTCATCGACAGCCTCTGGGCGCTGATCCTTCCCGGAGCGGTGTCGGCGTTCAACGTGCTGATCCTCCGCTCGTTCTTCATGGGGATCAGCCCCTCGATCACCGAGGCGGCCCGCATCGACGGGGCGGGCGACTGGCGCATCCTGTGGAAGATCGTCCTGCCCATGTCGGGCGCGGTGATCGCGGTCGTCGCGCTGTTCTACGGCGTGGGTTACTTCAACTCCTTCTTCAACGCGATGCTCTACATCAACGACAACGCGAAGTGGCCGCTGCAGCTCGTGCTGCGCTCCTACGTGCTGCAGGGCGTCACCCTCCCCGGCAGCGGCGCGGGCCAGGTCAACGTCGAGACGGGCGCCGTCACCGGCCTCCCCGTCAAGATGGCGATCATGGTGCTCGCGCTCGTGCCGATCCTCCTCGTCTATCCCTTCGTTCAACGACACTTCACCAAGGGCGTCATCTTCGGCGCCATCAAAGGCTAAGCACTATGAAATTCACCGACGGATACTGGCAGCTGCGACCGGGTGTCAGCATCCTCCAGCCGAAGGACATCGACGGCGTCGAGCGCGTCGGCGACGATCTCGTGATCTATGCGCCCACGGCGCCCATCACCTCGCGCGGGGCCACGCTCAATCGCCCATCGCTGACCGTTCGGCTCACGAGCCCGATCGACGACGTGATCGGCGTCACGATCTCGCACCACCTCGGCTCGGCCGACGCCGCGCCCTCCTTCGCGCTCGCGCAGGAGGATCCGCGGGTGCGGATCGACATCCCCGACGCCCCGGGATCCGGTGAGGCGGTGTTCGCGTCGGGGCGCCTCGAGGCGCGCGTGGCGACGACGGGGCCGTGGCGGCTCGAGTTCGTCGCGGACGGCCGACCGCTCACGAGCTCCGATGCTCGGAGCGTCGGCGTGCTCTCGACCCCCGAGGGGACCTTCGTGCGCGAGCAGCTCGGCATGGGTGTCGGCGAGACGATCTACGGCCTCGGTGAGCGCTTCGGCGCGTTCGCGAAGAACGGCCAGAGCATCGACATCTGGAACGAGGACGGCGGCACGGCATCCGAGCAGGCATACAAGAACGTGCCGTTCTACCTCTCCGACGCCGGGTACGGCCTCTTCGTCGATCACCCCGGCGCCGTCTCCTTCGAGATCGGCTCCGAGGTCGTCTCGCGTGCCCAGTTCAGCGTGCCGGGCGAGGAGCTTCGCTACTACGTCATCTCCGGCCCGACGCCGAAGGACATCCTCGAGCGCTACACGGCCCTGACGGGGCGCCCGGCGGAGGTCCCCGCCTGGAGCTACGGGCTCTGGCTGTCGACGTCGTTCACGACGGACTACGACGAGGCGACCGTCACGAGCTTCATCGACGGCATGGCCGAACGCGAGATCCCGCTGTCGGTGTTCCACTTCGACTGCTTCTGGATGCGCGCCTTCCACTGGTCGGACTTCGTGTGGGATCCGGCGATGTTCCCCGACCCCCAGGGAATGCTGGCGCGGATCAAGGCCAAGGGGCTCCGCGTGAGCGCGTGGATCAACCCCTACATCGCGCAGCGGAGCCACCTCTTCGACGAGGGGAGGCGACTCGGCTACCTCGTCCGCAGGGCGGACGGATCCGTGTGGCAGTGGGACATGTGGCAGGCCGGAATGGCGCTCGTCGACTTCACGAATCCCGATGCCGTGCGCTGGTTCCAGGACAAGCTGCGCGCCTTGCTCGACGACGGCGTCGACGCGTTCAAGACCGATTTCGGCGAACGCATCCCGACCGACGTCGTCTGGCACGACGGATCCGATCCTCGCCGCATGCACAACTACTACACGCAGCTCTACAACAAGGCGGTCTTCGAGCTGCTGACGGAGGAGCGCGGACAGGGCGAGGCCGTGCTCTTCGCGCGCTCGGCGACGGCGGGCGGTCAGCAATTCCCCGTCCACTGGGGCGGCGACTGCGAGTCGACCTTCGTCTCGATGGCCGAGTCGCTGCGCGGCGGCCTCTCGCTCGGCATGAGCGGCTTCGGCTATTGGTCGCACGATATCGGCGGCTTCGAGGGAACGCCGGATCCGGCGGTCTTCAAGCGCTGGGTCGCCTTCGGGCTGCTGTCGTCGCACTCGCGCCTGCACGGATCCGACTCGTACCGGGTGCCGTGGGCGTTCGACGAGGAGGCGGTCGACGTGACGCGGAAGTTCACGCGCCTCAAGATGGCGCTCATGCCCTATCTTGCTCGCGCGGGCCGGGAGGCGAGCCTGCGGGGCACGCCGATCATGCGGGCGATGGCTCTCGAGTTCCCGCATGACCGGGCGGTCGCGGGGCTCGGCACGCAGTACATGCTGGGCGAATCGATCCTGGTCGCGCCCGTGTTCTCCGAGGCCGGGGAGGTCGACGTCTACCTGCCCGCGGGGGAGTGGACGCACCTCTTGACGGGAGAGCGCGTGACCGGCGGCTCCTGGCGGCGGGAGACGCACGGTTTCGACTCGCTGCCGCTCTACGTCCGCGAGGGAACCGTGCTTCCGATCGGCGCCGTGTCGACCGGACCGGAGTACGCCTGGGCGGACGACGTGACGTTGCGGATATTCTCCCTCCCGGAGGGCTACGATCAGACCATCGAGGTGCCGGGGGGAACCGGCGCAGCGACGGAATTCCGGGTTCAACGCCAGGGCGCCGACGTGCTCGTGACGGCGGGCTCGAGTGCCGCACGCTGGAACGTCGACGTCGATGGCCGCATCCACACGCACCGCGGATCGGGGACTCTGACCGTCGCACTCGCCGACGGTGGGAGCAGCAGTGGTTCGGATCGATGACGTCGCCAAGCGCGCGGGTGTCTCCATCAGCACGGTCTCGTACGCCCTCAGCGGCAAACGCCCCGTGTCGGAGCGCACCCGGGAGAAAATCCATCTCGCCGCCCGCGAGCTCGGGTACCTGCCGAACGCGGGCGCGCGCATGCTCGCCGGCCGGCGCACGCATATCTTCGCGCTCACGGAGCCGTTCCGCGCCGACACGCACGCGCCGTCGCACATGGCGTTCGTCCTCGCCGCGTCCATCGCGGCGCGCAGGCACGGCTACGACATCCTGCTCCTGACCGACGAGGACGCATCCCAGGGCATGCGCCGCGTCGAGGCGAGCGGGCTCGTCGACGGCATCATCGTGCTCGACGTGGCTCCGAACGACGAGCGGGCGGAACTCGCGCGCTCGATCGCGACGCCGACGGTGTTCGTCGGTGTGCCGAACGATGCGACGGGCCTGATGTGCGTCGACCTCGACTTCTCGGCGGCGGCGGCGACCGCCGTCGACCGATTGGCGGATGCCGGGCACCGCAAGATCGCGATGCTCGGCCATCCCGCGGGGCACTACGAGGCGACGAACTACGCCCCTCGCGTCCGCCAGGGGTTCCGCGATCGCGCGCGGGAGCGGGGTCTCGACGCCGTGTTCCGCCCCCTGTCGGAGACGCAGTTCGCCGCCGAGGATGCGTACCGGCTGACGCTCGAATTCCTCGACGACGGCGTGACGGGCATCGTCCTCAACTCCGAGGAGCGCAGCTACAAGGCGGTGCTCGATGCCGTCTCGGCGCGCGGCATGGACGTGCCCCGCGACGTGTCGCTGATCTCCGTCGGCGCGATCTTCGACACCTCCGGCTACCACCGCGCGATCGACTCGATTCCGCTGATCCCGGAGCGCAGCTGCGACCTCGCCCTCGAAGAACTCGTCGACGCCGTCGAACGTCAGCAGCTCGACCCCGGAGTACGGCTCGTAACCCCGGAGTACCGGTCCTACGGCTCGGTCGGCGCGCACAGCTCATCGCCCCGCGGAAGCGGGCCCACCCCCTAGGGAGAACGCATGACCGAGCGCACGCTCGAGTACGACGGCGCGGCCGAGGAATGGCTCGAGGCGCTGCCCCTCGGCAACGGACGGATCGGCGTCATGGACTGGGGATCCTTCCCCGCGCGCCTCGGCCTGAACGAGGAGAGCGTCTGGTCAGGAAACCCCGGATCCGAGGAGGCTCAGCGCCGCGTGAGCGTCGAGGAGTCCCGCAAGCTCTCTGCGCGCGCACAGCGCGCCGCGATCGAGGGGCGGGCAGGCGACGCGGAGCGCGAGCTGAAGGCCGCCCAGAGCGGCCACTCGCAGGCCTACCTGCCCGTCGGCGAGCTCGTGATCGACGGCGGCCAGGAGCCGACGAGCCATCGCGCGCTGGCCCTCGCGGATGCCCTCCACACGGCGAGCGGGTCGACCATGCGCGCGGAAACCTTCGTCTCGGCAGTCCACGATGTGATCGTCCATCGCGTGAGCGGCGGAGCGGATCCCGCGTTGCGGTTCGAGTCACCGCTGCGCGTCGAAAGGCACGAGACGACCGAGTCGGGGGAGCGGTGGATTCTTCGCGCACCGATCGACGTCCCGCCCCCGCACGAGCCGCAGCTCGCGGCGGCGATCTGGCCCGACGATACCGAGGACACGGTCCGGGTCGTCGTCGAGGCGGCGTGGCGGCGCGACGGCGACGATACGATCGTCTTCGTCGCGATCGAGACGAGCTACGCCGGCCTCGGCGAGGAGCGTCTGCTCGATGTGACCGACGCCGTCGAACGCGCCGCGCGCAAGGCGGCGGATGCGCTCGCCGCGCCGTACAGCGATCTCCGCAGCGCTCACATCAATGCGCACCGCGAGCTCTTCGATAGGGCGGGCCTCGACGGATCCGCACCCGCGGGCACGATCCCGGAGCGGCTCGAGGCGGCCCGCGCGAGCGGGGACACCGCGGCGGCGGATCCGGATCTCGTGCCGCTGCTGTTCGACTACGGTCGCTACCTGTTGATCTCGGCGTCGCGGGCGCCAGGCCGGCTCCCCGCGAACCTGCAGGGCATCTGGAACAACGACCCGCGACCGCCGTGGAGTTCCGCCTACACGACGAACATCAACCTCGAGATGAACTACTGGGCGGCCGAGACGGCCAACCTCGCCGAGCTGGCGGATCCGCTCTTCGACCTCATCGCCGCGCTCGCGCGCACGGGGGAGGCCGTCGCGGCCTCGCTCGGCGCACGGGGGTGGGCGGCGCACCACAACTCCGACGCCTGGGCCTTCGCCTCGTCGGTCGGCGAGGGCCGCGCGGATCCGAAGTGGGCCTTCTGGCCGTTCGCGGGCGCCTGGCTCCTGCAGCACGTGACGGAGCATCGCGCGTTCGGCTCGGACCGAGAGTGCGTCTCGCCGGACGTCGTGCGGGGCGCGGCGGAGTTCCTGCTCGACTGGCTCGTCGAGACGCCCGCGGGCCTCGGCACGGCTCCCTCGACCTCGCCCGAGAACACCTACCTCGACGCGGACGGAGCAGAGCGCTCGGTCGGAACCACGAGCACCATGGACCTCGCGATCACGCGCGAACTCCTCGCCTCGGTCGTCGATGACGAGCAGATCGGTGCGCGCGCCCGGGCGGCGCTCGAACGGCTGCCGGAGATCGACAGCCGCATCACCTGCGCGGGCGTGGTCGAGTGGGACCGCGAACACACCGAAGCGGACCCCCATCACCGGCACCTCAGCCACCTCTACGCCCTTCACCCCGGATCCGCCGCGAGCCCCGCCTTCGAGCGCGCCGCCGCCACGAGCCTCGACCGCCGCGGCGCCGACTCAACCGGCTGGTCGCTCGCGTGGAAGATGGCGATGTGGTCGCGGCTGCGCCGCGGTGACCGCCTCGACGAGTTGATCCAGTTGTTCCTCCGCGACGCCCGCGGCGAGGCGCGGCAGTGGTCGGGTGGTCTTTATCCGAACCTGTTCGCGGCGCACCCTCCGTTCCAGATCGATGGCAATTACGGCTTCGTGGCGGGAATCGCGGAGGCGCTCCTGCAGAGCCACCGCGGTGAGATCGAGCTCCTGCCCGCCCTGCCGTCGTCGATGAGGACGGGATCCGTGCGCGGACTCGTCGCGCGACCCGGCATCGTCGTCGACATCGAATGGTCGGGTGGGGCGCTCGTCGAAGCACGGCTCCTCGCACGCCCGGGGCGCGGCGGATCCGTGCCGGTGCGCTGGGGGTCTTCGATCGCCGACATCGCGGTCACGTCCGCGCATCCCGCGGTCGTCACCCCCGACGATCTCCGCCCCTAGCGCGGAGCCCGCGTCGATCCGCCGAGCGTCGCGCTGCCGGCGACCGGCCGATGCGCGGGCGGGGACACGACGGCGGGTTCGAGGCAGGAAGCGGGAATATTGATCGTTATGAGACATAATCGATCGATGGAACCGAACGGCGTGACCGACAGCGAGCCGCAGTGGCGGTGGCCCGAGCTCGGAGAAGGGCAGCGGAGCGTGCTGCTCGATGTCCTCGTGCACGGGTCGAGGTCGAGAGTGGAACTCACCCGCCGATCCGGCTTGTCGAGGGCGAGCCTCAGCCGGATCACGCGTGAGCTCGGCGATCTCGGGCTCGTTCGCGAGGCAAAGGCCGCGCGTCCCGTGGGGCCGGGGCGGCCCTCCGACACGATCGAGATCGTTCCGGACGCCGCATGTTTTCTCGGAATCAAGCTGACGGGCGACTCGCTGTACGCCGCCGTGGTGGATCTGCGCGGCGTCATCGTCCATGCCGAGGGGGAACCGCTCGTTACTCGGCATGTCGACGACGTGGTGGCCATGGTCGGGCGAACGGCCAAGCGGCTTCGGCAGCGCTTCCCTCGCATGGCGGCGCTCGGCATCGGCCTCGCCGGCGACGTGCGCCAGGATGCGCGGCACGGGGCGGTCGTCGTCGGTTCGGCCTTCCTCGGCTGGGACGAGGACGTCGCGCTGGAGGCGCGCCTCGCGGGGCTCGTGGGCATGCCCGTGGCTGTCAGCAACGATGTCCAGGCGCTGACCGCGGCGCACCACTGGTTCGGCGCGGGAGCCGGAGCCTCGTCGCTCGCGGTCATCGGCGTCGGAGCGGGAATCGGGTGCGGGATCGTTGTCGGCGACGTGCCGGTGTCCGGTGCTGCGGGTCATCCCGGGAAGGTCGGTCACTTGCCGGTGGGGCGCACCGACGCCTCGTGCGACCGCGGTCACACGGGATGCGTCTCGGCGTACGCGACGATTCCCTCCATCCTGCGAAACGCCGACATGGCGAGCTTCTGGGAAGCCCTCGAGGCCGCCGAGCGAGGCTCGGAGCCCGCGCGCGCCGCGTTCGCCGCCGCGGCCGAGGCGCTCGGGGCCGTCGTGGCGACCATCGTCAACCTGGTCGATCCCGAACGCATCGTCGTCACGGGCGAGGGCCTTCCGTCGCTGGAGATGCATCCCGAAGTCTTCGAGCGGGCCATCCGAGAGCGGCTCGACCCGGCCTCGTGCCCGCCGGATGTCGTGCGGCACGCCTTCACTTTCACGGACTACGCCTGGGGTGCGGCCGTCACGGCGATCGTCGCCCTGGTCTGAGGCAGATCCGCGGCGCGACGCGCGAGCGTTGACAGTTTGTATCGCGGCGATACATAATGGGGTAAGTCGTCGTGCCTGGGTCGTCGTGATCCGTATTCGATCACGACGACGAAGACATCAAAGGAGATTGTCATGCAACGCAGCAGAATGGCCATCGGCCTCGTCGGCGTCGCTGTCACCGGGGTGATCCTGGCAGGATGCTCGTCGGAGCCATCGGCCGACGCTCCATCGACGAGCGACGGACCGATCACTCTCGAGTACTGGGCGTGGAACGAGTCTCAGGAACAGATCGTCGCGGCCTGGAACGAGGCGCACCCCGACATCCAGGTCGCGCACAGCGATGTCGGCGGCGGCGGCGACACCTCGGCGAAGCTCGTCACCTCGACCCGCGCAGGCAACGCGCCGGACGTGGCACTGGTGGAGTACAACACCCTGCCCGCGATGATCGTGGCGGGTGTTGCCGCTGACATCACGGAGTACACCGCTGGGCTCGCCGAGGAGTTCGCTCCCGGCGTCTGGAGCCAGACGACATTCGACGGCGCGACCTACGGCGTTCCGCAGGACACCGGCCCGCAGGCGTTGAACTACAACAAGGCCCGCTTCGACGAGCTCGGCGTGGAGGTGCCGACCACGTGGGAGGAGTTCGCCGAGGCGGCCGAGAAGATTCACGAGGCCGACCCCAGCGCCTACATCACGACCTTCGCGCCCGCGGAATTCGGAGGCTTCGCGGCCTTCGCGCAGCAGGCGGGCGCGGAATGGTGGAAGGTCGACGGCGACACCTGGACCGTCGACATCGATGGCGAGGCGAGCAAGGCCGTCGCGGAGTACTGGCAGGACCTCATCGACCGCGATCTCGTGCTCGCCGAGCCGCTGCTGACCCCGGAGTGGAACGCCAGCCTCAACGAGGGCAAGATCCTGTCGTGGCCGGCGGGCATCTGGGCCGCCGGCGTGCTGTACGGCGTCGGTGAGCAGATGGAGGGCGACTGGGCCCTCGCGCCGCTGCCGCAGTGGACGCCGGGTGATGCCTCGGCGGCGTTCCAGGGCGGATCGGGCGCGATCGTGACGACGTCGTCCGAGCATCCGAAGGAGGCCGCCGAGTTCGCGGCCTTCATGGCATCGGCGGAGGTCGGCCAGATCCAGATCGACACGGGCGGCTACCCCGCCTCGCTCGCCGGGCAGGAACTGACCCTGGACAGCGAGCCGCCGGCGCTCATGTCCAATCAGGACGACTACTGGGAGGTCGCCGGCGAGATCGCGTCGAACACGATCCCCGATCTGTCCTGGGGCCCGAACGTCAACGTCGCCTCGAGCGCCTTCGAGGACGCAATGGCCTCGGCGATCACGAACGGCACGCCGCTGGCGGACGCCCTGACCGAGGTCGAGAAGGTCGTGGTCGAGGACATGCAGTCCGCGGGCTTCGAGGTGGAAGCCGGCTGAGCCGGTGCGCGGGGCGCGTGCCGCCCCGCGCACCGTCGGACGGAACCGACGTCAATGACCGCGACAGTGCAGTCCCCGTCCCCGGCGCGAACGCTGCGCCGGGCGCGGCGCCGATGGGTGCCGCCCTACATCTTCCTGCTCCCGGCAGGCGTGCTCTTCATCGCGTTCTTCGCGATCCCGATCGTCTACGCGATCTATCTCTCCTTCCGGGGCTTCCGGGTCACGGGCGGTGGACCGTTCGGCGTGCGCCAGGAGACCTGGGTCGGATTCGAGAACTACATCAAGACGTTCGCCGAGCCCGAGTTCCTCGCCGGATTCGGACGCCTGGCGATCTACGGCGTCATCGCCGTGCCGTTGACGCTGGGGCTCGCCCTGATCTTCGCGCTTCTCCTCGACCTGCCCCGGATCCGCGCCGCACGTTTCTCCCGCACGGCGATCTTCATCCCGTACGCCGTGCCCGGCGTGATCGCCTCGCTGCTGTGGGGTTTCCTCTACCTGCCGTCGACGAGCCCGCTCAACTGGATCCTCGACAAGCTCGGCCTGCCCGATGTCGTGGCGCTCTCCGGCGGCGCTCTATATCCCGCCATCGCGAACGTCGCGATCTGGGGCGGCGTCGGCTTCAACATGATCATCATCTACACCTCGCTGCGGGGCATCCCGGCGGAGATCTACGAGGCCGCGCGAATCGATGGCGCGAGCGAGTGGACGATCGCCTGGCGCATCAAGATTCCGCTCGTCGGGCCGGCGCTCGTGCTCACGGGGCTGTTCTCGCTCATCGGCACGCTCCAGGTCTACGGAGAACCGACGACTCTGCGGCCGATGACGACGGAGATCTCGCAGACCTGGGTGCCGCTGATGAAGATCTATCGCGACGCCTTCGCGCGCGACGACCTCTCGCTCGCCGCGGCCTCATCGGTGATTCTCGCGATCGGTACCCTCGTCGTCTCCGTGGTCCTGCTGCGGGCGACCCAGCGCAAGTCGTTCGGAGGCGGCGAATGAGTACCATGACGAACGTCATCCCGGCGGGGACGCGGCGACCGAAGCGTCATCTGCACCCCGGCCGGCCGCGTCGTGGCCCCGTCGTCGCGACCACCGTGCTGATACTCGGTGCGCTGTACTGCCTTGTGCCCGTCGCATGGGTGCTCGTCGCGTCCACGAAGTCGAACTCGGCGCTGTTCACGACGTTCACCTTCGTGCCCGGGGCGTCCCTCTTCGACAACCTCGCCGACCTGTTCACCTACGGCGGTGGCAGCTTCGGCCTCTGGGCGATGAACAGCGTGATCTATGCCGGTGGCGGTGCCGTCGCCTCGACGCTGATCTCGACGATGGCCGGATACGCGCTCGCGAAGTACGACTTCCCCGGGCGCCAGGTGTGGTTCTACGCGATTCTCGCGGGTGTCCTGCTACCCGGCATCACGCTCGCGATCCCGCAGTACCTGCTGATGGCGAAGCTCGGTCTCGCGGGCAGCTACTGGTCGGTGCTGCTGCCGAGCCTCATCTCGCCGTTCGGCATCTTCCTCGCGCGGGTGTACGCGCAGAGCGCGATCCCGACGGACATGATGGAGGCGGCGCGCATCGACGGCGCCGGTGACGCCCGCATCTTCACCTCGATCGCGCTGCCGATGATGGTTCCCGGCATGGTCACGATCTTCCTGCTGCAGTTCGTCGGCATCTGGAACAACTTCCTGCTGCCGTTCATCATGCTGTCCGATGAGAGCAAGTACCCGCTCACGGTCGGGCTCTTCACGCTGCTGTCGAAGGGATCCGGCACGCCGTCCCTCTACAGCCTCGCGATCATCGGATCCGCGGTGAGCATCATTCCGCTGATCGTGATGATGCTCGTTCTGCAGCGCTACTGGCGACTCGACCTGGTGAGCGGAGGGCTCAAAGGATGACATTCACACCATCGACGATCCTCTTCGGAGGCGACTACAACCCGGATCAGTGGGATGCCGAGACCGT
>Ga0302349_1002783_pt1 | contig 10753 bp, 7 predicted proteins | sample PhyAR1_FD_202176 | JGI IMG/M metagenome (GOLD analysis project Ga0302349, IMG submission 202176) | Leaf surface microbial communities from alfalfa plants in UC Gill Tract Community Farm, Albany, California, United States - DLSL A.R1... | ecosystem: Host-associated > Plants > Phyllosphere >...
GCAGGGGCGATCGTCGCTACGGCTAGAAGCCCTATTGGGAGCTTAGAGTCCCAAGTCTCCCTCGAAAGCGCCACCCTCAAGGCGAGCCTTGACGGTCTGCAGGAAGCGGCCTGCGTCAGCGCCGTCAACCAGGCGGTGATCGTAGGTCAGGCACAGGTACATCATGTGGCGGATGGCAATCGAATCGTTGCCATCTGCATCGGTGATGACCATTGGACGCTTGACGATCGCACCGGTGCCCAGGATAGCTACCTGCGGCTGGTTGATGATCGGGGTGTCGAACAGTGCGCCGACCGAACCGATGTTGGTGATCGAGAAGGTGCCGCCGGACAACTCATCTGGACCGATCTTGTTGCTGCGGGTACGTGCAGCAACGTCGGCGATGCGCGAAGCCAGGCCAGCCAGGTTCAGGTCACCAGCGTTCGAAACCACTGGAACCAACAGGCCCTTGTCGGTATCGACAGCGAATGCCAGGTGCTCGGCATTGTGGTAGGTGATCTGCTGGGTCTCTTCGTTGTATTCAGCGTTCAGCTTCGGGTGAGCCTTCAGGCCTTCGGCAACAGCCTTGGCGATGAATGGCAGGTAGGTCAGGTTCACGCCGTTGGTGGCCTTGAAGCTGGCCTTGGCCGAACCGCGCAGCTTGACGATGCGGGTCATGTCGATCTCGTGGACCTGGGTCAGCTGAGTCGATACGTCCAGGGACTCGCGCATGCGACGGGCGATGACCTGACGGATGCGTGGAGCCTTCTCGGTGGTACCGCGCAGCGAGGAAACCTCAACCGCTGGCGCAGCTGGCTTTGCAGCAGCTGGTGCGGCGGCAACAGGAGCGGCCGGCGCGGCTGCTTCCTTGGCGGCAACTGCGTCAAGCACGTCTTGCTTGCGGATGCGACCGCCAACGCCGGTGCCCTTGACCGAAGCGATGTCGATGTCGTGCTGGTTGGCAAGGCGGCGAACCAGCGGGGTTACATAACCCGACTCGTTGTTCGACTCGGCAGCTGGAGCAGCTGGAGCAGCTGGAGCAGCTGGAGCAGCTGGAGCGGCCGGAGCCGGAGCAGCTGGTGCCGGCGCTGCAGGAGCGGCCGGGGCCTCTTCCTTTGCAGGCGCTGGAGCAGCAGCTGGTGCTTCTTCCTTGGCTGGGGCAGCGGCAGGTGCAGCGCCAGCGGCACCGATCACTGCGAGCACGGCGCCAACTTCAGCGGTCTCGTCTTCTGGAACGCGAATTTCCAGCAGAGTACCGGCTACTGGCGAAGGAACTTCGGTGTCAACCTTGTCGGTGGAAACTTCGAGCAGCGGCTCGTCAACGGCGACTTCCTCGCCAACTTCCTTCAACCAGCGGGTAACGGTACCTTCGGTCACCGATTCGCCCAGTGCAGGCAAAGTGACCTCGGTGCCGGAAGCGGAGCCGGCTGCAGCTGGTGCAGCAGGTGCTTCTTCCTTGGCTGGTGCTTCCTGTGCAGCGGGTGCAGCTGGAGCTTCTTCCTTGGCTGGTGCTGCTTCGGCAGCTGGTGCAGCTGGAGCTGATTCGCCCGAACCGGAACCATCGCCAATGCGGACCAGAGGCGCGCCAACTTCAGCGTCCTCGTCCTCTGCGACAAAAATTTCCTCGATGACGCCAGCTACTGGCGAAGGAACTTCAGTGTCTACCTTGTCGGTGGAAACTTCCACCAACGGCTCGTCTACCTCTACACGGTCGCCAACTTGCTTCAGCCAGCGGGTTACCGTACCTTCGGTAACGCTTTCACCCAGTGCGGGTAGGTTTACGGTTTCAGACATCGTCCCGTATCTCCTTGGTTTTTAAAACTTGAATTGTGGGTGGAGGCGAAGCCTCCGAGCTTTGCGGACTAGGCAGCGCGTTGCAAAAACGCGCTGCCTAGGTGAGCCAAAAGCTATTAGCCGTGCAGTGGAGCACCGGCGAGAGCCATTGCGGCTTCGCCAAGGGACTCGTTCTGAGTTGGGTGTGCGTGAATCAGCTGCGAAACATCCTCTGGGTAAGCTTCCCAGTTGACGATCAGCTGGGCTTCGCCGATCTGCTCGCCGATACGGCCGCCGATGCCGTGAACGCCCACGATTGGGCCGTTCTTGACGCGAACCATCTTGATCAGGCCGCTGGTGCCCAGGATCGAAGACTTGCCGTTGCCAGCCAGGTTGTATTCGGTGGTTTCGATCTGGTCGGCGCCGAACTTCTCCTTGGCCTTTGGCTCGGAGTAGCCGACCGAAGCGATCTCCGGCTCGCAGAAGGTCACCTTCGGGATGTTGATGTCCTCGATGATGGTTGGCTTCATGCCGTGGATTTCCTCGGCAACGAAGCGGCCATGCTGGTAGCCGCGGTGTGCCAGCTGTACGCCTGGGACGATGTCGCCAATTGCGTAGATGTTGCCGACGCCGGTGTGCAGGCGCTCGTCGGTGATCACGAAGCCGCGATCGATGGTGACGCCCTGCTCCTCGAAGCCCAAGCCTTCGGTGACTGGGCCTCGGCCGACTGCAACCAGAACGATGTCTGCTTCCAGTACGTTGCCGTCAGCCAGCGAGACCTTGACGCCGTTGGCATCCTGCTCGACCTTTTCGAAGAAGACGCCGGTGTTGAACTTGATGCCGCGCTTCTTGAAAGCGCGCTCCAAGGTCTTGATGATGGCTGGGTCTTCGTTCGGCACGAGCGAAGGCAGGCCTTCAACGATGGTGACATCGACACCGAAGGAGTTCCATACCGATGCGAATTCAACGCCGATGACACCGCCACCGAGCACGATGGCGCTCTTTGGCAGGTCTTCCATGTTCAGCGCTTCGGTGCTGGTCAGCACGCGACCGCCGATTTCCAGACCGAAGGTCTTGGAGGTGGAGCCGGTAGCCAGGATGATGTACTTGCCCTTGTAAACGGTGCCATCAACGTCGATGGAATCCTGGGAGACAAGACGGCCGTTACCAGTGATAACGTTGACCTTCTTCATCTTGAGCAAGCCCTGCAGGCCCTTGTGCTTTCCAGCAACAATGCCTTCCTTGTACTTGCGTACGCCAGCCAAGTCGATCGACTCCAGCGAGGTGTTGATGCCGTACTTGGCACCCTCGCGAGCGTTTTCAGCCAGCTCTGCAGCGTGCAGGTAGGCCTTGGTTGGGATGCAGCCGGTGTGCAGGCAGGTGCCGCCCAGCTTTTCTTTTTCAATCAATCCAACGGTGTAGCCCAGCTGGATGGCACGCAATGCTGCCGAGTATCCAGCGGATCCACCGCCGAGGATGAGGACATCAAATTCTTGCGTTGCTGCCGAATCGGCCACGTGAACGCTCCCTCGTATTCGCTAAGTGTGGCCGGCTTTGGCCGACCAGGGGATCGGTCGCAGATCATTGGGAGCATGACGCCTGTTAGCGCGCACCATTGATCCACGGTGATGTTTCAAAACTTACCTTAGTACCGCTAACCGGAAAGAGTCACCTTCGCGGGCGTAAAAGTCAGGCATGTCTCTTATTTTTAATCTGTTCCCGGCAGCAATCGCAGGTGCGCGTTGATGCCGGGAACACTTTTGTTTCAGCGCAGCCCAATCAGTGAGCTGTCAGGCGGTCATTAATTTGAAGCGAGCTGCTCTGCGTAGGCTACGAGAGTGCGCACCTGCGAGCCGGTGCCGTTCTTCGGCGTGTAGCCCCAGGCACTGCCTTCATTGAATGCTGGACCAGCGAAGTCAATGTGAGCCCACGGAATCTTCTTGCCGTCGACCTCGCCAACAAATTCTTCCAGGAATACGGCGGCGGTCATCATGCCACCCATGCGCTCACCAATATTTGCCAAGTCGGCTACCTGGGACTCAATGCTTGGACGCAGTTCCTCGGGCAGCGGCATGCCCCAGGCCAATTCGCCAACCTTGTCCGAAACGGACACGAGATCGTCCCGCACCTGCTCGTTGCCCATGATTCCCGCGGTGCGCAGACCCAAAGCAAGCATCTGGGCGCCGGTCAGGGTAGCGATGTCGATCATGACATCTGGCTTTTCCAAGCTGGCGGCAGCCAACCCATCGGCCATGACCAGGCGGCCTTCTGCATCCGTATTCAATACCTCAACAGTCTTGCCGCCGAACATGGTCAGCACGTCCCCCGGACGGGTCGATGCGCCACCGGGCATATTCTCGGCCAGGCACAGCCATGCAGTGACCTTGACGTTCAACCCCAACTCCGAGATGGCAGCGACGGCCTGGAAAGCCGCAGCGGCGCCGGACATGTCCGACTTCATGGCGTGCATGCCGGCAGCTGGCTTCAGCGAGGTGCCACCGGTATCAAACGTGATGCCCTTGCCGATCAGCGCAATATGCTTAGCGGCCTTGGCGGGGGAGTACTCGACCTTGACCATGCGAGGCTGGCGCACCGAACCGCCGCCGACGCCAAGCAAACCGCCAAAGCCGTCCTTGGCCAAGCGCTTCTCATCGAAGACCGTGACCTTCAACGGCAGTGGCTTTGAGTAGTCCTTGACTGCAGTTGCGAAGGATTCTGGGTACAGCAAGTTTGCCGGGGCATTGATCAGGTCCCGCGTGCCGCGCACTGCGCGGCCGAGAATGGCAGCGCGCTTGAGCGCTGCGGGGACGTCTTTGGAAGTCGCGACGGCGGTGGCGATCTGCGCCTCGGCCAGCACCGGCTTGTCGCTCTTCTTCGAGCGCTGGTTCTCGTAGCGGTAGCTGCCCAGGGCAATGCCTTCGGCAATAGCCGCCACGCGCTCGACGCTTTCGGAAGGCAGCGCGAAGATGGCTGTTTTGGCATTGCTGAGCTGACGTGCAGCTGATCCGGCCGCACGGCGAAGCTGTTCGTCGGTCAGGTCGGACAATTTCGCGATGCCCAGGCCAATGAACAACAGGACCTTTGCCTTAGAACCCTCTACTCCTGGAAGCAGGGTAACTTCATCGGCTTTCCCTGACATCCCCAAGGCAGTCAGCGACTGCTCTAGCGACGATGTGGTTTCCGAGGTGAACGGTGAAGCTGCGATGGTTGCTTTTCCATCGTTCTTCAGCACGCCCAATACCAAGGTGTCGGCGCTCTTGCGTTTAATGTCAGTGCCAATGGCGCTCAAAGTGAGGTCACTTGAGTTGATCACAAAATCATTCCTTCTGTGCCTTTGTAGGGTCTAAGGTCAAGAATTCCGGAATGGTAATCCGGAAGGTAGTGCATGCTCGCGGGCAACGCATCTGCTATCTCCGATGTTATCCGAGGAATCAGTTCATCGTGCGTCACTTCACAGCGAGCGTAAGCGCAGAAGCGATAGTATGTAATATCGCTCTGAATATGGGGTGCCAAGCAGTGTCTAGTGGTGCTGAACTCGGGTTTTAGGGAGTTCGGCATCGAATCGAGGAGAAAATGTCCAAGGAATCGTTGATGACGATGGTCGCAAACGACTTGGATGATTCACGCCTCCAAGGACTTGGCATGTACGTCCTGCTCAAGAGCATGAGCGACGCCGGGCAGACGCATTCCCAAGTGACAAATGAACTTTTCGGGCGCCTTGATTCCAAGCTCTTTGCCACCTTCGACGCCGATGAATTGGTTGCCTACACCTCTCAGCGACCTCGGCTGACTTTCCTCGGTGACCACTTTGCCGGATACCAGGCACCTCGCATCGAGATCTACTTGATGACCGATGAGATGGACCGCAACTTCTGGTTCTTAACCGGAGTGGAACCTGACCTCAAATGGGAGCGGGTTATCGCCGAACTCCTGGGCTTCATCGAAGCCTTCAATGTCTCTCTCGTTGTTGGATCAGCATCGCTTCCAATGCCAGTTCCGCACACTCGGCCTGTGGGCGTGACCGCGCACGGAAACCGCAAGGATCTGATTGAGAACATTTCCACTTGGAGCCCCACGGTGGAATCGCCAGCCGGGATCACATCCCTGTTGGAGATCCGGATGACTGAAATCGGCAGAGACATCGTAGGATACTCACTTCATACACCTCACTACCTTGCTGAATCCGAATATCCGGCAGTTGCCGTGGCAACTCTGGAATATGTTGGAGCAGCACTGAAACTCGCACTTCCAACGGACAAGCTTCGTGAAGCTGGCCGCCTGGTCGATCAGCAGCTGGCTGAGCAGCTCGAGGCAAATAATGACGTGCGCCAGATGGTCGACGGATTTGAAGAACGCTTTGATGCGCATGTTCAGGAACATGAGCCCCGTTCACTATTGCTTGATGAAGACAAGCAAATGCCGGACGCAGAAGAACTGGGAGCCAGCGCTGAGCACTTCCTGGCGGCCATCGAAAATACCGATGACTGGTTAAGAAACGGACAAGACGATTCGTCGTCAGGTGATCAAGACCAGTGAGCCAACCGCATTTGAATTCGACCAAAGCATGGTTGGTTTATGGCTTTGCCATCGTTGCCTACATATCTGCAATATCCCAACGCACTAGTTTCGGCGTGGCAGGCATTGAAGCAACAGAACGCTTTCACGCCAGTGCTCAAATTCTCGCGACTTTCTCCGTCGTCCAGCTAGTCGTTTATGCGGGCGCGCAAGTGCCAGTCGGATTGCTTCTGGATAAATTCGGCCCGAGGATCCTGATTACCTGCGGTGCGTTGCTGATGGCTGCCGGGCAAGCTTTCCTTGCCATCTCAGTGAACGTCCCTATGGGATTGATCGGCCGCGTGATGGTAGGCATGGGTGACGCAATGGTCTTCGTTTCAGTCCTCAAGCTCCTGCCGCTATGGTTCTCTGGATCGAAAATTCCGGTCCTCACCCAGCTCACCGGAACATTTGGCCAGCTCGGCCAGCTGATCAGCATTTTCCCGTTCCACATGATGTTGCTGAACGCCGGATGGTCTACCTCATTCTCGGTCATGTCGGGTTTTGCTTTCGCCACATTTATTACCACGATCGCCTTCGTGCGCAACGGCAACGGCTGGGCTGGTCCTTCACACGGGACACACTCTTCCAGGTCGCGCATTGCGCAAGCGCTCAAGCAGCCTGGCACCCGACTTGGTTTCTGGACGCACTTCACCACCGCGTTCATGATTAACACGTTCATGATGACTTGGGGATACCCCTTCCTTGTTGAGGGCCAAGGCCTGGATAGCGCGCTAGCGTCGGGAATGATGTCGATCTTCGTCGTCGTAGCTGTTGTGCTAGGACCTGTACTTGGCGCCCTAACCGCGCGACGTGCCGAACACCGTTCGAACTATGCTCTGGGCATCATTGGATTGATGCTCGCCATGTGGGCAGTGGTCCTGTGCTGGCCAGGGCAGGCTCCGATCTGGGTGCTCATCGTATTGATGATCAGCGTGGCAGCAGGCGGTCCCGCATCGGTCATCGGATTCGATTTCGCCCGAACTTTTAATCCCCCACGTGTATTGGGGACGGCGACCGGGCTAGTGAACACCGGCGGTTTCATTGGCGCATTCATCACTATTTATGTCATTGGATTCATCCTCGACATGCTGAACAAAGCCAATGGTTCTTCTGGTGAGCTGTACAACCTGGGGTCGTTCAGAATTGCGCTCTCGTTCCAGTTCGTCATGGCAGCGCTGGGCATAACCTTCATGTTGATCGAACGCCGGAAGGCACGGCGCTACCTGGCGGAGCGGTAGAACCTGTTTCAGGGCTTCGAAGTTCTCCACAAGTAGTGGCGAGTGCAGCACTTGATGATTCATGCTCGTGCACCGTGGATGCATGACAACTACTCCAGAACGCCAGCCAATTTCACTGTCCAGCTACAAGGACATCTTGGCCTATGTGCCGCATGCTTTGGGATTTCATCCACGCAATTCAGCGGTATTGCTGCTAATCGACGACGATCGTCTCGAAGCGACTCTCCGCGTCGATCTACCGCCTACGGAACATGCGCCCGATCTTGAAATCTGGATCGGCCAGGTCTGCCGTTTGCTGGACCGTATTCCGAACATCGATGATATCGCTGTAGTCATCTATGTTTCAGGCAATGCCGGTGGCTCGCAGGTTGTGCCGCTATCGAGTCTAGTTGCCAAACTAGAGACCGCTCTGACGCATCAATCGATTCGTTTGCGACATGCTTGGTGCCGGCAGGATTCCAGAATCTGGACCTACGGCACCGAGGACGGGCTAGATGTGCAAGATGTGCCGGCGCTCGATACAAATGAAACTAATCTGTCCATGGTCCTGGCAGGCTCGGCGCCGTTGGACCAGCCATGGGATGGCAGTGGCGTACCGGAATGGTCGAACGCTGACGACGTGCTCCAATTGGTGGGTAACCAAGACGCCAACATCATGGTGTCTCTCGATGCGTGGCACGAATCATTGTCACAGCCCGCCGCCATATCAACAGCCGAGCTTCATTCGGATCCGCAGCGGGCGGCCATCCACGTGGGATCGTTGCAAACAAAATTAGTCAGGGACCTGTTGCCGTTTTTGGCGGGTGAGGGTTTGGAAAGCGCGCTGGACATTATTTTCGGGATTTCAGTCGACGAGCGAGAAGGCGCGGTCGCCCCGTTGGCGGATTACCTATTGGGCCGCGGATGGTACGCGCCGGATTGGGAGAGAGTTGACCGGTTGTGGGAACTGTCGCGTGATCTATTGGGCGTAGCCCAAGATGAGCCACGGCAGGCGCTGCTGTGCATATTGGCCTGGATTGAATGGGCGCGAGGTCGCGGTTCGATGGCGCTGGTGCTATTGGAACAAGCAGTGCTGGAAAACGAAAAGTATGAACTAGCCATGCTTCTCCAAAAGCTTATGGAACACGGAGTGATGCCCTCGTGGGCAACGGATCAACTGCGGGCGTGGCGCGCGAACTTTTCCTGAAACTAGGTCCTTGGGGTGTCTCAAGCCTGTTGCGTCATGTCAATACCTCCGGGAACACTAATACGTTGCTTCAAATGAAAACCTCCGCGAAATAGGTTTCTCATCTTGCTTCCTTCCTCACCTGCCGGGCCGAAGGCCGGGACTTAGCAACAGCTATTTTCTCCAGCACTCCGGTCAGGGAAAGGATCTGGCGAGACAGCTGCATGACACGGATTTTCTTGAAGGCAGCATTCATGCGGATCACCGGCATCTTCTTCACCGCAGGATGCGCGATGGCACGCTGATGCGGCGTGGCCAGCCGATCATGAACCTTACGCACTTTCGCACCATGACGGGTCTTCTGTATCAACTTCTGTTGCGGCAACAGATAGTTGGTGAAGACACGATCCAGCTCCCATATTTGATTCAACAACTCCAACTCTTCTTCGCTGTCATAACGCAGGTAGCCCACCAGTTCACGTACTCTGGACCAATTCTTTTGCTCCACGTGCGCACCATCATTTTTGTTCCCAGGACGGGAGCGCGTGAACGTGATCTGCTGATCCGTGCAGAAGCGCAACAATTCGTCGTTGATGAATTCACTGCCGTTATCCGAGTCGATACCAATAATCGGAAACGGGAAGACTTCCATGACGTGCATCAACGCCGCGAAAACGTGCTTCTGAGCTTTATTGCGCACGGACCGGTTCACTGTCCAGCCTGTGCTGATATCAGTGACTGTGAGCGTGCAACAGAACTGGCCATTGTTGTTACCGCCTTCGTGGCCCACGAGGTCTATCTCCACGAACCCCGGGACGGCGTCATCCCATTCGGCCCAGGTTCGTATCGGGATCTGGGATTTGAGCAGCGAGCCTGGCTTGGTATGAGAACGGCCGTGCAAGATCATTTTCCTGCGCTCGTTCGCTAGCCTGCGATCAATAGTCGATGCACTCATTTTCATGAGCAATGCGGCTTGCTCATCGGTGATGTCCAAAGCTTTCTCGGCACGGAGCTTGGGTACGAGGTAGGGCATGGACGCGGCCAAGAGCTTGGATGCGGGCCCACGCAGCGTAGCCCAGCACAAGATCAGCGCGGGTTGCAGGTCCGCGGGGTAGGTCGGCTTGCGGCCTGATTGCCGAATGCGTGGTTTGGGTTGCTGGAGCGCTTCGCGCAGGGCGGCGCGGGCGTAGTCGCGGTGCCAGCCGGTGAGTTCCACGAGTTCATCGAGGATGGTGGATTTGGCTCGTTTGCCGGCTCGTTGGTAGCTGTTGGCGAGCTTCTTGGTGACTTGTTTGCGTGCGCTCATTGTCAGTCCCATGCTGCTGAGCAGATACCCGTGGAGGCCAAGAATCAAGAGGTGCTTTGGCGGAGGTTTTCTTGTGACGCAACGATGTATCTTTCGCGGAGGTTTTTTACGAGTCAACGCGTCAAGTGGTGTCTGGGTGGTAATTCATGGATAATGAGATAACAGACCCGGTTAGGTTCGAATTGCCTTCGCCTGAAATCTATGGATTTTGGGAACATAAGGCGGGCTTGAAGCGTTGATAACAATGTGCCAGCCCTGCGGCGTTTAGTCAGTGATTAAACGTCATCGGACTTGACAGGGTCATAGTGGTGTTACCGGCAGGTGCATCCGGAACGCATCGTTAGAAAGGTTATTCGTGTCATCTTCTGAGACGAACGCTAATCGTCAAGCAACTGAAGCCGAGGTCAACGAGGCTGAAGCATCGGCAGAAACTCCTGCGGCGAAGAAGCGTGCTACCAAGGCCAAGCCTCGGACCAAAAAGGTAGCTGCAGACACTGCAGCACAGGACGAATCAACCGCAGCGGTGGCAGAAGGCGACGAGGAAGCCGAGGCTGGAGCCGATTCCAAGCCTGAAGACGATTCCAAGGGCTTCACGCTTTCCACCGGAGATGACGATGCCCCGCAGCAGCAGGTCATGGTTGCCGGCGCAACCGCTGACCCCGTCAAGGACTACCTGAAGCAGATCGGTAAAGTCGCCCTGCTGAATGCAGAGCAGGAAGTCGACTTGGCGCTGCG
>Ga0302349_1002787_pt1 | contig 10742 bp, 9 predicted proteins | sample PhyAR1_FD_202176 | JGI IMG/M metagenome (GOLD analysis project Ga0302349, IMG submission 202176) | Leaf surface microbial communities from alfalfa plants in UC Gill Tract Community Farm, Albany, California, United States - DLSL A.R1... | ecosystem: Host-associated > Plants > Phyllosphere >...
CCGGTCGGGCGTGGCAAGACCTGGCTGCTGGACCTGTTCCACACCAGCCTGCCGGTGCCCGCCCGCCGCCAGCACTTCCATCACTTCATGCGCTGGGTGCACCAGCGGCAGTTCCAGCTCAGCGGCACCCGCGATCCCCTGCAGGTGCTGGCCCGGGAACTGGCTGCCGAGGTGCGGGTGCTGTGCTTCGATGAACTCTTCGTCAGCGACATCGGCGACGCCATCCTGGTGGGCGGCCTGTTGCGTGCCCTGCTGGACCAGGGCCTGGTGCTGGTGGTCACCTCCAACCAGCCGCCGGAGCAGCTCTATGCCGGCGGCTTCAATCGCGAGCGCCTGCTGCCCGCCATCGCCGCGCTGCAGGCGCAGCTGGATGTACTGGAGGTGGACGGCGGCCAGGATCACCGCCTGCACCAAGGCCAAGCCGAACCGCGCTTCTGGGTGGACGATCCCACCGCCCTCGCCACGACCTTTGCCCGCCTCACGGCGGGGGAAGCCGTAACGACCGCGCCCCTGATCCTCGGCGAGCGCCCGCTGCCCGTGGTTCAGCGGGCCTCCGGCGCGATCTGGCTGGACTTCGCCACCCTCTGCCAGGGCGCCTGGGCCACCACCGACTACATGGATCTCTGCACCCGCTTTCCCGCCCTGCTGCTGAGCGGCGTGCCCTGCCTGTCCGGCGATCCCCGCGTGGGCCGGATCGCCCGCGGCACCGAAGACGGCGCGACGCGGGTCCTGGCCGGCGACCGCGAACTGCCCCGCCTGGCGCCCCAGGACGACGCCGTGCGCCGCTTTATCGCCCTGGTCGACGAAGCCTACGACCGCCGCCGCCCGCTCTACCTGGATGCCGCCGTGCCCCTGGATCAGCTATACACCCGCGGCTTTTTGGAATTCCCCTTCCGCCGCACCCTGAGTCGCTTGAAAGAGATGCAGCAGGCGCGGTACTAGGCCGGTCCTGGCCTGCGGCGACGAGGCACGCCGCGGAGCGGCGTAGCCCCGTGGTAAGGTGGGACACTCCTTCTCTCCACGAGGCCCGGTCATGACTCCGCGCATCGAACCCTTCTTCGACGCCACCACGTCAACCTTCACCTATGTGATCTACGAAGCGCCCGGCAGTCGCTGCGCCATCGTCGACTCGGTGCTGGACTACGATCCGCATTCGGGCCGCACCGCCACCCTGTCGGCGGATCGCGTCGCCCGCTTCGTGCGCGATCAGGGGCTGACCGTGGAGTGGCTGCTGGAGACCCATGCCCACGCCGACCACCTCTCCGCCGCGCCCTATCTGCGCCGGCAGCTGGGCGGCCGCATCGCCATCGGCGAGGGCATCCGCCGGGTCCAGGGCGCCTTCAAGGACGTCTTCAACCTGGAAGCGGAATTCCGCCTCGACGGCTCCCAGTTCGATCACCTGTTCCAGCCCGACGAGGTCTTCCACATCGGTGCCCTGAGCGCCCGCGCCCTGCACGTGCCCGGCCACACCCCGGCCGACATGGCCTATCAGGTGGAGGAGGACCATGTCTTCGTCGGCGACACCCTGTTCATGCCCGATGTCGGCTCGGCGCGTTGCGACTTCCCCGGCGGCAGCGCCCGCGACCTCTATCGTTCGATCCGCCGGCTGCTGACCCTGCCAGAGGCCACGCGCCTCTATCTGTGCCACGACTATCCGCCCGCCGGCCGCGAAGCGCGCCACGAGACCACCGTGGGTGAAGAGCGCGCCCTCAACGTCCATGTGCGGGATGGCGTGGACGAGGACGCCTTCGTCGCCCTGCGCACCCGCCGTGATGCCACCCTGTCCATGCCGACGCTGATCCTGCCGGCGATCCAGGTGAACATCCGCGCCGGCACCCTGCCGCCGGCCGAGGCCAATGGCCGCCGTTACCTGAAGATTCCCATCGACGGTTTCTAGGATCGCCGCCATCCGTCGTACAAGCCAATAGCCACAGGACTTGGACGCAGCGACACCGCTGCGTCCAGGCTTTTTCCCATACGGCAAGGCCCGAGCCCCTTCCAACCCAGCGGCCAGGTTGGACAGCCCATCGGCCAAAGCTAGATACAATCCTGACAGTGGCACCTGGCCAGCGACCACCCATCTCCCGGCCGGGAAACCTGGCCGCGCACGCCCCTCAATACCAGGGCAGGCAATGCGTTCTGCACTACATTCCCAAAAGAGGTAGAGCGACCATGACCACCAAGAATTCGAACTCCAATCCCGGCAACTTCGCCAATGATCGCGAGAAGGCTGCCGAGGCCGGGCGCAAGGGCGGCCAGAACAGCGGGGGCAACTTTGCCAACGATCGCGAGAAAGCCTCCGAAGCCGGACGCAAGGGTGGTAGCCACTAGGGGCTTCCCTCCTTGTAGCGGAGCCACGTCCGGGTGGACCCGGCTCCTTCGTCCCACGATCAAGAGGAATCCACGATGAGCACCAACAACTCCAATCCCGGCAACTTTGCCAACGATCGCGAAAAGGCCGCCGAAGCCGGCAGCAAAGGTGGGCAGAACAGCGGTGGCAACTTCGCCAACGACCCCGAGCGCGCCGCCGAGGCGGGCAGCAAGGGCGGGCAGAACAGCGGTGGCAACTTCGCCAACGACCCCGAGCGCGCCGCCGAAGCCGGTCGCAAGGGCGGCGAGAACAGTGGCGGCAACTTCGCCAATGACCGCGAGAAGGCGTCCGAGGCTGGCCGCAAGGGCGGTCAGAACAGCGGGGGTGGCGGCCAGCAGTAATCCGGCCTGATCCAGGCCAGGGCGAAGGGCAGGATCATCCTGCCCTTCCTGCTTTCACGTCCGGTCATTTTTCTCCAGGCTCGGGTATCACCGAGATCTGGCCGTTCTTTTCCAGCACCGCGAAGCGGATCTGCTCCAGCCGTTCCAGCCCCTGACTCTGCCGCGCAGCCTCGAGGATGTCTTCCTCGGTGAGGCGGGCCTTGCGCAGTCGCTCGGTCAGCGGCCTGCCGTACTCCACCACGATCAGCGGCACGCCATCGAGAAAGCGCCCGACCTTGGGCGAACGCTCCTTGAACAGCGAAAGCAGGATGTCGATCAACACCAGGGTGGCGATCACCACGAAGGCATTGATCACCGAAAAATCATCCCCCAACAGTGCCTGCTGCGTGGCCTCTCCGATCACCAGCAGCAGGACGAAATCGAAGGTGGTGATCTCCGACAGCGCACGCCGTCCGGTGATGCGAAACAGCACCAATAGAAAGGCGTAGATGGCGGCGGCGCGCAGCACGGATTCCATGGCAGCTCCCTAGGGATAGACGAAGGCGGAGAGTTCCAGCGGTGGCTGGCCGGATCTCAGGATCCGCCAGTCGACGGTGCCCAGGCGGTCCGGACGCAAGGCGAGGTGCAGGCGACTCGGTCCCTTACCCGGCACCAGATCGAGCCAGAGCACCCCATCGCTGCTGGTCATGCGCAGCGGCTGCGGATAGAGGGCTTCCACCGTCCAGTCGGCCACCAGGCGTTCGTCGAGGCCGACGCGGGTGAGGCCGGGTGCCAGTTCCAGGATCAGGGTCGCCGGGGCGCCGCGGCGCTGGAAGCGCTCGTACTCGACCCGGAGCTGGCCATCATCGCTGACCCGAGTCGCCGTGGCCCAGAGTCCGCCACTCGCGAACAGGCCGGCCAGGGCCAGGGCGACGAACAGGCCCAGCAACACCCAGCCTAGCCGCTCGCAGCGCCAGATCCAGCGTTGCAGGCCCAGCTCCTCGCGGATCGGCAGGCTTTTCTCCAAGCGCGGCGGCATCGCGGTTGCTCCGAAATTCGATAGAGCTTGGAGCCTGACCAGAGGTCGCCGGTTCGACCGCTTCGCCCGTCCCCTGGGGCATACTGCGCCCCCTTTTTTCCCTGGAGTCCTGTCGATGCCCGTCTGGTGGCTGCTCGTCCTGCCCTTCATCGCCGGTGCCTGCCTGCCGCTACAGGCCGGCATCAACGGTCAACTGGCCCGGCACCTCGGCAGCGTCTTCGCCGCGGCGTCCATTTCCTTCATGGTCGGCCTGCTCGCCCTGCTGGGCCTGACCCTCTGGCAGCGTGGCGTCCCCACCCTGGGTGCCATGCGCGAATTGCACTGGTGGCACTGGTGCGGCGGCCTGCTGGGAATGTTCTTTATCGCCATGGCCGCCTTCGCCGGTCCGCGCATCGGCGCCACCCTGTTCATGGCGCTAGTGATCGCCGGGCAGCTGGCCATGTCGCTGAGCCTGGATCACTTCGGCTGGGCCGGCTTTCGCCAGGACCCGGTCACCCTCGGCAAGCTGGCCGGCGTGGTGCTGATCGGTGCCGGCGTCTGGTGCATCGCCCGGGCCTAGCCCTAGTAGAGATCGCGACGGTAGCGTTGTTCGTCGATCAGCCGCTGGACCTCGGCCTCGCCGAGCAGCGCCTCCAGGGTGGCCTGGACGCTACGCCCCAGGCCCGTCAGGCTGCCGCAGACCATGATCACGGCATCGGCCGCCAGCCAGTCCAGCAGCAGCTCCCGCTGCGCTCGCAGGCGGTCCTGCACATAGCCGTCGCCGTCCCGCGAGAACACCCGGTCCAGACGGGCCAGCTCGCCCCGCGCCTGCCAGGCATCCAGCTCCGCCCCATAGAAATCATCGTGGGCCGCCGTGCGTTCGCCGAACAGCAGCCAGTTGCGCCGGTACCCGGCGGCGATACGGGCAGCCAGCAGCGGGCGCACCCCGGCCAGTCCGGTACCTGCAGCGATCAGCACTAGCGGGCGATCGTCCAGCGGCGGCCTGAAGCCGGGATGGACGCGGAGCCGCGCCTGCACCCGATCGCCGGGCCGTAGCGCCGTGGTCAGCCAGCCGGAGGCGATGCCCAGGCGACCGTCCGCCTTGCGCTCCTGGCGCACCAGCAGCCGCAACACACCTTCGTCGGGCAGCGAGGCGATGGAGTACTGGCGCACGGCGAGCGGTAGCAGAGCGTCGAGCAGCGTTTGGGCGTCCAGGCCCGCAAGCGCGGTCTGGTCTTTCGGCAACAGGCGGGTGTCCAGGGCCGCGGCCAGGGTCTGGCTGATGCCGTCGCGCACCACGACGCTGTCCGCGGCCAGCCCCAGGGGCGACAGCCAGGCCGCCACGCGCTCAGCGCCCTGGCGGGGCGCGATCTCGAGGATATCGCCCGGCGTCCATTGGCTCCCGGGCGGCGGCAGCAGCCGCAGCTCGAAGACAGCTCCACCGGGGCTGCCGGTATTGAGCGGCTGCACCGATACCAGCTGCCAGGCCTGCATTGGCCGCTCGACCGCTGGCTCACCGGCCACGGCGCCCAGGGCCTGGAGCTGATCCTGCCAGACCGCGAGCGCCTGAGCATCGCCATTGTCCACCTCCACCGGGGCGAACAGCGGCCGGGCGCCCTGCCCGGCAAGCCAGGCATCCAGCCGCCGGGCGAAGGCGCAATAAGCCGGATAGCGGCGGTCGCCCAAGGCCAGCATCCCAAAGTTCAGGTTCGGCAACGCCGCCTGCGTCAGCATGCGTCGCTCGAAGCCGCGCGCGGCATCCGGTGCCTCGCCGTCGCCGTGGGTGGCGACGACGAACAACGCCTGGGTAGCCTGTTGCAGCCGCTCGACCGAGAGGCGGCCGAGCGCGACCACTTCGGCGCTGAGTCCCGCCGCCTGCAACTGGCCGGCGGCCTGCCAGGCCAGGGCCTCGCCCTGGCCGCTCTGGCTGGCATAGCCGATCAGCCAGTCGGCGGCGCCCGGCGTGGCCGGCAGCAGGCCGCGCCGGGCCTGGCGCGCCTGGCGATGCTTGCGGCGGCGATCCAGATAGAGCCAGAGGCCGGTCACCATGAACAGCGGCATGGCCAGGCTGGCGAGCAGCAGGGCTACCCGTCCCGCCAGGCCGAAATACTCGCCCGAATGCAGGGCATAGACGCTGAGCAGCAGCCGAGCGCCCAGGGGTTGCTCGCTATAGCGGCGGTGATCGAGCACCCGTCCCGCGCCATCGAAGACGATGCGATTGAGGGCGCGCACATGCTCGGCCTCGTCGGGCAGGTACCAGAGGGTCGGCTGACTGACCTTGCGCGCCGGATTGGGCAGCAGCAGGCCATAGCCCTCGACCTGTCCGCCGGTCTCCTGCCGGAAGCTCTGCCAGAGCGCATCCAAATCCACGTCCTGGCGCGCCACCACGCCGCTGATCCGCGGCTCCGGCGCCGCCCCCAGCAGCCGCTCGCTGGCCTGGCGGTACCAGTCATAGGACCAATAGAGACCGGTCAGCGCCGCCAGCAGATAGAGCAGCAGGCACCAGGTGCCGGCCACGGCGTGCAGGTCCCAGTGGAAACTGCGCCCCCGACGTGCCCAGTCGAGGGTCAGCCAGGTACGCCAGCGCCTTGCCTGGCGCGGCCAGCGCAGATAGAGGCCGGACAGGCAGAGCACCAGCAGGATCAGGGTGGCGGCCCCGGTCAGGGCCTTGCCTACCGGTCCCAGGGCCAGGGAGCGGTGCAGGTCCAGGACCAGGCGAAAGAATCCCTGGCCGCGCGGCGCCTTCAGCACCTCGCCGGTGTAGCGATCGAACAGCAGCACCTCGCCACGGCCCTGGCCGTTCGCCGGCGCCAGGCCGAGCAGGCCGTAGCCCTCCCCCGCCATGCTGGAGACGAAGCCCAATTCCTGACCCGGAGCGAGTAGACGCTGCCGCACCTCGGGCAGCGTCAGGGGACGCCGGTCCGGCGTCGCGGCGGTGGGCGGCGGATTGAGCAGCTCCAGCAACTCCAGCTGAAAGCTGTAGAGCGCCCCCGTCACCCCCAGCACCAGCAGCACCAGGCCCGCCGCCAGCCCGAGCAGGCTGTGCAGCTGGAACAGACCCCTGCGGATCAGGGCTGGGCCCACAGCCGCAGGAGGTTGTGATAGACGCCGGTCAGCTGCAGGCAGGCCTCGTGGCCCTGCCCCAGCTCGGCCGCCGCCCGCTGGATACCCTGGTCCAGTTCGAACAGCTGGCCGCGCTGACCGGCATCGCGCACCAGGCTCTGGATCCAGAAGAAGGAACACAGCCGGGTGCCGCGGGTGACCGGCAGCACCCGGTGCAGGCTGCTGGCCGGATAGAGGATCAGATCGCCCGCCGCCAGCTTGACGCTGTGGGCGCCATAGGTGTCTTCCACCACCAGCTCGCCGCCGTCGTATTCGTCCGGTTCGGAGAAGAATAGCGTGGCCGACAGATCGGTGCGCAGGTAGCCGCTGCCATCCGGCAGCGGCCGCAAGGCATTGTCCACGTGCAGGCCAAAGGACTGGCCGCCCTGGTAGCGATTGAACAGCGGCGGAAACACCCGTGCCGGCAGGGCCGCGGCGACGAACAGCGGATGCCGCGCCAGCGCCTGCTGGATCAGCTCGCCCACCGCGCGCGCCGCCGGCTCGTCCGCCGGCAGCTGCAGATTGTCCTTGGCCATGGCCGACTGGAAACCGGCCGTGTGCCGGCCATCGGCCCAGGCGGCCGCCTCCAGCCGCTCCCGGCATTCCCTTACCTGCTCGGGCGTCAGCACGCCCGGAACGCTGATCATCATGGTGATTCCCCTCTAACGCCGAAAGCCCTGCGCAGGCAGGGCTCCGGTTGCTGCAGGCGACCTCAGAAGCTGTAGGTCGCGGTCAGGATGGCGGAACGGGCATCGCCGTATTCGATGGCCGACGACCGGGTACTCACGCCCAGTTGCGAGCGCACCCGCTCCACATAGTCCTTGTCGAAGACGTTGTTGACGTTGAGTTGCAGGTCGACGTTGCGATTGACGCGATAGCCGACCATGGCGTTGTGCAGCCAGTAGTCGTCGAGCTTGGCGCCGTCGTTGCTGGAGGTGACGTTGCGCTCGCTGACGTAGCGGGCGCCATAGCCCACCCGCCAGCCGGCCGGCAGTTCATAGGTGGTCCAGAGATTGAGCGAACGCGGCGGGGTGTTGGCCAGCGCCTGGCCTTCGCGATTGCGGCCGTCCAGGGTGTCGGCGGCCTTGAGCGTCTCACTGTCGAGGAAGGTGAAGTTGGCGTAGACGTTCCACTGCGGGGTGATCCGTCCGGTGGCGCCCAGCTCGATGCCCTGCACGCGCTGCTTGCCGGCCAGGGCGGTGCTGCCGTCGACCAGGGTTTCCCGGGCATTGCTCTTCTCGACGCGGAACAGCGCGCCGTCCAGCTCCAGGCGCTTGTCGAGGAATTCCCACTTGGTGCCCAGCTCCCAGGTCTTGTTCTTTTCCGGACCCAGATCCTGGTTGGCCGCGCTCAGCCCGGCACCGGTGGAGGTCAGGCTTTCCGCCGAAGGGTTGAAGGAGGTGCCATAGGCCACGTACACCCGGCCGTTCGGAGCCGGCTTGAACACCAGGCCAGCGCGCCCGCTCAGCTTGGCGTCATCGGAACTCAGCTTGGTCTTGGCGCCGCGCACGCCGTTGGCGACCGGGGTGGTGTCGCTGTCGCCGTCGAACCAGTCGTAGCGCAGGCCGAGGTTCAGATCCCAGAAGTCGTTGAGAGCGATGGTGTCGAAGGCATAGAGCGCCTTGTCGGTCAGCACGTTGTTGGCGATGGCCGAGGTCTGCTTGTTGGTCGCGCCGTCATAGCGCCCCGGCGGCGCGGCCAGGGAATAGCCTGCGGCCGGGAAGGTCAGGCCATAGCTGTAGGTGTCGCGGTCGTAGTCCTCGCGGGAGAACTCGGCGCCCAGCACGAAGGAATGGCCCAGGCCGAAGGTATCGACGTTGCCGGTCAGGTTGGTCTGGTTGATCCACATCTCCGAGGTCACGTCGCGGCCATAGCCCTGGGGGCCGGCCGGGCGATAGCGACCCGCGGCCACGCCATCCAGGTTGACGTGGGACGCCGAGATCACCACGTCGCGCTCGATGCGGCTGTAGCGGGTCAGGTTCTGCAGGCTCAGGTTGTCGTTGAAGCGATGCTCCAGCTCCACGGTGAAGACATTGTTGTCGATGTCTTCCTTGTCGATGTTCTTGAAGCCGAAATAGGCATCGCGATCCACCCCGCCCAGACGCTTGCCGTTGAGCGCCGGCACGCCGTAATCGGGCTGGTTGTTGTCGGTCTGGTGGAAGTAGCTCAGGGTCAGGCGGGTGTCGTCCGACAGGCCCAGCGCCAGCGACGGCGCGATGCCCCAGCGCTCGCGGTCGATCTGATCGCGGCCGGGCACGTCGTTCTCGTGGGCCATCAGGTTCAGGCGGAAGGCACTGTCGGTACCCACGCCCTGCAGCGGCTGGTTGGTGTCCAGGGTCAGGCGGCGATAGCTGTCGGTGCCCAGGCCCGCGCCGATGCGGGTGAACTGGCGGTTCTGGGGCTTCTTGCTGATCAGGTTGATGGAGCCACCGGTGGTGCCGGCGCCGCCGAACACCGAGTTGGGGCCCTTGATGACCTCGACCGACTCCAGGTTGAAGGTGTCGGTACGGTTGGTCTGGGTGCTGTCGCGCAGGCCATCGATCTGGATGTTCGAGTTGGCGCTGAAGCCGCGGATGTTGATGCTGTCGCCGGAGCCACCACCGCCCTCGCCGGCGTTGAAGGTGATGCCGGATACGTTGGACAGCACCGATCTCAGACTCAGGGCCTGCTGGTCCTGGATGACCTGCGCCGGTACCACGGTGACGGTCTGGGGGGTGTCCAGCAGGGGCGCGGTGTACTTGCGCGAGGCGGACTGTTCGGCCTTGAAGCCTTCCTGCTGCGCCTGACCTTCGATGGTCAGACTTTCCAAGCGGGTCACCGGCTCCTTGGCGTCCTGGGCCTGCGCCCCGAGGGACAGCGAAGCGACGGCGACACTGAAGGTGGAAACCAGCAAACGGCGCTGGGACAGCGAGGACATTTCCTTGGACATGATGGCGGGCCGCCTCCTTATGTGAATGCGGCGCGATTCTATTTGCAAACGATTATCAAATCCATAGCGAATGTAAACTATTCTTAACAATCCTGGTAAATAGCCTGACAAACCGCTTTTCGCCAGGCATGAAAAAGCCCGCGTCCCTTGCAGGGCGCGGGCTCGACTACCGCGGGAAGGCCTTAGAGGAAGAAGGCCTTCAAGGGCGGGAAGCCGTTGAATTCCACCGCGCTGTAGCTGGTGGTGTAGGCGCCGGTGGACAGCCAGTACAGGCGGTCACCGCTGGCCAGGTTCAGCGGCAGGCCATACTTGTAGTGCTCGTACATGATGTCGGCGCTGTCGCAGGTCGGCCCGGCGATGACGACTTCTTCCATCTCGCCCTTCTTCTCGGTCCAGATCGGGAACTTGATGGATTCATCCATGGTTTCGATCAGGCCGGAGAACTTGCCCACGTCGGTGTAGACCCAGCGCTCGACGGCGGTGCGCGACTTGCGTGCCACCAGCACCACTTCGCTGACCAGGATGCCGGCGTTGGAAATCAGCGAACGGCCCGGCTCCAGGATGATTTCCGGCAGTTCGTCGCCGAAGTCTTCCTTGAGGAAGCGGATGATCTCCTCGGCATAGGTCTCCAGGCTGTTGGTGCGCTGGATGTAGTTGGCCGGGAAGCCGCCGCCCATGTTGATCATCTTCAGGGTGATGCCGTCTTCTTCCTTGAGGCGCTCGAAGATCACCTTGACCTTGGCGATGGCAGCGTCCCAGACGTCGATGTCGCGCTGCTGGCTGCCGACGTGGAAGGAGATGCCATAGGGCTCCAGACCCAGTTGGCGGGCCAGGATCAGCAGATCCAGGGCCATGTCGGGCTGGCAGCCGAACTTGCGCGACAGCGGCCAGTCTGCCGAGTTGGAGCCTTCGGTGAGGATCCGCACATAGATGCGCGAGCCCGGGGCGGCCTTGGCGATGTTGCGCAGGTCGGCCTCGGAGTCGGTGGCGAACATGCGCACG
>Ga0302349_1002789_pt1 | contig 10733 bp, 10 predicted proteins | sample PhyAR1_FD_202176 | JGI IMG/M metagenome (GOLD analysis project Ga0302349, IMG submission 202176) | Leaf surface microbial communities from alfalfa plants in UC Gill Tract Community Farm, Albany, California, United States - DLSL A.R1... | ecosystem: Host-associated > Plants > Phyllosphere >...
GATTTTGGACTGGAATGCTTTGGTTAGCATATGAATGGACTGGAAAAGAAACGTTTTTAAAACGAGCAATGGAAAATATCGTCAGTTTTCAACAACGTTTAGATGATCATTTTGTATTGGATCATCATGATATCGGTTTTTTATATAGTCTATCAGCAGGTGCGGGCTATCAAATAACTGGAAGTGAGTCCTGTAAGACAGAAATTATTCAAGCCGCAGATGTTTTGATGGCACGTTTTCAGAAATTAGGTAGTTTTATCCAAGCTTGGGGGAAATATGGTGATCCTAAAGAATATCGCTTGATTATTGATTCTTTGATCAACTTGCCTCTTTTATTTAAAGCAACAGAAATTTCAGGCGATGCTCGCTATTCAGCTGTTGCAACGAAGCATTACCATACATTGTTAAAGACTGTGATCAAAGCGGATGCAACAACGTTTCATACGTACTATTTTGATCCTGAAACAGGCCAACCGAGTCATGGAGCTACGCATCAAGGGAATAGCGATGAATCAATTTGGGCAAGGGGCCAAAGTTGGGCAGTCTTAGGGATTCCGTTGAATGAAGGGTATCTGCAATCTAAACCATTTCCAGAAAACTATGCACAAATTGTTGATGTATTTTTAGCGCATTTACCTGAAGACCTTGTGCCTTATTGGGATTTTGATTTTAATGACCAACAACCTTCAGATAAAGATAGTTCTTCAGCAGCTATTGTAGCGTGTGGATTATTGGAAGCTGAAACATTACAAGCGTATCCAAATGCAAAGGCTCTTGCCAAAGGAATCATTTATCAATTGGGGGAACAGTATTCTGCTAAGGAAGTAGTAGGGAATGAAGGCTTATTGCTCCATGGAGTATATGCACATGGAGAAGGCAAAGGAATCGATGAACCAAATTTATGGGGCGATTATTTTTATTTGGAAGCCTTGATCAGATTAGCAAAACCAGAATGGCAAAGATACTGGTAAAGGGGAATGACGATGCAAACGTTTGAGATAAAAGAAGATTTTTTACTAGATGGTAAACCAGTCAAATTGATCAGTGGTGCGATCCATTATTTTCGGATGACACCAGGGCAGTGGGAAGATAGTTTATACAACTTAAAAGCTCTAGGAGCTAATACTGTAGAAACCTATATACCTTGGAATATACATGAACCTGTTGAAGGAACGTATGATTTTGAAGGCTTAAAAGATATCGAAGCATTTGTGAAACTTGCGCAAGAAATCGGGCTGCTCGTTATTTTACGCCCTTCGGTTTATATTTGTGCTGAATGGGAGTTTGGTGGTCTGCCCGCTTGGTTGCTAAGAGAAAAAGGCATGAGATTGCGTTCGACTGATCCACGTTTTATGGAAAAAGTTCGTCAATATTTTAGTGTTCTAATTCCTAAACTAGTACCGCTGCAATCGACTCAAGGTGGGCCTGTGATCATGATGCAGATCGAAAATGAGTATGGGTCTTATGGAATGGAAAAAGACTATCTTCGTCAAACCAAACAATTGATGGAAGAGTTTGGCGTTGATGTACCACTGTTTACTTCAGATGGTGCGTGGGATGAAGTGCTGGATGCTGGAACATTGATTGAAGAGAATGTTTTTGTGACAGGGAATTTTGGGAGTCGCTCAAAGGAAAATGCCCAAGTGATGCAAAACTTCATGGAAAAAAATGGCCGATCATGTGTATGGAATATTGGGATGGTTGGTTTAATCGTTGGAATGAGCCGATCATCAAACGAGATGGACAAGAGCTAGCGACAGAAGTCAAAGATATGTTGGAAGTTGGTTCGTTAAATTTATATATGTTTCATGGTGGGACAAACTTTGGCTTTTATAATGGCTGTTCAGCACGCGGTGTGTTAGATTTGCCACAAGTCACAAGTTATGATTATGATGCATTGCTGACGGAATGGGGCGAGCCGACCGAAAAGTATTTTCATGTTCAAAAAGCCATCAAAGAAGTCTGCCCAGAAGTTTGGCAAGCAGAGCCGCGCAAAAAAGAACCGATGAACCTCGGGACGTATCCTGTAAAAGAAAGTGTTTCACTATTTGCAACAAAGAATCAGATGATCCAGGCTCAGCAGGCGATGTATCCATTAAGTATGGAAGAAGCCGGTGAGGGATATGGCTATATGTTGTATTCAGTAGAATTGAAAAATTATTTTCATGAGAATAAATTGAAAATCGTAGAGGCGAGCGACCGAATCCAAGTTTATGTGGATGGAGAGCATCAGACGACGCAGTATCAAGAAACAGTTGGAGAAGAGTTGACGATAAATGGACAGCCGGATAAAAAAGAAATCAGTTTAGATGTTTTGGTTGAAAATTTGGGTCGAGTCAATTATGGATTTAAGCTAAATAGTCCCACTCAATCAAAAGGGATCCGTGGCGGTATTATGCAGGATATTCATTTTCATCAAGGCTATCGACACTATCCGTTAACGTTGTCTGAAAGTCAGTTGCAGGCTATTGAGTATACAGCGGGAAGTAATCCACAACAGCCTTCGTTTTATCGAATAGAGGTTGAGCTGGATACATTAGGGGACACGTTTATTGATTGCTCTGACTATGGCAAAGGGGTTGTGTTCGTCAATGGTGTCAACCTTGGGCGCTACTGGGAGGTCGGGCCGATCCGATCATTATATTGCCCAAAAGAATTTTTGAAAAAGGGGCATAACGAAGTGGTGATTTTTGAGACGGAAGGTCGAGAAATCAAAGAACTGCACTTCTCAGAAAAAGCCATTGTCGATTAAAAAATCGAAGCAGAAGCTTACTCAGCTTCTACTTCGATTTTTGTTTTGAAATATTTCCAGTGTTTATAACTGACGATATATTCGGCAACACTTCCGTCGGTAAGGTAAGAATGTTTGACTTGTTTAACTGCGGGTTCCCGAAAACTCAATTGCAATAAATTTAACAGCTCTGGATCGTCTGGAAAGACGATTTCATTGGTTTCGACAGAGGCTAATGAAAACAAATCGATCGCAAAATCTTTCCGAACTTTTTCGTAGACACTTGCATAAGCAGTAAGGTCTTTTTCGATTGGTTCTTTCATCAATTTTTTAGGCAGATGTGTGATATGGGCTAAAAAAGGTGTATCGCCAAAAGAGCGCACACGAATAATCTTATAATAGCTGGCATTAGCAGGTAAGCCTAACTGTTTTAGAATCTCAGGTTTATTTTCTTCTTCAACAGAGATTACTTGAACTTTCTCAGTATCTAAGGAGTGAAGCTCTATATCAGAAAACTTAACGTTTTGGGAGATCTTGGCTTTTGAAACAAAAGTCCCTTTACCTTGAATACGGTACAAATAGCCTGCGCTGGTTAATTCGTTCAATGCTTTAACCGCAGTGATAGAACTGACAGAATAAATCCGTTTGATATCTGCCTCAGAATAAAATTTATCGCCGGGAATGAATGTATGATTTTTTATTTCGGCTAAGAGATCTTGTTTGATCTGTTCATATTTAGGAATCATGAGAGATTACCTCCATTCTCATAAGATAGTCAATTAAGGATAACATGTTAATTTTACTTTAGCAATTGCTTTATAAGAGTATCTGTTAGTAAATATACACAATAAGTAAGGTCATAATAAAAATTCAACATATTAAGATATTAGGTTTACGGATGGGTTATCATGTGTTATAGTATATTCGTAAGGAACATAACATGTTAAGTAGGGCGGCCTGCATTGCTATCTAGCTACGCGGGCTAACCTTTCGGGAAAAAGATAAAACCTGAATGTGACAAAAAGCGTCACAGTCATGTTTTCCTATTTTCCTGTCAAGGTTAAACGAGCCCGCTGCGCTTTTATTTTAAGGAGGGAATCAAGTGGAAAACATTGTATTGATAAGCCATGGCGGGATGGCTGAAGGTGTTAAAGGCAGTTTGGAGATGATTGTTGGACAACAAGAACATATTCATACCGTATCTTTACGACCTGATGGGGATAATATCCAATTTGAAAATGAGTTAAATTCAAAAATGAAAGCCCTTAACGGATCGACACTGATCATTGCAGACTTATTAGGTGGGACGCCTTGTAACGTTGCAGTGAAAAATTATTTGAATGTGGCTGGTGTTGAAATTATTGCCGGAATGACTCTTTCAATCGTAATCGAAGCTGTTGTAAATCAGCAAGCTTCTATCAAAGAACTTGTCTGTTTGGCGAAAGAAAATATTGTGGACGTCAAAGCTGGTATGAATAAAGCTGAGAAAGATATTTCGGAAGCAAATTTAGAAACAGAACTCAGTAATTATGGTGAATATGCAGGTTATGCCAATATCGTCAATACCCGTATCGATGAACGCTTGATTCATGGGCAAGTAGCTGGGATTTGGTCAACAAGTTTAGATACACAAAGAATTATTGTGGCCAACGATGAAGCAGCCTCAGATCCTTTGCAAAAGTCTTCTCTTAGAATGGCGGCACCTACTTCTATGCGATTATCGGTTTTACCTATTGCAGAAGCTGCGGAAAATATTTGTGCTGGTAAATATGGTAAACAAAGGCTGTTCTTGTTATTCAAAAACCCAGCAGATGTTTTAAGGTTTATTGAAGCAGGCGGACCAATCGATACTGTGAATGTTGGCAATATGAGCTACAAAGAAGGCGCTCGTGAAGTAACGAAAAGTATTCAGGTTTTAGAAAATGAAGAGAGTATTTTTGAAGCGATTGCTTCAAAAGGGATAAATGTTACGGCTCAATTAGTTCCAAATGACCCGGCAATTGATTTTATGAAGAAAATGAAAAGTAAAAATTAATATATTATCTCACTTTGAAATGTGCCAGGAAACACAGTGAATGAAAAGAACTGATGTTGAAAAGTACAAGGTGAAGCAAAGCGGAACGTTGTTACCATATCTAGCTACGCGGGCTAGCCTCTCGGGAAAAAGATAAATTATGAATGAGGCAAAAAGCACCTCAGTCCTAATTTCCTATTTTCCTGTCGAGGCTGGACGAGCCCGCTACGCTTTTAAATTATCTAGCTTCAAGAGCTAGCCTTTCGGGAAAAAGACAAAATCCGATTGTGGCAAAAAAGCGCCACCCTCTGATTTTTCTATTTTCCTGTCAAGGCTGATCAAGCTCTTTCAGCTTTTGCTTTGAAACACAGTGAATGAAATGAACTGATGTTGAAAAGTACTAGGTGAAGCGAAGCGGAACGTTGTTACCATATCTAGCTGCACGGGCTAGCTCTTCGGAAAAAAGATAAAATCTGCCTGTGGCAAAAAGCGCCACAAACAGATTTTCCTATTTTTCTGTCAGAGCTGGGCGAGCCCGCTACGCTTTTAAATTTAGGAGGAAAATTCATGCATTTAGCGGCGTATCAAATTATTCTTATTACGGTTTATGCTTTTATTGCAATTAATGATTCACTTATTTCAAATACGTTGACGCAACCTGCCATTGCCGGAATGATTTCGGGGATGATCATGGGGGATTTGAAAACAGGGTTGATGGTCGGTGGGACTTTACAGCTTATGCGTTTAGGAATTGCGGCATTTGGTGGAGCTTCTGTACCGGATTATTTTACTGGAGCGGTGCTTGGGACAGCCTTTGCGGTTATTTCAGGTAAGGGAGCTGAATATGGGATCGGTTTAGCTGTGCCAGTATCACTATTGATGTTACAGCTGGATGTTGTGGCACGGTTTTGTAATGTGTTTCTGTTGCATCGTGTCGACAAAGCAATCGATAACATGCAGGTCAAACGGATTCCACGTTTAGTATTGTCAGGTTCATTTTTATGGGGATTGTCTCGTGCTATCCCGATTTTATTGATGTTGTTAGTTGGAGATGCAGCAGTTACGACCATTACTGAAAATATGCCGGAATGGTTGATGACGGGTCTGAAAACAGCAGGTGGTGTTTTACCAGTGGTGGGTGTCGGGATTTTACTACGTTACTTACCGACTAAACAATATATTCCTTATCTATTATTAGGATTCTTTTTGGCAGCTTATCTACAAGTACCAATGCTAGGTGTTTCAATCGTTGGAATGGTAGCAGCTATGCTGGTATTTAAACGGGATAGTGACAAACCAGTAGCGCAAGCAAATGCTGGGACAAGCAACTTTGAAGGAGGATTTGATGGCGATGAGTAATCAAAAACTAACGAAACAAGAATTGAATGCAATCAGCTGGCGCTACATTTTAGGAAGTCAATTAAACTGGAACTATGAACGAATGATGAGTTCTGGCTATTTATATGGTATTTTACCGGTATTGAAAAAATTCTACGGACATGATGAACAACAATTCCAAGATATGATGCGTACGCACAATCAATTTTTTAATACTAACGCTATTTTCGGAAACTTGATCATGGGGATCGATGTTGCGATTGAAGAACAAGATGGCTACAAAGCAAAAGACACGATCGTAGCGCTAAAAACAGCGTTGATGGGTTCCTTAGCAGGTGTTGGTGACTCATTGTTCCACGTGATTTGGGGAACGATTTTTGGTTCAGTTGCTGGAACCTTGGCACAAAATGGTTCGGTTGTGGGTTGTGTGATCTGGATCATTGCCAATATTGCGTTATTGTTTGGACGAGCTGCATTATTGCCACTTGGCTATAAACAAGGTGTCAAACTCGTAACGACTTTAAAAGATAAATTATCGGCATTTACGAATGCTGCAACGGTTTTAGGGATCACTGTGATCGGTGCGTTGATTCCTTCAGTAATTAAAGCAACAGTGCCATTTGTCTATAAAAAAGATGGTGTTGAGCTAGTTATTCAAGATACATTAGATGCTATTTTGCCATCATTAGTCCCAATCCTTCTAGTCCTTTTGACTTATTGGATGTTAGGGCAGAAAAAATTAAATTCAACTCGTGTGATCTGGATTATTTTGATTCTTTCGATTGCATTAAGTGCTTTTGGAATTTTGGGATAATAAAACGCAGAAATAGGTGATTAAATGAAACGAGTCGATATTTTATCTCGTTTAGAGAAAACAGGTGTGGTTGCAGTTGTCCGCGGTGCGACGAAAGAAGAAGCGTTAAAAGTTAGTCACGCAATTATTGAAGGTGGCATGACTGGTATTGAATTGACCTTCACTGTGCCGCAAGCTGCTGAAGTGATCAAAGAATTAGTCGGGATTTACGGTGATCGTCCTGATATCGTCATTGGTGCAGGCACTGTACTAGATGCGGTAACTGCTCGTTTAGCGATTATGGCAGGTGCTCAATATGTCGTTAGTCCAAGTTTTAATCGGGAAACAGCGGAACTTTGTAATTTGTACCAAGTTCCATATTTGCCAGGCTGTATGACAATCACGGAAGTACAAGAGGCATTGAAAAGTGGAGCGGATATCGTGAAGCTATTTCCAGGTAGTGTTTATGGACCAAGTATTATCTCTGCCTTTATGGCGCCGATGCCTCAAGTGAGTATCATGCCGACAGGCGGTGTCAATTTAGACAACATGGCGGATTGGTTTAAAGCCGGAGCGGTAACTGTTGGTGTTGGTGGGGATTTATTGGCGCCAGCGACTTTCGGAGACTTCCAAAAAGTTACAGAAACAGCCCGTCTCTATATGGCGAAATTAAAAGAAATTAAGGGATGAGCAGATGGGAAAAGTCGTTACTTTAGGTGAAATCATGTTGCGGTTATCAACGCAGTCGGGAAATCGTTTAGTTCAAAGTGACTCTTTGCAAGCTCATTATGGCGGTGGTGAGGCTAACGTCGCTATTTCTTTAGCAAATTATGGACATGAAGTTGTTTTTGCGAGTAAAGTACCGAATACAGCTTTAGGTGAGGCAGTTCGTAAGCATTTGCGGAGATATCATGTAGACACACATTATCTGTTAACCGGCGGCAAGCGACTCGGGACTTACTACCTGGAGACAGGTATTGGTGAACGGGCAGCCTCGGTTATTTATGACCGAGCAGGCTCAAGTTTTGCTGAAATGAAAGTACTTGAATGGGATTTAGCTACTTTATTTGATGATGTGGATATTTTTCATATTTCAGGTATTACACCGGCCCTATCAAAGCCTTGGCAGACAATGACCCTTGAATTAATGAAACAAGCAAAAAAAGCTGGCTGTAAAGTTAGTTTTGATTGTAATTATCGTAGTAAATTGTGGAGTTTGAAAGAAGCAGGACAACTGTTTATGCAAATTTTGCCTTATGTTGATTATTGTTCAGCTGGGAAACTGGATGCCGTTAACTTATTGGGCATTTCAGTCGATTCAGATGAAGAATTAGCTTTTTATTATGAAAAAATGCAAGAACACTTTCCCAATATCCAACTGTTTTACTCAACGAAACGGACAGTCCGTTCAGCCAGTGCCAACCAATTGATTGGGACACTTTGGTACAATCACCAGTATTACGAATCAGCAATTCATGAAATCAATCCGATTGTAGACCGAGTTGGAGCAGGCGATGCGTTTGCTGGTGGAATTTTACATGGTGTATTAGAACAAATGACGCCGCAAGCAACAGTCGATTTTGCTACTGCAGCAGCAGCTTTGAAGCATACGGTTTATGGAGATTGTAATCAGTTCAGCAAAGAAGAAGTCGCTGATTTTTTAATATGCGGCTCAGGAAAAATAATACGATAGAGGAGTATGAATTATGCAAAATATGGACAATAGATATACGCATAGTCCGGAAGATATCCGTCACTATTCAACAGAAGAATTACGTAGAGAGTTTTTAGTCGAAAAAGTATTTGCACCAGGCGAAATCAGCTTGACGTATACACACAATGATCGAATGATCTTTGGTGGAGTAACGCCAACAACAGAACCATTAGAGATTGTGTTAACGAAAGAATTAGGTGTTGACTACTTCTTAGAACGTCGAGAATTAGGGGTAATCAATATCGGTGGTTCAGGCTCGATCACAATTGATGGTCAAACCGAATCTATGAAAAAGCAAGATGGTTATTATATCGGAAAAGAAACCAAACAAGTGATTTTTCAGTCAGATGATCCAAAAAATCCAGCTAAGTTTTATGTGAATAGTGTTCCAGCACATCATAAATACCCGAATGTGAAAATCAGTATCGATCAAATCAAACCGATGGAAACAGGGGAAGCGTTAACCTTAAACAAACGTAAAATCTATCAATACATTCATCCAAATGTTTGTGAAAGCTGTCAACTTCAAATGGGCTACACAGTCTTGGAACCAGGTAGCTCGTGGAATACAATGCCTTGTCATACACACGTTCGTCGGATGGAAGCTTACCTTTATTTTGACTACGCTAGCGAAGACACTCGTGTCTTTCATATGATGGGTAAACCAGATGAAACCAAGCATTTAGTTGTCGCTAATGAACAAGCGATCATTTCACCAAGTTGGTCGATCCACTCAGGTGTGGGGACAGGGGATTATACATTTATCTGGTCAATGTGCGGCGAAAATATCACGTATACAGACATGGATATGGTGCCGATGGATCAACTAAAATAGAAAAGAGGAATACAAATGAACTTTAATATGGACATGTTCCGTTTAGATGGGAAAGTAGCGTTAGTAACAGGCGCTGTACACGGTATTGGCTTTGAAATTGCTAAGTCATTAGCTGCAGCTGGCGCTACGATCGTCTTTAATAATTTATCTCAAGAATCTGTAGATAAAGGACTAGCTCTTTACCAAGAAGCAGGGATCAAGGCACGAGGATACGCTTGTGATGTAACAGACGAAGAGGCGGTTCAAGCGACAGTCCAACAAATCAAAGAAGAGGTTGGCTCGATCGATATTTTGGTGAACAATGCGGGAATCATCAAACGAATTCCCATGATCGAAATGTCGGCGGCAGAATTTAGACAAGTGGTCGATGTGGATTTGAATGCGCCTTTTATTATGGCTAAAGCAGTCATTCCAGATATGATCGAAAAAGGCGGCGGCAAGATCATTAATATTTGTTCAATGATGAGTGAGCTGGGCAGAGAAACAGTCAGTGCTTATGCGGCAGCTAAAGGCGGTCTTAAAATGTTGACGAAAAATATTGCTTCTGAGTACGGTCAATATAATATTCAGTGTAACGGTATTGGACCTGGCTACATTGCGACACCGCAAACAGCACCGCTAAGAGAGAAACAAGAAAACGGTGAACGGCATCCTTTCGATCAATTTATCGTAGGACGAACACCAGCAGCTCGTTGGGGCGAACCAGTCGACTTAAGTGGTCCAGCAGTTTTCTTAGCTTCAAGTGCATCAGACTTTGTGAATGGACACATTTTATACGTTGATGGTGGTATTTTAGCGTATATTGGCAAACAACCGTAAACGACTTATAATAGTAGAAAGAGCAACCCATGATCGCCAATCGTATTATGGGTTCTCACTTATAAACATATGAAAGCGTTTGCTTTTTAATCAGAGAAGGAGGGTCAATAATGATCAATAGATCTAAAAAATGGCTGTGTATTGTAGGCTGTTCACTTTTACTTGGTAGTTTTTCTAATGCATTGAGTGGTGAGAGTTTTGCTGAGGAAGTAACTCAAGTCCAGACTGGTGTTTACGAATCAGATTTTGCCAATCAACTGGGAGAATGGCAAGATGTTGTTGGAAAAGCTGACAAGGCAAGTACAGCTAATGGGTTGATTATTGGAAATACAAAACAAGGAACAAATTTAGAGTCGGTTTCCTTAAATAAAAATGCTGGCAGTAAAAGTGCTGGTGATCTAGAATATACATTTTTATATGAAGGACAAACGAATTTTGGGTTAGTCTTTCGCGCTGATTCGCAAGATTCAAAAAAATGGCAATCTTTCG
>Ga0302349_1002792_pt1 | contig 10730 bp, 10 predicted proteins | sample PhyAR1_FD_202176 | JGI IMG/M metagenome (GOLD analysis project Ga0302349, IMG submission 202176) | Leaf surface microbial communities from alfalfa plants in UC Gill Tract Community Farm, Albany, California, United States - DLSL A.R1... | ecosystem: Host-associated > Plants > Phyllosphere >...
CATCGCTTGCTGTACTTTAGCAAAATCCGCTTCTAAAACAGCTTGAATATGCGCACCCACTGCACAATTGGGGTTAGGATCTTGATGCACATTAAAAATATCCCGATCTAACTCTACTGCTGCATATATGTCATACAGTGAAATGGCTGACGGTGACTTCAATAAATAATTTTCACTAGAACCACGTTTTGAATGGATCAAGCCAGCTTTTTTTAATTGACTCATCAATCTTCTGACAACTACCGGATTAGTATTCACGCTTGCAGCAATATAATCAGAGGTGACTTGAGCGGGCGGTCCCATTTCAATCAAACTTAAAATATGAATTGCAACGCTTAATTTTGTCGACATGGCCATGTCTATCACTCCAAACCTAATGTAACTTATGTAGTTACATTAAAAAGTATAAGGGATTCTTTAACGCCTGTCAACTAACAACTTTTATTTATGCAAGAATTGTACTAAGACTCTCCCGAAATTCGGATACCCTCCATTTAATGCTTATTTTTCTATTCTTGACATTCCTCTAACGTCTTGTTGCTGTTCTTTCAATACTTCATTTATTTTACGGCCATAATTGCCTGTAAAAGCTGTTTTTAATTTGGCAGAAGAAGTGGTGAAAGCTACTTCGGCTATTGCTAAATCTTTTTTCTTGTTGCTGAACTTGCTGTTGATCCAAATACGCTTTTTGGCTGCTCACTTTTCCGATCGTTTGAACACAAATTTTTTCCAAGTTTTTTTGTAAATTTTTTAACTATTCATTAACCCATGCTTCCATGTATTTTTCTCCTTTATGAATATTTGTCTGCTTGACGCAAAGCTCTATAGTAACATTGTTCAGCAGCTTCGTATTGCTGATTATCGATTTTCAGCATTGTGTTAATAGCTGCATAATGATCAGACTCCACTTGCATGACCGACCGGTAAGCCAATTGATAGAAGGCGTTATCGGCGTCAAATTTTTGAACCATTTGACCGATTATGTTTAACGTCTCCTGAATCATCGCCTCATCATTTTGCTTGGCTACTTTCAAAAGATCTTCATCAGCCTCCAAATTACGACGAGTTTGTTGATAATTTTCAATAATTTGTCATTGTTACATACATACCATATGAACCTGTAGCGTTATTTCGACTTGCTTCATTAATTTTCACTTCTGCAATATCAGCAAAGGTTTGCTTAAGTACCTTAACGGATTGCTTGTCTACAACTAGTAAATCTTGTTTTTTTTTATTTGCTTGTTGATCCAACCACCAGCTTCCTCTGATAATACTTAGCAAGCTGACTAAAAGAAGCAAAATTATTCAGTTTGTCTCCTTCATCATGCACGTTCCTTTTCTCTATTAACTCATCTAAACAAACATAGGTATTTTATCCAAATTTCATAACATAATTTATTCGATTGTAGCGAAGCATTGGTTGCTTGTCAAACCGATATTATAATATTAACAATCAGCTATAAATAATATACTCTATGGACCATTCTCGTTACTAGCTGTACTTTTGGATATGAAAAAAACGCCGAACAACCTTAAAAATAGGTTCATTCAACGCTTGTAAATTAGCTCATATCTAATATCCCATCTGCATTACCTAATAATCATAATTTTTAATACACTTATCAATAGTCATCACTAGCTGGAACAATTCTTGCTCCAAAAGGCATTAGTGCTAGTTTGGCTAACTTAAAGGACTGGTTTCCAAATGGTATTCCAATAATTGTAATATATAACAATAGACCACTAACGCAATGAGTTATTGCTAAAGGCAAGCCACTGACAATCAACCATATAATATTAATAACAAACGAAATACCGCTAGTACTGTATTCGACTTCTTTACCGAAGGGCCAAAAACTAAGACTAGCAAATTTAAAACATTGTAATCCCACAGGAATGCCAATAATCGTAATACACCAAAGTAAGCCTGCCAACAGCCAGCCTAAACCACCAATAAATCCACCAAAGATGAACCAAATAATATTACCTAATGTAGTCATCTACTTCGCTCCTTTATGCTTTATCCCATTGTAGCATAAACATTGGATGAAACCAGCTAACTGCTACCAAAGATATTTTTCAAAATATTTTTTAGTAAAAGCTTAAGATAGATTCCGTAGTCACTTGTTCTTTCATGGTAAAATAAAAAAAAAGAAATCCTATCTGTATCTGATTGATAGTATCCGGTGAAGAAATGCCAATATTTATTAGCGAGTATTAAACTCAGGAGGTTTTAAATAATGCTTAAGTTACAAGTAGCTATTGACGACTAACTGTTCGTCTTCACTTAAAACGAAGTCACGCTTTGCTGCTGATTCTAACGTTTGTGGTTCATTTATGCTAAAAATCATCAGACAGTAATCTTCTGAGCCTTCCTTTTCAAATCGCAAAGCATTGCAATAAAAGAAACAATAATCACGGCCTTTATCCAATTGCTGCTGAGCAAATTTTGTCATTTTAGCACTTGCCAACAGCTCTGGATCACTCACTGCAATAGTGCCTGTTTTCGCTTCTTGCTTCATCCATTCTTTTTCCAATCTACAATCCCACTATTTTTATCTTTTTTTATTTTTCTAATTTAGTATACTACCTCTCACTATTTTATTAAATACTATAAATTATGCAGTAAGTACGTTTTAATATAAAAAAATTCAAGAGATCGTCAAATTAAAACACATTTAATTTTAAATAAAATCAAATTTTAGCATCTTTTTCTTTCTTTAACAAAACAAATTCTAAACCATTTCCACCACAAAAAAAGTAAGACCAAAGTCAGCTAGACAATGGCTTACTCTATAAGTAATGTGCCAGATGGGTAATTGTAGCGAATAACAATTAACGAAGCAGGAATTAGGAGGACGGCGCATTTGGGCTGATTAGCACAACGCCCCCTAGCAAACAACACTTCGCTAATCTGAAAAGACAGAAATTTTGCAGCTAAATGCAATTCTGCCGCCTTCTTTTGCAAGTTTCTTCTAGAAATCGATTAAAAATTTCATACCAAATAGTCTTGAGCAATTGCTTGATAATAATCAATCATTTCCAAGTAGTTATCAATTTCCACGTATTCATTTACTTGATGCGGCAAAGTAGGAATTCCAGGACCAAACACAACGAAGTCAAATGAGTTTGCGGCCTTCGTGAATTCTGCTGCATCAGTAGTTCCCGCTGCACCTACTAACGGTAAGGGTTGACTAAATTGTTTTTGAATACTTTGAATTAAGGTGGAATCTTTTTTGGCTTTTACAGGAGACTTATTGTAATCAATAGTTAGAGCCAATTGATAATCTTTTTGTTGGTTCAACTTTGCTACAATTGATTGCAGCAGTTGGATCACTTTTTCATTATCAAATTCTGGTAAAGATCGAATATTCCCTTGCAGTTTAGCAAAAGCCGGAATGCTGTTTACTTGGTTACCGCCTTCGATTACAGTTACATTGTGAATGGTACGACCCAGTTCTGGATCTTCGTAATCAGCTGCAACTTTTTCCATCGCTTGATTAGCTTCCGTAATAAAATGATTAAGGTGATTAATCGCATTGATTCCTTGTTGCGGCATAGAGCTGTGCGCTTCTTTTCCAGTAGCCGTAACAGTATAGTTAATAGAGCCCATATGAGTGTACATCAAATAGTAATTGGTAGGTTCCCCAATAATTAAGCCATCCAAATCATCGGCATAGCCTTCTTTTGTTAATTGTTGGGCGCCTAGTTCACCGACTTCTTCACCTACAGTGGCTAATAATTTCAACTGTCCTTTAAACGGCAAACCCTTTTCTTTCAACTCGATCATAGCGATGACCATAGCAGCTAATCCGCTTTTCATATCAGTGGCACCGCGACCGTATAATTTATTGCCTTCAATATGTCCTTCAAACGGCGGATACAGCCAAGCACTTTCATCACCTGCAGCTACTACATCTAAATGTCCGGTGAAGCCTAACACTTTCCCTTGCTCCTTTTGAACAGTAGCTACTAAGCTGCTTCTACCTGGTGCGTAAGTCACTAAATCAGCTTTAATATCATGCTCGGCCAAAAGCGCTTGCAAATATTTAGCTACTTCTGCTTCATTGTCATTGACAGACTTAATACGAATGATGTCTTGCAAAATACTGATTTTTTCTGTTTTTTCCATCTTCATACAACCTTTCTTGTTCTTACTTTTTCCAGTATAACGTGAAAATTTGGTCTTGTTAAATAATAGGATAACACCAAGGTTATCATTGGGAAAATCAGCAAGCTCCGGCTACAATGAAAGTAATAATAAAATTCAACCAAAAGGAGCGAACGAATCATGAAAGAAGTACCAGAAACAAAATTAAAATTGACCGAAATAAAAGAAATGTTGGCAGCCGGCTATACGCTGTTAGGAAATTTACGAGAAGAAGTACAAGCTCCGGTAGTCAAAGCAAAATTTTTTAATAAAGAATTGATTGCCATTTACGGAAAAGAAGCAGCGAAAACCTTTTACGACCCTAAAAATTTCAAACGAGAAGGAGCTATGCCAAAAATCGTCTTGAAAACACTGTTTGGTGAAGGCGGCGTTCAAACACTGGACGGCAAGGAACATCAACAGCGAAAAAGTTACTTTATGTATTTAATGTCTCCTCAACGTATGGCGGACTATCATGATATTTTGGAGCGCAATTTATCTGCCGCTTTAGCTGCACAGCACGGCACTTTTGAACTATTCGATTTAGCAAAGGGTGTCTTTTTCACCTCGATCTGCGAATGGTCCGGCATTAATCTCAATCAGTTCAGCGCAGCTGAAATCGATGAATTAGCCAATTACCAAATCTCTATGATCAGTGCTACTTCACCTTCAGTTGTCAGTCAATTTCAAGGTGTCGAAAACCGTAAAAAATCAGAACAATGGGCACAACGTTTAATTGAAGCTGCAAGAAAAAATCCCGTACCTGAATTATCAGATCGTGCCTTGTATACCTTTGCCCAAGCGCAAACACCTAACGGCGATTTACTGCCGCTGGAAACAGCAGCCGTTGAATTACTGAATATTATTCGCCCGACTGTTGCTCTAACGGTCTGGGCAGCATTAATGGGGCATGCACTTTTCAGCAGAGATGATTTGTATCAACAACTGAAAAATGATTTTTCCCGGCTACAAGATTCTTTCATCCAAGAAATGCGACGGTATTATCCTTTTTTCCCAATGTTGCCAGCAATTGCCATACGCGGCGTTGAAGTGGACGGCTACGCCATTCCTAAAGGTAGCTGGGTTGTTTTAGATCTTTACGGTACAGATCACGATCCACGGCTGTATAATGAACCGCAAAATTTTATTATTGATCGTTTTGTTGGACGCACCAAAGAGCTTTCTTATGAAGAAGAGTACGAAATGATCGCTCAAGGCGGCGGTGATTTCCGGAGCATGCATCGTTGTGCCGGTGAATGGATTACTTTACACAGCTTACGAGTCTTTTCTGATCAATTGGTCAATCACTTTACTTTTTCCGTACCCCAACAGGATTGGGAAGTGCCGTTAAATCAATTTCCTACTTTCCCTAAAAGTAAAGCCCTTTTGTATAAAGAATAAAATTAAAGCCGGACGTTACCGTACCGCTTGAACACCGTAAAGCGGTCTCTTCACAAGTGCATCATACAGTCATTAGTACGTTCACACTCATTAAGCTCTTAGCTTATATAAGCCACCATCGTCAGGAGGAAAATCCATTGAAAAGACAAACATATTTAATCACCGGTGCTAGTTCTGGTTTTGGTAAAGGAATTGCTTTTGGTTTAGCTAAAGCTGGCGAATTAGTAATTGCCGGGGTGGAGACAACGTCTGAGGTATCGGTTTTAAGAAAAGAAGCACAGACCCAAGGATTGAAACTGCAGATTGAAAAACTAGATGTCACCGATCCAGCCGATCGTCAACGGGCATGGACTTGGGATGTAGATGTTTTATTGAACAATGCCGGTATCTCAGAAGGCGGTTCTTTAGTAGATATTCCAGAAGAACGCTTACGGAATCAATTCGAGGTGAATATATTCGGACCTATATTACTGACGCAAAAGATCGCTAAACAAATGGTGAAAAAAAATCATGGGAAAATCGTCTTCATGTCTTCTGCCTTCGGACTGATGTCTGATCCGCTTGTGGGTGCTTATTGCGGCACCAAACATACAATCGAAGCATTTGCGGAAGCCTTAAGTAAGGAATTACAAGAATTCCACATTCAAGTAGCTACGATTAATCCCGGCCCTTATTTAACAGGCTTCAATGATCGCGGCTTTGAAATGTGGCAGTTTTGGCAAGGTAATCCATCTGAACGTTTATTTGATTATGAACAGTTGGCCTTTCCTTATGAGCAATTGAAACCGGAAAAAGTAATTGAAGAAGCAATTAAAATAGTAACTGGTGAAAACAATCAATACCGCAACGTAATTCCTAAGCCAATGAGCGTCGTGGTAAAGGCTCGCCAAAAAGCATTGTGGGATCGCAAAACGGATGAACACTTAGGGCAACGGCATAAATTAGTACAAAAATCACTGGACATTAACCCTGAAACACGACCGGTAACCGGATTGATCAATAAAATCAAAGACACTTTATCCGATTAATATCTTGTCAAAGAATAATTGCGAAACTACTTGTTACTGTTAGAAGTTGGCTCAACAATAAAGAGTAACAAAAGCCAAATACTTCAATGAACTACTCCTTTCATTAACAAGATACCGTTACGTCAGATTGAAATGAGCTATGTTCCATCAGCGAGCACGTAATAGACGGATCCCCAAGACAAAATCAAATAAAGCCTTGCTACTTCAACCTATTCTGCTGTTTGCTCAGGCATTCATTATTCTAAAACTTGGAACTTAGTCTTAAGGACTTTTGTTCCAAGTTCTTCTTTTTTGCTAAAAAAACAGTTTTTTCGATAGAAAACAGCGCTTAATTTTTTTAAACTAAAATGAAAATGTTTACTAAAATAAAACTGTATTAAATAGAAAGGGAGTTTGAGATAGATGGAATTAGCAAACACAACGGAACCAGTAATAAGATTGACTGAAAATATCCAACTACCGATTTCCATAAAGGAAAAAATTGCATTCGCTTTAACCAAGCTGCCCGACCGCCTCTTAAAACATTATGGCCATCAGCTGATTGACAAAAAAACCGCCCAACAAACAGCTCACTATTTATCTGAAACCTATCAAGATGATTCCTTTAGTGAACTAGCATTTCATTTATACGCCGCAACTTTAAGCTGGAAAGAAATTTATCAGCCTTTGACTATCCCTACTACCATTTATTTAGCAACAATGAAGGCATTCACTCGCTTTACGAAAGAACGGTTGGCGGTTGGCGCCGAAGCTCAGTTTGATCGAGGAAGATGGACCTGGCGATATCTTTGTGGTGCTGCTTATCGCATTGATGAACTGGAGTTTGAGATGCAATTGCCGCCTTACAGCAATAAACAGCCGGAGCTTGACGGCAAACCAGCTCTTTCGATTCATATCCCTTCTGATGCACAGTTGGATTCAAAAATGTTAAAACAAACGTATAGGGAAGCAATTGCTTTTTTTGCCAGATATTTTCCTGAATATCACTACACAGCCATGTACACGGATACGTGGTTGCTTTCGCCCCAGCTTGCCCAATGGCTGAATCCTACAGCGAAAATTGTTCGCTTTGCAAAAGATTATCAGCTGTTACAGATTGAACCGGAAAAAGACGATGGTATCGCATGGATTTTCCATCGCCTAGATCGACAGATCGACACATACCCTCAACATACCAGCCTGCAAAGAGCAGCGAAAAAAAGCCTGTTGCAAGGAGAACATATCGGCTCAGCACTTGGCATTTTACAAATAGACAATTTCAAGTAGAATCAAAGAATTTCCCCCAATAAAAAGCGTTTTGTTTTAAAAAAAAGCTCCAATCAATTAGACTTTAGTTATCAAGGAGGAAAAAGAGCAAAAGCATGACCGCAATAATGAGTTCTAATTGTTTTACTTGTAAAAATGTTATTCAAAAATAGGGGGAAAATGACTATGAACAATGAAAACGAAAAAAATTTAAAAAACACAGCGCCGATTTCTGCTCACCCGGATCCCAAAGTGCCAAATACTGCCAACGGTAATACGGCATCAGCACAAACACCACCAGTTTCTGCTCACCCAGATCCGGTAGTTCCTCATGCAAGCGAAGCAATGGCGAAAGAACATCCACAAGCTGATCACCCTAAACAAGGAATGCCTAATCCACCAAAAAAACCTGAAGCAAACGGCGAACAAGTAGGTGGAGACGTAACCTACGATGACAAAGTTATTCAAAAAATCATCAGCTCTGCCTTAGGTAAAGTGGATGGTCTATTATCAATGGACGGCGGCTTCTTTTCAAATGTAGCTGGCAAATTTTCCAATAATGATGACTCAACCTCTGGTATTCAAGCAGAAGTTGAAGGTCACCATGTCAACGTTGATTTAAATATCGTCGTTGAATACGGTAAAGATATTCCAGAAGTAGCTGAGCAAATAAAAAAACATATCTATGAAGAAGTTAAAAATACCACACACTTAGAAGTACATGAAGTAAATGTCAATGTAACAGACATTAAATCAAAAGAACAACATGAAAAAGACAGTGAAACGGTTCAAGACAAATTAAAGAAAGCAACTGAAAAAGCGAAAGAATCAATTAATAACAATGACGACGATACTCAACCAGCACCACAAAACTAAGTCGGTTCTTGTTTTGCTCTTTTGAATCGCTCCTGTGATGATCGTTTAAACAATTTGCATAAAATCAAGCAATGCTTTTAAAAAGAGGAAACGTACTTAAAAACAAAGTACGTTTCCTCTTTTGCTTGTGCTTCTAGCACACTTTTGCTTTAAATTAATCGCTACAAAGACAAGGTTCATCAGCCAACTGCTTCTGTGCCTTTAACTTTACATTTACCAGAGACAGCAACATTCACTTTGCCTGCCGCTTATCTATCGATTATAGTATTTATTAGTGACATTACTGTTTATCAGGATACAAAACCCAAACTAGTTGCACCTTTGTAAAAAGATCGTGCTTGATCGAGGAGCCTCATTCTTAAAGCCAGTCACTTGATCCTATTCAGTCACGGCAGCTAATTTCTTCAGTTAGACAGTTGTTCGTGATATAAAATTTGTCCTTTTATTGCGTAACGCCTAAAGTGAAGACTATGTCGTCTTTAGCTTTTAGTTTGATATCCTTGGCGCCTTTCATAGCCATTTCACCATTAATGGTATAAGTCCAATACTTATTTTTTGATTGGTCTTGCTGGTGATTCTCAATCGATGTGATAAAGCCATCTTTATCTTTAATTGCAAAATTTTCTTTCATCGCTTCATACAGTGTTTGGCCCTTTGTAAACGTAATTGTTTTGCTAGTCAATGGCGTTTCATCTTCTTTAATCGTAATCTTAGCGGTTTGCTTGGCTGCTTCGGAAATACTGGTTGATGTTCCAGTTTTTCCGGTAGTCTTTTGTTGGCAACCTGCTAAAGCCGTCACCGCCAAGAGGGCAATGGCCAATGTCATAATTTTTTTCATCACGCTCTCCTCCTATAAACCACATTTTAACTGTATTTTACAATGGGTACAAGTACTACAGCCACCAATTTCTTTAATCGTACCTTCATGACAAAGAGGACAAATTTCACCCGGTGCTAATAAATCCTCATTATTCACTTCCACAACTGGCCTATCCGTTGCTTCCGACAGCATTGCAGCATCACTTGTTTGCTCTGTTTGCTCCGTTTTCTCTGAGTCCAAGGTTAATACTTGAGAAGCACGACTGCCGTCCACATAGACTGTCCCACCTTTAGCACCTCCTTCATAGAGTGCTTCATAAATCGCAGCTACTTGTTGGACACTAGCTCCTTTTGATGCATTGACCGTTTTAGATATTGAACTGTCGACCCAACGCTGAATCGTACATTGCACGGCTACATGAGCTTCTGGGGATAATTCCATTGCAGAAACAAAAAATTCCGGTAGCTCGGCTTTGGAACTTTGCGGGTGACTCGCTAAATACTCTTCCACAATATCAGCATTTACTTCGATAAATTTACCTAAACGACCACTGCGATAGTAAGAAAATGAAAAATAAGGCTCTAATCCAGTAGCAGCGCCTGTCATAGTACCGGTAGAACCAGTCGGTGCAACCGTTAGAAGATGTGAATTACGGATACCATAAGTTAGGATTGCTTGCTTAAGCTCTACCGGCATTTTCTTCATATATCCGGACTGAATAAAACGTTGTCTTAATGCTTGTGTTTCTGCTTCTGTTGTGCCAACCAAATAAGGGAAGCTGCCTTTTTCTTTTGCCAATTCAATTGATGTTTCATAAGCAGTGATAGCAATCGTTCCAAAGACCTGATCAATCAACTGATTGCCAGCTTCTGAGCCATAGACTTTTTCACAATAAATAAGTAAATCAGCCAAGCCCATAACACCTAGGCCGACGCGGCGTTCGCCTTTCGCTTGTTTTTCATTTTTATCAAAAAAGTACGGTGTAGCATCAATCACATTATCTTGGAATCGTACACTGGTTTTAACAACTTCTGCTAATTTTTTAAAATCGACGGTCTTCGCTTTTTTATCTACCATATTTGCCAAGTTGATTGCTGCTAAATTACAAACGGCATACGATGTTAATGGCTGTTCGCCACATGGATTTGTCGCTACTACTTTTTGACCATAAGCAACTGCATTGGTCATTTCGTTTGCATTATCAATGAAG